>Ga0055480_10001315_pt1 | contig 9893 bp, 10 predicted proteins | sample Muzzi_PWB_D2_FD_57935 | JGI IMG/M metagenome (GOLD analysis project Ga0055480, IMG submission 57935) | Wetland microbial communities from San Francisco Bay, California, USA, that impact long-term carbon sequestration - Muzzi_PWB_D2 | ecosystem: Environmental > Aquatic > Marine > Wetlands ... | reverse complement strand
CAACGATGTGGCTCTTACACTCATATACTGCATAGTCAGGGCTTACCAATCCTTTGAAAGCTATATTGCTTTTGAAAAACACCCCCAAATGTGCTTTTAATTTATTAAAAACCAAATCATTTTTATATACGATTTTATTATCAATATTACTTGCCGCAACTTCAGCTTTATCATGATAATCAGCACGGACAACAAGACCATGTATTTGGCTCATCATAAACAACGGTTCTTCACCAGTTTTTGACCTCTCGTTCCGTTCTTTCAAAACGTATTTTAAACGTCTTACAGTCCAATGCTCAGGAATTAGGCCGATCCAGTCTATGCCTGAATACACCATAGGGGCATCGGGATTGAGGCCTTGAGTCACTGCCTTTTGGATAATGATTTTTTTTCGCTCTTTGAGTAGCTCAATTTGCTTTTCTTTTATTGCAATTGCTTCCTCAATTTTGGCAGTTTTTTCATCAAGAAACTTGGCAATTGCCTCCTGTTCTTCTATTGGGGGTAAATAAATTGGTACTCGCTTTAGTTGGGGCCAGTATAAATTTCGTTGTATAGTCCCAACACCTTTTGAGCAAACCAAATAATGTGAGACCATACTTCCATCTCGAAAAAAGAAGTTTGCGAATTTAGGAAATATTTCCGGGGATAATTCAAGGACCAAATAGGCTGGACTTACTATTCCATTATATCCAGAGACCCCAACAGAACCTCTCCAGGCCTGTTGGTTATTCAAAACAAAATCACCAGGTTCAACTAATTGGTACTTGCTAAGGTCTAAGCTGGTCACATTTGTTCGTTTTTCTTGAACATCAGTGAAACGTATAACCCCTCGGTCCAAATAGACGGACAATAGTTCTTCGTGAACTCTGTTAGTTACAGACTTTATTTTAGCTTTAGCACATAGGGGATATTGATCCCAAGTTTTAGGTACTTCACCAAGCCATTCAATACCAGAATCCTTATATTCTTCATATTGTGGCATATTTTTGAAGGTCATATGATTATTCCCCCTGTACCTCAGCAACTTCAACGCCTAAGATCTGTGCAATCAGACCTTCAGCTTTTTGCTCCAGAGCGATAATGTCATCTGCTACTTCTTTTAAGGAGCGCAATGGCTTATGGCGATAGAAGTATTTATTGAAACTGATCTCATAGCCAATCTTGGTGCTATCAAGATTGATCCAGGCCTCTTCTACATGAGGTTTAACTTCGGCCAAGAAATAGCGATGAATTTTGTCCTCCAAAGGAATGGATTCAGAGTCACGTAGATCGCTATTGGACTCATATGTCGTGAATTGCCCAGTCTTACCTGTCGGGTAGTAACCAAAATCAGGCAGTTGCTCTTCTGTACAATCAAGATGCTCTAACAATGCCCAAAGCTTGTCACCTGGCAGCTTGACGACCTTCTTAATAACTTTGGCTGCTGTTTCGTCATACCAGCTTACAGCATTCAGGATGGCTTTTTTCTCAGGTGCAGCCAACTTAATCTTTTTCGCCTTTATGACTGCATCGACTTCACTCTGAAAGATGTTGAAATCATCGTATTCTTGATCGCCAATTTCTTTCATGAGTATTTGAGCAGCCTCAAGGAGACCGCGCATTTTACGCCAATACTTGCCATCGAGGAGCTTGTTTTTGCTCTTTGTATTGAGGGTAAAATCATTATCCTCACACCACCGTACGATTTCCTTGCTGATTGATTTTAAGAATCCCTTTTCATAGACCTTGTCACCGTGTTCAGCATAGAGGGTTTCCATCACCTCGCTCAAAGACTTATCAAAGCGTAACGGGGCAATAGATTCTTCAGTGAATCTTGCCTTTCTGCGATCTGGTCTTTCGATGCTGACCTTGTAATATCCGAAATCCTGGTTGTTAAAGACCTGACTAGCTATGCCAATGGGGTCATTATTAGCGTCCAGCTCACGTTCAATAGTAGCAAATTCACGATGAGCTTTTGTTATGTCCGCAATATTGTCGGGTGAGAATTCGCAATTTTTAGCGCCAAGATTCTTTCGAAGCTTGCGGTACATAAGATTGGCATCAATGAGCTGTACTTTGCCTTTGCGTTTTTCAGGCTTTTTGTTGTTGAGCAGCCAGATATAAGTTGTGATACCAGTATTATAGAACAGGTTGTTGGGGAGCTGTACGATAGCCTCAAGCATATCATTTTCTATTATATAGCGGCGGATATTGCTCTCCCCGCCTCCGGCATCGCCTGTGAACAAACTGGAGCCATTATGAACAGATGCTATGCGGCTTCCAAGAGGGCTGACAGATGGAGATTTCATCTTGCTTACCATCTCCATCAGGAACAGGAGCTGACCATCGCTAGAGCGTGGGGTGGCGTCAACGGTCTCGACATTCCCCCAATAGTCAGTAAGATTGACCTTAAAACGAGGGTCAATGACATCCTTGCCGTCTTTAATGTTCTTTTGCTCAGACGCCCAGCTTTTGCCATATGGGGGATTGGAGAGCATAAAATCAAAGCGATCAGAGGCAAATTCGTCTGTAGACAGGGTAGAGCCCACTTTGATGTTTTCGGGATTATTGCCCTTAATCATCATATCAGACTTACAAATCGCGTAAGTCTCGTCATTGATCTCTTTGCCGTATAGATAAATATCTCGGTTGGTTCCAAGGCTAGGATATTTTTCTTCAATGAATTTTTGAGATTCTGTGAGCATGCCTCCACTACCGCATGCTGGGTCGTATACGGTAAATGTAAGCGGTAAATCATCTTTGATCGGATCAAAGACAAGGTGTGTCATCAGCTCGATAACTTCACGCGGGGTAAAGTGCTCTCCGGCTTCTTCGTTGTTTTCTTCGTTGAACTTTCGGATCAGTTCTTCGAAAACGTATCCCATTCCAAGATTATCAAGGGGTGGCAATTTGTTGCCGTCAGGATCTTCTTTAGGGTTAGGCGTGAGATTGATATATGGAGAAACAAACTTTTCCAAAACCTCAAGGAGAACGTCTTTGCCTGCCATGTGGCGAATTTGGGTTTTCAGATTAAAACGTCGGATAATTTCTTTAACATTATCGCTAAACCCGTTGAGGTATTCTTCAAAGTTCGCCAGCAGTATCTGTTGGTTATTGGTGGCTGTCTTGTACAGGCTTTTGAGTGTCCATTTTGAGGTGTTGTAGAAGACATAGCCAGATGCTTCTTTTAGTGGCTCATCATCCAGCTCAGTGCTGTTCATTTCTTCTTTCTGGAACTTTACCTCCTCCAGAACAGCCTCCTTCGTGGGTTCAAGAAGCGTGTCTAAGCGGCGCAGAACCACCATTGGTAGGATGACATCACGGTATTTTCCGCGGACATATACATCGCGCAAACAGTCATCAGCAATGTTCCAGATAAATGAAACTAATTTATTATGTACAGAGTGATCCATCAGTAACCTTAATTATTGTACTTTTTATTAAATGCTCATGCCGCCAACTAAAAAGGCACAATCATCTTTGATCTAAATATCTATTCTCACAATTTAAAAGTGAAGAAAGTCCACTTGACAGAATACGAAATATTATAGCATCCAACAACTACAAATCTGAAAGGGCTACAATGTGACATAGCACCTCATCCAAGACCTGCTGTTTTCAGTTCGTCGAAAAACGCTCGTTTTTCTTGCACTCATAAAAATTAGCGTTTATCATATTAACGCATGCAAGAAAACTCGTCGACAATCAATGTCAGAAAAACCCCGTTTCCAATATCTTTTCGACACGCACAAGAGAGAATAAATGCAGATAGGATATATTCGCGTCTCAAAAAATGACGGTTCCCAGGTTTTCGACCTGCAGCAGGATGCTTTGGTAGAAGCTGGAGTTGATCCCGAAAGAATTTACAAGGACCAGGCATCCGGAAGGATGGATGACCGACCTGGTTTGCAGGCCTGTCTCAAAGCTCTTCAACCAGGAAATACCCTTGTCGTTTGGAAGCTTGATCGGCTTGGACGCAGCCTGAAACATTTGGTTTCCATAGTTGACGACCTCAACAACCGGAAAATCGGGTTTAAAGTCTTGACAGGAACCGGTGCCCAGATTGACACTACTACATCTAATGGAAGATTAGTTTTTGGTATCTTCGCTGCACTTGCAGAGTTTGAAGCAGACCTTATCCGTGAAAGAACCAAAGCTGGCCTCGCCGCAGCCAGGGCAAGAGGACGGCTAGGCGGAAGGCCACGCAAAATGACCAAAGAAAAATTGCGAATGGCAATGGCTGCGATGTCAGACCCAAAATCAAATGCAACCGAAGTCGCCAGTAGCCTGGGTCTCACACGATCATCGTTGTACGATTACGTAAATGGGGATGGCTCATTAAAAGAACATGGTAAGAAGTTATTGGCCGACTAATCGAAATCTCTCACTATGGAGCAATATCTCAAATGCAAGACTTGGCATTATAGTATATACTAAAAGCAGAAAACGACCTTTACCAGAGTAGTACTGGTAACCTCAATTTGAGAGGATAAAATGGATGTAAAAGACGTTATAAACAGTGCAAAACACTTAAATTCAAGAGACAGGGCATTTCTTGCTCATTGTTTAATTTCATCTCTTGAAACTGACCATGAATCTAATGTTGACCAGAGTTGGGCAGAATTAGCAAAAGAAAGATTCGAAGAGCTTGTTTCTGGAAATGTTTCTTCACAACCGTGGAATGAGGTAAAAAGGAAGGTACTCTCCTGAAATGCCTTCATTAAGATTTCACCCCGATGTCGCCAAAGACTTAAAGTCTTCTTACTTGTGGTATCAAAGTCAAGCTCAAGGTTTGGGGGATGATTTTCTCAATGAGCTTGAAACCGCATATAATGCCATTCAAGAACTACCAACAACATGGCCCCTCTTTCAACATGGATTCAGGCGATACCTTCTTTCACGGTTTCCTTTTTCTATAATCTACAAAGAACATCTGGAGTTCATTTACATTGTTGCTGTAATGCACAACAGCAGAAAGCCTGGATACTGGGTAAAAAGGAAATAATCATATTTTTGACACAAAAATACACGTGTTTTTGTGTCAAAAATATGATGAGTAAACCCAAAAATAGCATTGATAATAAGATAGTTAGCAGGATTTACAGCATAGATGGGGTCGTGTGTTCACCGCTAATCATTTCAAAGGTCTCGGCAGCTGTGACGCAATTGCTTCGGTCTTGAAACGCTACATACAATCCGCTTTGATTCGCCTGCTTGCCAGGAGGTTATATGATTACCCTCAGACCGACCCTACCCCCAGGCCTTTGGAACCGGCCAGTGAGGGTATTACCAAAGCATTAGCCAGTCGCGACGCCACCCGCCTACAGCCTTCCGGCGATTTTGCTGCAAATCTTTTAGTTTATTCCACCCTGGTACCGACGAAAATAGATTATCTCCTTATACCAGAGTAAAGCAAAGGGAACCATCGTTCGACAACGTCTACCGGGAATCCGAGACGCACGGGACCTCTGGGCGTATCAGAGACAAGCAATCCTTTCTTTACGAGAGCATAGAGAACTTCCCTGGCGGCACGATCTTTAAAACCTGTAATCTCCTGAGCCTTTCCTCTTTGAAATTCACCTATCAGTAATGCTTCACGTAACAGAGCGTAACTGCCCTTAGGAAGTTCTTTCATGGCGATCATCTCCTCAACATGGAGACGAATGCGCTCAGAAAGCACCTTGAAGTCAAGAAGAGTGCTCATGTATTCCACCTGATCGATACAGATCTTCAGGAAGAATTCACAGAATTTAACAAGTGCTTTTTGAGATAAGGCTCCTCTACCATCCAGGTCTCCCTGCCGTGGAGCATCGGCAGCTTGCAGGATTGATTTATACTCATCTTTCTGCCTTGCCAATCCTCGTGCCACAGACCAAAGCTCACTTCCTACATTGATATTTTTAAAGGCCGCATAAGACATCAAGCGAACCACCCGGCCGTTACCATCGAGAAACGGGTGTATCCAAACATAACGATGATGAGACGCCGCAACAGAGGTAATACGTTGCAACTTTGAAAGCCGCCTTGCATCGTAAGCTTCATCGAAGCGCTTTAAAAACATATCAAGGTTTTCAGGGTGTGGCGGAATATGCCTTCCGACCCTGACGGTTTTTTCGCGATGGACACCCGAAACAACTTTGATTTTCTCGCCGGAATCTGGATTTTCAACCCAGAGCAGCTCTTCCGGCATACGATCACAAAATTCCTTATGTATCCACCTGCCGTATTCTGACGAAATAGGACAGGCAGCCGGCGCCTTTCCTTCATCTATCATTTTTTGTACAGCGATATGAGCAACAGCCTCTTTTTGCAGAGCACGTTTTTCGGGCTCGCTTGAATAATCTTGCGCGATTGCTCGGTCAATATCATGAGGATGTGTGTCATGCCCCTCGATCAAGTTGGAATAATAGCAGTTCATGGAACGAACCAGATCACCTACAGAACGTGCCACAACAGGGTTCAGCATTCCTGCAAAAGCGCTGGCTTTAGAAACCAGGTCAATCGCAAGATCGTTAAGGTCGCTTTCGTTTTCCGGTGGGAGCAATGGCTCCATTGATCCGATTGTTTCTTTCATAAACACCCTTTCTCATGCCACTATCTTTGCCACTAATAGCTCTTGTATAACATACATTTACAACAAATCACACAAAACATTACGCCACTATCTTTGCCACTAATCGAACAAAAGACATCGATTTACGTTTATCGCTGTACGAATCTGCCTCGAGTGCTTTCCATGTTGGCTATATTTGTAACGAGCTATCACTTGATTTAACTTCCGAAACAAGATACTTTATTTGTGCGACAGATAAATTGTTATCTTTTTACCTTTTTCCTAATTAATCTTTTTATACCTTATAGGCAGTTATGAAAACCATTTCATTCGTCTCACAAAAAGGTGGTGTCGGCAAAAGCACGCTGGCCCTCGCGACCGCATATGAGGCATCCAAAAGTGGATTGTCGGTAAAAGTCGCTGACATGGACACTCAACAAGGTACCCTCTCGGATCTTCATAGACAGCGACTGAACAATGGCATCTCTTCCATTGGTTCAGTGGAGATCTTTGCGACGATCAACGATCTAAGACAGTCTATCACAAACAGCAATTATGATTTTTTAATCATCGATGGTACTCCCAGAGCCAGCAAAGGGACACTCGCTGCAGGGAAAATATCAGACCTCATTGTATTGCCATGCTGCTCGAGCAGGGCCGACCTCATCCCTACCATCAAGCTTGGCCATGAACTCGTTAAGCAGCAGATACCTCGAACTAATATTGTTTTTGCTTTGTCCAGGGTGAACACCGCATCTGAAATAGATGATGCAAGGGAATTTATTACCGAATCCGGCTTCAAGGTCCTTGATGGCTGTATTTTTGAAAAACCTGGTTACAGACAAGCTCAGAACGATGGATATGCTTTGACAGAAACAAAATGGAAAAGCCTCAATGACAAGGCAAATGTCATTTTGGAAAGCATCTTAGCAAACTTATTAGGTGAGTAGGATAATGGCAGATTTCATCAAAATTAAACAGACCAAGAAAAGCCGCTTCGGGGAGGCCCCCTCACCTGAGGAGAATAGTAACAATCTGGATGCGCCGGAAACAGCACCAGCACGTAAACCACGGAATAAAACGGGGCGCACAGTACCATTTGCCACTAAAGTTACCGCTGAATTCGATGAAGAGTTTCGGCGTATTGCCTTCTTTGGAAAGATGAAAAAGGTCGAACTACTTGAAAAGGCGTTGGAAGCTTACAAGAAGGTGAATAACATTGAATAGGCAAAAATATATCTTTTTATCTATTTTTCTTTTTGTCTTTTTCTCTTTTTATACTATATTGAAATGATACAGAATACCTCGAAATACCTGTCAGATAGTACGAAAAAGTGTAAAATAGATCCTGTGAAAAGGATGAAAAATGGTCTGCCACAAATACTCCTATTATGTGTGCATCATCCCAGGGCGAAACAAAAAAGCTTTCTATGAGCTCTTCGCGGGGAAAGACCTTTTTGGCTTTATCCTAATCAGGAAATGGGGAAGAATTGGCACTAAAGGACAGCCTGGAAAAAAGCAACGCTTTCTCGAAGAAACGAAAATGCTAAAGGAGTATCAGCGAGTCCATCAGGAACGGATAAAACTTGGGTACATGCAAGTAAACAAAGCTTTTCATGAGATTATCAACCAGGAAGCTGACGTCCCCATACTTTTAACACATAACCGAAAAACTTATCTTTCAACCAAACAAACAGGAGAAATGCATGAATAAAAAAGAACTGGTCGACTACATTGCGGACAGCGCTGGACTTGAGAAAAAACAAGCGACAGTAGCCCTCGATGCAACACTCAAAGGTATTACCGAGACATTGGCTAAAAAAGACAAGGTCACTCTTATCGGCTTTGGCACTTTTTCCACATCAGAGAGAGCAGAGAGGCAGGGAAAAAATCCGCAGAACGGCAAAGCTATGACGATCCCAGCCAAAACGGTGGTGAAGTTCAAGGCAGGCAAGGCATTGGGCGATGAGGTTAATGGTTGATAGTCCACCGGCTCTCGCCGTGTTGGTTTTTCAATAAGCCGTGATTGGAAATCTTTTGATCACGGTTTTCTTTTTCCATCATCAAAAAATATCCAGTAACATTATGACAAAAGCCTACGTTCCGCGCATGCACTCGGCTGAACATATCCTCAATCAGGTTATGGTGAGAAAATTTGATTGTGGTCGCTGTTTCAGTGCACATGTAAACAAGAAAAAGTCCAAATGTGACTACCATTTTAATCGAGAATTGACAGATGTCGAGGCCCAGGAAATTGAGGCGGCAGTAAATGAGGCAATCTCTGCCGACCTGGTGGTAGGCGAAGAGATGATATCTTTGGACAAGGCAGAACACCTCTATAATCTCACTCGGCTTCCGGATGATGCAACGGAAATTCGGATTGTTCATATAGGCGTTTTGACGCTTGTCCCTGTATTGGTGAACATGTCGAGCGGACAGTAGAGATCGGCACCTTCCAGCTATCCTCTCATGGTTTTAAAGATGGGGTTTTGCGGATACGATATAAACTCACCGACTCGAAATAATTTCAGCAAAATATTTCCAGACCGCTATTTTGTTCAAGCTGCGTCAGCCACCTCTGAGCAGTCTAAGTAAGAAACTTTAGGCTGTGAAATCAATCTCTACCCGCTGGTTTGTGCAAGTATCAATTTACGGCACATTTCGCCGCAAAACGAACACAGTATAAACTTTGTGGCATTGGCGCCAGGGAGACGTGCTATGAAAAAAATATTGAAACGGCATGGTGGAAACTGGCTCCAACCACGACAAGAAACAATTATCTTTCACAGCACATGCTGAAAATGGAGTAACTTTCCAATCTGACAGGCCGGGATCTTATCAAAAATGACATTCACCTTGATGATCACCAGATTGACTTAAGATATTCATGGACAATCTCTAATCTGAAATTGCGTTTTTGTTGTTAGGTTTTAAAGACAGCACGATTTCGGCTGAACAGTATCAAGATTTACTTTAGGGTCAGTGACAGTTTGGGCGATCTTGGTCGTGGCAATCTCAGCAGAGGAAATAATTTAGCAGGGCCCCTGGAATTGCCAAGTCGTTCAAGTTTCGGCTGACTTCTGTTTGACTGGTATGCAAGCATGGGTTCGTCTTGTACAGTGAGCCTAGTATTGCCGCCGAGGTAGAGATGACCCTTGTCCAGAAGGTCAATAGAGCAGAAAAAAATATTGACACATTAGACTGGGTGGTCTAATGTATGAGCTATGAAACGCATTCACAATAAAGAAGACATCATCCAGGTTGGACTCGACATCATATTAAGCAGAGGTTTCAATGCTACCGGTGTTGATGCGATCTTAAAGCAGGCAAATGTGCCAAAGGGTTCTTTTTACAACTTTTT
>Ga0055480_10001309_pt1 | contig 9914 bp, 6 predicted proteins | sample Muzzi_PWB_D2_FD_57935 | JGI IMG/M metagenome (GOLD analysis project Ga0055480, IMG submission 57935) | Wetland microbial communities from San Francisco Bay, California, USA, that impact long-term carbon sequestration - Muzzi_PWB_D2 | ecosystem: Environmental > Aquatic > Marine > Wetlands ... | reverse complement strand
GACCTTCGGGTTATGAGCCCGACGAGCTACCAGACTGCTCCACCCCGCGTTGAGATTGACCAATATACACCTGCTGCAAATATTGTCAACGGTTATTTGGAGAGCTGGTATTACATGAAAATTTGGCAATTTTCCGCAGAATTTCTTCCGGTAGCCGGGTGAGCTTTCCCTCCCTGGTTACCGCCGCGTGCACGGTATAGCCCTTCACCAGCAGTTTGGGTTTTTGGGTCCCTTCTTCATGTCGGCAGACACGGTAACTGAATTTGCATTTCACGCCGCTTACCTCGGATATCGCGGTCTCGATGATCAGGAGATCATCATAAAAGGCGGGCGCTTTGTAACGGGCCCAGCATTCGGTGACCGGAAGCACAAAGCCGAGTTTTTCGATATCGCTGTAGGAGCAAACCCACTCCCGCATCAACTCTGTCCTGCCGATTTCAAAGTAGCGCAGGAAATTAGCGTTGTAGACGACACCGCCGGCGTCGGTATCGCCGTAGAGTACTCGCACCGTGGTTTGAAAAATTTGTTCCGTCATTATAGAGATCTGGAGTTTTTTACCTGATTGGGTAATTCCCCATGCCGTCGCCGACAAGTATCAGGTATTTCATGGTCTTGCCTGAGATCAGGTTATCGCTATTCCGGAATAAGAACCCGGATCTTGACGGTCGGCACGGTGCAGACTTCAAGGGCGTCGATCTCGGCAACGGCCTTTTCAACGGCCCCTTCGGTTGCCCGGTGGGTCCGAAAAACGATATACACCGGCTCGTTGGCGTCGCGTTCCTGCTGAATCATTGACCGGATGGAGATGCCGTGCTTGCCGAAGATGGTGGTAATCATGGCCAGAACGCCCGGCTTGTCGAGGGCGGTTATCCGGAAATAGTAGGGACAGACCAGCTCCTGCATCGGAGTAATCGTCGGTTTGCCGATATGTTCCGGCTGGTAGGAGAGGGCCGGAACCCGGTTGATACAACCAAAGGTGATATTTCTTCCGATATCGACCACATCGGCGGCTACTGCACTGCCGGTCGGCATCATGCCGGCCCCTTTGCCGTAGAGCAGCACATCGCCGACGGTGTCGCCCTGAAACAGGATGCCGTTAAAGGCACCGTCGACGGTTGCCAGCATATGGGATTCGGGCACCATGGTCGGATGCACCCTAGCCTCCACATGGTCGCCGTGGTTGCGGCTGATCGCCAGCAGCTTGATCCGGTAGCCGAACCTTCCGGCAAACTGGATATCGACCGGTTCGATCTTGGAGATGCCTTCCACGGTAACGTCATCCAGGTGGACACTCTGGCCATAGGCGATGGTCATCAGGATAGCGAGTTTGTGGGCGGTGTCGATCCCTTCCACATCGTAGGTCGGATCGGCCTCGGCAAAACCCAGGGCCTGCGCCTCTTTCAGCACCTCATCAAAGGGGGTGCCGTGATCGGTCATCTGCGAGAGGATATAGTTGGCGGTACCGTTCATGATCCCCTTGATCGAGTTGATCTTATTGGCGACCAGCCCCTCTTTCAAGGCCTTGATGACCGGAATCCCACCCCCGACACTGGCTTCAAATCCGACCTCAACATTGTTGTCGGCGGCCGCCTGAAAGATTTCCCGGCCATGGACGGAGAGCAGCGCCTTGTTAGCAGTGACCACATGTTTGCCGTTGGCGATGGCCTTTAAGATAAAGGTCTTGGCCGGTTCCATGCCGCCAATCAGTTCAACGACGATATCGATCTTCGGATCATTGAAAATATCGTTGGCATCTTTGGTCAGGGTAACGTGACTGAATTCCTCCGGTAAGCTCTCCAGGGCGATATCGGCCACCGTCCTAAGGACAAAGGTGGTCCCGGTCTTCTGGGAGATTCTTTCCTGCTGGGCAAGCAATGCCTTCGCCAGTCCTTTTCCTACCGTCCCAAAGCCGATGAGGCCAACACGTATTTCACTCATAATCTTTTTGTTTTGTTCTGGGTTTATAATGCCGAGTCTGCGGAAGCAGAACGGGGATCGGGGTACTGCCGGGTGGGCGCCAAAAGCCCGTTCCTGCCCGACAATGCTCCAGAAAGTAACCGCTTTGATGATGAAAGTCAAAAGCTATGCGGAGATATTTTTATGGCTCGAAAAACTATTTTGGTCTATAGTATTCAGCTTGTTATGATTCGGAGGCGTTTTGCCGTCCCAGGCCGGGCATGATTCTCAATCGGGGCCGCCTTCGTCAACCCTTTAGTCAAACACGGTTTTTCCATATAACGTTGTACTACTTGAAAAGATTAAAAGGAGACTGAAACTATGGGTAAGAACATTCTTGTTTTTGGACCGAACGGCAGCGGTAAAGGCACCCAGGGAGCCATCGTACAGAAAAAATATAATATCCCGCATATCGAGTCCGGGGCAATCTTCCGCGAACACATTGGCGGCGGCACCGAGCTTGGCAAGAAGGCCAAGGAATTCATCGAAAGAGGAGACCTGGTACCCGATGACATCACCATCCCGATGATGGTTGCCCGGCTGCAGAAAGATGACTGCAAGGATGGCTGGATTCTCGACGGTTTTCCGCGTTCCAAAGATCAGGCCGTTACCCTGGCCGAGACCCTGAAAAAAGAGGGCCTGGCACTCGATTACGTGATCGAGATTGTGCTGGACCGCCAGATCGCCAAAGACCGGATCATGGGGCGTCGTCTCTGTGTCAACGATAACAACCATCCCAATCACATCGCCTTCGAAGCTATCAAGCCGGTGGAAAAAGATGGCAAGCTTGTCTGCCGTGTCTGCGGTGGTGAATTGAAGACCCGGGCCGACGATCAGGACGAAGAGGCCATCGGCAAACGTCATGGCATTTATTATGACGACAATACCGGGACCATGGCTGCGGTCAACTACTTCAAAAATACCGATGGTCCGAAAGTAATCTCCGTTGACGGCTCTGCTTCGATCGGCGCGGTTACCGAATCCATCATGAAAGAGCTGTAGTCGTTGATATGAGGTCGGAAGCTATCTGATTCTCATGTCTTTTTGGTGCAAAAGGGCCTTCCCGTTTTCCGGGAACGCCCTTTTTGTCTTTATCGATATCTCAATGTTGGTAGTCAGAGGATCCGCTTTTTCTCCAGTGTGATGAGCACGGCTGGATTTATGCGGATGTATGTTGGTGTTGATCATGGAACAGACAACGAAAATGAAGAAAGCCGGAAAGGTGTATCTGGTTGGTGCCGGTCCAGGAGACCCCGGTCTCATTACCGTGCGCGGGAAAAGGCTGCTGGAGCGGGCCGAAGTGGTGGTCTACGATTACCTTGCCAGTAAAAAACTGCTGAAACATGCACCTGCCGGCGCCGAGCTGATCTATGTCGGTAAAAAGGGTGGAGTCAAGCATACTTTCAGTCAGGATGAGATCAACCAGATGCTGGTTGAGCATGCCCAGGCGGGGAAAATGGTCGTGCGCCTGAAGGGCGGGGACCCCTTCATTTTCGGTCGCGGCGGGGAAGAGGTGGAAAAACTGCATGGTGCCGGCATTGCCTTTGAGGTGGTGCCCGGAGTCACGTCTGCCACTGCTGCTGCAACCTACGCGGGCATCCCGATCACCCACCGGGATTATACCGCCTCCGTTGCCTTTTTGACCGGCCATGAGGATCCGACCAAGGAAAGCTCCAATATCGACTGGGCAAAACTGTCAACCGGTGCGGGAACCTTGATCATCTATATGGGCATTAAAAACCTGCCGGTCATCGTAGCCAAGCTGATCAAGCACGGCCGTGATCCGAAGACCCCGGTAGCCGTCGTACGCTGGGCTTCCACACCGGACCAGCGATCGGTGGTCGGCACGCTGGAGACCATTACCCAGGTTGTGACCGATGCGGGTATCAAGCCCCCCTCGCTGATAATAGTCGGGGAGGTGGTCAAGCTGCGTGAAACAATCGACTGGTATGAAAAGCGGCCACTGTTCAGCAAAAAAATTATCGTCACCCGGACCCGCGAGCAGGCCAGTGAGCTGGTGGCAGGCCTTGAGGAGTATGGTGCCAACTGCCTGGAATGTTCGACTATCCATATTAAACCCGTCGATTCTTATGCCATCCTGGATGAGGAATTGGAGCGACTCGAGGAATATCACTGGATTCTATTCACTTCGCTGAATGGCGTGAAATATTTCTTTGAGCGACTCTACTCCAAGGGCATGGATGCCCGGGATCTGAAAGGTCCGGATCTTGCCGTGGTAGGCAAGAGTACTGCGGACCTGCTCCTGCAATACGGACTCAATGCGGATCTGATCCCCAGCACTTTTACCGGAGAGGGGTTGGCGGAAGGCCTTCTCGATCAGGGAGTTGAAGGTCGTAATATCCTCATTCCGAGGGCACTGCACGCAAGAGAAATACTGCCGGAGACCTTAAGAGGAGCAGGAGCTCAGGTGACGGTCGCCCCGGTATATGAGAACTGTCCTGAAAAAGGCGATAAAGAGAGTCTCAGAGAAGAGCTGCAGAACGGCGGCGTGGAGATGGTCACCTTTACAAGCTCCTCCACCGTGCGTAATTTTCTGGCAATGATCGATGCGGAGAACCAGGACGAGCTGAAAACGATTATGGCAGGAATCAGAATAGCCACAATCGGACCAATAACCGCCAAAACGGTGACCGATAACGGTCTGCAGGTCGACATTCAGCCGGAGGAACACACTATCCCTGGATTGATTAAGGCTATTGTGGACTATTACGGTGCAGATGACAAATAGCATCAGCTATTATTTTCGGGTCGACAACCGGCAGGGGGATGGCCAGTCCGACCGGCCTGTAAAAGAGGCAGAGGAGCAGAAAGACCTTCTGCCCATAGAGGCTATTTTTTGCAAGGCATGCGGCAGGACGGTGACCGGCAAGGATCAGAGGATAGCGGTTCACGGATCCCATGCCCATACCTTTTTTAACCCCGCGGGAATCGTTTACGAGCTGGGTTGCTTCAGTTCCGCACCCGGCTGTCATCGAGCCGGGGAGGCTACCACATATTTTTCCTGGTTTGCCGGTTATGTCTGGCGTTTTGCCCTTTGTAAACACTGCAACAGCCACCTTGGCTGGTATTTTGAAATGGGTGAATCGTCGTTTTACGGGCTCATTCTTGCCAGGCTGACAGAGTAGGACTCTCCTTTACGTTTTATCCCCCCCCAAAAAAAACCCGTTTACAACTGAACTGCTGGGTCAATCGGTTTTGATAAGGTCGAGGAGGTCTTCTGCGGTCATTTTGGCGCTGATGTCGCTGCCTTCGAGCAGGCTTCCGGCAAGGTCGCGCTTTTCCTGGTGCAGTTTGACGATCTTTTCCTCAATGGTGTTTTTACACACCAGACGGTAGATGGTGACCGGCCGGGTCTGACCGATTCTATGCGCGCGGTCGGAGGCCTGATCCTCTATGGCGGGGTTCCACCACGGATCCATATGAATAACATAATCGGCGGCAGTGAGATTAAGACCCAGGCCACCCGCCTTGAGGCTGATCAAAAACAGGTCGCCCTGGCCGGCTTGAAAGGCATCGACGCGGATTTTCCGCTGTTTGGTGCTGGTGCCGCCGTCAAGATATTGATAGCTGATACCCTGCTTGTCGAGATATTCACGGATGATACTGAGATGGCCGATGAACTGGCTGAAGACCAGGGCCTTATGCCTGCTGGACAGCAGTTCCTCGATCACCGAAGCGAATACCCTGAGCTTGGAGCTTTCGACCTTGGTGTTCACCTCCAGCAGTCGAGGGTTACAACAGGCCTGGCGCAGTTTCATGATTTCTGTCAGGATCTGCAGATGCCGTCCTTTCCTGTCTTTGGAACTTTCAAGCAGATCGATGGCGTTCTGGCGAAGTGCCTCATAGAAATGGGCCTCTTCAGGGCCCATCTCGACCTCCAGTGTGACCTCGGTTCGTGACGGCAGTTCCTCCAGTACCTGTGATTTGATCCTTCGCAGGATGAACGGCCGGATAAGCTTTTTCAGCTTCATTTTGGCTTCCCGGTCCTGAAAGCGTTCGATGGGCACGGCAAAACGCTCGTTGAAGCTGTTGAGGTTGCCGAGCAGACCAGGATTGATGAAATGAAAGAGATTCCACAGTTCGCCGAGATGATTCTCGATTGGGGTTCCTGTGGTGATCAGCTTAAACTTTGCCTGCAGGGACATTGCCGCCCGGGATCTCTTGGTGGTGGAGTTTTTTATAGCCTGGGCTTCGTCGAGAATGACCGCCTGCCATTTGACGGTTGCGAGCAGCTCACTTTCCTGCTGGAGGAGGGTATAGGTGGTGATCAGCAGGTCGAATCTGCCCAGCTCTTCGACGCTCTGCTTCCGGTTTTTCCCGGAGAGGAACTTGATGTTGATGGTCGGCGTAAAACGACGTACCTCCGATTGCCAGTTGGTCGAAACCGAGGTCGGTGCTACCACCAGAGATGGTCCTTCACTGGCCAGTTTGAGGATGATGGCCAGAGACTGTATAGTTTTTCCGAGGCCCATATCATCCGCCAGGCAGCCGCCGACGCCCCAGTGGGCGAGGCGGGCCAGCCATTCAAAGCCTTCCCGCTGATAGACACGGAGTTCCGCCTGGAGTGTCGAAGGCAACGCCGGTTTAAACTCTTGAGAGTTGCGGATTTTTCGGATCTGCTCCTGCCAGCCCTTATCGGCGTTGGTTCTGGCGAGATCGGCTACTTTTTCCAGCTGCAGGGCGGCAAGCGGGTGAACCATGACCTCATCGCCGCCGGCTTCGTCCGGCCCTTCCGCATAAAGATTTATATCTTCAAGACGTTTTTTAAATTCCTGGGTCAGGGCGATGAACTGGCCGTCACCGATTTCTACGAAGCGGCTCGAAGACTTCTTGACGCTGGCCAGCAACTCTTTTAATTCAATCACCTTTCCTTGGTCGAGGGTCAGCTGCCCGCTCATGGCGAACCAGTTCTGGCGGTTGGTCCTGATCTTGAGGTTGAGGTTGTCAAGCGAGACTTTCTGGGCAATGGACAGCTTTTCGCCCTCCGGCCATTCGATCACCACCTTATCCCGTATTGTTTGCAGCTCCATGAGGGCCTGGAGGCAGTCGTCAGGGTCGTAGAGATGCCACTCCCGGTCGTTTTCCTGCTCCATATCGATGGCCAGATCGAGGATTGGGCAGAGTTCTTCAATGTCCCTGGCCTTTTCTTCTTCGAGCGCCAGGTTGCGTTTGGTCTGCAGCCGTCTGCCGTTTACCTCGGCCATAATATTTTCAACCCCCTGGCCGGGTTTGAGGTAATGTCCGCCTTCTACGAAAGGTTTGACGAACATTTCCAAGCGAAAGCCGGTACCGTAGGGGATTAAATGCATATAGATGGTTGAATCCGCCTCGACAAAGGTAATGTCGCCACTCTTTCGATCGGCGCTGTCCACGGCGATGGCCGAGTGGACGGTCATAAACGAGGAGATATTGCCGATAGCGGTCAGTACCTGCTCACTGGCCGACATCGGCACCGTAATGCCGTCTTTGCCGGTAATCTGAGCTATTCGACGATGGTTGTCGTTAATGCTGATGATTTTAACCCGGGTGGGTGTCTCACTGTAATAATTGATATTATCCGAGGTGATCGGATGAGCGAAACAGATATGCAGGTTGTCCCCCCGCTCCTCGACGAACAGCTCAGGCTCGCCGGAGACGAATTCCACGGGAGTCATCGGTGATGCTGCCAGGTAGAGGTTCGGATGTCCGATCATCGCCGGCAGCGCTTTGTCCATGTCGAAGTAGAAGTTCACCCCCTGGGTTTCCGGATTGTGCGATTTTTTTATGGCGGCACAGATTCGGCGGTCCTGTGAAGTCAGGTAGTTCAATTTATTTGGTTTGTACAGCCGGGCCAGGGAGATCGGCCGGCCTTTGCTCCACTCCCCATCCGGGGTCAGTTTCTGCTCTTTGGGTGAGATGGTGAGTTGTTGCTCTTTATCGGACACCAGCCAGATCAGGCGGGTTGTCTGCTGCGGCTTCTCCACCTCCTGAGTGGTGGCATATATCAGGGCCTGCAGACTTCTTTTCCACGGTTCTTCCGGCTCGAGGATGGGCAGCAGAGGTACGATGGAGGTTTTCTCCCGTAACTCGGTGGTTACCGGAAGATAGTCGCTGTCATCCTGATTGATGGCGGCGAGTAATTCACCGAGGACGACAGTGAAAAAAGAATATCCCTGGCCGCAGGCCCGCTGGTAAAACGAGAGAAGTTCGGCTTCTACCTCGGGGTCGATGGTGCTGTTCAGCCAGTACTGGCAGATGCCGGCAAAGATCACCGTCAGAACGTTCTGTTTCGTTTCCTCCGGCAGGCAAATTTCTTCCCCCTGTATCCCCTGGTTTATATGGGAGTTAATGACGGTGGCCAGGTAATTGTAAGCGACATTTTCTCTTGCGTTTTGAAAGAGGGAAAGGGCAACACCGATACTGTCGGCAATCCGGTAATACTCTTTCTTTTTGCATTGCTGCAATTGGGTGAGGATATAAAAAATCCCGGTCGGACCGAAAAAAGCGACCTTCTCGTCATTGCTGAATTTTTGCAGAAACAGCAGGTCCTCCTCAAAGGCAACGAGGGCTTTTTCACTCTGACCGGTAAGAAAGAGCAGCGTGCCCCGGGCGCCGGTTCCGTGGAAGGAATCATTATGGGCCGTTATCAGCACTTCGGCTTCATCCAGCCTGCCGCGGAAAACCAACTCATTGAACAGGAGCCGTTTAAAGGGGAGTTGTTCGTCAACGGACAGGGCGGCAAACTCTGCATCGCTCATTAAAAAATCGATCAGTTCGGGGAAATCGGCGAGCGTTGTCTGGCCATATTGCAGGACATTGTTGAGCAGATAAAACTGAAACGAAGTAGGCAGAGTCCGGAACCATTCGATATCGAAAGGCCGGGTCATGATCCGTACGGTTGGTGGCGGCTCGGTGATGAGTTCGCTGCATTGGCTATCGAGAAAATCGGCGGCGTCTTCGATCAGCTCAAACTGCTGGGTATAGACGCCTATTCGCATCTCGCGCATGCCGCGCCAGCATCTGATTGTCCATTTGCCGTAATAGTAGGAGACCGGGGCCTCGTCCTGGATAGTTTTGGCGTAGATACGAAACGTCTGCTCTTTGACTGCAATTTTACTGAGCACCTCGACAATTTCGTCAACGCATTGACGATCCTTGGTCAGTAGGCCCAGTTGTTCGAATTTGGAAAAATAGTGGCCGAGGTTGGCTACGGTCGGCTTATTGCCCCGGGGATTATTCAGGTCCAGCTTGCGCAGACAATTGACGATAAGCGTTGTGTGAGCGGGCTCATAGACAATCGACAGGAGTTGCAGGAGAGCCTGTTCGAATGGCGATAGTTTTTGATACTGTTCAAGGAGGGTCACATGAGTTTGCATAGACGCCTGGCTGGTCTTGGCGGAATAATCTTCCTAAAAGTGTCGTCGGTATTTTCCGCGCAAGGCGAAAAGAGAAGAGGTCACTATATCATTGTCTGCTCTCAATGAGAACCAAAAACTGTATCTTTTTCCATGCACATTGGCCGGAAGACCTCTGGATACCTCGTTTTTAGGCGATAAATGCGTTCTCAGTGACTCTTAAGCAGACAGAAGAAAGTGTCAACTCCGTATTGGCCCCATGGGGAAACTGCTGCCCGATGAAGGTTGCGAGACGCGAACCAGTTGACTTTAAACAGGATTGCTGGTCGATTATCTGCTATAATGTTGGAAAGCATGACAATGTGAAAGGCGGTAACTGCCGGGCAACCAATGTATTCGGTGATGGGTGCCCGGCTCTTCATCCGGACCCCGGCTTTTCGTGCACCGGTGGTTTTTCCCAAGGCAATCCGGCAAAATTGTGGAAGAAAACGATGAGTGTTTTTGGCTATATTTTTTCTGCCCTGGATAAAGAGCAGCAGGTGGCGGTTGAAGAGCAGCAGAATGCTCTCTACGACTATGCCCGGACAATTGGCTTGCCGGTTG
>Ga0055480_10001308_pt1 | contig 9915 bp, 9 predicted proteins | sample Muzzi_PWB_D2_FD_57935 | JGI IMG/M metagenome (GOLD analysis project Ga0055480, IMG submission 57935) | Wetland microbial communities from San Francisco Bay, California, USA, that impact long-term carbon sequestration - Muzzi_PWB_D2 | ecosystem: Environmental > Aquatic > Marine > Wetlands ... | reverse complement strand
AAGCTCAACCTGATCCACTGCTACCGGTCGATGAACTACATGTGCAAGGTGATGGAAGAGCGGTGGAACATTCCCTGGCTCGAGTACAACTTCTTCGGCCCGAGCAAAATCGAGGAGAGCCTGCGCAAAATCGCCGAGTGCTTCGACGACAAGATCAAGAAGAACGTCGAAAAGGTGATCAAGAAGTACAAGCCGGTCATGCAGGAGGTGATCGACGAGTACAAGCCGCGCCTCGAAGGCAAAACCGCCATGCTCTTCGTCGGCGGCCTGCGCCCCCGGCACACCATCGGCGCCTACGAGGACCTCGGCATCCAGATCACCGGCGCCGGCTACGAGTTCGCCCACCAGGACGACTACGACCGTACGTCGCCGGAGATGGCCAAGGGGACCCTGATCTACGACGACGTCTCCGAGTTCGAGCTGGAGAAATTCGTCGAGGAGCTCAAGCCCGACCTGGTCGGCAGCGGCATCAAGGAAAAGTACGTCTTCCAGAAGGCCGGCATCCCTTTCCGGCAGATGCACAGCTGGGACTACTCGGGGCCTTACCACGGCTACGAGGGGTTCAAGGTCTTTGCCCGCGATATCGACATGGCGATCAATTCGCCGACCTGGGGTCTGGTGAAGTCACCTTTCTAGAGAAGGGCCCTTTCCGCCAGTTCGGCGTCATCCGGCGGCCCCGATCCGCTCAACGTACGAGGAACGCTTGCGCGAGCGAATCCTTGGCTTCCTTGATCTGACGAAAAACTGCTCCTTCCCTGGAGCGGAGGTGGTGGGAAAACCCAGGAAAAAACATTTGGACACGGGTCAGATCTGATGGACATGGATTTTCACGGATTAAAAACAGGAGCTTATAGCCCCAAGGGTTTTGCATGATCAGACTTTATCCGACTTTATCCGCGTCCGATTAATTTTGGTTAAAAAGTCTTTCCTTCGGCACAGCCCGAGGCATCAGCGGCAAGGCCTGCAAGGTCTGAGGAGCGAGTCGTACACCGTACGTCGCAGCGGTGAAGACCGATGCAAAACACAGCAGATGAACTTTTACCGCAGCCGAACACATAGGAGATGAACCATGAGCGAACATGCAGTCAAAAAAGTGACCGAGACCCCGGTCGAGGAGATCGAACGGGTCAAGGAATGGATCAATACCGAGGACTACAAGGATAAGAATTTCGCCCGCGAGGCGTTGGTCATCAACCCGGCTCACGCCTGCCAGCCGCTGGGCGCCCAGATGGTCGCCTCCGGTTTCGAAGGGAGCCTCCCCTTCGTGCACGGTTCCCAGGGCTGCGCCTCCTATTTCCGCAGCACCTTCAGCCGTCACTTCCGCGAGCCGGCGGCCGCGACCTGCGACGCCATGACCGAGGACGGCGCCGTCTTCGGCGGCCAGAACAACCTGTTCGAGGGGCTGGAGAACGCCTACACCCTCTACAAGCCGAAGCTGCTGCCGGTTTACACCACCTGCATGCCCGAGGTCATCGGCGACGACCTGACCGCCTTCATCCGCAACTCCAAGCAGAAAGGGCACATCCCCGAGGAACTGCAGGTTCCCTACGCCAACACCCCGAGCTTCAACGGCACCCACGTCAACGGCTACGACGCGATGCTCAGGAGCATCCTCCAAACCCTGACCGACGGCCGGAAGGTCGAAGGGAAGTGCACCGGCAAGCTCAACCTGATCCCCGGGTTTGACGGCAATACCGGCAACCTGCGGGAATACAAGCGGATCTTTGATCTCTTCGGCATCCCCTATACCATGATGGCCGACATCTCCGAGGTTTTCGACACGGTTTGCGACGGCACCTACCGCCTTTACCCCGGCGGCACCAAACTCGAGGACGCGGCCGAGTCGATCAACGGCAAGGTAACCATCTCCCTGCAGAAGTATTCCACCGTCACCACCATGAAATGGATCGAGGAGGAGTTCAGCGGCGAGAAACTGGTGATGCCGATGCCGTTCGGGATCAAGAAGACCGACGAATTCCTGCTGAAGCTGAGCGAACTCTTCGGCAAGCCGGTCCCCGAGGCGTTGAAGGAAGAGCGCGGCCGGGCCGTCGATGCCATGACCGACGCCCATCAGTACCTGCACGGCAAGAAGTTCGCCCTCGCCGGGGACCCCGACTACCTCCTCGGCCTCGTCAGCTTCCTCCTCGAAATGGGCGCGATCCCCTACCATATCCTCTGCTCGCGCACCAACAAGAAGTTCGAGAAGGAGATGAAGGCGCTGCTGGAAACCTCCCCCTTCGGCGCCCTGGGCAAGGTCTACATCAACAAGGACCTCTGGCACATGCGCTCCCTGCTGGTCACCGATCCGGTCGATGCCATGATCGGGGACACCCACGCCAAGTGGGCCGCCCGCGACGCCAAGATCCCCCTGTTCCGCATCGGTTTCCCGATCATCGACCGGGTCAATCTGCACCGCAGTCCGGTCGTCGGCTACGAAGGGGCGGTCAACATGCTGACCAGGATCGCCAACGAGTTTTTGGATATCAAGGACGAGACATGTACGGATCAGTGGTTCGAGATGATGCGCTGATTCGGGCCGAAAACGGTTCTAAGTACGGTTTTTTGTAAAAATCGAAACATATAACCTAAAAACAAAATCCGGGGCGGGCTCGGGAAGGGCCCGCTTCTCAAAAAAATTCTCCGCGTCCCTGTGCCCCTTGTGGTGAGAAGAAAATGATGGTTTTTCGACTGTCCGGTTCACCGATCACCGTTCACGGATCACGGAATTTAAGATGATCATCACCCGCAGGTTCGACATCGTCGGCGGCAGGGCCGGGAAAGGATTGAGTATGAAAGTCGCGTTCGCCAGTACCGATAAGATTCATGTCGACGAGCATTTCGGGCATGCCGAGGCCTTTTATATCTGGGAAATCGGCCCGGAAGCGGCTGAATTTGCCGGGGTGCTTCAGGTTCAGGCCGAGGAAGGGCACAGCGACGACAAGATCGAAGCCCGCAGCGCCGCCCTGGCCGACTGCGCCCTGGTTTACGTCGCCGAAATAGGCGGGCCGGCCGCGGCCAGGCTGGTGGCCAAGAAAATCCACCCGATCAAGAGCAAGGATCGGGAGCCGATCACCGCCGTGGTGGAAAAACTCCAGGAGGTGCTGCGCAACAGCCCACCACCCTGGCTGCGCAAGGCGATGCGGAAATAGGCGGCGGTCCTTTTCCGCGATCCCGGTGTCAGCCTGCGGTTCCGAAATGCTCGACATACGGTGTAGGCCTGCGCGTTCGAAACCTTGACTTCCTTGACCTCGCGAAAAATTCCTCGCTGCTGGAACTATAGTGCCCAAATTCAGAGAGAAGTATTTGGCCGCGGATCAAAACTGATTTTCACGGATTTTCAAAGTCATATTTGTTTAAAAAACCAATCGGGAATTTTTTTATCCATGTTCATCCGTGTCCCATTGTTCTTGAATCAGGCTTAAATCAGACTTTATCCGCTCTTATCCGATTTTATCTGCGGCAAATTGAAGGTTTTTGGTTTTGCCCAGGGTTTCCAACTTTTCACCCTTAACTTTTTACGTTTCGCCAACTCTTGAAAGGAGTCACCATCATGGCATTACTGACCGGACTCACCCGCGGGGGGGAAAGCTGGACCCCGACTTTTGCCGAAGTCATCGACCACGAAAAGTGCATCGGCTGCGGCCGCTGCTTCAAGGCCTGTTCCCGCAAGGTGCTCGGCCCCGAGGACCTGGTCGACGAGGAGACCGATTCGACCCGGATGGTCATGACCATCGTCAACCCCGACAACTGCATCGGTTGCGCCGGCTGCGGGGTGACCTGCCCCAAGAAATGTTTCAGTTTCACAACGATGGAAACCTAAGAGGCCGTGAACCGTAATCCGTGATCCGTGAACGGAGAAAATATTGAATTCCAAGGTCTTTCGGTTCACGGTTCACCGATCATCGTTTACCGTTCACGAAAAACCTGAAAGGTTTTTGCCATGTTAATCGCCGTCGCATCCAAATCGGGCACCGAGGTCGATCAGCACTTCGGTCATGCCAAGATGTTCCGCATTTACAAGTACAGCTCGACCGGTTCCGAGTTGATGAAAGAGGTCGAGGTCGAAAAGTACTGTTCCTTTGATCCCGAACACCCCTTCCGCCACCGGCAGTTCGACGCCATCGTCGCGGCTCTGGAAGGCTGCCGGGCGGTGGTCAGCGCGATGATCGGCGACCTGCCCAGGCAGGAGCTGGAAAAGGCCGGCATCAAGGCCGTGACCGCCACCGGCCCCATCGAGCAGGCGCTGGCAGCGACCCACGATGCGGTGTGCGAGGGGGGGTGTGGGACGAGAAAAGCCTGCAAGTTCGCTTAACCTCGGCAGGCTGGTGAAAAACGCCCATTTGCGGTGTTGTCCTCAGCCCTCGTCAATGACGTGCTTGACTGGTACGCTTTTCCCTCCGACTTTCGGCGGCCTTGCACCTGGGAATTTTTGACCAGCCTGAGGGGAAGGTTCGCTTTTGAGAGGTACAGAGGAAAGCCGGAATTTTTTTGGATTTAAACCCCAATTCGAGCTTTTTTTGATCTTCTCCGTGTCTCCGTTTCTCTTTGGTGAGGATTATAGTTTTGTTCGGTCAACCAGAGCTGCAATAGCGATTTTGATGGGGCGGTTTCACCCGGAGGGGGCGAGGCCGCCCGATTTTTCTTTCCGGTTCGCCCTTCTCGCCCCGGACTTCCTTTTCCGGTTCTCTGGATTATGCTGTAGATGAGAGCCGAAGATTGGAGGTTCGCCATGCCGCGAAAAAATGTCCCGCTTCTGCTGTTGATGCTGCTGTTCATGGTTCCCGCATTCGCCGCCGGGAGCGTTTGCGTGAATCCTCCCGAAGTCGTCGTGAAAACGGACGACCCGGCCGTTCTTGCCGAGATCTGCGGGGCGGCTGGAAAGGCGATCGCGTTTCTCGACCGCTATGACCTGCGACCCACGAAGCCCATCACGGTTGAAATTGTCGAGGAAAAGATCGACAACGAGGGGTACATCGCCTACGGGCGTTATGAAAGTGCCGTTGACGGAATCCAACTCATGTCCTACCAGGCGATCTTCGCGATGGCTGAAAAACCGTTGATGTACGGGGAACCCTTTGACCGGGTCCACTACGCCGGGGTGGTCGCCCATGAAATCGCCCATGCGGTGGTTTATCCCTACACCATTAGGAAGAAAGCGTCCCAGGTCCCGCAGGAATACCTGGCCCATGCCACCCAGTTGGCGGTTCTGCCGGAGGAACGGCGGAATGCGATCATCCGCGCCATGGACGTCGGGCCCTGGGAAGGCGGCGATGAAATCAGCCAGATTTACATGGCCATAAGTCCGGGGAAATTCGCGGTCAAGTCGTACCTGCACCTGACCACTGCGGCCGACCCGGACGTCTGGGTCCAGATCCTGCTGAACAACAACTGGCTGTATGTTTACGTTCCCAAGGAAAAGCCCGGATAGCCCATGGTTTTTTGCCCAGTCTCTGCGGCGAACAATTTATTCACCTTCTGCGCAAAGCTTGAGCATTTTTGGAAGCGGGTTCCTTGCAAACCCCGTTTTTCCGGTGTAACGGAGTTGGCACGGCTGATGCTATTGGTTTAGATCAGAACACTTGAAGGATCACAACCAGATTCCCGGCACGCTGTAGTGCCGGACCCCGCGGTAACGACGCCCCGGTTTGCTTTCCGCAAAGCCGGGGCTTTATTTTTCGGGACAAAAGCGACGGCGCTTCCGGGATTATCCGGAATCGCCGTTTTTTATTTTTGGCGGGAAAGGAGATCGAGCATGGCCAAGAGTTGCCCGATGATGAACGCAAAGACCCAGAGCGATCATCCCTGTTTCGGCGGCGATCATGCCAAGGCGGGACGGATTCACCTGCCGGTCGCGCCCGGCTGCAACATCAAGTGCGGATTCTGCGAACGCCGCTTCGACTGCGCCAACGAAAGCCGCCCCGGCGTCACCAGCCGGGTCCTGACTCCGGAGCAGGGGGTGGAGCGGGTCAGGCTGGTGCAGCGGCACATGGAGAAGCAGGCCAGAGAAAAGGGGGAAGGCGGTCGGTTAAAGGTCGTCGGCATCGCCGGCCCGGGAGACCCGCTGGCCAACCCGAGAACTTTCGAAACCTTCCGGTTGGTGCGCGAGGCCTTTCCGGAGATGACCCTCTGCCTGTCGACCAACGGCCTCCTCCTGCCGGACAAGATCGACGAGATTCTCGCCCACGACATTCACAGCCTGACGGTGACCATCAACGCCCTGACCCCGGAAACCGGCGCCCGGGTCTACGAGTGGATCCGGTTCGGGGGCCAGAGGCTGGACGGCGAGGAAGCGGCGGCGCTCCTCCTGGAACGGCAGCTGGCCGGGCTGAAGATGGCCGCGGCGGCCGGCCTGCTGGTCAAGGTCAACCAGGTCTACATTCCCGGCATCAACGACCACGAAACCCTCGACCTGGCGGTCAAAGTTCGCGAACTGGGGGCCAGCATGATGAACATCATGCCGGTGATCCCGGTGGGCCGGTTCAAGGATATCGAGCCGCCGTCCGAGATGACGATGGAGATGGTCCGCAACCAGGCCGAACTGATCCTCTCCCAGGCCCGCCACTGCAAGCAATGCCGGGCGGACGCGGCGGGGTTGATTGGGCAGGATATTGATCTTGCTTCCCTGCAGGCGAGCTAGAGGGCTGGGGAAAATTCTTCATCCACAGATGACGCAGATGACACGGATTAAACCTTCAAGAGCAGATCATTGGGGTAAAATATTTCGAACCGAAATAGTGACACAATCTGTCGGTCTGGTTTTAATCTACGTAAATCTGCGAAATCTGCGGATACTGTTTTTATTCGCTTTTATCCGCTCTTTCCGCCTGTACCGCGTCCCATTTGTCAATTCGCGGCCGATGGCCGTTCGCCGCTGAATTCAAGCCGCTATCGCACGGGGGATTTTCGTGATACGTTTTCCTGGCGGCGGGGAAGGGCACATGCGCCCGGTGGCAACCCTGACGAGGTTTCCGGTTCGTTATGATGAAGATATTTCTGCTGATCATTCTCTTCTTTTTCATCGCGTCCTCGGCGGTTGCCGGCGAGGTTCGCGTTTTCGCCGCCGCCAGCATGACCGGGGCGATCAATGCCGTCGGAAAGACCTACCAGGGGGAGCATCCCGATACGATCCTGGTCCGCAACTATGCCGCTTCGGGTACTCTGTCCCGGCAGCTCGATCTTGGCGCCCCGGCCGACCTGTTCATTTCGGCCAACCCGGAATGGATGGACTATTTGACCGGGAAGGGACTCGTTGAGTCGGAAAGCATATCGGTTTTGACCGGGAATGCCCTGGTTTTTGTCGGCCGGCCGGACTTGAAAGTCGACTCGCTGGCCGATCTTGAAGGTCTCGGGCGCATCGCCATCGGCAGCCCGCAGAGTGTTCCGGCCGGCCGGTATGCCATGGACGCCCTGGAGAAGGCCGGACATTATGAAAAACTGCTGGCCGAAGGAAAGCTGGTAATGGCCAAGGACGTGCGCCAGGCCCTCATTTATGCCGACCGGGGAGAGGTGGACGGTGCTTTCGTCTACGCCACCGACGCCCTTCTGGCCCAACGGGCGGCACTCCTTCTGACCGTCCCCGCCGAACTCTATCCGCGCATCGTCTATCCCATGGCCCTGACCCGTTCCGGCAGCGCCAACCCTGAGGCCCGGGCCTTCTTCGCGTTCTTGCAATCGCCGGAATGCCGGGATATTCTCGGGCGGCACGGCTTCAGATCCCCGTGAGGGTAGGGGACGGCGGTCTTTCGCATCACGAACAAGCGAAGCCGGGATCCTTTTAAACGCGGTGATAACCAAGGACAGCAATCACAAGGTTTCACCACAGAGACACGGAGGAAAAAACATTTTTATCCACAGGTTAAGCAGATTGACAAGGATTTTTAAACCGAGAACCTTTCGCACGCAAAGCTGCCAAGCCGCGAAGAGAATCTAAACCAAAAAAAGATTTCCTTTGCGCCTTGGCGTCTTGAGTGAGCGCATGCGAACGGGTGGTTAACTTTTGGAAGGACCCTGTCCCCCTGTTTCCTGCCGGCAGGAAAGTAACCTGAAAACCGGAATTCCCAGATGTTCGATTTCAGCCCCACCGACATCCAGGCCATCACCCTGTCCGCCAAGGTCGCCTCGGCGGCGACGCTGGCGGCGCTTCCCTTCGGCTTCGCCGCCGCCTATCTCCTGGTCTACAGCCGGCTGCCGGGCAAGCCGTTGCTGGATGGTGTCATCAATCTGCCCCTGGTGCTGCCGCCGGTGGTCGTCGGCTATCTTCTGTTGCTGCTGCTGGGGGAGCACGGCTGGCTGGGGGGCCATCTGGCTCGATGGGGTATCCGCATCATCTTCACCTGGAAGGCCGCCGTCCTGGCTTCCATGGTGGTCGGTTTTCCGCTCATGGTCCGTTCCATCCGCATCGGCATGGAGGGGATCGACGAACGGCTGGTCCAGGCGTCCCGTACCCTTGGAGCGCGGCCCCTCGATACCCTGATGACGGTTATCCTCCCCCTTTCGGGCCGCTCGATTATGGCCGGGGCCACCCTCATGTTCGCCCGCAGCCTCGGGGAATTCGGCGCCACCATCCTGGTGGCCGGCAACATCCCCGGCATCACCCGCACCATTCCCCTGGCGATATACGATTACACCAATTCTCCGGGAGGGGACCGGATGGCCCTGGCCCTCTGCCTGGTCTCCATAGTCCTCTCTTTCGCCATCCTGCTGCTCAATGAAGCCCTGGTCCGGCGTTTCAAACGGGAGCGGGAGCGATGAACCTCCGGGTCAGGGCGAAAAAAAAGTTTCCCGGCTTCACTCTCGACGTGAATTTTTCCGTCCATTCCAATCGAGTGGGAATTTTCGGCAGGTCGGGCAGCGGCAAGTCGACCCTGGTCCACCTGGTCGCCGGCATGCTCGATCCCGATGCCGGAAGCGTGGAACTCGATGGGGAGGAATTGTGCAACGTCGAAAAGGGGACGACCGTTCCGCCTGAACGCAGGCGAGTGGCGGTGGTCTTTCAGGCGGCGCACCTTTTTCCCCACCTGAACGTCAAACGCAATCTGTTTTACGGTTTCCAAAGGACATCACCAGCGCTCCGCCTGGTCGATCCCGATGCGCTGATCGAGATCCTTGAGCTCCGGCCGCTGATTCATCGGCATGTCGACACCCTCAGCGGCGGGGAGCGGCAGCGGGTCGCCCTGGGCAGGGCGGTTCTGGCCAGCCCACGTTTGCTCCTGATGGACGAGCCGCTGTCCGCCTTGGACGAAGGGCTCAAATATCAGATCATTCCCTATCTCTCAGCTGTTTACCGGGAATTTCGGATCCCCTACCTCTTCATTTCCCACTCGATGAACGAGATGCGGCTGATGACCGACGAAATCATCGTCCTCCATCACGGCCTGGTATCCGATCACACCACCCCGGAGCGTCTGGCCCGGGAACGCATGGGCTGGACGCGGGCCGGCTATATCAACCTGCTGCATCTCAGCCGGCCTCATGAGGTGGACGGCATGACCGCCTACGAATGGGGCGGGACGCGCCTGCTGATTGCCGGCAAGGGTGGGGAAGGAGAATCGGTCTTCGAACTCTCCTCCAAGGACATCCTCCTCTTCAAGCAGCACCCCGAAGCGATCAGTGCCCGCAATCTACTCCCCTGCCGGGTGGTTTCGATCTTCGGCCTCGAGGGGCGCGTTGGGGTGGAACTGGATTGCGGAGGCGACAGGCTGATCGCCCAGGTGGTCGACCAGGCGGTGGAGGAACTCGGCATCCGGGAGGGGGCTGAACTGTTCGCCGTCATCAAAGCGTCGGCGTTCCGGCTGCTCTATTGAGGAACTGAACACTCGTGATCGGTTTTCGAATCACGCCCCTCTATTGCGCTCCACCATCTCCCTTCCCCATGTGACGATGCCGGAACGAAGTGGACGGTTGCCGAAACAGGCG
>Ga0055480_10001305_pt1 | contig 9925 bp, 11 predicted proteins | sample Muzzi_PWB_D2_FD_57935 | JGI IMG/M metagenome (GOLD analysis project Ga0055480, IMG submission 57935) | Wetland microbial communities from San Francisco Bay, California, USA, that impact long-term carbon sequestration - Muzzi_PWB_D2 | ecosystem: Environmental > Aquatic > Marine > Wetlands ... | reverse complement strand
GGTGGCGCGACGTCCGGGAGGCACGATATTTCTGATGGTGCCCCCCGGTCAAGCGCGGTGGCGCATTAATTCGATTCGAGAGAATTCCCGAGGCGCCGAATGGCTCCGAAACCGCGCGTCTTCGTCACTCGGTCCCTTCCAGGCGACGCGCTCGAACGGCTCTCCGCCCAGGTCGACCTCGATCTGTGGCAGGGCAGCGGCGCGCCATCGGAAGCGGATCTCGTTTCGCGTGCGCGTCGGTCGGCCGCACTCCTGTGCCTGCTGTCCGATCGCATCTCTTCGGAATTGCTGAGCAAATGTCGCGACCTGCGCGTGATCTCCAGCTGCTCGGTGGGCGTCGACCACATCGACCTGGCGGCCGCCACGGCTCGCGGGATTCCCGTAGGACACACCCCGGGCGTGCTGGCGGAAACCACGGCGGATCTGGCCTTCGCGCTGCTGCTGGCGGCGGCCCGCAGGATTCCCGAAGCCGACCGCTTCGTTCGCGCCGGCCGATGGAGCGCGGCGGCCGGTTGGGATCCGGCGCTGCTGCTCGGGCGCGACGTTCACGGGGCGACGCTGGGAGTGGTCGGACTCGGCGCCATCGGCCAGGCCGTCGCGCGCCGGGCTTCGGGCTTCTCGATGCGGTGCCTCGGCTGGAGCCGGTCCGGTCGCGCGCCGCGAGGCATGGAGCCGGTGTCGTTCGACGACGTCCTCGAACGCTCCGACTTCCTCACGATCCACGTCGCCGCGACCCCCGAGACCCGGGGCCTGATCGGCCGGGCCGCCCTCGAGCGGGTCCGGCCAGGGGCGATCCTGGTCAACACCGCCCGCGGCGGAATCGTGGACGAGGGTGCATTGGTGGATGCGTTGCGAAACGGGCGGCTCGCCGCCGCGGCGCTCGATGTCTACGCCACTGAGCCCCTGTCCGACGACAGTCCGCTGCGGACCGTCCCCAACCTGGTGCTCACTCCCCACATCGGCAGCGCCAGCTTCGCGACGCGTGCGCGAATGGCGGACCTCGCAGTGGAGAACCTGCTGGCCGGCCTCGCCGGTCGACGACTTCCGCACTGCGCGAATCCCGCCGTTCGAGGAGATGGGTGAGGCGTTGAAACCGGTCAGCTGCGGCAGCGATCGAGGAACGCCCGTGGCGACACCACCAGCGCTCCGCGGTGACGCGCCCGATCCGCCACCGCGCGGTCCGCGGTGACGACGGCGATGCGCGCCGGATCCGCCGCGCTGCGGACCCGAGCGAGCAGCCAGTCGTCGGCGGAATCCGCGAAGACCTCCCGCGGTCCGTCGGCGTCGTCGTCGTCACGCGCCTCGGGCTCGCGCCGGCCGTCGAAGACCACCCAGAGCTCGGCTCCCGGATCGTCGAAATGACGCACGCGGTCGAGCAGCTGGCGGCGCCGGGGTTCGGTCCACCATTCGCGCCGATCGCGCCCGACCAGGATCCCCGCGTGGAGCACGTTGAAGCCGTCGACCAGCCACGTCGTGGGGGGCGTGTCGGGCGCACCCGTTTTGGCACCCTCGGTTTCGGACGGCTCGCTCACGACGGCGACAAGGTAGGACGGTCGCTCGGTGTCGTCGCGCGCTCCGGCGAGCACGGACCAGGCCAGCCCGAACCCCACGAAGGTGCCGAGTACCAGCGCTGTTTCTCCGACGCCGCGCAGGAAGGAACGTCGGTGTGGGTTGGATCGGATCATCGCGGGCTCCTCCGAGGTGCTTCGTTCGGCCGCGAATTTCGCCCGTGCGTGTGTCAGGGCCGGTCACAGCCGGGTCGGTTGCGGCGGACCAGCCGTTGGCGTACCCACGTCCTCATGTCCGACCGCGATCCGCAGACGCCGACCGTCCGAGTCGCGCTGATCCAGGCTTCCGTGGGGGAAGATCCCGACGCGAACCTCGCGAAGGCCGAGTCCGCCATCGAACGCGCCGCGCGGGACGGGGCGCAGGTGGTCTGCCTCTCGGAGCTGTTCCGGTCGCGCTACTTCTGCCAGAGCGAGGACGCGGCGAACTTCGCGTTGGCGGAGCGGATTCCCGGCCCTACGAGCGAAGCGCTGTCGAAGCTGGCCGCGGGCCTCGGCGTGGTCATCGTCGCCCCGATCTTCGAGGAGCGGGCCGAGGGTCTCTATCACAACTCGGCGATCACGCTGGACGCGGACGGCGAGATCGTCGGGCGCTACCGCAAGATGCACATTCCCGAAGATCCGCTCTACTACGAAAAGTTCTACTTCACGCCGGGCGACAGCGGTTTCGAGGCCTGCTCGACCCGTTTCGGCCGCATCGGAACCCTGATCTGCTGGGATCAATGGTTTCCCGAGGCGGCGCGGCTCACGGCCTTGGCGGGCGCTCGGATCCTCTTCTACCCGACGGCGATCGGCTGGCAGTTCGATGAGGGCGAAGCGACCGATCGCGCGCAACACGACGCGTGGGAAACCGTGCAGCGCGCCCATGCGATCGCCAACGGGGTGTTCGTGGCCGCTGCCAACCGAGTCGGACCCGAAGGCGACATCCGATTCTGGGGTCAGTCGTTCGTCGCGGACCCGTTCGGGCGCGTTCTCGCGCGGGCGTCGTCGCAGGAGGAAGAGATCCTGCTGGTCGATTGCGATCTCTCCGCCGTCGGACGCACCCGGCGCGACTGGCCCTTCCTGAGGGATCGGCGCGTCGACGCCTACGGCGACCTCGGTCGCCGCTACCGGGACTGATTCGGGCCGACCGGTGGCATCTCGATCCTCGTCGAAGGCCACGGAGGGGCACGGAACCGTTCCGCCGGCTCCCCGGCCCGCTTCGTTGGGCTACCGCTGGCCCGCCGAGTGGGAGAGCCATGCGGCGACATGGCTGGCGTGGCCCCACAACCCCGAGACCTGGTCGGGACACCTCGCCGCGGCCCAACGCGAATTCACCGCCATCGTCCGGGCCCTCCAGGGGCGCGACTGGGTACACCTCCTCGTTTCGAACGATGCACAGGAGGACGCCGCGCGGACGCTGCTGCGCGAAGTCGGCGTCGAGCCGGATTCCGGGATCGATTTCCCGCGCATCGAAACCGACGACGCCTGGCTGCGCGATTCCGGGCCGATCTTTCTCGTCCGCGATTCGGGGGGCCGGCGCGAACGCGCGCTCATCGATTTCCCCTTCGACGCGTGGGGGGGGAAGTATCTGCCCTGTCGGAACGACGCGGCGGTGCCGATGCGGATCTCCGAGCGCACCGGGGTCGAACGGTTCGCTGCCGACTTCGTTCTCGAGGGAGGCGCCATCGATGGGAATGGCAACGGCGCAATCCTCACGACGGAGTCGTGTCTGCTCCACGAGAATCGCGAGGCGGGTCGATCGCGGGAGCAGATGGAACGCCGCCTCGCCGAGTGGCTGGGGGCCACGCACGTCCTATGGCTCGGCGCCGGAATCGACGGCGACGACACCGACGGGCACGTCGACGATTTCGCGCGCTTCGTCGACCCCTCGACGGTCGCGATCGCCGGAGCGGACCCCGCGGACGCCGCCAACCACGCGGTTCTCGCCGAAAATCGCGATCGGTTGCGCCGGATGACCGACGGGACCGGGAAGCCCCTCGCCATCGTCGAGCTGCCACCACCGCCCGTGCACCGGGTCGACGGCCACCGCTGCCCCGCCAGCTACGCCAACTTCTACGTTGCCAACGGCGCCGTCCTCGTTCCGACCTTCGGTGCGCGCGCCGACGCGCGCGCCCTCGCTGTCCTTCGCGAAATCTGGACAGACCGGGAGGTCGTCGGCGTTCCGTGTGCGTCTCTCGTGCTCGGTCTCGGCGGTGTGCATTGCCTGTCACAGCAGGAGCCATCCGTCTTCGCCTGACGGGCGACAGAAGGCCGTATGGGGCGATTCGCAACACTCGGCATCTTTCCCAGGAGCGGTGAATGGGTTATCAATTCCGCTTCCCGGCACCGCAATCTTCAAGGGGTGAACGCGTGTGATCGAAGTTCTCCGGCACGACATCGTGATCGTTGGCGGGGGAGGAGCAGGCTTGCGCGCGGCCATCGCCGCGGTCGAGGCCGATCCCGACGCATCGGTTGCTCTCGTGTCGAAGGTCTACCCGATGCGAAGCCACACGGTTTCCGCGGAGGGGGGCGCCGCTGCCGTCGCGCGCGACGACGACAACTTCGAGATGCACGGCTACGACACCGTCAAGGGGTCCGACTTCCTCGGCGACCAGGACGTGATCCAGTACTTCGTGCAAGAAGCCCCGAAGGAGTTGACGCGGCTCGAGCACTGGGGCTGCCCGTGGAGCCGGAACGACGACGGCACGGTTGCGACACGAGCATTCGGTGGGATGTCGACCAAGCGAACGTGGTACGCCGCGGACAAGGTCGGCTTCCACATGCTGCACTCCCTCTTTCAGCACTCGATGCAGTTCGATCGCATCGTCCGCTACGACGAGCAGTTCGTCACCAAGCTCCTCATCGAGAACGGCACGTGCCGCGGCGTGTCCGCGCTCGACGTGCGCGAGGGTGTCGTGCGCGTGATCCTCGGCCGCGCCGTGATCCTCGCGACCGGCGGTGCCGGCAAGATCTTCCCCTTCACGACCAACGGAACCATCAAGACCGGTGACGGCATGGCGCTCGCCTACCGCGCCGGGGTGCCGCTGAAGGACATGGAATTCGTCCAGTACCACCCGACCGGTCTTCCCGGAACGGGGATTCTCATCACCGAAGCCACGCGCGGAGAAGGCGGCCACCTGAAGAACTCGAAGGGCGAGCGATTCCTGGTGGACTACGACTACGGTGTCGGCACGAAGGCGGAGCTCGGCCCGCGGGACATGATCTCACGCGCGATCATCCAGGAGATCGAGGCGGGACGTGGAATCGACGGCCCCTACGGTCAGTACGTCCATCTCGACCTGACCCACCTCGGCGAAGAGAAGATCAACAAGCGCCTCCCGATGGTCCGCGAGCTGGCGAAGATCTACATCGGCGTCGATCCGGTTCACGAACCGATACCGATCCGGCCGGTGGTGCATTACATGATGGGCGGCGTCGACACCGACGTGACCGCGGCGACGGAGCTGCCGGGGCTGTACGCCGCCGGTGAGGTCGCTTCCGCCTCCTTGAATGGCGCGAATCGGCTGGGCTCGAACTCCCTCACGGAATGTCTCGTCTTCGGCGCGGAGGCCGGCCGCAATGCCATCACCTTCGCGAAGGGGTCTTCCGACGGGGAAGAAGGCCCGTTGCGCGCGCAAGGCGAAGAGGAGGCGGCCCGCGTCGAAGCCCTGCGCGGGAAGAAGAAGGGCGGCGAGCGCCTCGCTCACATCCGTCACGCGCTGAACGACACGATGGAGAGCGGCTGCGGCGTGTATCGCGAGCAGGAATCGATGGACGCGACAGCACGCACCGTCGCCGAGCTCAAGGGACGCTACGCGGATATCGGTCTCGAGGATTCGAGCAAGGTCTTCAACACCGAGCTCACCGCCGCCATGGAGCTCGGTGCGATGCTCGACGTCGCCGAGGCGCTCGTGAATTCCGCGGCACAACGCAAGGAATCCCGGGGCGCCCATACGCGCAAGGACGCGCCGACGCGGGACGACCAGAACTGGCTGCACCACACCCTTTGCTACTTCGATCCGGCCGGTCCGCGAATCGACAAGAAGGAAGTGAATCTCGGGAAGTGGGTGCCGGAGGAGCGCAAGTACTGATGGCCGATCGACCGAAGAAGAAGTTCATCGTCACGCGCTTCGATCCGGAAACCGACGAAGTTCCGAAGACACAGGAATACGAGATTCCGGTCGAGCCCGACTGGAAGGTCCTCGATGCGCTCAACTTCATCAAGGACGAGATCGACGGCACGCTGTCGCACCGATGGTCGTGTCGGATGGCCGTATGCGGCAGCTGCGGAATGATGGTCGACGGCGAGCCGAAGCTCACCTGCAAAGAAGCGTTGAGCCAGTACGGGGACACCGTCGAGGTGAGCCCGCTCTCGAACTTCCCCATCATTCGCGATCTGGTGGTCGATCTCGACGGCTTCATGGACAAGTTCCAGGCGGTGAAGCCCTGGATCATCCGTGCGAAGGAACGAGCGGTCGAAGAAGGCCCGATGCGGCAATCGCCGGAAGAGCTCGAGGAGTTCAAGCAGTTCAGCATGTGCATCAACTGCATGCTCTGTTACTCCGCCTGCCCGGTGGTCGCGAACGAGCCCGATTTCCTCGGGCCGGCCGCCATCGCGCTCGGGCACCGCTACAACGTCGATTCGCGCGACGAAGGCGCCGACGCGCGGAACGAGGTCTTCCGCGGCGAAGGGACCGTCTTCTCCTGCTCCTTCGCCAACGAGTGCAGTGAGGTTTGTCCGAAGCACGTCGATCCGGCGGCCGCGGTCAATCAGGCGAAGTTCAACGCCGTGATCGATTGGGCCAAGGGGCTGGTGTTGCCCCGCGGCGGGAAGGAGTGAGGATGTCGCGCCCGGCCCACCCTCACGCCATGCAGCCGAAGCGCCCCGGTCGGACCCGAACGGCACCGCCGCAGCTTCCGCCCCAGTTTCCGATGTCCGGCCGCTATCGGGCCTACACGTTGTTCGACTGGACCGGACTCATCTACCTCCTGCTCGGATTCATGGCGCTCGAGATCGTGTGGGCGGTCGGGTCGGGACCGGCGGCGTGGGCCGCGATTACGGCGCGGTTCGAGAACCCCGTCTACATCGCCTTCCACATCCTTGCGTTCGTGAGCGTGATCTTCGTCGGCGTTCGATTCTTCAGGTTCTTCCCGAAGTCCCAACCGCCGCGCATCGGGCCAGTGAAGCCGCCGCCGCAGCCGGTGATCCTGGCCGGGCTGTACGCGGCCTGGATCGGAGTCACCGCGGTCTTCGCGTTCATTCTCTCGGGAGGGTTGTCGGGATGAAGCACCTCCTGCTCAAGCTCGAGCCGTTGATCTGGCTGCTCTTCGGTCAGGGGATCCTGCTCGGTACGCTGCTGTTGACGGGTTGGGTCCTCATTCTCGGAATCGCCGCCCCGCTCGGAATCGTCGCGCCGCTCGACTTCGAGCAGGCGCACGCCCTCGCGTCGAGCTTCATCGGCCGCGTGGTGCTCGCCGGCGTGATCGTGCTGCCCCTCTGGAAGGGGGCGCACCACATGCGCCATGTCTCCATCGACATGGGCGGCGCAGAACGCGACACGGTGGTTGCCCCGCTGCTCTACGCCGTCGCGCTCTTCGGGTCCGTCGCGGGAGTCATCGCCGTCATCCGGATCTGACGGGCCGATTTCCGCGGCGGCTGCGTGCTACGCTGCGCCGCCATGTCCGGACGCGTACTCGGCGGAATCCGCATACTGGACTTGACCCGCGTCGTCGCTGGCCCATTCGCCACCGCGGTCCTCGCGGATCTGGGCGCCGACGTGATCAAGGTCGAGCGGCCCAAGACGGGGGACGATTACCGCTACGGTCCCTCGCCCAAGGGCGAAACCTCGCTCTCGTTCCAGAACACGAACCGCGGCAAGCGGTCGATCACGCTCGACGTTCGCACCGATGAGGGACGCGAACTATTCCTGCGACTGGTGGAGCGGGCGGACGCCGTCGTCGAGAACTTCCGGTCCGGCTGGTTGGCGCAGCAGGGCCTCTCGGCGGAGGCGATCCAGGCGCGCAATCCGCGCTGCGTCGTGGCGTCGTTGTCCGGGTTCGGTGCGACGGGTCCGTGGTCCGGGCGGGCCTCGTACGACATCGTCGCGCAGGCGAGCGGCGGACTCCTCGCAATGACCGGGTTCGCCGACGGGCCGCCGGTGCGCGGAGGTGGGGCGCTCGCGGACTTCGTCGGCGGACTCTACCTCGCACTCGGGGTCGTCGCGGCGCTGCTCGATCGCGAACGCGGCGGGACGGCGCGGGTCCTCGACCTCTCGAACCAGGACGCGGTGTTCGCCGTCACCGATTCCGCCGCGACGATCATGCAAGGCATCGGTGAGCGCAGCGAACGCGTGGGCAATCAGCACCCGTTCACTGCGCCGTACGACGCCTTCGAAGCAAAGGACGGATGGGTCGCGCTCGCGACGGCGAGCAACAAGCTGTTTCGAGGACTGTGCGCCGCGATCGGCCGGCCCGAGCTCGCCACCGACGAGCGGTTTCGGTCGCATCGCGGGCGAGCGCAGAACCGAAGCGAGATCAACGCCATCGTGGGCGCGTGGATCGCCGAGCGGACCACGGCCGAAGCCCTCGCCGCGCTCGGGCCGGAAGGGGCCGACCTGCCGTGCGCCCGTGTCGCGCGGCCCGACGAGCTTCTGACCGACCCTCAGCTGTGCGCGCGCGGCATGATCGAGCGCCATCCGCACCCGACCCTGGGTGAGATCGTCTTCCACGGAAACGCCCTCAAGTTCTCGGACAGCGATCCCCGAGCGATTCCGCTGGCGCCGGATCTGGCGCAGCACAACGCGGAGATCTTCGGGGAGATCGGCCTCGCCGAGGCGGATCTCGCGCGTCTCGCCGAATCGGGAATCATCTGATTTGCCGGGGCCTTGCCGCTCGGCGCCGCCCGCGCTTGACCGCCCCAGGATCGTGTTTAGCGTTTCTCCAATTCGCGCTCGTCGAGACCGATCCAGGTCTTCGGGCTCTTGGAGGTTCCCATGTTGATCCGTTCCGCCCTCCCCGGTGCTCCGATGCGCCGAGGTCCGGTATCCCGCCGCTCCGTCCCGTTTGCGCCGCCCGTCGATGTCGTCGAGTCGCAGCAAGCGTTGGTCTTCTGCGCTGAGCTGGCGGGACTCTCCGAAGGCGATTTCGAAGTCACGGTCGATGCGGATACGCTCACGATCAAGGGCGAGAAGAAGGCGGCGCAGTCGCCGCAGTCGGACGACGGTGCGCGCGTCCTCCGTCACGAGACGGTCGCTGGCGAGTTCTCGCGCACGTACCAGCTCCCATTCGACGCCGATTCCGAATCGGTGACCGCGACGTTCCGAAACGGCCTGCTCACGGTTCGCGTGCCCAAGCCCGCACAGCCGGAGACACGCTCGATTCCGATCGCGAGCGCCTGATCGATGGTGGACGCCGATTCGGCGAGCCCGGGTCGCGGCGACCGGATCGACGCGAAGCTCCGCGCCGAATTTGATCCGATTCACGTCGAGGTGGTCGACGAAAGCCACCTCCACGCCGGACACGCCGGTGCGCGTTCGGGGGCCGGGCACTATCGGGTCACGATCGTGTCCCAGAGCTTCGAGGGTGCCGGTCGGATCGAGCGCCAGCGCCTGGTCTACGGCGCACTCGCGGACGAGATAGGCCCGGAGATCCACGCCCTCTCGATCAAGACGCTGACGCCGGCGGAATGGCTACGCTGACTTCAGGCGAACCGCTCCAACCACTGCGAAAGTGAGACGCTGAAGCCCGAGGCGTTCCGGTGGCCTCCGCCGCCGTACTGCGCGGCGATCACGGAGACGTCGAGATCTCCCGTCGAGTAGATCGAGCAGTCGACGCGCTCGCCCGAGACGCGGTAGACGAGCCCCCAGGGCTTTCCGAAGTGCCGTCGCTTCGCCAGCTCGTGACCGATGGATGCGCGCTGGTAGAGGGCGTTGACCGCCTCGATGCGCTCGTTTCCGATGTGAACCGGGTGCGCGAACCGGAGAACCCGCTTGATTTCGATCTCGTTCGCCCGGACGATCGGCTCGCCCTCGCGCGCCAGCTCCTCGATGGTTCGGTCCATCAGCGCAGTCCACACGGAGAACTCACGCTCGTAGGAGCCGATGGCGGCATTCACCTGCTCGGATCGGGGAAGCTTCCAGTTCCACAGGTCCTGATCCTCGACATAACGCAACAGATCCGGCGGCGCGTCGTTCGGGTGAAAGTGGTTCCAGGCCAGGATCGCGCCGGAATGGCTCAGGTCGAAATGGGCTGCGTGACCTCCGTCGCTGAGGAGATTCTCGACCGAAGGGTCCGACGCGAAGTGATCGCGCGCGGATAGGTGATGATCGAGAATGACGACCCGGGCAGCGACTTCCGCCAGCTCGCGGAGAAGCGGATTG
>Ga0055480_10001302_pt1 | contig 9936 bp, 11 predicted proteins | sample Muzzi_PWB_D2_FD_57935 | JGI IMG/M metagenome (GOLD analysis project Ga0055480, IMG submission 57935) | Wetland microbial communities from San Francisco Bay, California, USA, that impact long-term carbon sequestration - Muzzi_PWB_D2 | ecosystem: Environmental > Aquatic > Marine > Wetlands ... | reverse complement strand
TTCCAACAGGACTGTGAGGAGTTTACGCGTTACTAGAAGCCATCTCAAAAAAGTATTTTGGCCCTACCCGGGCGTTGGGGCCGGGTTTCATTTTCCCGGCAATATCATCCCGTTCGATCGCATCCGTTGGCGCTCGCCGTTTCTGTCCTGCTTGACAATGGTTGCACAAGTCGCGATAATCAAGCCACCATCCGTGCTGCCAAGATATTCACACCTGTCAGTGGTTGATCACCACGAGGTTGACCAATGCATTACGTCATAACCCTAGGCGAAGGCCGATGCGCTGTTGAACCCCGACCAGGCGACGATGAAACCGTCCGGGTTCAATATCGTCTTGAAACTACGGTTAGAAAGGGGGTTCCTTCACCCTTCACCCGGCAGCAATTGATCAAAGACTTTAAGCAAGCGGTAACGGAAGAAGAGGTGTCGTGGATCACACCCGGGTATCATGCAACGGTCTTCGATCTGAACCTTTTGAGAGAATCCTTTGAAGAGCTGAAATCATTGAATTGGCTGCGCGGCAAAGTTTCGGTCGAGCCGGAGATTGAAATCAAAAACCTGGATGCTGAGAGAAATGCCATGATTGAGTATCGGAATTCCCAATTTCCGGACAGTCTATTTCACTCTCTTCCCTATGAACGGTGGCAAGCGACATATTTCTTTACCCTGCTTCCGGAACAGATCGATAAGCGCTTTTGGTTGGCGGAAGCGCCGGTAGAGATCCACAAGAGTCTGCAGCGGTTCCAGATGGATTTCCCCGATCCGCACAAGGCCGCATTTCTCATTATGCGTTTCAGAGAAACCCGTGTGCATATCGGGATCTTCGAGGCGATCCGCGAATGTCTGAAACGCCACGGCATCGATGCCCTGAGGGCCGACGAAAAGCACTACCATGACGATCTGTATCACAATATTCTGACTTATATGCACGGCTGCGGGTTCGGGGTGGCGGTTTTCGACCGCGTTGAAGAGGAGGTTTTCAACCCCAACATCTCTCTGGAGGTGGGATACCTGCTGGCCCTGCAAAAGCCGATCTGTATTTTAAAAGACCGCACCCTGAAAACACTGCATACCGATTTGATGGGCAAACTTTACAAAGTCTTCGATCCCCTGGAAGCCTGTGCGACGCTGGATGCGGCCCTTTCCAATTGGCTGCGCGATAAGGCGCTGATCTGAATCGACCGATCTTTTCTATGCCTTCATTGACTCAAACAATACCGGCACAACCTTGTCGGAAAAATCAGGATCCAAAGAGACCTTTTCGCCCTCCACCTGTACCAGTTCATTCCGCACGTTAAACAAACCCTCTCTGAACTTGGTTTCAACATCGACAAATTTCTGCGCGACGCCAATCGCGCCGCCGGATTGAATTTTGGCAACTTCCCACAGCGGGGATACGATAATTGCTTTGTACTTATTGTCATCATTTACATCGGCGGGTTTTAGATTCTGGAACAGATCGATCTTTTCCTCGACTGCGGGTCCGAGCTCTTTTTCAAGGCTATCCAACGCTTTCTCCATGGCTTTTTGTTTCAAATTTCCTAACATGCCGTTCTCCTTTTTTTGGGTTTTATTGTTTAAAAAGCCTTTGACCAAGCGGTCTCAGGATTGCGCGCGCATGATTTTGATATGAGGGTCCATGGTGAATACTGCGATTGTATTACATGACGCCGACAAATACTGTGACGGATGTCACACTTTTTTGAGATTGCTTCTGGTGATCGGCAGCGGCGCCTTTCGTATGGCCCGGCAGCATGATGGTGGTTCGGGAGAGCGAAGAGATTTCCAATGGGAATTGGCTGCAATGGGTCAATGATGCACTTAGGCACACCCGGTTATCGGGTGTGCCTGGCTGCATCATGCGGGGTATTGACACTGCTTTAAAGCGACAGCCATGGCCCCTTTAAAAATCCATGTTGGCCGGTTCGTAGTATTGTTTGGGGTGTTTGCATGAAGGACATGTTTCCGGCGGCTCGGTGCCTTCGTGGACATAACCGCATACACTGCATTTCCACTTGATGGCCTGCTCGCGCTTATAGACATTGCCGAACTCGACCAATGCCAACAATTTTTTATAACGCTCCCGGTGGTGGGCTTCAATTTTGGCGACCTGTTTAAATGCCATGGCCGCTTCGTTTTCGCCTTCTTCTTCGGCAACTTTGGCAAACCCCGGATACATGCTCTCGACTTCATAGTCTTCGCCGCCCATGGCTTCTTTTAGATTGGCGAGCGTATCGCCGATCCCGTTGAGCAACTTGAGATGATCTTTGGCGTGCTGTTTTTCATTTTCGGCTGTTTCTTCAAAAATCTTTGCGATGTAATGATACCCTTCCTTTCTGGCGACTTTGGCGAAAAACGTATACTTGTTTCGGGCCTGGGATTCTCCGGCAAAAGCCGCCTTCAAGTTTTCTGTGGTCTTACTCATTGTATCTCCTTTCGTTGGGCTATCGGTTAAATGGATTTAGGGGTTATAGGACGCAGTTATGATCGACACGCGTTGCAGACACCTCTTAGAACCACGCGTTTGCTCATCACCTTAAAATTTCTACGAATATCGTCAGGAACGTTTAAATCATCATAGGCCCGGTGCTCAAAGTCGGTAATCTCGCCACATTGGGTGCAATGCAAATGATGATGGCTGGCCACGTTGGGGTCAAAGCGCTTGGCGCCGCCAAATACCTCGACGACATCCACAACGCCGATCTTGGCGAAGGTCAACAGTGTGCGGTTCACCGTGTCAAAAGAGATATGCGGATATTCTTTTTTGACGATTTGATAAATGGCATCGGCGGTGGGATGGGTGCTGGAATTCAGGAGTGCTTGATAAATCGCAACGCGTTGAGGTGTGATTTTTAGCTGGTGCTGCTGAAAGATCTGCAAAATCGTTTGGGTTTCATCCTGCCCGCCGTTGTTTTCCATATTTTTCCTAAATAATAATTATTCCTATTTGTCAAACTGTTTTTATCGGTGCGGCACTTGTGAGCTACATCCGCACCTTGTCCCGTCCCTTGAGTTTCAGAACGGCCCGGGTCTCATCCGGGCTGTAAGGTTCGTATCCCAATTCCGCGGCAATGCGCACCATCTTTTCCACCAGTTCGGCGTTGGACTTTGCCATTTGGCCCGGTGCGAGCCACAGGTTGTCTTCCAGTCCCACCCGGGCGCCGCCGCCCATCAGGATGGAGGTGGTGGCCAGGGGAAATTCATGGCGGCCGGCGCCGATGGTGGAAAAAAAGAAATCCTTGCCGAAGAGTTGTTCGCCGGTCTGCTTCATATAGACCAGGTGCGGGATGGTTGACGCGATGCCACCCAGTATGCCGGTGACGAACTGAACATAGAACGGTTGCTCGATACGGCCCTGGCTGTAGTAAAGATGCGCGTTGTGCAGATGGCCGATATCGTAGGCTTCGAACTCCGGTTTGGTACCGCATTGCTGAAAGACCCCCATGATGCGCTCCAGGTCGGCAAAGGTGTTGCGGAAGATAAAGTCGCGGGACATCTCCAGGTACTGGGGTTCCCAGTCATGTTGCCATTCCTTGAATTTTTCCAGCACCGGGAAGAGCGCAAAGTTCATGGAGCCCAGGTTGCAGGATGCCAGCTCGGGCTGATACCGCGGGACGGCCGCGATGCGTTCATCCACGCTCATATTCATGCCGCCGCCCGTGCTGATGCAGATCACCGCATCGCACTTGGCATGGATGGTGGACACGATTTCACCCATTACCTCCAGGTCGCCGGTGGGCATCCCGGTCTGGGGATCGCGGGCGTGCACGTGGACCGTCGATGCGCCGGCCGCAGCCGCGTCAATGGCCTGGGCGGCGATATCCTGGGGCTTGATGGGCAGGTAGGGGGCCATGGTGGGTGTATGAATGGCCCCTGTGACGGCGCAGTTCAGAATAAATTTCGGCATAATTGACCCCTAGTCTTCAACGATCGCCACCGGTCGCGTCCAGCCGGCCGATGCGTCTTTAATTTTGATGGGAAAGCAGGCCACCTTAAACCCGTGGGGCTTGGGAATGCTGCCCAGATTGGCCAGTTTTTCCATGTGGCAGTATCCGATTTCGATGCCGGCAAAATGCGCTTCCCATATGACCGCGGCATCGCCGGTCTGCTCGAATTCGCTCGCCAGGTATGGCAGCGGCCGGTCCCAGGACCAGGCATCGATGCCGACGATCTTGATGCCGCGGCGCAGCAGATAAAGGGTTGATTCACGCGTCATGCCGGCCCCCTTGAGCAGGTACTGGGGCTGTCCCCAAACAGCATCCGCGCCGGTGTGCACCAGGACGATGTCCAGAGGTTTGAGTCGGTAGCCGATACGGTCCAGTTGCTGCTCCAGATCCTGGACGGTGATGCGGTCTCCGTCCGGCTTGTCGCTGAAATCCAGCAGCACACCGTCCTGAAAGCACCAATCCAGCGGCACCTGGTCGATGGTCAGGGCCGGCGCGCCGGCGTCCATGGTGGGATGGTAATGAAAAGGCGCATCCAGATGGGTGCCGGAGTGGGTGGTCAGGTGGACGAATTCAATAGACCAGCCCAATCCGTCGGGCAACTGCTGCTTTTGAAGGCCTGGGAAAAATTGGGTCATCTGATCGGCCCCCTGGGCATGATCCACATAGTCGATTTTGGGGATCATCATTTCCGGATCGCTGGGCAAGCCGGCTTCTATGGCAATGGATAAATCAATGATTAGTCTTCCCATGGGATCTTCCTTTCTCAAAGCAACAGCTGCGCCAGGGCAAGGCTGCGTTGCCGACACGCCGGGCGGCCTCCGGCCGCGGCCGAGATTCTTCCGTTCCGCTAACGGACCGCTCTTTCCGGTATCAGGACCATGACCGTTTCGCCCCTGGCGCGAACGGTGCCGCCGGCCGACAGGGAGGTTTCGACCACGACTTTCTTTGCGGTGATTTCCCTGATGCGGCTTCTCAAGGTCAATTGTCCCACCGGCGTGGGTTTTAAATAATCCACCTTCAAGGCGGCGGTCACATGCCGGGGGAGGGGCTGGGTCCCCAATTCAATCCCGGCCTGACGGCACCTGGCGGCGGACGCCGTGGCTGCGCTGTGACAATCGATGAGCGAGGCGATCAGGCCGCCATACAAATAGTCGGGAAATCCGCCGGTATGATGGGGCAAGGGATCGAAAATACAGACGCTTTCATCTCCATCCCAATGGCTTTTGATGTGCAATCCGTTTGCATTCAGTTTGCCGCAACCATAGCAATGGGAATAATCATCGGGATAATAGTCCTGGAATGCCTTGGGCAGATCAGCCATGCATGCTCCTTTCTGGGTAAAAGCAACCAAATAATGCATATCTAACCACTTTTGCATGGCTTGTCATAGCATTTTTGACCAGGGCGAGAAAGAAAGGACGCGCCGTGGAAGTGTTCCCCGCTCGGCAAAGACAGACGCGAAGTATCGCCACGACCGTGGGGGTTGACGTCGCCGCAATTGACATGCACTACCCTTTTGTTTATCCTGCAAAGCGGTGACTGAACTGCCGGATAAGACCGGATATTCGGGAAGCCGTGCTTTATCTGTCGACAGCACATCAATTTCTGCTTGGGAGCCATGTTAAAAAATATCAAGGTCAAACGGATCACGGAGGAGATCGTATCCCAGATCCGCAACCATATCGCCAAAGGCAAGCTCAAGGCCGGTGACCGGCTGCCCTCGGAGCGCGAAATGGCGCACCAGCTCGGTGTAAGCCGCCCCACCGTGCGCGAAGCGTTGCAGGTTCTCGAGCATACCGGATTCGTGGAAATCCTGCAGGGCAGCGGCACCTTTATTAAAGACATCGGCAAACACGCCCTGACCGATCCCCTGCAGTTTCTGATCCATGGCTCGGACAAGCGCTACCGGGAAGTGTATGAGTTCCGTATGGCCATCGAAACCTGGGCCGTGGGCCTGGCGGCCCAGCGGATCGCGCCGGATGAGCTGGCGCACCTGGCCGGGATTGTCGAACGCATGAAGCAGTGCCGCGCCGAAAAGAGACCTGTGGATGAACTGGATACCGAGTTCCATCTTGCCATTGCCCGGGCTTGTCATAACGGGATTTACTATCATGTGGCCAAGACCATCCTGAATCTATTTACCCAAGTTACCCGCATCTCCCATGAAGAGTTGTTCCTGTCGGAAGAGGACCAGATCGAGATCTTGGCCGATCATGAGGCGATTTTCGGAGCCATTGAAGCGGGCAACGCTGAAAAAGCCAAAGAGTTGATGCGCTTTCATCTGAACCGGGTGAATGTTAAAACCGACATGATGTCCAGGCAATCGGCGCCTTCCAATTGAATCCTGGCGCCGCAAAAGCCGGAGAACTCCAGATCCTGCATTGCTGAGGGTTCGCAGTACATTTTTACGGCTTTACCCTTGGGCGCCTTGGCTCCTGAGCCCTCCGACTTTTGCAACAATGGGGTGAACTGTGCGGGCTTTGCCTTGGCGGTTGACAAAAGGCGCCATTTCGATTAATTGGTCTGACCACTTGGCCAAAACAAATCCATTTCCCAGGAGGTCCCATGCCCCTTCACGAGATTACGGAAACCGACAGCATCTTTTACCTGCACCATCCGGCCGAAGGGTCGGATCGGCCGACGTTTGTCTTTTTCAACCCCTTGACCGGCGATACCGGCAATTGGGAGGCGGTCATCGCCCCGGGCCTGCGGCAAAAGGGCTTCGGCACCCTTAGCTTTGACTATCGCGGCCAGACCCAGAGTCCTTTTGGCCCTGATGTGCGACTGACCTCCCAGGGCATCGTGGACGATGCCGTCAGCCTGCTGCAAAAGGTTTCGCCGGCCAATCCCATTCTGGTGGGGCTCAGCATCGGCGGTCTTTATGCGGCCCAGGCCTGGCTGGCCGGCGCCGAGGCTCAAAAGCTGGTGCTGATCAATACATTGCGTAAAGATGGTCCCCGGCTGAAATGGATCGGCGATGCCCTGGTGCGTGCCGTCGGGATTGGCGGCCTGCCGCTGTTCAGGGATATGTTTTTGCCCCTGCTCATGAATGAGGAATGGTTGCAGGCGAACCGCCCGAATTTTCTGGCAACGCCGGCCAGCTACGAACCCCTGGCGCAGAACAGCGGCACCTATAAGCTGCTGGCCGAAGGCGGCCCCAGTGCAGACTGGGAACTGCCTTACGAACGTTTAACCCTGCCGACGCTGGTGGTAACCGGTTTGCAGGACCATGTCTTTCTTGAACCCGCTATCGTTGATGAGCTGTATGCCCGTATTCCCAAGGGCAAACGGGTGGACCTTCCCGTGGCCGGGCATCTGATTCCAGGTGAACAACCCGATCTGCTGACCGACGTACTTGCTGACTATGCGATTGCACAGGAGGGAAAATGAAAAAAGGACTTTGGCATCGATATGCGGTTCTGGCGTATCTGGCTGTAATGTTGGGTGTGGTGGGCCACGCTTCCAGTGAGTTCGTGGCGGTATTGACCCATATCAAAGGCCCGGAACTGTCCGTTTGGCGTTTCCTGCTGGGCGGCACGGGCCTCATCGTTCTGGCGCTGATCTTTCCTGCCAGCCGCAACCTCGTCGAACCGTTTCGCAAAGTCGGCGTGCGCATGGTCTGGCTTTCGGCCCTGGGGGTCACCATTGGATACCTGCTGTTTCACTGGTCCCTGGATTTTGCCACCGTGCCCCAGGTGGCCACCATGGTGACGACCATTCCAATTTTCGTGGGGCTGGTGAATTTGTGGATGACCAAGCAGAGTTTCTCCAAAATCAAATTGGTCACCGGGTTATGCGCCTTGCTGGGTGTGGCTTTGTTGATCACTGACGGGTATCTGGCCAAATTGGCCGGCTCCGGACAAAGTCTGATCGGTGTTTTTATGGCCATGGGATGTGCGGCCGTGGTGGCGGCTTATACCGTCATGATTCGCCCGGTCATCGTGGAGTACGGCGCCTTGCGGATCACCGCCGTCACCATGTTCATGGGAGCCGTGGGGCTCTGGCTGGTGGTGGGGCTGTTTTGGCAGATCTGGGTCAATCCGTTGACGCTTTTCGATCGGCCGCCCCAACAATTGGGTTCGCTGCTCACCCTGGCCCTGTGGAATACCACCATAGCGCAGTTTTTCTGGATCGGCGGGCTGGCGGCCGTGCCGGACATCACTCGCGGCAGCTACCTCTTTTTTCTCAAACCGGTCATTGCCGCTTTTCTGGCGATTATCTTTCTGAGCCAGACTCTGACGCCCTGGCAGATGCTGGCCATCGCTGTTATCTGCTTATCGGTATTGATCGAGGCCAGTGTGGCATTGCGGCGACCGGCGCGGGCCTGAGATCCCGGTAAGGTATGGCCCGCCACCACCGCGGACCGATCAACTTTCGGCCCTGATGGAGAATCTGCCAGACACATGCCTGTATCAAACGCGTATAGCGCGCTTCTTCCGGCTTCCCTCCGCGTATCCGCGGAGGAAGCGGAAGAAGCAGGCGTAGAGGTGCTTCGCATCCCCGCTCGTCATTTTCCGGCCTGCAATGTGATCCAAGTCACAGCAATAAGCATTTAACCTGCTAAAATCTTGTTTAAAAACGACGGTTGTGGTACCCAATTATCATACCCGGGAGGTGAATCATGGCCGAGAGGCCCACTATTATTTTAGGCGCAGGCGCCACCAAAGCGTGCGGCGGACCGCTCACCGACGAGATTCTTCCGGCGTCCCTGCACGGCGAGATGGCCCATGACGATGCCTTAACCCTGGTGGAGGACCGTGAGGAGTTGCTGGTGCTGTCGCACCGGTTTTTGCACGAGTGCTTCAACGTACCGGATGATCCCGAGCAGATCACCAGGGAGACCTGCCCATCCCTGCCCATGGTATTGAGCATGCTGCGGCGGTCGGTATTGACGGGGCTGCCCATCGGCAATTATCAAGGCGATTTGCTCATCAAAGCCAAACGGGCCATCGAGTATGCCGTGTTTGCGGTGATCGAGGCGGCGCTGCGAAAAATACCCGCGGATAAACGATTTCACCACGACCTACTTAAGCCCATCTATCTGCGCAATGTGGAGCCCACCGTGATATCGCTCAATTACGATGTCATCGCGGACAACGCCATGTTCTTCCTGTCCGAGAATCATAAAGGCATGCGGCCGCCGGATTACTGCGTGGATATCGTTTCCGAGCGCTATCGGGATTTTTGCACGGGGGGCACCTTCGGGCGGCTGCTCAAAATACATGGTTCCTTGAACTGGCTTTATTGCAGCACCTGCGGGCGCCTGGATCTATTCGTTTCCAAAGGCATGCGCACGGGAAAAGCCTTGGATGAGTTGTATCATGCGGTACCTTTCAATGACGCCTATAGCTGCAGAGGCACCCCGTGTCGCAATCCGGCGTGCGACGGCTTTGTAAGCCCCATCCTGATTACCCCCACCTTCGTGAAGGATTATGAAAATCCGCACATCGAAAGGGTCTGGCGTGAGGCTGAGACGGCCATGCAAGCGGCCGATCGGGCCGTGATCATCGGATACAGCTTGCCCAGTGACGATGTTGAGGTGGCCATGCTGTTCAAGCGGGGATTGGACCATCTGCCACGACATCGCATCACCGTGGTCGAATACGTTCCCGGTGACGAAGACCGTGCGGCGGACCAACGTGTGTCGCTGGAATCCCATGACACCGGCCGCCGTTTTCGATCCCTGCTCGGCCCGGGAATCGATTGGCATACCACCGGGTTCAAGGGGTGGCTGGCTGAACAGAAAACCAGGGGCGGTTTTCCGTTCAGCTAGTTTTGGCTTCCGGCTTGCCGGACTGGATCAAACGCCGTCGATGGGGTATAGTGACGCTGTCGGCAATAATGCAAACCAGATGGTTTTGATCATATCGTTGCAATGAAAGGACACCCGCCATGTCTGCTGATGCCATGCAACCTGCAGGAAGTGCGCGTACCACCATTTTAGGCCTGTATATGGTCTCCATGTCCGTAATCCTGGCCTACATCGTTT
>Ga0055480_10001301_pt1 | contig 9937 bp, 9 predicted proteins | sample Muzzi_PWB_D2_FD_57935 | JGI IMG/M metagenome (GOLD analysis project Ga0055480, IMG submission 57935) | Wetland microbial communities from San Francisco Bay, California, USA, that impact long-term carbon sequestration - Muzzi_PWB_D2 | ecosystem: Environmental > Aquatic > Marine > Wetlands ... | reverse complement strand
CCTGGAACTCTATATCAGGCCGAGTCTTGACCCCACTCGTTTGAACGCCTCCAGGGCCTCGTCGAGGTCGTCGCGCGTGTGGGAGGCCGAGATCTGGCACCGGACCCGCGCTTCCCCCTGGGGGACCACAGGATAGCCAAACCCAGTAACGAAGACGCCCTCATCCAGGAGGAGGGCGCTCATCTGGATCGCCTTGGCCGTCTCACCGAGGATGACGGGGATGATGGGGGTCTCCCCCGCCAGGGGACGGAATCCCAGGGCCGAGAGCTGGTCTCGGAAGTAGGCCGCGTTGGAACGGAGGGTGGCGACGCGCTCCGGATGCCCTTCGAGGTGGTGGATGCTTGCCAGGGCGCTCGCGGCGACGGTGGGAGGGAGGGCGTTGGAAAAGAGCTGCGGCCGGGCCCGTTGGGTGAGGTAATCGCAGACGGCGCCGCTCGCTGCCACAAAGCCACCGGCCGCTCCGCCGAGCGCCTTCCCGAGCGTGGAGGTGATCACGTCCACGTCCCCCACGACACCGAAGTGCTCCGCCGTCCCCCGGCCATGGGTGCCAAGCACCCCGGTGGCATGCGAATCGTCGATGACGAGGATGGCGTCATGGCGCCGACAAACCTCGATGAGATCGGGGAGCTTGGCGATGGCGCCCTCCATGGAGAAGACGCCGTCGGAGATGACCATCCGGGTGCGGCAGTCACGGGCGGCCGCCAGCTTCTCGTCCAGGTCGGTCAGGTCTCCGTGCTTATAGACGGCGGACCGGCACTTGGTAATGGCCTTGGCGAGGCGGATGGCATCGATGATGGACGCGTGGTTGAGTTGGTCGCTGATGACGATATCGTGCTCGCTGAGCAGGGTCGCGGGGAGGGCCTCGTTGGCGTTCCAACAGCTGACGAAGCTCAGGGACGCCTCCGTGCCCACGAGGCGGGCGCAGGCGGCCTCGAGGTCGCGATGGATCGTGAAGGTGCCACAGATGAACCGGACCGAGCTGGTGCCGGCCCCGAAACGTTCCAGTCCCGCGACCCCCGCCGCAACCACTTCAGGCTGGTTGGACAGGCCGAGATAGTTGTTGGACGACAGAATGATGATCTCGCCGCGTCCCTCCACCCGGACGCGCGGCGCCTGCGGGGAGTCGAGATAGAGGAGCTGCTTGTAGACCCCGTCGCGGCGAAAGGCGTCGAGCTCGGTCTGAAGGCGTCGGTCAAGGGAGGTGGGCATATCTGGCTCAGGCACTCACGAGAGGAGGGAGGGGACCCGCGCGGGCTCGATCCGCACTGCGGACACCTTGAAGGAGGCGATCTTGGCGTAAGGATCCAGTGTCGGGTTGGTGAGGAGGTTCGCGGCTGCCTCACGATAGTGCATCGGCAGGAAGACCTGGCCGCGCGCCTGTCGATCCGAGAGACGCGCGCCAACCAGCACCGATCCACGCCGCGAGGTGATCCGGGCCATCTCTCCCTCCCCGAGCCCCATGGCGGCGGCGTCGTCCGGATGGATCTCGACCACCGGGACCGGCTCCCGCGAGTCCAGCCCCTCCGAGCGCCGGGTCATGGTCCCGGTGTGCCAATGGTACATCTGCCGCCCCGTGTTGAGGAAGAACGGATACTCGTCATCGGGGAGCTCGCTCGACGGGAGGTAGGCCACCGGCACGAAGGTGGCCCTCCCGGTGGGGGTGGGGAAACGATCGGCAAAGAGGAAGGCCGTTCCCGGCGACTCACGATCCAGGACGGGATATTGGAGCCCTGCCGGAAGGAGGCGCTCATATGTCACCCCGGCCCAGTTGGGGGTCACGGTCGCGATCTCTGCCATCACGTCCTCCGCAGCGCGGAACGGCGTTGGGAGGCCGATACGGCTGCTCAGCTCCACCAGGATGTCCAGGTCTCGCCGGGCGGTGCCGGGCGGGTCGGTGGCGGCCCGACTCAGTTGGATGCGGCGCTCGGTGTTGACGAAGGTGCCCTCCTTTTCGGCAAAGGAGGATCCCGGGAACACCACGTCCGCCCAACGCGCCGTTTCGGTGAGAAAGAGATCCTGCACCGCGAGGAACTCCAGCGTCCGGACCCAATGCTCTGAGTGGGCGATGTCCGGGTCCGAGATGACAGGGTTCTCCCCCATGATGTAGAGGCCCCGAATGCGACTCCCCTCCTGGGTCATCTCGGTGACCATGAGTCCCTCATCCAAGGACAGGGCCTCCGGCGGCACGCCCCAAGCACGGGCGTAGTCCGCCCGGTTGGCGGGATCCTTCACCGACCGGTAGTCGGTGTACACAAAGGGAATCGAGCCCATATCGCTCGCTCCCTGGACGTTGTTCTGCCCCCGGATCGGCATCATCGCCGCCCCCCACCGGCCGATCATCCCGGTGGCGAGCAGAAGGTTGAGGAGCGAGGCGACGATGTCCGTGCCGGTGGTGTGCTGGGTCAACCCCATCGCCCAGAGCGTCGAGGTGTTGGGACCTCGGGCATACAGCTCGGCGGCGGCGGCGATCGTTTCCGCCGGAACCCCCGTAATCTGAGCCCCGAGGTCGAGGGTGTACGGCTCGACCTCGGTGCGCACGGCCTCGAAGCCGGTCGTCCGACGGGCGATGAAGTCGTCCGCCACCAGGCCGGCGTGAATGAGGTGGCGGAGCATGGTGCTGTAGAGGACCACGTCGGTCCCCGGCTGCATCTGGAGATGGATGTCCGCCAGGGCGGCCAGCTCCGTACGGCGCGGGTCGGCCACGATCAGCCGGGCTCCCCGCCGGAGGGCCCGCTTGATCTGGGCGCCGAAGACGGGATGAGTCTCCGTCGTGTTGGCGCCGGAGATGAAGATCACGTCGCAGGCCTCCTCGATTTCCCGCATCGACCCCGAGGCCGCGGACGTACTGAGCGCGCGACTCATCGCCGCCACCGAGCTGGAATGGCACAGGCGGGTACAATGATCGACGTTGTTCGTCCCAAACCCCGCCCGCACCATCCGCATGAACACGTAGTTGTCTTCGTTGGTGCACTTGGCGGAGGAGAGCCCCGCCAGGGCGGACGGCCCATGCTCGGTGCGGATCCGGACCAGCTGCTGGGCGGCCAGGCTCATCGCCTCCTCCCACGTCGCTTCCCGGAAGGCGCTGAACCAACTGGCCGGTGTCGCGGCCCGGTCCCGAACATCTTCGTCCGCGGCCGTCTCGGTCCCGGTCTGCGGGGGCTTCCCGACGCTGCGACGCGGCGGACGCGGCTTGTCGGTCTTCCCGAGGCGCTCGATAGTCGGCCACGGCCCCTCCCGGTGCCGGGGCCACTCCCCGGTCCACTCCCACCGCCCGTCGCGCCGAACCCAGCCCTTCCGGATGAGGGGGACCTGGAGCCGGTCGCGGTGCTGTCCAAAGTCATACCCGAACCGGCCCTTCACGCAGGTCGAGCCGCCATTGGGGGTGTCTTCCTCGATCCAGGGGGAGGTGACCCGCATGATCCGCCCGTCCTTGACCGCGACGTCGATCTGACAGCCGACGCCACAATACGGACACACTGCTCGGGACACGTGATCCGGGTGCCGGAGTGCCTCCGCACCAAACCGCTGCTTGGGAATGAATTCGAAGATGGCACCGGTCGGGCAGACCCGAACACACTCGCCGCACCAGGTGCAGCCGGCGTGATCCGGGTCGCCGTCGCCGCCGACGATGATCTGGGTGGCCGTGCCACGTTGTCCTACATCGAGGACACCGACCTCCTGGATATCTTCGCAGGCCCGGACGCAGCGCGTGCAGAGGATGCAGAGACTCATGTCGTGCTGGATCATCACGTCGCCGGGCCGCTCGTCACCCCTCCTGAGCGGCAGCTCCCGAGAATGGATGGCCGCCCCCGCGTCCACCACCAGCCGCTCGAACTCATTGTGCGGGTCCGCCCGCCCACCATCGGCCAGGTGCTCGCCGGGGTACCGCTGGAGGAGGAACTCGAGCACGGACCGCCGGCTGGCGGCGGCCGGCTCGCTCTCTGTGTCGACCACCATCCCGTCCGCGGCGGGCGTGGCGCAGGCGGGCATCAGCTTGGGCTGTCCCGCGACGCTCACCAGGCAGATCCGGCAGTTCCCCACGGTCGGGAGCTTCGGGTACCAGCACAGGGTCGGGATGTGGAGATCGAGCGATCGAGCGACATCGAGGATCGTGTCGCCGGGCGCGAAGGCCGCCGTCTGGCCGTTGATCGTCAGGGAAGGCATGGTGGAGTCCGTCAGAGGGTGCATCGAGAATACGGCGGTTTTTTGCATGAATCAAGTGGAATTGCAAGGGTCGACGGTGGGCGTGATCGTGCGTGCGTCGCGCGTGTCGCACGCTCATCGACTGTAGCCCGCATCGCGCGCGGACGCGTAAACCGTTGATTTCAAGCGGGTGATCACACACGTCATGCGTGTGACGCACGGCGTGCGACGCCCCGGCGCGCCGTCACGTGGCACCGGAGATGCCGGTCGATCGTCGCGCGACAACGGCGGCGCGCTGCCCCTCGTCGGAAAACGAATTTGACGAAATTCCAGAAAAGGTATTGCGCGCCAGGAATAATCTATGATTTTGTTACAGGCCGTTTGGCGCCTTGCGGTTTGAACCGACACCTCGCAGGCGTGATGCTCGGGCCCCAACGCGGAAACCACTGACTTCAAACTACCGTTCAAGCGATCCGCGTTTTCGTTGGTGCCGAGGATCAGTCGCCAAGTTCAGACCGCGCTCTACCGCGCGCTGGGGCGGACCCGAGGTAGGTCCGCCGTCAGGTGTGTCCGATCGGAGAATTGGTCGGACCAACTGGGGAACTCCGGTTCCCCACGCTCCGCCGAGTCGACCACTTCGGGTCGGCCGGTGACTCAGTCCCTTTCAGGAGGTGACGATGGCGGCAAAGAGAAAGGCTGCTAAGCGCAAGGGTTCCAAGCGCAAGGCGTCCACCAAGAAGAAGGCCCGTCGGAAGAAGAAGAAGAAGGCTACCAAGAAGAAGTAGGGCTTCTTCGGAAGGTCGCAAAGGGGCCGGCCAGCTGCCGGCCCCATGCGATCCCCCCCCCAGTCAGCCACTCCCCCCCAACAAAAATCGCCCCCGGCGCGAGGCCGAGGGCGGCGATGCTCTGCGTAGAGGGCTGGGCTAGGTGATCGGCCCCACGGGGATGAGATCATGCCAGTGGGTCGTCTCCGACTCCTCGTCCGCGGCCCACATGTAGGCCCAGAACCGGACCGGTTCCACGGCCTTCTTGCCCGCCCGTATGATAATCCCGAGGGGCTTTTCGTTCACCAAGGTCGGCAAGCTGGTCACCACATCCCTCCTCACGTCGCGTAGGGCCCTGCACCGGTTGCTCACGCTGGGCCCTATATAAGGAAGGCATCACGCGTGCCGCTTGCGCGTTGACTCCCAAGATGTTGTTGCGTAATGAGTTAGATCTTGGTGTGAGTAACCGCTGATGTCGTTACGACACGTTCACCTGGGTCTCGGCAGTGTCGTTCTGACTCGATTTCTTGGACCAAGCCATTGCCGCGTCAGGGGTTGGCGGCTTTGCTCTGGGGTCCACGACCGGCTCGTTTGGCCACGCGTCGGGCGAGTAGAGGTCCCCGAACGAGGTTGGAAGGGGGCCATGGTCTCCGGCCACCAGGAGATGGACCCCGCCGGGATTGGTGCGGGCCTGGAGCTGGGCGAGCACCCGGTGCCGGTGGGGGCGGGGGAGGGGGCGGACGGCCCCGGTGTCGAGGACAAGGAGATCGACCCGCTCGGTCTGGGGGAGCCACTCGAGCTGGGTGACGTAGGCGAGGATGTCGCTCCCGAGGGACTCGGTCGCCATCCGCGTTTCGACCCGGTCGACGCTGGTCATGTCAGGGGAGAGATAGGTGACCGCGGCGTCGTGGGCGGCCAGGAGGAAGGTGGTGGACTCGCAGCGAGTGCCGATGACCAGGGCGTGATCTCCCGGCTCGAGGCGGGGGAGGAGTCGAGTTACGGCATGGCTGGCCGCGATCCCCCAGTGGGTCGGCTCCCGCTGGGCGGCGCGGAGGGCCAGGTGCTGCTTGCGCCAGCGGGCAAAGGACCGGAGGCGCAAGCGCTTGGAGATCAGGCGGTCCACAGATTCGAGCATCAGCACCTCGGTGAGGATGAACTGCTCTTCACTCGTTGTCTGGAGCTCGGCGATCGCCTCGTCGCCCAGGCGAAGCAGCTCCTCCCGGGACAAGGAGTTCTTGTAGGCCTCGATCCGCTGGAGGAGGTACTCCTGATAGAGCTGCTTGAGCGATGGCGGTGGCCGCCGCCGCCGTTGCGCCCGGACGTCCGCGATGGTCAGCATGGCTCGACGTGGATCACGATCTCGTGGAAGCCCAGCTCCGTCCCCAGCCGCGCCTCGACCGCATCCGCGATCCGATGCGCCGCCGCCACGTCCACCGTTCCGTCAACCGCGATGGTCAACTCGGCAAACCGACGCCAGGCCGCCGTCCGAGAGCGGATGTCATACGCCGCCCGGACGCCCTCGACCCGGAGGGCCGCCGCGCCGATGGTCGTCTGCGCGACAGCCGCCGCGTCCACGAGCGACGGGATCGAGCGGCGGACGATGTGGTACCCGATTCGGATGACGGCGCCGGACACCAGGATGGCCAGCACCGGATCCGCCCACGTTAGCCCTGCGGCGGACAAGAACAGGCCGGCGATGACTGTCAGCGTGATGACAACGTCGGCGCGGGTGTGGGCGGCGTCGGCCAGGAGGATGTCGCTCCGCCACCGGTGCCCCGCTCCCGTCTCGTACCAGACGACCCATACATTGATCAGGAGTGTGCCCCCCATGAGCCACGCGGCGGTGGCATCGACTTCGGGAGGCCGCCCGCCCATGACTAGGCGGCCGACCGCCCCGCGAAGCAGTTCCAGGATGGTCACGGACAGGAAGACCACCACCGCCAGGGCGCCGACAGTCTCGAACTTGGCGTGACCATACGGGTGGTCGTCGTCCGGCCCGCGGGCGGCCACGCGGACCACGATGAGACCGATCACGTTGTTCAGAGCGTCCACCGAGGAGTGGATGACATCCCCGAAGACGGCGAGGGAGCCGGAGGAGAACGCCACCACGGCCTTGGCGACGACGACCGCCAGGTTGGCGACGAGAATGCCGCCGAGGACCCGCCGGATGTGGCGATCCCGGTCTCCGGCCTCGTCGGCCCGCGCCTTCATGCCTGCAAAGTGGTAACAGGACTCTGGGGTGTCAACGGACGGTTGCCCGGCTCCGCGGGCGGCGGCGCCGCCGCCAAGAGGGCCGCCGCAATGGCGGCAACCCCGGCGCCGACCGCGAAGGCCGGACCGGCGCCCCAGCGCTGCCACACCGCACCGAACCAGAGGCTGGCCGGGAGCGCCGCGATTCCCACGGCGGTGTGAAATGCCCCGAAGGCCCGCCCGCGGAGTGCCGCCGGGGCCGCCCCGGCCACCAAGGCCCGCTCCGGCCCCTCGGTCAGTCCGTAGAAGGCCCCGTAGGCCACCATGAGGAGCCACGCCTGCCAGGGCTGCGACGCGGCGGCAAAGCCGAGGTAGACCGCGGCATACACAACCCAGCCCGCGAGGACCACGCGCCGGGGATCGAATCGGTCGGCGAGCAGCCCGCCGGGCACGCTACACGCCACCTTGCTGACGTGAAACACCGACCAGAGGATCGGCACGAGGGGGACGGCCACGCCGAGGTCCTGGGCCCGGAGGAGGACGAAGACGTCCGAGGCATTGGCGAGAGTGAAGAGGATCATGATCAGCACGAACCGGCGGAAGCCCGTGCCGAGGTCGGCCCAGCGCCCCCGCCCCTCGCCACTGCGCTTGGCGGCGCGCACTTCGGGACGCTCGCGTACGATCGCCCCGACCGCGCTCACCGCGAGGAGGCCGGGAACCACCGACCAGACCATGACGCCACGGACGTTCCCCGGCGCCGCCAGGAGGACCAGGGAGGCGAGCCCCGGTCCGATCACTGCCCCGATATGGTCCGCCGCGCGATGGACACCGAACGCGGCACCGCGCCTGGCCGGGTCGACCGACTCTGCCAGGAGGACATCCCGCGGCGCCGTCCGGACTCCTTTTCCGAGTCGGTCCCCGACCCGCACGGCGAGGACGTGCCATGGGACAGCCGCCAGCGCCAACAGCGGACGAAGGCCTGTGGCGAGACCATAGCCCGCGAGCACGAGCGACTTCCGGCGCGGTAGGCGGTCAGCGAGCCAGCCGCCCAGGTATTTGGTGAGGCTCGCGACGCTCTCGGCGATCCCCTCGATGACGCCGAGGACGGCCGGCCCGGCGCCGAGCGTCACGGTGAGAAAGAGAGGAAGGAGCGGATAGACCATCTCGCTCGCCGCGTCGTTGAAGAGCGAGGCGAGCGACAGGCCGACAACATTGCGCAGCCGCCGGGGGCGGGAGGGGCGCGGGGATTCCGGGGTGGTCACATGGACATGAGCGAGTCGGGCCGCAATCTGGTCGGGGTCGGTCCGGGGAGGGAAGGGGGCGGGTAGACGAACTTAGATATTTAGATTATTGTCTAATTATGGACAAGACCTTCAAGGCGCTCTCGGACCCGACCCGGCGCCGGATCCTCACCCTCCTTCGGGACGAGGATCGCACCGCGGGAGACATCGCCGCTCAATTCCCGATGCGGTGGGCGTCGGTGTCGCATCACCTCGGCGTCTTGAAAGCCGCCGGCCTGGTGGTGGCCGAGCGCCATGGTCAGCACATCCGCTACTCGCTCAACACGACCGTACTGCAGGAGGTCCTGCAATGGATTCTGGACTCGGCCCCGACGGAACGAGACGGTACATGAAGCTGCGTCTTTTCGTCGGCGTTCTCGCCCTCCTCGCCTCGTGGGGGTTCGCTCTCTGGGCCGCCCCCCAGTTGCCGGATGTCGTGGTCACGCACTGGGGAGCCTCGGGCGAACCGAACGGGTGGTCATCGAAGGCACTGGTGGTCTGGTGGCTCCCCCTCGTGTATCTGGGACTGGCGCTACTCCTGGCCGTCCTTCCACGGATCGATCCCCGGCGCCGCCATGTCGCCCACAATGCGCCGACGTACTGGTTTCTCACCACCACCATCCTGGTGGTGCTCGCCTTGATTCACGTGGCGATGGTGGCGTACAACCTCGGATGGCCGGTGCGGATCGAGAACCTCGTGCCCTTGGTGGTTGGTGGTCTGTTCGTAGTGATCGGCAATCTGATGCCGCGGATGCGCCCCAATTGGTTCATGGGGATCCGAACCCCTTGGACCCTGTCGAGCGAGCGCGTGTGGCGCCGGACCCACCGCCTGGGCGGAGTATGCATGATCGTGGCCGGTCTCGCGATCGCCGCCATGGGGCTCGGCTGGCGGCCCGACCGGGTGGGCTGGCTGATCGGTGCCGCGCTGACTGCGGTCCTCATCCCCGTGGTGTACTCCTACTTTGCCTGGCGCACCGAACGCGAAGCGCCGGCTTCCGGAACGAAAGGAGAGGATGAATCATGAGGCGTTCCCTCGCCGCTCTAGTCGTGGCCTTCGGGGCCTGGGCCGTCCCGCTGGCCGCCCAGGGGGACGGGTTGGACTCCCTGGCTGTCGGCCTGAACGACCTCCTGACACGCGAACGGTTCGACTCGGTGGTCATGCACTTCGACTCCACGATGACCGCCCAGTTCCCCGAGGCCAAGCTCGAGGCACTCTGGACCCAGATCGTGACTCAGGCGGGCCCCTACGAGAAGCGCTTGGGGGTACGGCGCGATGCCGTACAACGGTACCGCCGAGTGTTCGTGACCGCGCAATTCTCCGGCGGCGTCTTGGACATCCTCTGGGTCTTTGATGCGGCGGACAGAGTCGCCGGCCTCTTCGTCCGCCCCGGGAAGGCGCCTTCGGACAGCGTGGGGGCAAACGCGGCGCCCTACATCGACTCAGCCAGGTTTGAAGAAGTGGAGCTGACGGTGGGGGCGCCGCCCTGGCGCCTTCCGGCGACGCTGACGCGGCCGCGGGCAACGGGCCCGGTGCCGGCGCTGGTACTGGTGCATGGGTCG
>Ga0055480_10001300_pt1 | contig 9942 bp, 9 predicted proteins | sample Muzzi_PWB_D2_FD_57935 | JGI IMG/M metagenome (GOLD analysis project Ga0055480, IMG submission 57935) | Wetland microbial communities from San Francisco Bay, California, USA, that impact long-term carbon sequestration - Muzzi_PWB_D2 | ecosystem: Environmental > Aquatic > Marine > Wetlands ... | reverse complement strand
TCGGCCGGCTTGAACAAATATCTTGTGGAGATCGCCAATATTCGCGATCAAAATGCCTGGGTGCACACCGGTGCCCGTGATCTGGCTACGGCCAAGGCCAAACAATTGATCCGCATGGCTATATCGGGCGTGGCCAAGTCCAGGCCGCTCAAAGATCACGAACTGCCCATGAACAAGGACGTGCTGGTAATCGGCGGCGGTGTTTCCGGTATGAACTCGGCCCTGGAACTGGCCGATCAGGGCTTTAAAGTCGTGCTGGCCGAACGCAACGGGCGCCTGGGTGGCCTGGCCGCCGTGGTGCGTCGCACCCTGGAAGGCGACAATGTAAGGGCCCATGTCCGCCAATTGATTGAAAAGACCAACGGCCATGCGCTGATCGAAGTGATCACCAACGCCATCCTGGTCGATCACCAGGGCATGCCCGGTAAATTCACCACCGGATTTCAGATCGGTCCGCGCATGTATTACCGCCAGATTGAGCACGGTGCCACTGTGATCGCCACGGGCGCACTGGCCCATCGGCCGGACCAATACCTGCTCGATCGTCACAAGGCGGTCATGACCCAGCTCGATCTGGATAACTTCATCGAAGATTCACCGGCACCCATCGAAAATTGGGAATCGGTGGTGATGATCCAGTGTGTGGGTTCCAGGACCCCCGACAACCCCAACTGTTCGCGGATCTGTTGCCAGACGGCCATCAAGAACGCGCTTCGGATGCTCGACATCAACCCGCAGATGCAGATTTTCGTCCTTTATCGCGACATGCGCACCTATGGCTTCAGCGAAGACGCTTATATCGAGGCCCGTCGTCGCGGGATCATTTTCGTCCGTTACCAGCCCGACACGCCGCCCGAAGTTGCGGCGGAGGGCGATCAGGTGACGGTGCAGTTTATCGACCCCGTCCTGGGACGCCGGGTGGAAGTCACCGCCGATCGACTGGTGTTGAGCACCGGCTTGCTGACCGATGACGAAAACACCGAAGACCTTTCGGCCATCCTGCACCTGGACCGCACCGCAGACGGGCTTTTTCTGGAAGAACATGTCAAGCTCAAGCCGGTGGACCTGTCAGTGCCGGGATTTTTCGTGGCCGGCACAGCCCACTCGCCGCGCAATATCCGCGAAAGCATCGCCCAAGCGCAGGCTGCCGCCGCAAGGGTCCAGTCCATGTTGGCCCAGGATACCATCAACCTTGGTGCGGTGGTGGCCCGGGTCGAGTCGGAAAAATGCGCCACCTGCCTGGCCTGTGTACGGGCCTGCCCCTACAATGTGCCGTTCATCAATGAAAACCGTTATTCAGAAATCGACCCGGCCAAATGTCACGGATGCGGCATCTGCGCGGCCGAATGCCCCGCCAAGGCAATTCAGTTGTCGTGCTTCGAAGATGAGCCGATTTTGGCCAAACTGGAAGGATTGCTCGAAAGGATAGCCTGATGGAAGAATTTGAACCTGTTGTAGTGGCCTTTTGCTGCCATTACTGCGCCTACACCGCGGCTGACATGGCCGGCAGCATGCGTCTGAACTACCCGGCCAATGTCAAGATTGTGCGTGTGCCCTGCAGCGGCAAGGTCGATACCATTCATATGATGAAATCGTTGGAGCGGGGTGCTGACGGCGTCCTGGTCGCAGGTTGCCTGGACGGTGACTGCCACTTTAAAAACGGCAACACCAAAGCAGCCAAGCGTGTCGCTTTTGTTCAGAAGCTGCTCCAGGAGATCGGCATTGAACCCGAACGGCTCACCATGGTGACCATGTCAGCCGGCATGGGAACCCGTTTTGCCAAAATTGCCAACGAATTCACTGAAGAAATCAGAAAATTGGGACCCAACCCTGTCGGCGCTGCCCGAAAAAAACAAGTCGCCGGGTAAATGGTCACATAAGATAAATGAAGGAGAGTAGACTATCATGATAACAGCTGAACGAAAACCGATGGCGGAAATCATCGACAGCATCGACGATTGCCGACGCATCCTGCTCGTCGGGTGCAACGAGTGCGTAACGGTCTGTTCCGCCGGCGGCCGCAAAGAGGTGGCCATGTTGGCATCCGCCCTGCAGATGGACTTCATGAAACGCGGCAAAACCCTGGAGCTCAGCGAAATGACCCTGGAGCGTCAGTGCGATCCGGAGTACGTGGAGCAGATAGCGCCCTATGTCGGCCAGGCCGATGCCGTGGTCTCCATGGCCTGCGGTTGCGGGGTGCAGGAAGTGGTCCGGCGCTTTCGCGACAAACGCGTCTATCCGGCAGTCAACACCAAGTTCATGGGAGCGACCGAACGTCCGGGTGTATGGGCCGAACGTTGCCATGGATGCGGCAACTGTCTTTTAGGCATGACCGGCGGCATCTGTCCCATCGCTCGCTGCTCCAAGCGCCTGCTCAATGGTCCTTGCGGCGGCTCCAGCGGCGGCAAGTGCGAGGTCAGTGAAGATATCGATTGCGTATGGCAGTTGATTTGGGACCGACTCAAAGAACTGGGCATCGAAGACCGGTACGAAGAGATCATCATGGCAAAGGACTGGAGCTCTGAACGAGGCGGCGGTCCGCGCAGGATCGTTAGAGAGGAATTGGCACAATGAATACAGAGAGTGTATTAGAAAAAGTAATGAAAGCCGGCCATGTGGGCGTTACCGGAGAGTGCGGCCCCCCCCGGGGTGCCATGCCGGATAAAGTAAAAGAGAAGGCCGAACTGCTGCGCGGCTATGTGGACGCGGTGAATGTAACGGACAATCAGACCGCCATGGTGCGCATGTCCAGTTTTGCCGCCGGCATGATCCTGCGGCAGATGGAGATGCAGCCGGTCTTGCAGATGGTGTGCCGCGACCGTAACCGGCTTGCCATGCAGGCTGATATCATCGGGGCCTATTCACATGGGATCAACACGATGCTGTGCCTGTCGGGCGATCATATGCATTTTGGCGACCACCCCATGGCGTCGGGCGTTTTCGACCTGGATTCGGTTCAGCTGATTCAGATGGTGCGTAAAATGCGCGATGAGGGAAAATTTCAAGGCGGCGCCGAAATCAAAGGGGCTCCCAAAATGTTCATCGGTGCGGCCGCCAATCCTTTTGCCGACCCGTTTGAACTGCGCGTGGCGCGGCTGGCCAAGAAAATAAGCGCCGGTGCGGATTTTATTCAAACCCAGTGCATATTCAACATCGAAAAGTTTGAGAAATGGATGGAAGGCGTTCGCGAACGGGGCCTGCACAAGGAAACTTTCATCATGGCCGGCGTAACCCCCATGAAATCGGTGGGTGCCGCCCGATATATGAAAAACAAGGTGCCCGGCATGGACGTGCCCGCCCAATTGGTCGACCGCATGGCCAATCAGCCCAAGGAGAAGCAGGCCCAGGAAGGTATCGACATCTGCGTCGAGACCATCAAACGCCTGCTCGATATCGAGGGCGTGTCCGGCGTTCATATCATGGCAATTGAATGGGAATCGGCGGTGCCTGAAATCGTCGAGCGGTCTGGGTTGTATCCACGACCGGAAGTATAGATGCGCATTAGGACGACCCCGGAATGAACGGGATCGAATGCAATGATTACTAATAGATCAAGGAGGTCTCGCACCATGAGCAGCAAACAATTGGTACTGGTCGTCGATGATGACCCGGATTTAGTGGAGTCCGTTGGCATGAAACTGGAGAGCAATGGATATCAGGTGGCCAAAGCCTACGATGGAGAGGAAGCCTGGGGAAAGATCAAAGCCGAGCGGCCCGCTCTGGTTATCTTGGATGTCATGATGCCCAGAAAGAACGGGTATGAGTTGTGCAATGAAATCAAGAACGATGCCGACTACAAGGATATCACGGTGATTCTGCTCACAGCGGTGGCGGATGCGGTATCGAAAACCAGCTATACCCACATGGATGGAAAAAATACGCTGGCAGACGATTATATACCCAAGCCCATAGACCTGGACAAGCTGATGGAAATCGTCCAGGACAACCTGTAGGTCGGTCCCTTCGCAAGTTGAAGTTGCCAAACAGACGCACCGGCAGTCGCTGATCTTTACTGTCACCGGTAGCCAAACGCTGCCGCCTGACGATTCGGCTGCCGGTAAAGTCTGTGGGCGTATGGGAAAGCAGCCGGAACCTTATGTCCATATCAATACCGCATTGAAATCATCAGTGGCGCCGGATCTCGACATGAGCGACAAAATTCCAATCAATGGTCTCAAACTGAGCGGACAACTGATCGTGCTGTATGTTGACGCGCAGATACAGCCTCCCCCATCCGCCAGACTGCCCCGTCTATGCCGATTATTGGCGCAACATCAAATCAACATCGCCTATCTGACGACGGCCGGCGGGATCGATTCCCAACCGGACCTGTGTTGTATCGATACGGAGGACCTGCCCGCGGCAATCGCAGCGATCGAAGAGGATGCAAACCTGCAACCATGTGTCCGTATCGGGGAATCGGTCGGCTTGATCACCTTTTACCCGCACCATTCCAGCCTGAAATTAATTGGAAAGGCGCTGCAGGCGCTTTCCGAAGGAGGCATCAGGATACATGGATTGGCGTCATCCATATCGGCACTGAGCGTCTTGGTGGACTTTGAGCGACTTGACCGGGCCGGCGAATTGTTGGACGGTTGTTTTCAAATGCCGGTCCATGCATCTCCCTATAAAGCGGAATTCAAGGTACGCCAGAAAAGGCGGCCGGCATAATCGCCTTATGCCGGGCAATGAGGTATGGATGACATGGATATAAGGGGCTGACCGTGGAAACGATTGCCGTATATTGGGAACCTGTCATTCGCACCTATGGTTTTCATCTGGTGGAGGGACAGGTATTGTGTCAGGTCAAGCTCGAGCCGGATGAAATCGGGGCATGGAGCTCGATCTTGCAGTCCATGGATTCAGGCGAACCGATTTTTCGAATGGTATGGGCGCATGCGGACCAGCAGCAACGGATCAAGTTTTTTCTGTTATGTGACGATGAATATCGGCACAAGGTGCAAATTTGTCTGGAAAGGCATACCGGACTGAAGACGGCCAATGGGAGGACGTCAACAGACCCTGTAGATCTGGTGTACTTCCATGGGCCTCATTTTGGTGATCGTTATGGCATCATGGATTATACCCTGGAAACACTAGCTCAGGCTCGGGTGCCGTTATTGGCGGCGGCTTGCTCAGTGGCGACCATATACCTGGTCCTGCCTGCCGGGTGGGGTCCCAAAACGAAAACGCAGCTTTCGACGGCTTTTGAAATTCCCCTCAAGAAGCCCGATGAGCGGACGGATAGAGACACCTGAGGGTATCAAGCCTTAAATGGTTCAGGAGATCGTATCGGTACAACCGATGAATGAGAAACTAATCAAAGAGCTGGATTGGCGACTGCGGGTATTTGATTCACTATCATTTCCCACCTTGATTCTGAAGCCTGATAAAGTCATCCTGACAGCCAACCAGGTATTTCTTCAACGACATGGCTCCGAACTGGCGCAGATTGTGGGTAAACGCTGCCATGAAGTGTTCTATGGCACGATTACCTGCCCGAATAAGGTGTGCCCGTTTCCAAAAGTCATCCAAGACAAGCGTGGCACAACCATCATGCGCCGGCACACCACCCGCACCGGCAAACAGCTTTATGAAGACCGGGTGTTTTCTCCGATACTCGATAATGAGGGCGAGGTGGCTTATGTCATGGAGAGTGTCCGTGATGTGACCCGTCAGAAGAATCTGGAATTGGCCCTCAAGGAGACCGAGGCCTTTCTTGAGAAAGTCATTCTGGGGTCGCCCATCGCGATCGTGGCTGCCGACAGATACGGCCACCTGCTTTTAATGAACCCTGCTGCTGAAGAGCTCTTCGGCTATTCCAAGCCATTTGCAGCACACCATATCACCGCCGACCAACTTTATCCACCGGGTACGGCCAACCATATCATGTGCCGACTCAAGGAAGGATCCGGCAAGCTGCCCAGCATGAAAACCACCATCCTCAATGCCCGGGGGGAATCGATACCGGTCGAATTGACGGCTTCCATCATTTACGAGGATGACGAAGAGGTGGCCACGGTGGGGATCTATACCGACCTGCGAGAGAAGCTGGCCGTGGAAAATAAGCTCAGAAACGCCCAGGCGCAGCTGGCTCAATCCGAAAAAATGGCCTCCATTGGACAACTCGCCGCCGGCGTGGCGCACGAGATCAACAACCCCCTGACCGGCATCTTATTTTACGCCAACCTCAAACTGGAAAAAATGGCGCCGGATGATCCCGAACTGGCCGAAGTAACCGCCGTTGTCGAGGATGTCAAACGCTGCCGGGATATCGTTCAAAACCTGTTGGCATACAGCCGCCAATCCAGCCCCATGAAGGACATTATCCAACTCAATGCCGTCGTGGACCAGAGCATTAGACTGATCCGCGATCCCAAAATGTTCCGGAATATTCAAATCGAACGTCAATTCTCAGAAGAGATGATGATGCTCCACGTGGACAGAAACCAGATCAGCCAAGTCATCATCAATTTGGTGATCAACGCGATCAGCGCCATGAATGCATCGGGTACACTGACCCTGCGGACCTACCGCAATAAAACCGACGGTAAGGCATTTCTGGAGGTATCCGACACCGGCTGCGGAATCGCCGGCAATGATCTTCCTAAAATTTTCGATCCGTTTTTCACGACCAAGGCCCCGGGAAAGGGCACCGGGCTCGGATTGAGCACAGCCTACGGACTGATTAAAGAAAACAATGGCAATATCCGTGTAAAAACAACCGGTCCCGACGGAACGACGTTCCTCCTCGAATTCGAACTGTACCAAACAGCTGCTGAGATTGCATCAGAACAAGGAAATTAACCTGTGATACCATCTTCAAAGGCCATTGCCCAAAAGACACCAATTTTAGAGGGATTCAACAAATTCAGCGTGCTGATCGTCGATGACGAACAGCGCATACGCCATGTCTGTTCTCAGATGCTCACCCAGGAAGGGTATGATGTTGAGCAGGCTGTGAGTGCCGATCTGGGTTTGAAAATGCTGGCTCAGCGCCATTTCGATATCATTCTTTTGGATCTGATGATGCCGGGCATGTCCGGTCTCGAAGCACTGGAGAAAATCCGCAACCGTCATCCGGACACGGTGGTAGTGGTCATCACAGGGTATGCCACCCTGGATCACGCTGTCCAAGCCATGAAACAGGGTGCGTTCGATTTCATTTCAAAACCGTTTTCACCCCAGGACCTGCGATTGGTAGTCACCAAAGCCATCGAGCACATTCGCACCCTGAAAGATATCGCCAACGAGAAATCCCGTGTGCGAACGATGATCAATCACCTGGCCGACGGCGTCATGGCCACCGATAACCGTAAGCAGGTCGCGCTGGCCAACCATGCATTCATGAAGCTTAACAATTATCACGGCGCCAATCCCATTGAAAAACCAGTCAGCGACTTGGTATCAAATGAAAAAGTCCTATCGATGATCGATCAGGCGCTGACCATGCCGGCAGATCAGTTTACCGAAATTTCCGGCGAAATCAACGCCGCCTCGAACATCGGCGGTGATGAGATCATTGTCAATGTGCGCTGCGTGCCTTTTCGGGACCGGCTCGGCCGCAATTTAGGCACGATTACCGTGCTGCACGATATCACGGCATTGAAAAAAATGGACCAGATGAAGTCGGATTTCGTTGCTATGGTCAGTCATGAAATTCGAAGCCCGCTCAACTCGGTGCTTATGCAGCATAAAGTTATTCTCGACGAACTGGCCGGGGAGGTAACGGACAAACAGCGTGAAATCCTGACACGGTCCTACGAAAAGATCGAGGCACTGGTCAATCTGAGCAGCGAACTGCTCGATCTGGCTAAAATGGAGTCCGGCCTGATCGCCGTTGAAAAGGAGAAGCTGCAACTGGCTGCCCTTCTATCCGATCAGACCAAGTTTCATCTGCCCAAAGCCCAAGCCAAATCCATCTCCCTGGAATTGGCCGAGCTGCCGGACTTGCCACCGGTATTGGCCAACAGCATGAACATGGAAGAGGTGCTCTCCAATTTGATCACCAATGCAATCCATTATACGCCGGCCAGTGGGCGGGTTTCGGTGTCGGCCGCAAGGGCGGACGATTATATTTGCATGCGGGTCGCGGACACCGGATATGGGATTGCCCCGGAAGATATCGAACGTATCTTCAAACGCTTCTACAGGGTCAAGGACGAAAATACACGCTATGTGATTGGAACCGGGCTGGGCCTGCCCATTGTCAAGGAAATCGTCGAAGCGCATCACGGCCGTATAACGGTGACCAGCGAGGTTGGAAAGGGAAGTACTTTTTCGGTCTTCATTCCAGTCGCCCAGCAGTAGTTCCAAGCATTACAGGCAGGTTCGCGAAACCCGGATAAAAATCTACAATATTGACATAGAGGCGACGCTTAAAATGAACGCAAGTCGTCTGCTAAATCAACCCCAATGTTGCATAAAAAAATGGCGAAAGACTAGTGAAACGGTTTGAACCTTACCGGTCTCAAGGTTTGTCATTTTCTTTTCCGAGCAGCTCTTCGGTTTCCATCCACATCACATTGATAATGCCGAAGGCCGCGGCCAGCAGCACACCCAGAATCCATGAAAAATACCACATTCAATTTGTCCTTTCAGTGAATGATCAGTTCAAGCACATTCACGCTATTTATTGATTACCGGCCCATACGCTGCAGATGCCGAAGGGCTTCAGAGCCAAGGCGCCGATGGTGGAGCCGTAGTCCACCTGCTGTGAATCTTCGGCAATCACGCCTTTGGCGTGACAGGCACAGGATCTGGAGTCCTCCGGCATCTGCAGCGTCTGGGTTAATAAACCGTATGTTTTTCCTCCTGTATCTTCTTTTCGGTAATCTTTCCGCGCATCACGCGATAGACCCAGGAGGTATAGGCGATCACAATCGGCAAAAAAACCACCACGGCGATGAACATCAGATTCAGGGTTTTATGGCTCGATACGGCATCGTACGCCGTCAGACTGGCGCCGGGAACCGTGCTTGACGGCATCACAAAGGGAAACATGGCCACGGTTGCCGTCATGATCACGCCGGCCAGCGAAGTCCCGCTGAAGATGAAGGCAAATCCTGGTCTTCCGGCCGCCGATAGTATCAGGGCCAGCAAAGTGCCTGCAAAGGCCGCCACGGGCGCCGCCAGGGCCACCGGGTGCCGGCCGAAGTTCTGCTGCCATCCTCCGGCGACAATTTCCACGGTTTTATCCAGAGGGGTCAGCAGCGAACCCGGATCGGGCATGGAGACGATGTGGTAGCCGTCGATGGCTTTGTACTGCCACATACCGGCCACAATAAACGCGACAATAAAAATGATGCCGAACAGGCGCACGGCTATGCGGGCCCTGGCATTCAGCTGATCTTCGGTGCGCATTTGCAGGTAAACGGCACCATGCATAACCAGCATGCTCAAGCTGACCACGCCGGTCAACAAGGCAAATGGGTTGAGCAACTGCCAGAAGCTGCCCGTATAGGTGGAACGCATAAACGCATCGAATTCAAAGGGCACCCCCTGGAGTAAATTGCCAAATGCCACGCCAAACACCAGCGCCGGTACCGCCCCACCCACGAACAGGCCCCAATCCCAGGCGTTGCGCCACCGCGGGTCGCTGACTTTGCTGCGATAATCAAACCCCACGGGCCTCAGAAACAGGGCAAAAAGCACCAACAGCAGCGCCCAGTATAGACCTGAAAAGGCTGTGGCATACACCATGGGCCAGGCAGCGAACAAGGCCCCGCCGGCGGTAATGAACCAGACCTGGTTGCCCTCCCAGGTGGGGCCAATGGCATTGATCAGGACGCGCCGCTGATCATCGTTGCGGGCCACAAAGGGCAGCAGGGTGGCAATGCCCATGTCGAAGCCGTCCATGACTGCAAAACCGATGAGCAATACGCATACGAAAAGCCACCAGATCAGTTTTAAAGTCAAATAATCAAAGAGCATGGTTTTTTT
>Ga0055480_10001294_pt1 | contig 9959 bp, 7 predicted proteins | sample Muzzi_PWB_D2_FD_57935 | JGI IMG/M metagenome (GOLD analysis project Ga0055480, IMG submission 57935) | Wetland microbial communities from San Francisco Bay, California, USA, that impact long-term carbon sequestration - Muzzi_PWB_D2 | ecosystem: Environmental > Aquatic > Marine > Wetlands ... | reverse complement strand
GGATGGAGCTGATAGCAGTGCAAGAGATGGATCGAGGCACCCGCGAGCTTGGCGAGCTCCAGCGCCTGGTCCAACGCCTTGTCGGAGTGGGGCGAAAAGTCGGTCGGTACGAGAATGGTCTTCATGTCGTTCTCCCGATGCGACGCTAGCGCTCGCAGTCAGCCGTCGCCCTCGAAGAGGTGGGCCAGCGAGCCCAGCAGGCGTTCTTCGCGGGCTTCGTGCTCCGCCGTGGAGGTCGCGAAGGCGCGGTAGCGTTCGACGAAGTCGTGCAGCGATTCGGTCGCGAGCGCGCGCCGGAGCTTGCCGAGGTCTTCCTGCAGCTCTTCGTGCTCACAAACGAGCTGCTCGAGGGACGACTCGCTCTCGGAGTGCAGACCGTGAATCGCCGGGAAGAACACACTCTCCTCGAGCGAGAAATGGGCGTCGACCGCGCCGGACAGCTGGTCCAGTCGTGCCGTCACCTCGGCCACGTCGCCGGCGGCGGCGGACTCCGCCACGGCGCGATGCGCCGCACGCAGGTGCTCGTGCTGGGCGCCGATCTGCCGCACCGCCCGCCGCAGGCGGTGTCGCAGGCCGATTTCCTTCGGTTTCATGCTCGATCCCCGCGGTACCGCGCTCTCGCTCCGCGCGCGAGAGCCTCAGTATACGCGCACGGTGGCCCGCCGCTGGCGTATCCTGACGCCGCTTCCCGCCCGGGAGATCTGGGCCATGCCCTCGACGACTGTTGATGCGGATCGCGAACTGACCGCGAGAGACCGCGATCGCATGGTTCGCCGCGTGCTCCTCGTCGAAGGCGCCGCCAACCTGGGCGTCCTCGCGGTCAAGCTGGCGGTGGGCCTCGCAACCGGCTCGGCCGCGGTGTTGAGCGATGCGGTCCACTCCCTCACCGACCTCGCGAACAACGTCATGGCGTGGTTCGCCATGCGGCTGGCGTCCACCCCACCCGACCGCAACCACCCCTACGGCCATCGCAAGTTCGAACCTCTGGCCGTGTTCGTGCTGGCCACGCTGCTTGCGGTGATGGCGGTGGAGATCGTTTGGCGCAGCATCGAGCGCGGTCCGCAGCCCATTGCGCAGAGTGGCTGGGGCCTCGCCTCGATGCTCGGCGTGCTCGCCGTGAACATCGCCATCTCATTATGGGAATCCCGCTGGGCGCGGCGACTCGACTCGGACCTGCTGCGGGCAGACGTCCGTCACACGGCGTCGGACATCGCCATCACCCTCAGCGTCGTGGCCGGGTGGCAGCTCGCCGCACGCGGTTACGCCTGGCTCGACACCGTGTGTGCGGTGGGCGTCGCGGGTTTGATCCTCACCCTCGCCTATGGACTCTTCCGCCGTGCGATCCCCGTCCTGGTCGACGAAGCCGCCACGGACCCGGAGGAGATCGCCGGCGTGGCCGCCGGGGTCTCCGGCGTGCGGCGGACGCGACGCGTCCGATCGCTCGGCGCGGGCAGCCAGGCGCGCATCGAGCTGACGGTGACCGTCGACCCGGATCTCTCCACCCGCGCATCCCACGAGATTGCCAACGGCGTCGAACGGGCCCTCAGCCGCTCCTTCGGCATCGGCGACATCACCGTCCACATCGAGCCCGACGCCTGATTCCGGCCCGGCCCGCGGCTTCAAGTCGACCCGGGATCCGCCCGATGAGTCGTGCGGTGGGTGGTTTCCGGATGCCCGCCGGAGGACCGGGCCAGCGTGCGACTCGTCGCCTGCGACAACTGCCATACCCAGTACGACGTCGCGGAGATCGCGGCGAAGGTCTTCGATTGTCGCTGCGGCAACCCGGTGGAGAACCGACCGCCGGCTCCGGTGGACGCGGAGATCCGGCGCTGCGGTGCCTGCGGCGCACTCACGACGCCGGAGACCGAGCGCTGCGCCTACTGCAACGCGACCATCGAACGGGACGATCGCAAGCTCTCCCTCATCTGCCCCGAGTGCTTCGCGCGAAACGCCGACGACGGTCGATTCTGCACGGCCTGCGGCGTCGCCTTCCGGCCCGAGGCGATTCCCATGACCGCTTCCGAGCTTCCCTGCCCGGTGTGCGAGGCGTTGATGGCGCCGCGCTCCGTGGCCGGCATCGCGATCAACGAGTGCGACCACTGCAACGGGCTCTGGGTGCCGGAGAACGATTTCGACCGCATCGTCGAACGAGCCGTTGCGCTCCGCGACGAACCCGAGCGCGCGACGCCGACGCCGCGCGTGACGGGTGCGAACCCCGCTGCGCAGCAGGTCCGCTACCGGAGGTGTCCCGAGTGCTCCCAGTTCATGCACCGGCGAAACTTTCGGAAGGCGTCGGGCGTGATCATCGACCGCTGCCACGAGCACGGCACCTGGCTGGACGCCGACGAGCTGGAGCAGATCGCCGGATTCCTCGCCAGCGGGCGCGATGCGTCGCCCTTGCTGACCGAGGTCCCCAAACGCGTCCGCGGATCGGCCGACGCATCCGACGTGCGGATTCGTTTCGGCTTCGACACCGATTCGCGTCGGAAGGACGGCGGCGTCGTCCACTCGCTGGTCGACGTGCTCTTCGATTTCTTGAAGTAGGGAGACGACATGAGCCTGATGAGAAAGCTGCGTGCGGAGCTTATCGACATCATCGAATGGATCGACGACAGCCGTCACACCATCGTGTGGCGCTTTCCGCGCTACCACAACCAGATCAAGTACGGCGCCCAGCTGATCGTGCGGCCCGGCCAGGTGGCGCTCTTCGTGCGCGAGGGCCAGATCGCCGACGTGTTCGCGCCCGGTCAGTACCGCCTCGAGACCCGCAACCTTCCCGTCCTCTCCACATTGGCCGGCTGGAAGCACGGCTTCGACAGCCCCTTCAAGGCGGAGATCTACTTCGCCAGCACGCGCCAGATCACGGATCTGAAGTGGGGTACCCCCAACCCGGTGCTCATGCGCGACCCGGACTTCGGCTCCGTCCGCGTCCGCGCCTTCGGAACCTACACCCTCAAGACGCTGGACCCGCGTCTGCTGATCGAAGAGCTCGTCGGGACGGACTCGGAGTTCCAGACCGATGAGATCAGCGAGCTCCTTCGGTCCATCATCAGCACCGCCTTCGCGGACGTGGTGGCGAAATCGGAGATCGGACTGCTCGACCTGGCAGCGAGCTATCAGGCACTCTCCGAAGAAGTCCGGCGCGTCGTGCTCGAACGCATCGACGACGAGTACGGTCTGGAGATCCCCCAGCTCTACATCGTCAACATCTCGGTGCCCGCCGAGGTCGAGCAGGCGCTCGACACGCGCTCGAGCATGAACATGATCGGCGACATGTCCGCCTACCAGAGCTACCAGCTCGGCCGCGCCATGCCCGAGGCCGCGGCGAACCCCGCCGGTGGAATCGCGGGAGCGGGGGTCGGCCTCGGTATGGGAATGGCGATGGCCCGTCCCATGCTCCGCGGCGGCGCCCACACCGGGCCCCCGCCGCCGCCCGCGGCAGCGAGCCCGGCCTGGCACGTGGCCCAGAACGGCCAGAGCACCGGCCCGTTCACCTGGGAGCAGGTCGCCGCCGCGGTGCGCGCGGGCACGATCCGACCGGAAACCGCGATGTGGGCCGCCGGAATGCCGGGGTGGACCCCCGCGGTTCAGGTCCCGGATCTCGCGCCCCTCTTCGGCGCGGCGCCGCCGCCACCGCCCGTCGGCTGATCCGGCGCGGCGGTCGGACGACTCGCCTTCACTGCTCTACTCTACGACTGCCGTCCGGCGCGGCCGCCCGCTCGGCACCTCGCGAGCCCGGGCGAATCCGGGTGAACCCGGGACCGGACGTTCATGACGCAGAGCGAACGATCCGCGCGCAGCACCGAGTCCAGCGCGCGACGGTCCGCAATCGAGCCGGGAAACGGAGCCGTCTGGATCGCCGCCGGCTGGCTGCTCCCCGGCATCGTGCTCGTGGGGCTCTACGTCTCCGCACTCGATTTCGACTTCGCCTGGACGGACACCGACGCCATCGCCGGGCACAGCCTGATTCGGCCACCGGAAGCGATCGGCGCGGCCTTTCGCGAGCCCCTCCACCGAATCGCCGGGCGCGGCGCCGCGGTCACCCAGAGCTACTACCGACCGCTCCAGGTCGTGCTGCTGTCCTGGATCGACGCGCGCTTCGGAACCGAGCCTCGACCGTTTCGCGTTGCGGGTCTGGCGGTGGGCGTTCTGGCCCTGGGCCTCTTCGCCTCCTTCGCCCGACAGCTCGGCGCCGCGGCCTGGGCCGCGCTCGTCGCGTCCCTGGTCGTGGCCGCACACCCGGTGGGCATCGAAACCTACGTCTGGATCGCCGGCGGGTCCGGCGCCCTGTGCGCGTTGTTCGCGATCGGGGCGTTGGCGGCGGCGCTGGCGGCGGTGCGCCGGGAGTCGCGCCTGCACGCGGTGCTGTTCGGAGCGGCCTCGTTGGTGGCTCTGCTCGCGGCGTTGCTCTCGAAGGAGCGCGCCGTCGTGGAGCCGCTGCTGCTGCTGGCGACCTTCGCGGCCATCGTCCTCGCGCGACGCCGGCGCGAGCCTCCGCACCAGGGCATCGACCGGCGCCGGGCGGCAGGGCTGCTCGCGCTTCACGTGGCCCTCGTGTGCAGCTACTTCTTCGCCTGGCGGCCGCAGATCCTGGGCGCCGCCCGGGTCCCGCTCCCGCTGCTCGGCGGCGATCTGTTCACGCAGTGGGCGAGCGCGGTGGCGAACTGGCCCGGACGACTCGCCTGGCTCTTCGTCCCGATCCACTCCTCCACGAGCGACGTGATTCGCGTGGTGGACGGCGCGGCCGATCTCCGGCTCTGGCTGGGCGTGCTCGTCGTACTGGGCTCCGTCGTCGCCTTCGTCGTGAGCCTGCGCCTGGGCCGGCCGCTGGCGGCGATCGGCATTGCCTGGATCTGGATCGCGTACGCACCGACCGCGAACCTGCTGCCGCAGCTCCACGCCAACGGCGAACGCTATTGGTTTCTGTCGGCGTTCGGTGCGGGCCTGCTCGCGGCGGATCTCGCGCAGGCGTTGCTCCGACGCGCGGGCCCCACCGCCGTCGCGATCACGGTTCTCGCGGCGCTCCTCTTCCTCGGCCAGCGCACCGCGGCGCGCCTGCCCGATTGGCGATCGAATCTGGGGCTCTTCGAAAGCGAGATCCAACGCGACGCCGCATACCGCGAAGCGTACTTCCTCGTGGCCCACGACCATTTCACGCACGGCCGCCTGGCAGACGCCGCCAGCGCACTGGCGCCGTTGCTGCGCGACGATCCCGTCTTCGACGGAACCGCGAGCTACCAGAACCCGCTCTCCGTCGCAGAGCTGGCCTGCTCCCTCGCCGTGGTGCAGCGGCGCTACGAGGACGTGTTCGTTCTGGAAGCGCAGCTGCAACGACGGAATCCCGCCGTCCTGCGCGCTCCATCGCTGCGGACCTGCATCGGGCAGGCGAGCAACGCGCGCGGAGACACGCGCCGCGCCGTCGAACTCTTCCGCGGCGTCGCCGCGGAGCTGGGTCCCGCAACTCCACCGGCGTTGCCAGTGATGATCGCCCGCGCCCACCTCCGGCTGCGAGAGTTCGACGAGGCACGAGTCTGGCTCGAACGGGCCCGTGCGGCAGCGCGGGGGGACGCGGCGCTCCAACGGACGATCCGCGATCTCGAGCGCGAGCTTCCACGCCGCACGGGACGCGACCCGGCGACGCCCGGTGATGCGGGCGCTGCGGCGGTCCGGCGCTGAGCCTGCGGGTTCGCACGGGGCGACGGCGTCGTCCGTCGCAGCTCCCGACGACGCGGGGATCCGCACCGGCGGATCAGTCGCGGACCCGGTACTGGCTGAACACGTGGGAATCGAGCTTGTCGAACTCGATGAAACGACGGCAGCTCTCGATCATGCGAGTGCGATTCGCGTTCAGAACCTCGTCCGAATCACCGGCGGCGTAGAAGATCTTCTGATCCAACAGCGCCTCGCGCGGGAATCCCTCCTCGACGATCGCGACCCACGGCGGAGCCTCCGGCGTCAACGGGCGCACGACCGCGTTCTGCACGTAGAGGAAGGTGCACTGGGTCTCGACGCCGACGCGGGTGTGCTGTCCCTGCCAGCGCTCCAGCCACTCGTCGTAGGCCAGGTGCGCGGGCTGCTGCAGGAAGCCGATGGTAATGGTTCCCGGGGTTCGTTCACCGACCGGAGCGCGATGCGTCGTGTTGACGATCGGGACCGATTCGAGCACCAGATAGCCGGCGAAGCGAGTGCAGGACTCGCGGAGGAGCGCCTCGGCGGACTCCCGTTCGAGGTGCGTGTCGAGCCAGAAGGAGAGGACCCCGCTCATGGGCGTCTCGAGCGTCGACATCACCGACGCCTTTGCGTAGGCGACGTCGGCATCCGCGACGTCGAGCACGATCCGATGGGCTCCGCACTTCGCGAGAGAATCCGCACGCGGGCCGATCCAGTCGTCGCGGAACGCTTCCACGCTGACGCCCGGCTGCTTCCAGACGACGTAGACCAGCTTTTCCATGGCGCTCCTCCTCCGAAACCGTCGTGCAGCAGTCGCGGTCCAGGGGCGCGGCTCGACCTCGAGGAGCGTTCCCCGACGCCCGGAGCCGGCACCTCCCGTCCCGGTGGAGCGTCCTCCGCGCCGTTCGACATGCGAGCTCGAGGGTGGCGCCGCCGAGCCGCTCGACCCCCGAAGCGCACTGGACATCGGATACCGTATTCGCGCGCGCATCGCCGTAGCGAAGATGCAGCGTCTGGCCGGCGTGCAGTGGGAACTTCGCGATACAGGGCGCGGGTGGGTCGGTCGCACGCCGCGCAGCGCGCGGGGTCGCCGTCGTTCCGGGTCCTCCGCCTTCGATCGCGCGCGCCGCGTCGCCACCCGTCGACACGCTCCCGGTCTACTCACGCCCGGCCGAATCGCTCCCGACCTGCTCGTGTCCGACCGACTGCCCCTCGGTCGAGTCGCTTCCGGTCGGCGCGCCCGCGGCCCGCGTCGCGGGCACGAGGAGGACCGCATAGGCTCCGCCGGCCTCGACGCGGTGCGCGATCGCGTATCCGCGCAGTGGTGCCGGACGCGCATTCCACGCTTCCGCGTCCTTGGCGTCCAGAACGATCACCCAGACCCGATTCGTCGCAGCAGCGGAGAGGTCGGCCTCGTAGCGCGCGGTCCGGTAGCGGTCCGGCGGGAAGTAGTAGTGCATCGGCTGGGTGTACCAGGCGTCGCGGATCAAGAGGACGTCGCCAGCGACGACCTCCGGACGCAGGACCCGCGCGAGGGACTGGTAGTCCCAACGCTCCATTCCGGTGCGGGTGTGCTGCGCGATCGAAGCGGCGAATCCGACCCCGAGGATCGCGGTGACGACGAGGCGCGGCGCGACGGACGGCACGGCGTGCGCGAGCCCGCGCGCGACCGCCCACAGCGCAAAGGGCGTGAGGAAGAGCAGACTGCGCGCGGCGACGCTGGGAACCAGCAGCGAAAGCGCCAGCAGGAGCACCAGGGGCACGAGGGTATGAACGCCAACCGGGTCGCCGAGGAAACGACGAACCGCCGCGCGCCGCGACGACACGCGCAGGCCAGCCGCCACAGCGGGCCACGCCCGCACGACGAGCGGGTGCGCAGCGAGGAGACACCATGGCAACACGGCGCCGGCGAGGACTGCGACGCTGCGCTCCGCGGACACCCACCACGCGAACATCGCGGCGGACGGGACCGCCGCAGACGCGAGCGCGAGTCCGCGCGGCGGCGAAGTCTCCACGGCGCGGATCCGATCGCGCGACGCTTTGCGCGGCCACAGCCCCACCGCGAGGAAGACCACGCCTGCGGCCATCAAGGCCAACACGGCCAGCGATGCCACGGGCCCGTAGACCGCACCCGGCGCGGGACCCCGCAGGAGCCACTGTAGCGACAGGAAGCCGCCGAGGTGGTCCAGGAGACCGGCCTCGGCCAGGTATCCGGTGCGTTCGAGGCCCACGTGAACGGTCAGGAAGGACATCACGGGAGAGGCCGCAACGATGCAGAAATAAAGCAGTTCCAGCGTGACCGGAAGCCGGGGCTCGGAGTCTCGGCGGGCGGCTTCGTAGCCGATCTGCGCGAGCACGAACGGCCAGAAGCTGTACTCGGTCCACAGTCCCAACGCGACGACGGCCACGTAGGCCGCGGCGACGCGCGGCCGATAGCGGCGCGCCAGTGACTCGAGCAGCAGCAGCGACAGCACCGCGAGAGCACCCAGGAAGACCCACATGCGCGCGCGTTGGCTCCAGAACACGTGGTGCCCGTGGAGCGCCAGCAGCGCGGCGGCGGTGAGTGCGGTCCACGCGCCGTCGCGACGCCGCACGAGCAGGAAGAGCAGCGCGACCGTGGCGGCCCCGGCGAGTGCCGAGGGAAGCCGGAGCGCGAACAGCCCGGTTCCCACCGCGGCGTCCCAGAACCACATCGCGGCGTAGTACGCCGGCGGGTGATTGTCGTGGTGAAGAGTGCCGGAGAGGGTTTGCGCCAGGGTCGACCGCGGCGGAGGCGCGGACACGTACGCGGGCATCGAGAGCCCGGGCACGTAGATCTCCTCGTGCGTCAGGGTGTTCGCGTCGAGACCCCACAGACGGACGCCGAGCGCCACGACAACGATCCCCGCGAAGACGCACGCGACGATCCCCCGCTGGCGTTGCACGCCGGACTCCGCTGCCATTCGTGCAGTGTAATCCGCCGGGCCCGAAGCCGGAGCGGACGATCGCGAATCGAATTCAGCCGTTCGCCGGCCGGAATCGCAGACTCACCTCGAATCCGCCCTCGCGCAGATTTCGGCCGGTCACCACCGCGCCCATGGTCGCGGCCAGCCCGCGAACCAGCGCGAGCCCGATCCCCGTTCCCTTGGCGCTTCGGGTGAGCTCGTCCTCGCAGCGGTAGAACGGCTCGAAGATCTTCGACAGGTGGGGCGCCGGCACGCCCGGGCCGCGATCCCGGACCGACACGCACACGCCATCGCCCTCGCGCATGCACCGAATGGCGACGACCCGATCGCCCGCTTCCCGCGCGTACTTGAGGGCGTTGTCCACGAGATTGAAGACCACCTGCAATACGGCGTCGCGTTCGAAGCGCACGGCGGGCAGGTCTTCGTCGACCTCGACCTCGACACGAAAGCCGAGCTCGCGCGCGTGCGGCTCCAGGATCGCCGCCGCCTCACGCACCACCGGTCCGAGGGATCCGGCCACGAGGTTCGCTTCGCGCGTCCCCTGCTCGAGGCGCGAAAACTCGAGCACATTGTTGATCAGCCGGGTGAGGCGCTCGGACTCCGCGGTGATCGTGCCGTAGTACTCGCGGCGTTTGTCGGCGTCCTCGACCATGCCGTCCCGAAGCATCTCGGCGTACATGCGAATCGCGGTGAGGGGTGTCTTCAGCTCGTGCGAGACCGCCGCGACGAAGTTGTTGCGCCGTTCGGCGAAGCGGACCGTGACGGACACCATGCGATACAGCGCCAGCAGACCCCCCGTCCCGGTGACGAGCAGCAGCACCGCGATGGCGGTGAGGTACGCGCTCCCGCCCGCGTCGGGCAGCGGTGTCAGCTCGAGCTGAACGCCGAGGGCGTCGAAGGGCTCGGCGAATCGATGGCGGAAGCGGAACTCGCCGCTCCCGTCTCCCGCAATCGGCGGCGGGTCCCCGGTGTAGAAGGAGCGCGCGACGAAGGAGACCAGCTCGCTGCCCTCCACCGCCGCTCGATCGAGGTGGCGGAAGAGCGCGGGGACGTCCACCACGAGCCCTTGCTGGTATCGCGCGCCGTCGACGAAGACATTCCGATCGAGCACGAGGCGCGTGTCGTCCACCAGGCTCCCCGTCATGGGATACACCTCGACGTTCGCACCGGCGGACGCGATCGGCGCGAAGATCTCGTCGCGCGCCGGCGCGCGGTCGGCCTCGCGCTTGGCGTCGTCCGTCGCCGCAAATTCGTCGCCAGGCACCGTGGAGGGCGAAGCGGCGTACTCCCGGACGGCTCCGGTCTCCCCGGCTTCGATCTCCTCGGCTACCACGGCCGGCGCCG
>Ga0055480_10001292_pt1 | contig 9974 bp, 7 predicted proteins | sample Muzzi_PWB_D2_FD_57935 | JGI IMG/M metagenome (GOLD analysis project Ga0055480, IMG submission 57935) | Wetland microbial communities from San Francisco Bay, California, USA, that impact long-term carbon sequestration - Muzzi_PWB_D2 | ecosystem: Environmental > Aquatic > Marine > Wetlands ... | reverse complement strand
GTGAAGGGAATCGACCTCCGTGGGGATGATCACGTGGTGGGAATGCTCCTGATCCGGCGTGACGCGACCGTCCTCACCGTGACCGAGGACGGGGCGGGGAAGCGCACGCCCGTGGGGGAGTTCCCACTTCAAAAGCGCGGAGGGTTGGGCACGCTGGCGGTGCCCTCCACCGGAAGGACGTCTCTGATCGTCGGTGTGCTCGAGGTCGTGGAAGGCGACGTCGTGATGGCTGTCAGCGCAGGGGGAAGGGTGACACGCATCGAGGCGAGCTCCGTCCCGTCCCAGGGCCGTCGCACACAGGGGCGGCACGTGGTGAAGCTGCCTGCCGGCGACCGCGTGGTGGAGGTGACCCGCGCGGTCGGACCCGGGAGTCGGCGCGAGCGCGAGGCGACCGAGGGGAGGGGTGCTTCGGATGATTCGAACGGAGACGAAGGCCAGCTCGATCTCCTCGATGTGTCCTCGGAAGGGAAAGGGAAACCGACGTGAGACAGTTCGTCGCTGGGGTGGCGATGGTGGCCGTGGTGGGAGCCTGCGGGGTCCGGTCCGAGGATGGGTCGGGAGAGGCATCCTCCACGCTTCTGATCGAAGCCGGGACGCCGATACCGGACGCACCGGGCGAGGCGCACCTTCGGAACGTGCGTCAGCTCACCTTCGAGGGAGAGAACGCCGAGGCGTACTTCTCCTTCGAAGGGAGCCGTCTGGTCTTCCAGCGGAGCTCACCGGAGGGAGGCTGCGACCAGATCTATACGCTCGATCTGGCGACGGGCGACACGGCGCTCGTGAGCACCGGGCGGGGTCGGACGACGTGCTCCTACTTCTACCCTGCCGGCGACCGGATCCTGTACTCGTCGACGCACCTCGCGAACGACGCGTGTCCCGCGCCCCCGGACTTCTCGCTGGGCTACGTCTGGCCCGTATACGAATCCTACGACGTGTTCCTCACGGAGGGAGTGGGAACGGATCCACTGAGACTCACGGACTCACCGGGCTACGATGCGGAGGCGACGGTCTCTCCGGTCGGGGACCGAATCGTCTTCACGAGTGCGAGGGATGGCGATCTCGAGCTCTATTCGATGAACCTCGATGGCTCGGACGTGACGCGCCTGACTTCCCGTTTGGGGTACGATGGAGGCGCGTTCTTCAGCCCGGATGGATCCAGGATCGTCTGGCGCTCGCACTACCCGGTGTCGGACCAGGAAGCTCAGGATTATCTGGACCTCCTGGCTCAGGGCCTCATCCGTCCGACATCACTCGAGATCCGGGTGATGAATGCGGACGGGACCGGGGAGATCCAGGTCACCGAGAACGGGGCCGCCAACTTCGCCCCTTTCTGGCATCCTTCGGGAGACCGGATTCTCTTCTCGTCCAACATGTCCGATCCGTCCGGGCGCGACTTCGACATCTACATGGTCGGGGTGGACGGCACCGGCCTCGAGAGGATCACCCATACGGCGGATTTCGATGGCTTCCCCGTCTTCAGCCCGGACGGCCGCTGGCTCGTCTGGGGCTCGAACCGGAACATGGCCCACGAAGGGAACACCAACCTCTTCATCGCCGAGTGGGTGGAAGAGCCCACGTGACCTACGCGCGTCCGCTCGTCAGCCCGACCCTCGGAGCTCGGCCTCCGGGTACCGATCCAGGAAGTCGCTGACGATCCGGTAGGTCAGCCCCCACACCACCTCTCCCTTCAATCGAAAGCAGGGAAACGCCCGGGACCCACCGGGGAGCGAGATCTCTACCGTCCCCTCGGTTTCGGGTCGTCGGAGCTCGTCCAGGGCGACCCAGTGGACCGCATCCACCTCCGGACTGGCCACCCGGGCCGGCGTGTCCGCACCGACGCCGAAGACGTGCGGCTGAATGGTCAAGCGAGGAAGCTGTGGGCTGCTCGGCCGGACGTCGACCAATTGGCCCAGGTGGAGGGCGGACGAGAGGTCCACGCCCGTCTCCTCCCGTGTTTCGCGGATGGCGGTGCTGACCAGGGTGGGATCGGAGTCCTCGCGCCGACCTCCGGGCAGGGCCACATGACCGGACCACGGGTCTCCGGGGTGCCGCGAGCGCTTGATGAACAGAATCTCCAGCTCTCGACCGCCCCGCACGACCAACGAGACGGCCGCCTGGAGAGTGTCCTTCCGGCGCACGGGGGGGTCGTCCGGATCGGACACGTAGGACGCCAACGCCTCGCGGAGGACCCAGAAGCGTGGATCGTCCAACCCGTCGCTGCCGCGGGGGCCGGTCAGCGTGGCTCGTCTCCCCGCCCCGCATCGTGCCTCCGGCCCCCACAAAACGCTCGTGAGAAAGACCCCACGGGGAGGACGAGGGGCACGGTCGGATCGCTCGACATAGGGCCCTTCCGGCTTGCAGGCGGGACGCCCCGACGGTGGAAAGAAGGGCCGGGGGGGAAGCCGAAACCTAGACGGCGGCGGTCGCAGCGGGCAAGGCGGATGACGTCGGCTTACGGGTCCCGAAGTGGGTCCCGAGACGGGTTGACCGACCGGTCGGTCAACCATTACCGTTCGTGCATGTCTCGAGGAGCCTCGACGCGGAAGCGGATCCTTCAAGGTGCCATCGACCTGATGGGCCGAGAGGGCCCGGACGGATTCACGGCTTCCGCCCTCGCCACGGAAGTCGGGGTCAGCAAGGCGACCCTCTTCCACCACTTCGCGGCCCTCGACGAGATCCCCCTGGCCGCGCTCGAGGAGAAGTTCTTCGACGCCATGAGGCGAGCGGGGGACGTCGAGACCGACCTCTCCGGGTATCTGTCCCAGTTCGCCCGCGAAATGCGGATGATCGTGGCGAACGAGCGTTTTCTTCAGGCGTACTTCGCCTTCTTCGTGAAGGGGATGTTCGACGAACGGTTCCGTGCCCGCGTCGCTCGTGGCGGCCTCCAGCTCCATGCCGAGGTGACGGAGTCCATGACGTCTCGCCTGGGCAGCGACGAGGAGCCCGAAGTGGCCGCCCGGCTCGTCGAAGTCGTCCTCGATGGCCTGGCCCTCCATCACCTCTTAATGAGAGATCACGACCTGCTCGATCGCGCGTGGAAGCGGTTCGCCGACCTGCTCGTGACGGCGCAGGACAGGAGCGAAACATCGTGAGATCGACCCTCTTCTTCTTCTTCACATTGTGTTTCCTCTTCCGATCTTTCCCGCCGGTGGCGGCCCAGGAGGTCCGGCGCCTCACCGAGGAGGAGAGCGTGCGCCTCGGTCTCGAGAGCAGCGCCGGGATCCGCGCCGCGGAGGCCTCGGCCGACGAGGCCCACGCGGTCCATGACGAAGCCCGGGGCGCACTTCTGCCGACCCTCCGGGGAGGGGCGTCGTACACGCGCCTCAGCAACAACGTCCCCGATGCGGAGTTCGTTTTTCCTGGAAGCGAGATGCCGATCACGCTCCTGCCCACCGAGCGAAACCGGTATCACACCGAGCTGACGCTCGAGCAGCCGATCTTCTCGGGCTTCCGACTGCGGAACGAGGAACGCGCCGCGGCGCATGCAGCCACGGCCTCCGACCTCGCGGCCGAGCAAGAACGGGCGGACGTGGCCTTCGAGATCCGACGGGCGTACCGCGAGCTCCAGGCCGCGATGGTCGTTCGAGAAGCCGTGGAGAGCGCCGTCGCCGACGTGGAGCGACATCTGGAGGACGTTCGGAACCGTCTCGAGGAGGGAACGGTGCTCAACCGGGACGTCCTCGTGGCAGAGACCCGGCAGTCCGAAGTGCTCCTCGATCGCGTGGAGGCGACGAACGCCGTTCGGGTCGCGACGCTCGAGCTCGACCGCCTGATCGGGCTGCCATTGGACACCCCGGTCGAGCCGTCGGATTCGGTCGTTGTGGAGGCGGTGCCAGACGGTGAGGCCGAGGTAGCCGCCCGCATCGTCGCGGCTCGGCCCGACCTGCGCGCAATGGGGGAGGAGGTCGAGGCCTTGAATCGGCGCGTCAGCGCGACGAACGGCGACTGGCTCCCCGAGCTGACCCTCCTGGGCCGATACGTCTACGCCCGGCCCAACCAGTACTTCTTTCTCGACCAGGAGGTCTTCCGTCCCAACTGGGAGGTCGGCCTCTCGGCGAGCTGGAACCTCTGGGAGGGGGGACGGCGGCCCGCGAGGACCCGCCAGGTGCGGGCACAGTTGGAGGCGACCGGGGCACGTCTCGCGGCGGCCCGGGAAAGCGCGATGGTGGAAGTGACGCGCCAGGTGCTGGAGGTCCGGCGCGCTTCCGAGGCGGTGGAGGTCGCCGAGCGGAACGTCCGGTCGGCCGAGGAGACCTTCCGTGTGGCGGATGAACAGTTCACCGAGGGCGCTGCCCTCTCCGCCGACGTGCTGGACGCGGAGGAAGCTTATCGAGCGGCCCTCTCGCGGAGGGCCCGGGCACGAGCCGACTATGCGATCGCCCGGGCGGCGCTCCTCGCTCTGGAAGGACGCGTCTGGTGAGACCGGGTGAGGGTCCCGACACGAGCCCGGGCGAAGTGGTCTTTCGGGCTCGGGGCGTTACGAAGGTCTACGACATGGGGGAGGTCCACGTGCACGCACTGCGTGGCATCGATCTGGATCTCTTCACTGGAGAGCTCGTCGTTCTGCTGGGGCCGTCGGGAAGTGGCAAGTCCACGTTGGTGAATATCCTCGGCGGGCTCGACACGGCCACCGAAGGCGAGGTCTGGTACCGCGACCGGGACCTGACCCGTGCGGACGACCGGGTGCTCACCGAGTATCGCCGCCTGGACGTGGGCTTCGTCTTCCAGTTCTACAACCTCATCCCCAGCCTCACCGCGGAGGAGAATGTCGCCATCGTCACGGAGATCGCCGACGATCCGATGGACCCGGCCGAAGCGCTCGAGCTGGTGGGCCTGGGAACTCGCAGGAGCCATTTCCCGGCTCAGCTGTCGGGCGGCGAGCAGCAGCGGGTCGCCATCGCTCGTGCGGTCGCGAAGCGGCCGGCCGTCCTCCTTTGTGACGAGCCCACGGGCGCGCTCGACTCGCAGACGGGTGTCGTCGTACTGGAGGCTCTCGAGCGCGTGAATCGGGAGATCGGGACCACGACCGTGGTGATCACGCACAACGTCGTGCAGGCGGGGATGGCCCAGCGCGTGGTGTACCTCAAGGACGGTCTGGTCACCGACGTGAAGCGGAACGCCGAGCAGCGCTCCCCCCGAGAGCTGAAGTGGTGAGTCTCTCCGCTCTCGACCGGAAGCTCTTCCGCGACCTGCGGGAGATGTGGGGTCAGGCGCTGGCCATCGCGTTCGTGATCCTGGCCGGGGTGGCCACCTATGTGGCCATGACGAGCGTGATGAACGCGCTCCAGCAAAGGCTGGACGCCTACTATGAGGAGTACCAGTTCGCCGAGGGGTTCGCGGCGGTCCGGCGCGCCCCGGAATCGGTGGCCGAGCGGCTCCGGAGAGTCCCGGGCGTCGGTCGCATCCAGACACGGGTCACCGCCGGAGTGAACCTCGAGGTCCCCGGCTTCGACGAGCCGGTGTCGGGTCTGCTGGTTTCGCTGCCTGACGGGGGGCAGCCCACGCTCAACCGCGTCTTCCTCAGGGTAGGTCGGCTCCCGGCTCCCGGTGCGCAGGACGAGGTCCTCCTGAACGAGGCGTTCGCCGAGGCGCACGAGCTGGAGCCGGGCGACCGTCTCGTCGCGATCATCAATGGTCATCGGAGAAACGTGCGGGTTTCCGGGATCGCACTTTCGCCGGAGTTCCTGATGCAGTTGCAACCGGGCTCCTTCTTTCCGGATCCCGAGCGCTACGGCGTCCTCTGGATGGGACGGAGTTCGCTCGCGGCAGCCTACGACATGGAGGGCGCGTTCAACGACGTGTCCTTCACGCTGGCTCCCGGCGCGAGCTTGGAGGATGTGCTCGAGCGTGTGGATCGCGTTCTCTCTCGCTACGGCGGCCAGAGCGCGTTCGGGCGTGAGGACCAGGCCTCCAACTTCCTGATCCACGAGGAATTCCGTTCGTTGCAGGGGATGGCCACGATGCTACCCACCATCTTCCTGGGCGTGGCCGCGTTCCTGCTGAACATCGTGGTGACGCGGGTGGTGAGCCTCCAGCGCGAGCAGATTGCCGTGCTCAAGGCGTTCGGATACCGGAACCTCGATGTCGGGCTCCACTACCTGAAGATGGTCCTGGTGATCGCGCTGGTCGGTGTCGCGGCTGGATCGGTGCTGGGCGCGTGGCTGGGGAGCCTCATGGGAGGGCTCTATCTGGAGTACTATCGTTTCCCCTCGCTGGACTACGCGGTTCGGCCCACCGTGGTGCTGGTGGCCATTGCACTCACGAGCGCGGCCGCCCTCCTGGGCGCGGTCTTCGCGGTTCGCCGGGCCGTGAGCCTACCCCCGGCCGAGGCGATGCGCCCCGCGCCCCCGGCGCGCTTTCGCACGTCGCTCGTCGAGAGGCTCGGCCTCCGGCGCTGGCTCGACCAACCTTCCCGGATGATCCTCCGGAGCCTCGAGCGACGGCCGATGAAAGCGCTGCTCACGGTCGTCGGCATCGGCAGCTCGTGCGCGATCCTCGTGATGGGCCTCTTCTGGGGGGACGTCTTCGACTACATCATCCAGGTGCAGTATGGAATTTCCCAGCGGGAGGACGTTGCGGTCTCCTTCGTGGAGGCCACGTCGGCGGGTGCCGTGCGCGAGCTCCAGAGTCTGGAAGGCGTGCGCTACGCCGAGGCGTACCGATCGATCCCGGTGCGGTTGCGGCACGGCCACCGCAGCTACCGTACCTCGATCGAAGGCGTCCCCCCCGACTCCTACCTCCGGCGGGTCATCGACGACGAGCTGCGACCGATCCCGATTCCCGACGAGGGCATCATCCTGGCCGTGCATCTCGGAGAGCTGTTGGATGCAGCTCCGGGCGACGAGATCATCGTCGAGGTGCTGGAGGGCGCCCGGCCGACCCGGGAAGTGCCGGTGGTGGGGCTCGCGCAGCAGTTCCTGGGGGTCGCTGCGTACATGGACCTCGACGCCGCCAATCGGTTGGCGCGTTCGGGCCCTGTCGTCTCGGGTGCGTTCCTCCTGATCGACCCTCTCGAGGAAGCTCCCCTCATGGACCAGCTCCGCCGCCGTCCACGCGTGGCGGGAATCACCTTTCTGGACCGGGCCATCCAAGCCTACTACGAGTCGTCCGCCGCCAGCCTGCTGACCTTCACGTTCATCCTGAGCCTCTTCGCCGGGGTGATCGCATTCGGCGTGGTCTACAACAGCGCGCGGATCGCTCTTTCCGAGCGCGACCGGGAGTTGGCGAGCCTGCGCGTGCTCGGATTCACGCGGGCCGAGGTGTCCTACATCCTTCTGGGCGAGCTGGCCCTGGTGGTTCTCCTGGCATTGCCGGTGGGGTCGGCTTTGGGTGCGCTCGCCAGCGCGGGCGTCTCGGAGGGTGTTCAGACGGAGATGTACCGGTTTCCGCTCGTGCTGCGGCGTGGGACGTTTGCCATGGCGATCGCGGTCGTGCTGACCGCGGCCTCCGCTTCCGCCCTCATCGTCCGCCGGCGGATCAACCGGCTGGACCTCGTGGGGGTTCTCAAGACGAGGGAATGATGAGCCGACCAAGCCGGAAACAAGTGATATGGGGAGTAGGAGGCCTCCTGCTCCTCGCCGTGGTCGTCTACGGCTTCCTTCCGGAGGCGCTCCAGGTGGAGACGGCCGTCGTCGAGCGTGGGGCGATGGAGGTCCTCGTGGAGGAGGAAGGCGAGACCGAGGCCGAGGATCGCTACGTGGTCTCGGCGCCGGCCAACGCCTATCTGCGCCGACTCGAGCTCGAGGTCGGGGACTCGGTGGAGGTGGGCCAGGTGGTGGCGTACCTCGAGCCGCCCCAGGCCTCCGCCCTGGATCCTCGGACCAGGACGGAGGCGGAGGCTGGGGTGGCAGCGGCGAGAGCCGTGCTCCGGGCGGCCGAAGAAGCCGCGAGGGCCGCCAGGGCGGAGGCCGAGCGTGCCGTGGCCGAGAGGGACCGGATGGAACGCCTTCACGCCGCCGGGTCGGCCACGCGCCAGGCGTTGGAAGCCGCGGTCGCCGCTGCCGAGCGAGCGATCGCGGACCGGCTGTCCTCCGAGGCCCGCGTCGAATCGGCCGGAGTCGAGTTGACCGCCGCCCGGACGGCCATCCAGGCCAACGGTGCCGATGGGAGTGTGGTCACTCCGGGAGCCCTCCAGAGCCCCGTGGCCGGTCGTGTCCTGGCCGTCCACCAGGTGAGTGCGGGACCCGTGAGCGCGGGGCAGCCCCTGGTAGAGATCGGCGACCCCGACCGCCTGGAAGTGAGCGTGGACGTCCTCTCCGCCGACGCCGTGCGTATCCATCCTGGTACGACCGTACGCCTGGAGGATTGGGGGGGAGAAGGGGTATTGGAAGCGCGGGTGAAGCGCGTCGAGCCGCAGGGCTTCACGGAGGTCTCCTCCCTCGGCGTCGAGGAGAAGCGCGTCCGCGTCGTGGCGGAGCTGGTCTCGCCGCCTGCCGCCCGGCCCGGGCTCGGAGTGGGCTACCGGGTGCTCGCCGAATTTGTGTTGTGGGAAGAGGCGGACGTGCTCAAGGTCCCGGTCGCCGCCCTCTTCCGCACGGCTGACGGTTGGAGCGTCTTCACGGTGGAGGGGGGTCGGGCATCACTCCGACCGGTCGAGATCGGCCGCCAAGGTGGCCTCGAGGCGGAGGTGTTGTCGGGAGTGTCGGCGGGAGAGCGGGTCATCGTTCATCCACCCAACGAAACGGAAGAAGGAGCGCGCGTGAGGTGGGAGGAGGGGGGCTGAGGCGGCCGGCCGGCCCAGGTCGTTCGCCACGAACCTGGTGGCGCCGTCACACGCCTCCGTCCGGCCCAACAGGCGCCGCATCCTCTCGTCGGATCCTGTATCGCCGGACGTACTCCAGACCGAGCTCGTCTCGCCACACGCCCAGAACGTGCTCGTCGCTGATGCTGAGGACATCGAGACCGGGCGGTGTCCGCATCACTCCCCGGGCCCGTCCCTGGGGATCGAAGACCATCCACTCCCTCGGCTCGACCTGATCCACTTCGTATTGGTCGGGATCACAGTAGTAGACACGGTTCCATGGGAATGTCCGGCACCGGATCGGCCGGTACCGTTCCGCCCACAGCCAGCCTCGCGCATCCACCACCATCGTTGCGAATACCGGGAGGCTGTCCGGGATCGGCAGCTCGTCTCGAACCGATCCTCGTATAGCTTCGTCGAGCGAAGCAAGCTCCGCATCGATCATCGCTTCGGTTACGGGTCGGAGGGGACGATCGGCGACTCGTAGAATGCGTCGCAACGTACCCTGTCGGTCGTACTCTCGAAGCTCCCAACCGACGCCGTCGCTGGTCAGCACGCTGTTCGAGGTGGCCGCCGCGAACGCACCGTTCGAAAACGGTACCCCTGTACCCATGCGCATCGACCCGCGCCGCCACCAGAGCACGTCGTTCCACCCAATGGAGTCGAGGTGGATCCCGTCACCGGTCTCGGGATTCACCAGGGCATGCTCTCCAACGACCTCATGAAGGCCTTCCAGGGAGAGGTCCGTGATCGGCGCCCGTTTCTGAAACAGCAGCGCGCTCGGACCGAGGGCGCCCATGGGCGGAACCCTGCCGGACGGCCAGCCCTGGGAGTATCGAATGGTCCTGTAACTCCGCCCGTCCACTGAATACAGATGCAATCGCGGCAGTCTCCGATCCGCGACGAGGATCGAATCACTCGCGGGCCACGGCACGAGCACCGGGTCCAGAAATTCTCCTGGCCCTTCCCCGATGCCGCCCGCCCTGTGCACGAGCCGGCCCTCGGGATCATGGAAGCGAAGCTCGCCGCTGCCAGCGTCCACGATGAGGACTCCGCCGTCCGGCAACGCACGGAGACCTTGAACCCGGTCCAGGAACAGGGAATCCTCACTGCTGATCACGAGATCCGGAAGGGAGTCGATGTCCCAGCCGATGGGACCGATCCCTTGGCCGGGCGTGAGGGCGATGACAATCCCGGCACTGTCGACCTGGGTGAAGGTCGACGGGTCATCGCC
>Ga0055480_10001289_pt1 | contig 9977 bp, 5 predicted proteins | sample Muzzi_PWB_D2_FD_57935 | JGI IMG/M metagenome (GOLD analysis project Ga0055480, IMG submission 57935) | Wetland microbial communities from San Francisco Bay, California, USA, that impact long-term carbon sequestration - Muzzi_PWB_D2 | ecosystem: Environmental > Aquatic > Marine > Wetlands ... | reverse complement strand
AGAGAGCCGCCGTTCGAGTTCCCTGCCCCCCGCCTCTCGCGTATAGCGGTTGATCACCGCGTCGACGGCGTCGTCGGTGAGGGAGAGCGACTCCGGTGACAGCCCGTGCCGATCGACCTGCCTGGGCCAAATGAAACGCCGGGCGATGATCCGTTTTTCCGTGTCCAGGTAGCCGGGCAGGCGGATCACCTCCATCCGATCCCGGAGCGGCTCGGGAATTCCCTGCAGGGTGTTGGCCGTCGCCACGAAGAGCGTGTCGGAAAGATCGAACTCCAACTCCAGGTAGTGATCCGTGAAGGTCCCGTTCTGCTCGGGGTCGAGGACCTCGAGGAGCGCGGCTCCGGGATCGCCGTGGAAATCGTGGGCGAGCTTGTCGACCTCGTCGAGAAGGAAGACCGGATTGCGCGATCCTCCCCGACGCATCCCCTGGATGATCCTTCCTGGGAGGGCCCCCACGTAGGTGCGGCGGTGACCCCGGATCTCAGCTTCGTCGCGGAGCCCGCCCAGGCTGACGCGGACGAAGCTTCGATCCAACGCCCGGGCGATGCTCCTTCCGAGGGATGTCTTCCCGACTCCGGGTGGGCCCACGACGCAGAGGATCGGACCCTGGAGTTCGCCCACCAGCGAGAGGACGGCGATGTGATCGACGATCCTCTCCTTGACCTCCTGAAGCCCGAAGTGCGCGTCGTCGAGGATCCGACTCGCGTGGGGGACATCGAGGTTGTCCTCGGTGCGTCGGCGCCACGGAAGGGCCAGGATCCATTCGAGATAGGACCGCACGACCGCGGCTTCCGGCGAGACCGGGTTGAGCTTCCGGAGCCGTCGAAACTCACGCTCGGCCCGCTCACGTGCATGGTCAGGGAGCTCGGCCTCTCGGAGGCTCAGGTCGAGGTCGTCCCAGTCGTCGCTGGATTCGCCGAGCTCCTCGTGAATGGCCTTGAGCTGCTCGCTCAGGTAATGCTGGCGACGATCCGAGTCCATCTGGAGCCGGATCTGGTGGTCGAGCTTTTCCTCGATCCGGAGGATCTCGAGCTCTCGGCCGAGCAGCTCGGCGAGGAGCTCGAAGTGGGCCTCCGGCCCCGGGGTGGCCAGCAACTCCTGCTTCTCGGACGGTGTCACGAGGAGGTGACCCGACATGAGGTGCGCGAGCCGCGTACGATCGGTCGTCTCGGAAAGGGTCCGCGGCACGTCGTCGGGAATCCGGTCGTTGAGACGGGCGTACTCCTCGTACAGTCGACCGACCTTTCGCGCCAGGGCCTCGACGGTGGTCGACGCTCCGGCCTCCGGGTCCCGCTCCCGTTCGGCGAATGGCTCCAGCCGAGCCCTGAAGGTGCCTTGGTCCGAGACGAGCTCGCGGAGCCGGACCCGTCCCAGACCTTCGAATACCACGCGGGAGGTCCCGTCCTGCAATCGGGTCACCTGGATCACGCGGGTGACCGTCCCTAGTCGGTAGAGATCGTCCTCGGAGGGGTCCTCGAGTCCGGCGTCGATCTGCGCGACCAGCACGAGAAGGCCGTCATGCTTCTCGAGAGCCTCGCGTAGGGCCCGCGCCGAACGCGGCCGGCCGATGAGGAGCGGCAGAACCACGTAGGGGAAGAAGACCAGATCGCGAAGGGCGACGACCGGGAGCTCTTCGGGAAACTCGACGCGGTCTTCTACCCGGATGAGCGTCGGCATGACCTTCGAGTCGTGAACAAGACGTACGGGTATTCGAGCGGCAAAGAAGGGGGGAGGGCCCTGCGGACGTTATCCTACGGCCGACGGCGCGGTCCCGAAAGGTCCGAGGTGCAACGACTACGCTTCCTTGCGCTCCGGCTCCGGGTGCAGAACCAATAGTGGGGGGACCCCATGGTCCACGCATTCAGGGGTCACCACGACCTCGCGCACGTCACTTCGTGAGGGGATGTCGAACATGACGTCCCGCATGAGCCCTTCGATCACCGAACGGAGCCCACGCGCTCCGGTCCCCCGTTCCAAAGTCTTTGCCGCGATTGCCTCGATGGCGTCCCGGTCGAACGTCAGGCCGATCCCCTCCAACTCGAACATCTTGGTGTACTGCTTGACCAGGGCGTTCTTCGGCTCGACCAGAATCCGGCAGAGAGCGTCCTCGTCGAGTTCCTCCAGAGCGACGGTCACCGGAAGGCGCCCGACGAGCTCTGGAATCAGTCCGAATCGTTGGAGATCCTCCGGCTCGACGTGCCTCATGAGGGCTTCACGCTCGTCCCGCTCCGGGCTGCCCGAGAAGCCGATGGCCCGTTTCCCGAGCCTCGACTCCACGATCTTCTCGAGGCCATCGAAGGCACCACCGCAGACGAAGAGGATGTTCCGGGTGTCGATCTGGATGTATTCCTGCTGCGGATGCTTTCGGCCTCCCTGGGGCGGGACACTGGCGACCGTTCCTTCGAGGATCTTGAGCAGGGCCTGCTGGACCCCCTCTCCGGACACGTCTCGGGTGATCGAAGGGTTCTCGGACTTGCGGGCGATCTTGTCCATCTCGTCGATGTAGACGATACCTCGCTCGCACTCCGCGATATTGAAGTCGGCCGCTTGGAGGAGTCGAACGAGAATGTTCTCGACGTCCTCACCGACGTAACCCGCCTCGGTAAGCGTCGTCGCATCGGCGATCGTGAAGGGGACGTGGAGGATCCGGGCCAACGTCTGGGCCAACAGGGTCTTCCCGACGCCCGTGGGGCCGATGAGGAGGATGTTCGCCTTGTCGATCTCGACCTCTTCCAGGACCCCCTGGTGGTTCACTCGCTTGTAGTGGTTGTAGACGGCCACCGCGAGTGCCCGCTTCGCCTCCTCCTGCCCGATGACGTACTCGTCCAGAAACGCCTTGATCTCCTGAGGAGTGGGACTCGGTACCGTCGCGTCGGCGTGCTCTCGCTCCTCCTCCTCGGCGAGGATCTCGTTACAGAGCGCAATGCACTCGTTGCAGATGTAGACGGAAGGACCGCTGATGAACTTCTTGACGCTGTCCTTCGATTTCCCGCAGAAATTGCAGCGCAACTGCTTGTCGCTCGACATGGCTCTCGCCTCGATTCCGTCGGGAGGTCAGTCGTCCGAATCGTCCATGATCTTCTGGACGTTCGGCTCCTTCTCCAGGGTCGTCGAGTCCGTGGGCTTGGCCCCGTTGGTGACGGGCCCCACCAAGACGCGGTCGATCAGACCGTATTCCTCGGCTTCGGCGGGGCTCATGAACCGATCCCGGTCCACGTCATCGGCGATCTGCTCCACGCTCTGGCCCGTGTGACGGGCCAGGATCTCGTTCAGTCGTTGGCGGGTGTAGATGATCTCCTTGGCGGCGATCTCGATGTCCGCGGCCGTCCCCTGCGCTCCCGACGACGGCTGATGGATCATGATCCGGGAGTTGGGGAGCGCGCTGCGCTTACCCTCGGCCCCCGCCGCCAGCAGCACGGCTCCCATGGACGCCGCCACCCCGACGCAGTAGGTGGCCACGGGCGCTCGCAGGTGTTGGATCGTGTCGTAGATCGCGAGGCCCCCGTAGACGCTCCCTCCCGGGGAGTTGATGTACATGTGGATGTCCCGCTCGGGGTCCTCGGCGTCGAGGAACAGGAGTTGGGCGACAATGATGTTCGCGACGTCATCCGTCACCGCACTCCCCAGGAACACGATTCGATCCATGAGGAGCCGGCTGAAGATGTCGTAGCTACGCTCGCCACGGCTGGTGCGTTCGATGACGTACGGAGGGTATATCGGCATGTCAGGCTTCCCGGGCCACGATCTCGGATTGTTCCTTAAGAAAGTCGAAAACCTTGCGCTCCGTGAGCTCGCGCTCCAGGGCCTCGAGGCGGCCCGACTTCTGGAGCTGCGCATAGACCTGGGCCTGACTCACATCGTTCTTCTCGGCAATGGTGGCAATGCGCTCGTCCAACTCCTCCTCCGACGCCCGAAGATCCTGCGTCTCCGCGATGCGGTCGATGAGGATGATCCTCTTCACGGCCCGCTCGGCCTCAGGGCGAATCTGCTCCCGGGCCCGCACCACGGCCTCCGGATCGACGCCCTCCGTGTCTCCCATCACGCCCTCGACGTAACGATCGACCATCGAGCGGGGGACCTCGAAGGGGTTCGCGTCCAGGAGGTTCTCCATCAGCTGACCTCGTACCGCCGCTTCAGACTGTTCCGTGGCCTCCTGGTTCAGGTCCTCCCCGACTCGCGTTCGCAGGGCTTCCAGGTCCTCGAAATCGCCGACCGAGCGGGCGAACTCGTCGTCGAGCTCGGGGAGGCGGCGGGCCTTCCTGCCCTGGAGGGAAATGCGAAGGTGCTGACGCTCACCTTGTCGGGCCTCGTCGGAGAAGTCCTCGGGGAACGTCACAGTGAAGTCCCCGGTCTCTCCGGGCTTGAGCGTCTGCACTGCGGATTCGACGTCCGCGATCGCGTCACCCCGCCCGAGAACCAGATCGTACTCCTGGGCCTCCTCCGGCTCTCCGTCCACGAGCTTCCGGACCAGAAGTGAGACGAGCTCCCCCGCCTCTGGCGTCTCCTGCGCGTCGACCGGCTCCCACGCACCCTGCTGTTCCCGGAGCTGCTCGAGAACCTTCGCCACGTCATCGTCTCCAACCACGGGCTCGGGGCGCTCCACGGCGAACCCTCCCAACCTTCCCACCTCGACGTCGGGCCGGACGTCGAACGCAATGACGAACGAGAGATCGTGGTCAGGCTCGTACGTGACGTCCTCGATCTCGCCTTCACTGATCGGTTGGAGGGCCTCGAGCTGGAGGGCTCCCCGATACGCCTCTCCGATGACCCGGTCGAGCGTCTCGCGACTGACGGCCTCGCCGTACCGGCGCTCCACCACGGAGGGCGGAATCTGTCCCGCTCGGAATCCCGGAAGCTTGATCCTGCTGGCGAGCTTCGAGGCGATCTTCTTCCTCTCACGGCTCACGAGGGACGCGGGCACTGTCACATTGAGCTTGCGGCGCCAGCGTTCTCCCTCTTCGAGGGCGACTGTGAGTTGGGAGGCGTCGATGGGCATACGGGCGCGTTCGTGTGGGCCTGGGGGACTTACGGTTCAACTCGGCGAACGAAGGTGGCCGGAAAATGCGAAAGGGGGGACTCGAACCCCCACGGCACGAGGCCACGAGATCCTAAGTCTCGCGCGTCTACCAGTTCCGCCACTTTCGCGCGTCGTCCACCGCCTGGTAAAAAGATAACCGGGGCCAGAAACCCCATCAACAAGAAGATGCGACCCAGAAGAGGAAGCGGGGTGGGCGGGCACGAAGACCCCCGTGCCCATCCACCCCGCCCGGTGACCGGTCGTGCGGCCTCCTCTAGTTTCCTGGCATCCGCACGTTCGTATACCTGTCCGTACCGCTGGACTCTCGAAGATGGAGCGTCACGACCTGTCCGGGCTCCACCTGGCCGAGCGTGTCTCGAACGTCGCCGACCGTCTCGATGTCCTCGTCGTTGATCGACACGATCTGCTCGCCGGGGTAGACGCCCTGCATCGAGGCGGGACTCGCACGCCGCACGTTCGTGATCACGACCCCGCCTGTTTCTGTAAAGCCGAACTGCTGGGCCGTGTTCCCATCGAGCTCGGCGACCTCGATGCCGAGCCGCTCTTCGGTACCGGTGGTGGGTGTCGGCCGCTCAACGGCGATCGTGTTGATGGGCGCTTCGCCCAGCTCGACGTCGATGTCGCGGCGCTGACCGTCCCGGTAGAGGGTCACCGTGATCTCATCACCCGGGCGGAAGTCAGCCACTCGCTGCTGAAGCTCGCTGGCATACCCCACCTCACGTCCGTCGATCGCGACGATGACGTCCTGGGGTTCGATGCCGCTGCGGCCGGCCGGACTGCCGGCCGTGACTCCCTGGACTTCGACTCCCGACACAGATGGCAGACCGTAGACCTCGGCATCCTCCGACGTCACGTCTTCGATCCGGACCCCCAGAAGGGGACGGCGCACCTGGCCGTATTCGACCAGGTCCCGCATGACCCGGCGGGCGAGGTTGATCGGGATGGCGAATCCGTATCCCTGGTAGTATCCGGTCTGCGAGGCGATGGCCGAGTTGATGCCGATCACCCGTCCGTCCAGGTCCACCATGGGGCCGCCGGAGTTCCCGGGATTGATGACCGCGTCCGTCTGGAGGAAGTCTTCGATCGCGTAGTTGGGGAGATCCTGGTTACCCTGCGGGAGCTGCCGCCTGCTGAGGCCTTCCTGGATCAGGTTGAGGGCACGGCCGCGGGCGCTGATGATGCCCGCGGTCACCGTGTAGTCCAGAGGCCTGGAGCCCGAGAACCCCGGGTTTCCGATCGCGACCACCCACTCGCCCACCCGGACCTCGTCCGAGTCGCCGAAGCTAAGCGTCGGAAGGTTGCGGTCCGCCTTGATCCGGATCACGGCCACGTCGGTGTACGGGTCCGTTCCGACGATCTCCGCTTCGTAGTGCTGACGGTCGGTCAGGTAGACCGTGATCTGCTCTCCACCTTCCACCACGTGGTTGTTCGTGAGGATGTAGCCGTCCTCGCTGATGATGAACCCGCTTCCCCCGGAGAGCTGCGGCTGCGGATCCGTTTCGGGCATTCCCTCGGGTCCGAAGAACCGGCGGAACGGCTCCGGGATGTTCTCCTGGCTCACCTGCTGCGCGGGCCGAACGACGGTGATCCGCACGACCGCCGGGGTCACGACATCCGCGATCTCCACGAAGGCGTCACTCAATGCCCTGGCGGGTCGTACGGCGTCCGTGTCGACCTGGATGCTCTCGTCCACGGTTGGCATCGCGAACGACACGTCGGTCCACCCCATCCCCGAGGCCAGCCCGAGGCCCATGAGGAATGCGAGGGTCACATACAGGGCTACCTTCGCCTTGCTCTTGAGCGGGTCGTACATACGTCCGGTCTCCTTGCTCGTCTCTTTGCTACCGTTCACGTCGTTCATCGTCTCCACACCCGTATCTCCTGGCCCACCCGTTTGGTTCGGATTGTTGTTACACGAGCGGGGTGCCGCCGGGTCCTGACTTGGGTGCGACGGCACCCTCTCGAGTGTGAGACATCCGCTTCCCGGGCAACCGTTGCCTGCTCGCGGATTCGCCGCCCCCCTACTTCTCCTCGTCGACGATCTCGTAGTCCGCCTCGACGACCTCCTCTTCCTTCGCAGCGTCTCCTGGCTCGGCTCCGGCCTCGGACTCCTGGCCTGCTTCCGCCCCCCCTTCGGCCTGCGTCTCCGCGGCTTGGGCCTGATACATCTCCTGGCCAGCTGCGCTGAACGCTTGCATGAGCTCGTCGCGCGCCTCGTTGATGGTGGCGGTCTGGTCCCCGGCCAGGGCCTCCTTGGCGCGTGTCACGGCTTGCTCCAACCGTTCCTTCGTCGGGGCGGAGACCTTGTCTCCCCATTCACCCGAGTCCTTTTCGACCTGGTAGACGAGCGAGTCGAGTTGATTTCGCGCCTCCACCTGCGCCTTCCTCTCCTCGTCCTCCGAGGCGTGGGCTTCCGCGTCGTTCACCATCTTGTCGATCTCGGTGTCGCTGAGGCCGCTCGACGCCTCGATCCTGACCTTCTGCTCCTTGCCGGTCGCGCGGTCCTTGGCCGAGACATGCAAGATGCCATTCGCGTCGATGTCGAACGCCACCTCGACCTGCGGCATGCCCCTCGGGGCCGGAGGAATTCCGGTGAGCTGGAACTTGCCGATGGTCCGATTGTCGTGAGCCATCTTCCGCTCACCTTGGAGGACGTGGATCTCCACGGTGGTCTGGTTGTCCTCGGCCGTGCTGAAGACCTCCGATTTCTTCGTCGGGATCGTGGTATTCCGCTCGATCAGCGTGGTCATCACACCACCCAGGGTCTCGATCCCCAGCGAGAGCGGAGTGACGTCGAGAAGAAGGACATCCTTCACGTCACCTGCCAGCACACCCCCTTGAATCGCCGCGCCGACGGCTACGACTTCGTCCGGGTTGACGCCTTTGTGAGGATCCTTCCCGAAGAAGCTTTTGGCGATCTCCTGGATCTTGGGAATCCTCGTCGACCCCCCGACCAGGATCACCTCGTCGATGTCCTCGGGCTTCATCCCGGCGTCGTCGAGGGCCCGCTTCATCGGCGGGATCGTACGCTGAACGAGGTCGTCGACGAGCTGCTCGAATTTCGCGCGGCTCAGGGAGTAGTTCAGATGCTTGGGACCCTCCTGCGTGGCGGTGATGAACGGCAGGTTGATGTCCGTCTGCATCGTCGTGGACAACTCCATCTTCGCCTTCTCGGCAGCTTCCTTCAGCCGCTGGAGGGCCATCGGATCCTGGGAGAGGTCGATGCCCTGGTCCTTCCGGAATTCCTCGACCAGCCAATCGATGATCTTCTGATCGAAGTCGTCACCGCCGAGGTGGGTGTCCCCGTTGGTGGCTTTCACCTCGAAGACGCCGTCGCCGAGCTCCAGGACCGAGATGTCGTAGGTTCCGCCTCCGAGGTCGAAGACCGCGATTTTTTCGTCCGATTTCTTGTCGAGCCCATATGCGAGCGCAGCCGCCGTCGGCTCGTTGATAATCCGCTTGACCTCGAGGCCGGCGATCTTTCCTGCGTCCTTGGTCGCCTGACGCTGGGAATCGTTGAAGTACGCGGGGACCGTGATGACGGCCTCCGAGACCTTTTGACCCAGATAGTCCTCGGCGGTTTGCTTCATTTTCTGAAGGATCATCGCCGAGATTTCGGGAGGATTGAACGTCTTGTCGGCATTCGGGACGTGGACCTGGACGCGACCCTGGCCGTCGTTCCGCACATCGTATGGGACGAGCCTCTCTTCAGCCTTTACCTCCTCGCCCAGCCGACCCATGAACCGCTTGATGGAGAAGATCGTGTTGGCGGGGTTCGTGATCGACTGGCGCCGGGCCACCTGTCCGACGAGGCGCTCGCCGTCCTTGGTGAACGCAACCACGGAGGGCGTGGTGCGGCCCCCTTCCGAGTTGGGGATGACGACCGGCTCGCCGCCCTCCATGACGGCGACGACCGAGTTGGTCGTGCCCAGATCGATTCCGATGACCTTTCCCATGCTGGCTCCCTTTCGATGGCCCTGCGCGCGAGATTATCCGGAGCCCGGTGGGGTCCGGTCCGGCCATACGCGGTGCAACCCCCATGCCGGACCGTAGAGTCCCGGATCCGGCCGATTCGCGCCAAAGTGGCAAACCGACCCGCCGCTCTGGCAGGATCCTCGCGCCATGATGGGTGCGTGGCTTCGTGATCGCCGGATGGAGGGTCCTGGCGAGTGGACCCTGAACGCGCGGTATCCTATCCTGAGCGACCATGTTTCCCATCCGTGACGACAACCCGACCGAACTGGTCCCGGTGGTCACCCTGGCTTTGATCGCTGCGTGTGTGGCGGTCTGGTTCCTCGTGCAGGGCGCCGGTCTAGGGGAGGCCGAGCTTCACGATTCCGTCTGCGCGCTCGGGGCCATCCCGGCGGAGCTCACGGGGATCGGGGAGAACGCCTGGGAGGGCTCGCCTTGCTCGTCCGGAGGCCTCACGTGGTCCGCCCTCGTCACGTCCATGTTTCTGCACGGGAGCTGGATGCACCTCATCGGGAACATGTGGTTCCTGTGGATCTTCGGGAACAACGTCGAGGACTCGATGGGGCATCTCCGCTTCGTGGTCTTCTACCTTCTGTGCGGCACCGTTGCGGCGCTGGCCCACGTGCTCTCGGAGCCAGGGTCTACACTTCCCGTCGTCGGGGCATCCGGGGCCATCAGCGCCATCATGGGGGCGTACCTGGTCCTATATCCTCGCGCGCGGGTACGAACCCTATTGGTGCTGGTCATCCTCATCACCTTCGTCGACCTTCCGGCTTGGCTCTACCTGGGCTACTGGTTTCTGATCCAGCTCCTGTCGTCTTCGGCCCAGGCCGTTGGAGCCACGGGCGGTGTGGCCTTCATGGCCCACATCGGCGGGTTTGTCGCGGGCCTCGTCCTCATCTTCCTCTTCCGCAACCCGAGGCTCGTCGGGGCCAAGCGCGCCCACGTGAAGCTATCGCGGGATCAG
>Ga0055480_10001283_pt1 | contig 9997 bp, 10 predicted proteins | sample Muzzi_PWB_D2_FD_57935 | JGI IMG/M metagenome (GOLD analysis project Ga0055480, IMG submission 57935) | Wetland microbial communities from San Francisco Bay, California, USA, that impact long-term carbon sequestration - Muzzi_PWB_D2 | ecosystem: Environmental > Aquatic > Marine > Wetlands ... | reverse complement strand
AACCGACAAGCCTTTAAAAAAATGAAGTGCGTTGGTTCCCAGACTGCGCGTGCGGTAACCCCCTTCCTGGACCACCAGTGTCGGCAGGCCTAATTCGCCGATCAGACGGCCGTTGGCCTCGAAATCCCGGGCATTAAGGGACCAGGTGCCGGTGGGATCGCCTTTGGCCGGGTCCAGTCCCAGCGCCACCACCAGAAAGTCGACCTTAAAATCCGCGATGCGGTCCAGGGCTTTTCCCAGGGCCTTGCGGTAACCGGTGCCATCGACTGTTTCCGGCAGCGGCAGGTTCAGGTTGAAGCCTTCACCCTCACCCTCCCCGCGTTCGTCAGCGAAACCGCAAAAATAGGGATAGGCAAAGCTGGGATGGCCGTGAATCGATACGGTTAAAATATCGCTGCGGCGATAGAAAATATCCTGCTGGCCGTTGCCGTGATGATAGTCAATATCCAGGATGGCCACCTTGCCGTAGGCGGACAGATATTGGGCCGCGACGGCATTGTTGTTAAAATAGCAGAAACCGCCGAAAGAGCGTCGCTCGGCATGATGCCCCGGCGGGCGCACCAGCGCGTATGCGATCCTGCGACCCTCCAGCAACTCACGGGCGGCGGTCAGGGTGCAATCCACGCCCCGGCGCGCCGCCGGATAGGCATTGCGGTTGACGGGCGTGAAGGTATCGATGCAATAGTAGCCGGACAGTACCGACGGTTCCCGTGGAGGGCGTGTCTTATTGCGAATGGGAAAAATATAAGGATAAAGGGATTTTTTATCTTCGATTTCCAGGCAGGCCCGGCGTAGGTAGTTGACAAAATCGACGTCATGGACTTCGTGAAGGCGTTTGTCGGGGAATTTACGCGGCTTGACCTCGACAAAAAGCCCATGGGGCATCAGGGCATTCACAATGCTGCGAATCCGAACCGGTGATTCCACGTAGCCGCGCTCATGCACATGGTGGATGTCATGGCGATCATTGATGACCACTGCGATCTGCTCATCGGATTGCGATGTCACCGCCGCACGTACGGCTTCGGGTTTGACATAGCGTAATGGACGCAACCGGGCCGGGTCGTCCCGAAAAGAGTTGACGACCTTCGTCACGTATTCAGCCGGACAATAGGCGGCGTATTTGCGCTCCAGCAGGGCACGTACGACTTTACGCGCAAAGCTGCGGCGCAGATCGGCGACCGTATCCAAGCCATCGTAGACCAGGTGCGGCATGCAGCGGTCTCCGGCGTTGACGGGCAGCTCGTAGTCGGTGTTGATCACCGGCCGCGCGCCGTAGCGCTCGTAAAAACGCAAACGCGCCCGGTTATCTTTTAACAGTTCGTCGTCCGGACAGGCCTCGAAGTCATCGGGTAAACATTCAAAAAACAGTCCTTTGGCCCCCAGGGCTGCCGCTTCACGGCGCACGCGGTCATAGAGCGCACCGCCGATTCCCCCGCTGGCTTTGCCTTTGACGGTGGCTATCCAGTCTAAAAAACAGAACCCGATCTGCGGCTCGTGCAGCAGCATGGCGAACCCCAGCACACGCCGGCGCAAATTCTCTGCTACAAAGAGGATGCTGCGGAAGCGCTGTTTGAAGGGGTTGCGTAACTTTTCGGCGATCAGATCGATCTCTTCGGCCGGCACCTCGCTGAAGCGGCTTTGCAAAATGACCTTAACCTGTCGCAGAATCTCCTGGTTGACGGGCACAATATTATCATATATTCGACGTATGCGCAGCATATAGCAACTTCCTTGTCCTGCTTTATTCCAATAGGTACCTATCGGCAGACACCACCTCTCTGGGGTGGAATCAAAGCCTGACCCTCTGAGCTATGAGTCTTTACTCCATCGGCCAGAATCCGGTCCACCGCCTGGGTATAGCTCAGTCCGGACCTGGCAATCGCCGCGGCAAAACCGGCGTCCGGGCTCAGACACGGATTGGCGTTGATTTCCAGAATCCAGGGTTGTCCCTTGTCATCGATGCGAAAATCAATCCGTGCATAGCCCCTTAATCCGAAAATTTGCCAGCATTGCAATGCCAGACGTTTCAGTTCCGCCAGCAGGGGACGATCGCCGGGCCCGAAATCGAAGGTGCGCGGTGTATGCCGGAATTCTGCGGAGTCCACATCCCATTTGGCGCGATAACCGACGATCCGCGGCTGGTCGGCGCCAAACGCTTCAAAGATAATCTCGGCCGGCGGCAATACCAGCGGGCCCTGGGGGCCGGCCAAAAGCGACAGGTTAAATTCCCGACCGTCGATAAAGACTTCTGCAAAACAGGCACCGCCCAGCAGGGGGGCCCGCTCTTTTATCGCTTGCTCCAGAAGCTGCCCGCAAGTGTCTGCGACGATATTGTCCGCCTCCAGGCCCATGGAAGCATGCTCCCACAGGGATTTGATGATCCAGCGCCGCCGGGAAGACCGGTACTGGCCGGTGTGCTCCAAAGACCGGAGAGATGGTAAATCCTGCGGCCAGGGTCCGGCCCAGGGCGGGGTCGGCAAACCGGCGGCGACCATGCGCGCTTTGGCCATCACCTTGTGGGATGTCAACCAAATGGATTCGGCAGGGGCACCGGTGTAAGGCAACCCGACAGCATCGAACAGTGATGGAACCAGGTGAATCAGACGTCCATATCCAGCAAGGGACTCCACCAGGTTGAACACAAGATCCGGCTGCCGGGCTTCCAACTGATCCCGCAGCTGCCCCAACGCCAGCCCGGCGGGCAGCGAATCCGCTTCGTGCCCCAAATCGTCCAGGGCCTCCCGAATGGCGGCTACCTGGACCAGCACGTCCTGTTCATCCGCCGGACCGTCATCCGCCACGGCGTTGTGAACCACTGACACACGCATTTTTAACTCCTTGCTGTCAAACGTCGGGAGTCGTCGATCTGCCCGGATACTGCTTTAGAGTGCCGGGAAATAATCCGCCGGCCGGCTGAGGCCAGGATTTTTTCGATCAACATTTGATAGGGCAGGCCGATCCGATTGCAGATGATCGGTAGATCCGAATGCTCAGGGTGCAAACCGGCCAGGGGGTTGACTTCCATGAACTGGGGTTTTCCCCCGGCATCGCAGCGAATGTCGATTCGGCCGGCATCGCGACAGCCCAGTACCCGCCAGGCCTGCAAGGCCATCGCCTCGGCCGCCTTAACCGTGGCGTCCTGCGCGGCATCAACCAGCCGGTAATCCACAAGCTCTTCACAGTTTTCTTTATTCTGATAGGAATATATCAGCGGTTCGTCCGTTGTCCTCAGATGAACTTCGATCGTGCCGATGGCCGACGCTTCCGCTCCGGTACCGAGCATCCCGACAGTGAATTCGCGTCCCGGCAGGAACGCTTCCACCAGCACCGGCTGCTGATACGCGTCGATCAACTCAAGGCAGCGCGGCCCTAAATCCTCAAGTTTCCGGATGATGGCGGCCGGCGTAATTCCTTTGCCCGTTCCCTCTGCCACCGGCTTGACGAAAACCGGCAGCTCCAGGCTCAGCGGGCCGATCAGCCGGCCGTCTTCAACCACGAGAAAGTCCGGGGTTGGTATGCCGGCGTCGCGGATTACGCGCTTGGTATGGCCCTTGTGCAGAGACAGGCTCATGACCAGCGGATCGGAAAAGGTATAGGGGAGGTCGTAGGCTTCCAGCAGCGCCGGCACCTGAGCTTCGCGGCCAAAACCCCGCAAACCCTCGGCGATGTTGAACACCAAATCCCAACGATGCCCGGATGCCAACAGCCGGGTCAGGTTTATGACGCTGCCGATGCGCTCGGTCGCATGCCCCAGCGCCTGCAGGGAATCCTCGATGGCATCGATGGTGTCCGGGCGGTCGAATTCAGCCGTTTCCTGGTCGTCGTATCCCAGCGCCAGGTATTCCTCACGCAGGTCGTAGGTCAGTCCCACTTTCATGGCATCGCTCCTCCCGGTGACGGGTCGTTCCCGTTCGGACATCCAGCGGTATCGGGGTACCGGTAGATGCGATTGGCATAATTTTTCAGCAGCAGATCCCGGTCCTCGCGCCCGACGACATATTCGGGCAGCAGCGGAATTTTGCCGCCACCCCCCGGGGCGTCGATCACGAATGAGGGCACGGCATAGCCTGTCGTATGACCCCGCAGTCCCCGTATGATTTCCAAGCCTGTTGCCACCGGTGTCCGAAAATGGGAAGACCCTAGAATCGGATCACACTGGTAAAGATAGTACGGTTTTACCCGAATTTGCATAAGCCCGTGCACCAGACTTTTCATGGTATCGACCCGGTCGTTGATGCCGGCCAGCAGAACTGTTTGGCTCCCCAACGGAATGCCGGCATCCGCCAGGCGGGTGCAAGCCTGCCGGACTTCGGGACTCAGTTCGTCGGGATGGGTGAAATGAATGCTGAGCCAAAGGGGATGATATCGCTTGAGCATCCCGCTGAGCGCCGGTGTGATCCGATGCGGCAACACCACGGGTACCTTCGTGCCGATTCGTATTATCTCCACATGAGGAATTTGCCTCAGGCGGGACAGCAGATATGCCAGTTTTTCCTCGGACAGGGTCAGTGGATCTCCCCCCGACAAGAGCACGTCCCGGATCGCCGGGGTTGCTGCAATGTAGGCGATCGCCCGGTCCCACAGCTTTTTTTGAAAAACCATACCGTGGCGCTTACCCACCAAACGCGACCGGGTGCAGTAGCGACAGTAAGTCGAGCAAAATTCCGTAACGAGAAAAAGGGCCCTGTCCGGGTAGCGGTGGATCACCCCCGGCACCGGACTGTCATTGTCTTCGCCTAAAGGATCCTCGGATTCACCCGCAGACCGCACGTTCTCCGTGATCACCGGAACCACAGTGCGTCGCAAGGGCTGCAGCGGATCATTTTGATCGAGCAAACTGGCATAATAAGGGGTGATGGCAACCGGCAGGGAATTTTCTTTACAGATCAGGGCCAAGCGTTCATCGTTTGAAAGACGGAGAATTCGTTCCAGTTCTTCAACTTTTGTAATGCGATTGCGAAGCTGCCAGCGCCAGTTGTTCCATTGATCTGCGGTGACTGCGGGATAAAATTGTTGACGAAATTCCAGGGTTCGGGGGCTTTCCGGAAATTGGCGGCTTAGCGTTACCCTGGTCAAGGATGTCAACCTGGAGGGGTAAATTTGAGGAAGGATGTTCTGTTCACGAAGCTGGTCTAAATCGGCAACGGGCTGAGCCAATTTTGCCAGCTTCGTACTTGATGGTTCTGCTTCTTCCGCGGAACAGATGTTTTTTTGCATGTTGAATGCTTCCCCTTTTTTGAAGTCGTTATAAAATGAATTACCAACAGAAATTTATCAAACATTGGAGCAATATCCATGCCATTTTATTAGATTATGTAATTTCAAATAGTTATTAATGCATGCGGGATTCTTCCGGAATCCAGAGTTCCCATTGTTGATTTCAGTTTTCAAAGAACAATCTCCAACCCTGGGTGTGCTAGTTTTCAGGGCGGACTGATTAGCATGTTTTTTGCATTTCCGGTTGTAGAATCTAATATATTTCAGGCCTTAAAATATGCCCGGAGAATAAAAAATGGGAAAAGAACCGCAAGAAAGCCAAAAAGAAATTACAATTGTCGGAATCGTCAGAGAAAATAAAGACAACTGGAAAAAATACCCTGTCCGCATCGCAAGCGAGACGGGGAATTACGTGGTGGCGATGAATGAAGAGGGCAAAAACCTGCAGTATGAAGTGGGCAACAAGGTTGAAGCCACCGGCATCATTTCCAGAACAAAAGTCGGACTCAGTCTAATTGCGGTATCCGGTTATGAAGTCTATGAATTGTCTGAAGATGATTCTGAAATATTCGATTAGGGATTCGAAGAGACTTTCATTGCAAAATTAGAAAGATAGGCACCTGCATTCATGCCGGTAAAAACCAGATACTGAACTCCCAGTTCTGATTTAAATCAAAAATCAGAACCAGCTTATCTGATTTTCAAATTCTTATCGGCGTTTATTTCAGGCGGCATTAAATGTCTGCAAATTAAGTGATGGATTCCCGGAAAAAACTGTTTCATCAGAGATGCAAACTCACTGATATTTATTCTAAATATACCGCCTGCGGTTTTGATTTCTCCTGCATAAGGAAATTCACCGACGGATTGGCAACAAATTGGCACATGCTTTGCTGTTAGGGATTTACCACCGGAGGAAGGATAAGCCTGCCTCCAAAGGTTCATCAAAAGCTCTTACAACCACCGGCACCGTCGGCGACATGGTTTGGCGAATATGGGTTCTGTCAAATGAAAAAGAAAAGACCCGACCCAAAGAATGACATTACCGGGATAATTCTGGCAGATCAATGGGACGAAAACGGAAATGTTATCGGTATCGCCCTTCATACCGATCAAGAGGATATTTATCTGGTAACCCTGAATAAACGAATAAAAGACATAGCGAATTTCATTCAGCGGACAGTCACGGTTGAAGGCAAGATCGAAGAACGAAGGGATGGAAAAAAAATTGTTCATGTGGAAACGGTTAAAACAATCGAAAGTGACCGAGCAGATTTTGAAGCGTGTCCGCCAAGAAAGTAATTATTAAAACCATGGCTACGTGGGGAAAGAACTTAAAAAGGAGAACTAGAAGATGAAACGGAATATTAAATGCATCCTGTCGGCAGTATTTTTTCTGCTTTTGGGAAATATCATGAATCCATCCCCCCTGCCGGCTGCCGAGGTTACTTTAGTCGGTGAGGTCAACCATACCAATCAAATCGTTGCCGACGATATCATCTTCGAAGTGGATGACACGCCGGAAGGCGATAATCTCCTGACAAATTTTATTGGTAAAAGGGTAAAGGTCACCGGCCATCTGATTATCGATGGTGATATGCGAATCATTGCCGTGAAATCATTTGAAGTTGTGGAGAAATGATTTAGTACCTGAATTTTGCACCTATTTTTACTAACCGTGAATAAGAATATTTACGAATCGGCTGCAAGATGCGAACATTCCGGAAAAAAATTCAGGTACCAGTTGCGTTTTAACCAAATTTTACGATAGCTTGAAAAAGTATGAGACCCGGAACGATGACTCTGATCATTCTGATGTGTTATTTCATTAGAGGTCTGGTTTCAGTCTTCCGTTTCCGCTTCAGGCCACGTTTTTCAGAACTTTCTCGATTTGAAGGCTGCCGGTTTTCTTGTTAAACGAGCCGAAGAACAGTATCATTTCGGGGTGTGCGTCCAGGGAATTGTAGTTCGCAATGGACACACCGGCGCGGTTCGTATCTGCTGGATTGAAGACCCTGATATCAAAAGCGTGCTTTTCATCAGTTTTCGGGCGCAGGGCGGCTTTCAGACTCCACACCCAATCCGGATCCTCCTTTAACTTGGAGACCAGGTGCATTCCCACGCGCTCCGGTATTTCCTTGGGTTTTGCCAATTTTTCCTCCCGGGCGCCGGAGGATTTTTCTCCCTGTTTTCCATTTTGCCAGAATTTCCAACTCATGACATCGTCCTTTCAATTTGCAAGGTTGTTGATAGAAGATGATACATGGCTCAATTACAGCAAATACAGCAAAACCTGTGCCAATTTGTAATTGACTGATATTATTGGAATATGATATAAACCAGGTCGGCAATCAGAACCGTGAATTCCGGTGGGAACCATTCACCCCGCTTAAATCAGGAACTAGGAGCATCATCATGGCCGATCAAAATACGTTATTCCCGTTGGTTCAGAAATTTCTGGAACACGATATGGGCACGGCAGCGCATACGATAGAGAGTTTGCCCGAGGAACAGGCTGCCGCTATTTTTAAATCACTGCCGGCTTCGCTGGCCGTGCGCCTGCTGAAGCATCTTCGGATAAGCTATGCCGCGGCCCTGCTCAAAGATGCCGATGAGGTCTTCCTGCAGGAATTAACGTCCCAGCTCGACCCCCGGCTGGCGTCATCGATTTTGATGCATCTGCCGGCGGACGCACGTGAGCGTTTGACTCGTCATCTATCGGGCCGACTCAAGGAGCAAATCGGGGAGCTTCTGGAATACCCGCAAGGCAGCATCGGTCGGATCATGACAACGGATTTTCTGACCTTTGACAAGGACACGCTGGCAGAAGAAGCCATCGAAAAAATCCGGATTCTGGCCAAAAAACACTTCCCGCTATCCTATGCTTGCGTCGTCGCCGGACAGGGCGGCAATGCCGGCGCTCAATCCCTGGCCGTGGTCATGCGTGGCATCGTCATGCGGGAGATCCCGCAGGACAAGATATTTCGTTTAATCTTAAAGGAAGGCAAGCTGGGAGCCATCAACGGTGCGGTAATTGGGGTTGTGACGGCGTTGGTGGCCTGGATCTGGTACGGCAACCCCTACCTCGGTGTGGTTATCGGTCTGGGTATGCTGTTTAATCTCATTTTTGCCGGTTTTTCCGGTGCCGCCATTCCGCTTTTGATGAAAAGGCTCGGATTCGATCCGGCCCAAAGTTCAAGCATCATCCTGACAACGGTCACCGACGTCATGGGTTTCCTTGCTTTTCTGGGATTCGCCGTCATTTTTCAACATAAGCTGGTCTGATGGGTATTCAGCAAGCCTGGTAAAAATGCCCAATTATTTTTTGGCACTTTTCTTTTCTTGCCGCCTGCGTCTGGGAAATGTCGCCAGCCAGCCGGCGACAAAACCCATGGCCAGTGTACCAAACAGCATCAGGGCCCTGGACACGGAAAACGTCCACACCAGAAATTGAAATTCGACCACCTGGGTATTTTGAATGACAAAAATCATCACAACGGCGATAAGCCCGATAAACAAGACATTTCTGAACATGGTCGGCTCCCCGGCTTTAGTTGATTCGTTGATTAGGTTGAATGTTTGTTAGGCGCTTTGCGTCGCCCTATCGACAATTTATTGTCGATGTTTGCGGGTTCTCTATTAAGTAAAGGTTTCAGGTTTCAGTGTTCAGGTGTCCGGCTTGAGCGACTATCCTTCCTGACACCGGAAACCTCATATGAAACCCAAAATATTGCCTTAGTGGCAAACTCGCAGCGCCAACCGGCCTACCCGGGTTAGCAATTCAGTGGTGAATTGATTATAAGCTAATCATCACAGGCCCGGGTATCAACGGCTACTGACCCGCCGGGGCGGTTACCAGTGCGGCTGATTGCCGATGCCTTTTCCCATGACTTCGAGGGTTTCGCTCACCACCACAAATGCTTGCGGGTCAACTCTACGAATGACTTCTTTGAACCGGGAAAGTTCCTGAAAAGCGATGACAGAATAGAGAATCCGCAACTCCTGGCCGGTGTAGCCGCCTTCACCACGCACGACAGTCACCCCGCGTTGCAGGTGATCCATAATTTCCTTAGAGATCAGCTCCCATTTGGAAGAGATGATCATAATAGCCTTGCGCTGGCTGAATCCGGTAACCACCAGGTTTACAAAGTGAGATGTGGCGTATAAATAAATGAGGGTATACAGGATCATTTCCAGGGGAATTTTGAAAGCTGCCGTTATCATCAACAGGGCGTTGAACACCATGACGGTCGTGCCGAGGCGAATGGAAAATTTTTTATACAGGATTACCGACAGGATGTCCAGGCCTCCGGCCGAGCCCAGCGACCGCAAAATGATGCCGGATCCTACCCCGGTTACAATTCCCGCCGTCAGGGCGGCCAGAATCATGTCCTTGATCGGTAAAACGGGGAAAGGCAGCAGCATCAGGGCCGAAAATATGCAGACCCCGGCAATGCTGTAAAAGAAAAACCGCCTTCCGACAAACATCCAGCCGATTAAAAACAACGGGATATTCAATATAAAATAAATCACGCCGACCGGCATTGAAGGCAGCACGTAATGGACCAGTAAGGTCAGACCCGTGAGGCCGCCGGCCAGAAACTGTTTGGGCAATAATATGCCTTTTATGGCCAGAGCACATATAATGCTGCCGGCACTTATCAACAGCAGGTTCCACAAAATTTTAAGAATTGGTTTCATAAGACTCTATCCCGGACAAGCCGCAACCAAACAGGTTGAAATAACCATTTTGCTTCGAATTAACTGCTTGGGTTCT
>Ga0055480_10001282_pt1 | contig 10014 bp, 6 predicted proteins | sample Muzzi_PWB_D2_FD_57935 | JGI IMG/M metagenome (GOLD analysis project Ga0055480, IMG submission 57935) | Wetland microbial communities from San Francisco Bay, California, USA, that impact long-term carbon sequestration - Muzzi_PWB_D2 | ecosystem: Environmental > Aquatic > Marine > Wetlands ... | reverse complement strand
CACCTGCCCGGATCGAACGATCTCGCCGTCGGCTTCCGCCATGAGGCTCTTGGTCACCGTTCCGGCGCAGGGGGCGTACACCTTGTTGAACATCTTCATCACTTCGATGATGAAGAGCGGCTGCCCGGCTTCGAAGTGGTCGCCGACGTCGATCAGGAGCGGCAGGTGGGGCGCCTCGCGCGCGTAGAAGGTCCCACCCGACGGGGCCACGATTTCGTCGGAGCTTGCTCGCGGCGGCGGGGCGAGTGCCCGGGTGAGCTCGGCGGCCGTCTTCGACTCGAGGAATTGCGCTGGGAAGACCGGCTCGAGGGCTTCGTCTACCGAGATGTCGGCGAACCCGCTCTGGATCGCGATGCGGGGGATCAACAGCAGCATCTCGAGGCCCAGCTGGAATCCGCGATGGGATGCCACACAGGCCTTCCACAGCTCAGCGTCCTTGCCCGAGACGGCTTCGTTGTGGGTCGCCTCGAACAGCTTCGCGATCTCCGGCCACTCGGTGACGCCGCTGCGCTGGCTGATCTCGTCGTAGAAGGCGAGGGCGGCGGAAAGATGATCGTGGTCGTCCTTCCAGATCATCTCGGACGCCGGCTTCTCGAGCGTGAAATCCATGTGCAGGTAGTGGTAGAGCTCGTACAGCACGAACGCGGGATTGGCGGTGAAGCTCACCGACCCGTCTTCGATGCGCCAGAGCCGCCCGTTGTGCAGGCCGAAGAAGCCAGCGAGAGCATGGGAATCCGCGAGCAGGCGGCGCAACGGACGCAGCAGCAGCGTCTCCTTGCTCTGGAAGACGCTGCGCGCTTCGGGCGTCGGCATCTGCGCCAGACGCTCGGCGGCCGCGAGGTCGAGATCCACGTCTCGCGCCACCATTTCGATCGATCCCACCGCCGCCAGGTAGTGCCGTAGGAACTGCGTGTTGGGCTTGATCATCGGGTGCAGGCCGAGGATCCAGCAGATCAGTCCGTACTGGACCGGCGAACTGGTCTCGACGTCGTCACCGCGGATTTCCATCTGCCGCATGATCTCGGCGAGGCGCTCGAGGTTGTGGCGCCGGCTGTCGCCCGCGCACAGGATGAGGGCGATGTTCGAATCGTAGGCTCCGGCGAGGTTGTAGTAGACGAATGAACCGGTGTCCGGATTCCGCGTTCCGATTCCCTGATCGTCGCGGATCTCGAAGTCGAGCGGCGGGCTCCAGGATCGGATCATACCGCCGGCGTGGGGCTGCAGCGCACGGTTCGTGGCGTTGATCCGGATCTCTGCGCCCGAGACGTCGCGGACGATCCGTTCCGGCTTCGGAAGCCGCGGACCGTGCAGCTCGAGCAGCAGCATGGCCTCGATGAGCCGATCCACGGTGAAGGACTCGGACGCGTCGTCGGGATTCGTGAACTGCAGGCGGTAGGCGAGCTCCGTCACGCCGTGCTCGACCTGGATGCGCGTGTTCATCTCCATGAAGAAGTGGTCGAAGCCCTCGACGATGCTCTCGAAGGTCGAGACGCTGTCGAGCCCGACGCCCTCGCCGAAGCGGGCGCCGTCGGACTCCATCGAGCGCAGGCACGCGAGATCGCCTTCGAGCGTCTCACGGGTCGCACCGCTCTCCTCCTGGATCGCGTGCTGCAACAGCTCCTCGGTCAAGGAGAACTCGAGCTGCTTCTGCTCGTGCATCTGGATGGAGCAGTCGCGACCGCCCAGCGAGACGCACCAGTCGCCATTTCCGACGAGCTGGATCTCGTTGTGTCGGGTGGTTTCGAGATTCAGCTCGATCAGGAAGTTCCGGTTGGAGCCGGGGGCGGTCACCTTTTGCTCCGCGAGAACGTCCATGACTGCCGCGGCGACCGCGCCGGGCTCGGACACGACGCGCTGACCCTTGCCGCCGCCGCCGCCGATCGCCTTGAAGCGGATGCGCTTGCCCGGATACTCCTGCCAGATTTCGCGCGCTTCGAGCTCCGCCGCCGCCTGGAGCTCTTCGATCGTCACGAGCTCGATCGTCCGGGCGTACCCGGCCTGGAGAAGGGCCTCGGCGTTCTCTTCGAGGCTCGAGGACTCGTCGTAGGTGAACTCGCATTTTTCGCGCTTGGCCAGGGCTTCGAGCGCCTTGCGGTCCGCAGTCTTCGCGAGCAGGGCTCGCGCGGAGATGTCGTCGATGCCGGGGATGACGGAATTCCCGAGGCTCCGTGCCAGCTTCTTCGCCTCGTCCTTCGCCCCGGCGCGCCGGATGATGGGAGACGAGGGGCCGACGAAGCCGATCCCGGCGGTCTCGATGGCCTCGATGAAATCGGCGTCTTCCGCCATGAAGCCGTAGCCGGCGAAGATGTGGGTGTACCCGTTCCGCTTCGCGACGTCGATGATCTCGCGAATCCGTTCGACCTTTTCCTGCTGCCCGGAGCCCATGTAGTCGGGCACCCGATGCACGTTCTTCGGGTACCGGAAGGAGCGCAGCTCGGGAGCGATGCAGCGCGGATAGACGATCGAGTCCTTCTCCGAGAGCAGCATGCCGTACTCGCGGATCCCGACCTCGTCGAACACGTCGAACGCTTCCTGGCGAACGGGTCCGCGGCAGACGACGAGGCACTTGACGTCCGCCAGCGAGTACGAGCGGAGCCAAGGCGAATCGGCTTCGTGGAACTTCACGGTCTTTCCCTTGGAATTCCGCATCACTCGTGCTCGCGCTGGATCCCGCCCATCGGTGACGGCTCGTACTTGCTCATCAAGTAGCTCAGGTTCTTCGCCAGGACGCGCCGACTCTCGCCGGGCAGCACGACGCGGCTCACGGATCCGAGGGACAGCGCCTCCTTGGGGTTCATGAGCTCGTGCTCGTAACGCGACGACAGCGCCGCGAGCGCCTCGTCGCGCGCACGGGCCGCGGATTGCTCGGACTCCCCGGCCTCCAGCGCCTGCCGGAATCGCTGCCCGATCTCGCGCAGCTCGTCCTTGTAGACGAAATCCTTGCCGGCGGGACCCATCACCGCGATTCGCGCCATCGGCATGGTGAACACCATGTCCGCGCCGACGAAGTGGGAGTTGTAGCTGGCGTAGGCGCCGCCGAAGGCGTTCCGGATGATCATCGTGAGGCGCGGGGTGCGCACGTCGATGATGGCGTCGAGGAGCTTCCGCCCTGCGAGGATGATGCCGCGTCGCTCCTGGTCGGTGCCCGGAAGGAATCCGGTGGTGTCCTCGATGAAGATCAGGGGGATGTTGTAGAGGTTGCAGAAGCGGATGAAACGCGTGCCCTTGAGCGCGGCGGCGATGTCGATCTGCCCGGACGAAACGGCGGAGTTGTTGGCGACGAAGCCGACGACGTGCCCGGCCAGGCGGCCGAAGGCGGTGATCAGGTTGCGCGCGCGTTGCGGCTGGATCTCGAAGTACTCGCCGTGGTCGCAGATCTGCTGCAGGTACAGCGTGATGTCCATCGGAGCGTTCATTCCCGCCGGCGAGTCGAACGTGCGCCGGAAGAGCCTGTCCTCTTCGAAGGTGTACCGGTCCACGGGGTCCGACGTCTCGAAGAACGGCGCGCCGCTGCGGTTGTTGTCCGGCAGGTACTGCAGCAGCCGAATCGCCGTGCGCAGAGAGCCCAGCTCGTCGCGCGTCACGAGGTCGCACACGCCGCTCTGCCCGTGCACACCGGGACCGCCCAGGTCGTCCGCGGTGACGTCCTCACCGAGGACCGACTTGACGACGCCGGGCCCCGTCAGCCCGATGAAGGTGTCGTCGCACTGGATCATGAAGGATCCCTGCCGCGGGAGATAGGCGCCGCCGCCGGCGTTGTACCCGAACATCAGACTGATGCTCGGCACCAGGCCGCTGATCTTGCGCAGGGCGGTGAACGCCTCGCTGTAGCCGTCGAGGCCCCCGACGCCGGCGGGAACGAAGGCTCCCGCGGAATCGTTCATGCCGATCAGCGGAATGCCGTGCTCGGCGGCCATGTAGATCAGGCGCGCCAGCTTGCTCCCGTTGGTCGCATCCATCGATCCGGCGCGCAGAGTGAAGTCGTGACCATAGACCGCGATGTCGCGGCCGTTCACGTGGAGGATGCCGGTGACGATGGAGGCGCCGTCGAGGCCGGGCCCCCAGTTCTGCCACAGGATGTTCGGCTCGTCGCGGGTGAGGACGCGGATGCGCTCCCAGACGGTCATCCGCTCCTTGGAGTGCTGGGTGCGGACGCGCGCGGTCCCGCCTCCGCGGAGGGGCTTGGCCTGGAGATCCCGGCCCAGCGCGATGGATTCGCTGTAGGGACCGGAGGTCTCGGGCGACGGCTGTGCCGTCGTCGGTCGGGGCTCGAAGGGGTTCGTCGTCGCGTAGGCCGGTGTACTCATGGAGCTGGTTGCGCTCGCGCCTCGCGCCTCGATGGGCGGCATTCCGGTTTGCATTTCGGGGGTTGGGGATCCAGATCTCGCTCTGGCCCCGCCCGGTGTCACGCCGCGCACGCCGATCGACGGTCTGATTCGCGAGACGTCTGCGGGCGGCCAGAGATTACTGTCTTTGCCCGCGGCAAGCGAGTGGCGGTCCCTCGTTCCCGACGCCCGGTATCTCCCTAAGTCTCCGAAATGGAAGCGCTTCTTCGGTTCAGCGCGCATCGGTGGGGCGCGCAGCCCACGTGTTGCACTGTCGGGCCGCGGGACGGGTTGGATATGCTCTCGCCTCGTTGGGGGAACTCATGATCGGATTGCTCGTCGTACTCGGTGTCGTGCTCGTCCTCGTCGCCACCGTGGTCTCGATCTACAACCAGCTCGTCAATCTGCGCAACCGCTTCAAGAACGCCTTCGCGCAGATCGAGGTCCAGCTGAAGCGGCGCCACGACCTGATCCCCAATCTGGTGGAGACGGCGAAGGGTTACATGGCGCACGAGCGCGAAACCCTCGATGCGGTGGTCCAGGCGCGCAACCAGGCCAGCGCGGGGCTCGAGCGCGCGGCGGGTGATCCCACGGACGCCAGCGCGGTCCGGGGTCTTTCCAGCGCAGAGGGCGCCTTGACGGGTGCGATGGGCCGTCTGTTCGCGGTGATGGAGGCTTACCCGGACCTGAAGGCCAGCGAGAACATGAAGCAGCTCAGCGAGGAGCTGACGTCGACCGAGAACAAGGTCGCGTTCGCGCGTCAGGCCTTCAACGATTCGGCGACGACGTACAACACCTACAAGCAGAGCTTCCCGGCCGTGGTGTTCGCCGGAATGTTCGGCCATGTACAGGACGCGGCGCTTCTCGAGTTCGACAGCGAAGCCATCGCCGAGGCGCCGTCGGTTTCCTTTTGAACCCCGCGCCATCGACCCACCCACCGGCTGGACGCCGGGTGGCGCGGTTCGTGATCTCCTGAGACCTTCGTGGCAACCGACTTCTTTCAGCAGCAGGACCTCGCGCGGCGCAATTCGTCGCTGTTGGTGGTCTACTTCACGCTGGCCGTCGTCGCGATCGTCGCGTTGCTGTACGCGTTGGCCGTTGCGGTGGTCGGCTATCGCGGGTCCGATCCGATGACCGGCGCGGCGGTGTGGGACCTGGCGTGGTGGTCCCCGGAGCTGCTGCTGCAGGTAGGACTCTTGACGCTGCTGGTCGTCGGCGGCGGCAGCCTCTTCAAGATGGCGCAGCTTCGCGGTGGGGGCCGCGCGGTCGCGGAGTCGCTGGGTGGTCGGCGACTGCATCCCGACTCGCGGAATCCCTCCGAACGCGTGCTGCTGAACGTCGTCGAAGAGATGGCGATCGCATCCGGAACCGCGACGCCGCCGGTGTACCTGCTGGCGGAGGAGGACGGGATCAACGCGTTCGCAGCGGGCTTCACGCCCGGTGATGCGGTGATCGGGGTGACCCGCGGCTGCGTCGAGGCGCTCACGCGGGACCAGCTCCAGGGCGTGATCGCGCACGAATTCAGTCACATCCTGAATGGCGACATGCGCCTCAACATCCGCCTGATCGGTGTCGTGCACGGCATCCTGATCATCGGAATCATCGGCTACTACCTGCTCCGCTCCGCCGCCTTCAGCGGCCACCGCTCGCGGGGCGGAAACCGCGGCAACAACGCGGCTCCGCTGCTTGCGGTGGGCCTGGGCCTGATGGCGATCGGTTTCATCGGCACCTTCTTCGGCAACTGGATCAAGGCGTCGGTCAGCCGCCAGCGCGAGTTCCTGGCGGATGCCTCTGCCGTCCAGTACACGCGCAACCCGGACGGGATCGCCGGCGCGCTGAAGGTCATCGCCGGGTTCGCGAGCGGTTCGCGTCTGGCGCACCCGAACGCTCCGGAGGCCAGTCACCTGTACTTCAGCCGGGGCGTGACCGGGCTCCTGAGCTCGCTCTTCGCGACGCATCCGCCCCTCGCCGAGCGCATCCGCCGCCTCGATCCGAGCTTCGACCCGCAGACACTGGAGCGGGCGTCGGCGCCGTCGGGCGCGGCCTTCGGGGGGGCGGCGGCGGGTTTCGCCGGCTCGCCGTCGGGCGTCCCCGCCGTCGAACAGATCGGGACTCCCACGGCGGCGCATCTCGATTATGCGCGCGCGTTGATCCAGCGGCTCCCGGAGCCCGTGATCGAGGCGGCGCACGGCGCGTTCGGGGCGCGGGCGGTGATCTACGGACTGCTGATCGATGGGGATCCCGGCGTGCGGCGGTCACAGCTGGAACACCTGCGGGAGCACGCCGACGCCGGCGTGACGCGCGAGACCGAAGGGCTGCTGCCGCTCCTGTCGACGCTTGGGCCGGAGATCCGGTTGCCGCTGGTGGACCTCGCGGTTCCGGCGTTGCGCGATCTCACGGCGGACCAGTACCGCGCCTTCGCGGCCAACGTCGACGCCCTCGCCGCCGCGGACGGCCGCATCCACCTGTTCGAATGGTTGCTCAAGCGGATCCTCGACCATCACGTCGGACCGGAGTTCGAGACCGTCGCTGCGCCGCGCGTGCGCTACAGCGCGCTGCCGGCAGTGGCGGACGCCTGCGCCGTGGTGCTCTCGCTGCTCGCCCACGCCGGGGGCCGCGGCGAGGCAGCGGCGCGGCGCGCCTTCGAGACGGCCGCGCCGGAGCTCGACGAGGTGCGGTTGGCCTTCCTCACGGCCGACCGCTGCAATCTGGCGGATTTCGATGCAGCGCTGGCACGGCTCTCGGAGCTCGCGCCGTTGCTGCAGGAGCGGGTGCTGCACGCCTGTGCGGTGTGCGTCGTCGCGGACCGCGAGATCAGCGTCCCGGAGGCGGAGCTGATCCGCGCCGCGGCGGATGCGATGGGGTGTCCGATGCCGCCGCTTCTGCCCGGTCAGCCGCTGGTCTGACCGGCGTGCACCGGCGGGAGAGGGCGCGCGGCTTGCGGCGGCTTCGCCGCGTCGGTACAGAGGCGTCTCGCGTCGTCCGGCGCGGCGCGTTGCGCGCGTCGGCTGGATCGCGAGAATCAATCGCCGGCGAATGAACGACCGAGCGAATCGCTGGATGGGGACCATGGGACGGCTCGACGGCAAGGTGGCAATCGTGACCGGCGCTGCGCGCGGAACCGGCGAATCGACGGCGCGGCTCTTCGTGGAAGAGGGTGCGCGGGTCGTGCTCGGAGACGTCCTCGACGATCCGTGCGAAGCCGTCGCGCGCGAGCTCGGCTCGGCTGCTGCCTTCCAGCACCTCGACGTCACCTCCGAGGCGAGCTGGCGCGCCGCCGTGGAGGCCACGATGGAGCGATTCGGGACCGTCGACGTGCTGGTCAACAACGCCGGTGTGCTGCTGATGGCCGCCATCGAGGACACCGCGCTCGAAGACTTCGAACGCGTCGTCCGCGTCAACCAGACCGGCACGTTCCTCGGCATCAAGTCCGTTGCCGGCGCAATGAAGGCAGCCCGTCGCGGCTCCATCGTCAACATCGCGTCCATCGACGGCCTCACCGCGAAGAACGGACTCGTGGCGTACGCCTCGAGCAAATGGGCGGTCCGGGGGATCACGCGGGTCGCGGCCCTCGAGCTCGGAAAGTTCGGCGTTCGCGTGAACGCGGTCTGCCCGGAAGCGGGCAGTACCGCGATGATCGCGCCCTATGTGCCCGCCGGAGTCGACCTCGAGAAGGCGGTCTCCTTCTCCCAGCCGCATCTGGCGCCCCAACGACATCGCGCTTCGGCGGAGAAGATTCGAGACGTCGCGAAGATGGTGGTGTTTCTCGCGTCGGAGGACAGCGCGTCCTGCACCGGCGCCGACTTCACCGTCGACGGCGGGAACCTCGCCGGCAGCGTCGTTCGCGGGACGCCGGGGTCCTGAGGCGGGCGGTTACTCGTACTCGACGTCGTAGTAGTTGAACAGGTCGTACCTCGGTTCCGGGCTCAGCGTCGGGAAGACCCAGAACGGAAAGAATGCGATGTCGAGCACGCCCATCGAGGCGCGGTAGACGGACATCAGCGTTCCCTGGAAAAATCCGACCACGACCGGAGTCACCGGCGCACCGAACATCCCCTCGAATGCCTCCGGCGGCTCGACGGTGGAGGCGATCGGATCGAAGGGGAAGGTCGCGAGCCCGTTGATGCCGGCCATGAGGTTGTTGACGCCGCGTGCGCTCGCGGTGGCTCCGAGCAACAGGATGCCGAGCGCCGTGACGATCGCAATTCCGCGTCCCCGTCTTCGCAACGGCCGCTGCATGAACAGGCTTCGCATCGTTCGCTCCTTCTCGGATCGCCCGCCCTTCGCGGTACGGCTCCCGACCGCTTTTCGGGTGGGGCGGCGCGATTCTAACACGACCAATGCCCGCGACCGAAGATTCGATGCCGATCCGGTGCGCCGTTGGGGTCGACCTTCGGGGCGGTCGGGAGACGCGTTGATAAGCGTATGAAATCGCTGCCAATTCTCAGCCTGCGACGATGCCGGATGGCAGCCGATTCGGCGCCACGAGCGGGCACGCGAACCGCGCGGCCAGGTGCAACGCTGCTATCTTCGCTCCACCCCCCATGGCCGGTCCGGGTGCGCGGTGATCGGGTCGCGCGCTGTCGATCGAAGCGAGGCGCGAGAAGCGTGTCGGGAACGCCCGAGACGAAAGAGATTCTGCCGGATGCGAGTCGCACGGCCCAGCGGAGGCCGCGCTGGCTGGTGGTTCGCGCGCGGGGCGGCACGCCGGAGTTCGAGGACACGCGGTCCATCGTCCGGCGCCATCGTCTCAATACCGTCTGCGAAGAGGCTGCCTGCCCCAACATCGGCGAGTGCTGGTCGCAGAAGCACGCCACGGTGATGGTGCTCGGCAGCGTCTGCACGCGGAAATGCGGCTTCTGCAACGTGAAGACGGGACGACCCGACGCCGTCGATGTCGATGAGCCCCTGCGCCTCGCCCGCGCCGTGCGCGCGCTGGGTCTGCGGCACGTCGTGGTGACCTCCGTCGACCGGGACGATCTCGCGGACGGGGGCGCTTCCCACTTCGTGCACTGCATCGAGGCGCTGCGCGCCGCTGCGCCGGACACGACGGTGGAGGTGCTGACGCCCGACTTCCTCCGCAAGGCCGGCGCCGTCGAGTCGGTCGCGGAGGCGCGACCCGACGTCTACAACCACAATCTCGAGACGGTTCCGCGACTCTATCCCCGCGCGCGTCGCGGCGCGGACTACGGCGCGTCGCTTCGGCTCCTGCGGCGCGTGAAGGAGATCGCGCCGGCGGTCTTCACCAAATCCGGTGTCATGCTCGGACTCGGCGAGCGCCGCGACGAGGTGATTTCGGTGATGGACGACATGCGCGCCGCGGAGATCGACTTCATCACCATCGGCCAGTATCTGCGTCCGACCCAGGCGCACCTCCCGATGGATCGGTACGTGCCGCCGGAGGAGTTCGACGAGCTGGCGGCCATCGCGCGATCGAAGGGCTTTCTCATGGTCTCCTCGTCGCCGCTGACCCGGTCCTCGTATCACGCGGACGCGGATTTCGAAAAGCTCGCGGCCGCGCGGCGCGAATCGATCCGGTTCGGGGCGTAGGCGACGAAGCATGTCCGAAAAGACTTCGATCATCGAAGAGGCCGACGTCGATCCCCAGGAAACGGATGAGTGGCTCGCTGCGCTCGAGTCCGTCTTCGATTCGGACGGAGTCGATCGCGCCCACTACCTGATCGAGCGG
>Ga0055480_10001279_pt1 | contig 10018 bp, 8 predicted proteins | sample Muzzi_PWB_D2_FD_57935 | JGI IMG/M metagenome (GOLD analysis project Ga0055480, IMG submission 57935) | Wetland microbial communities from San Francisco Bay, California, USA, that impact long-term carbon sequestration - Muzzi_PWB_D2 | ecosystem: Environmental > Aquatic > Marine > Wetlands ... | reverse complement strand
TCGAGGCGGCCGACATCCCCACGTGTCGGGTGAACAGCCTGCGCGAGGTCTTCGCGCTCGACCAGCTTCGGGTGAACGAAACCCTGGTGTCGGTGAGTCACCCGACCCGCGGTACGATCGAGATTCTGAACTCACCCATCAAGATGAGTGGCAGTCCGCACCGCGTCTCACGCGGTGCGCCGACCCTCGGCCAGCACACCGACGAGGTTCTGGCCGGCCTCGGGATCGGTGCCGAAGAGCGCCAGCGGCTGCGCGCGGCCGGCGTGGTCTGACGGCACCCCATGAGCGAATACCGCTACATCGAGTTCACTCGCCGCGACGACGGCGTCGCCACGCTTCTGTGGAATCGCCCGGGCGTCAAGAACGCCCTCCTGCCCGAGATGACGGACGAGGCGGGGGATGCCCTGCGGCGCGCGGCCGGGGATGAGGGCGTACGAGCGCTGGTGCTCTCCGGGTCCGGGGATGCCTTCTCTGCGGGAGCCGACCTGAAGAACCTCGCGCGACCGGAGCGACTCGGACGTTCGGCGTTGGCCGGGCACGAGCGAGGACGGCATGGAACGGCGCGCGTTCGAGAGCTGCTCGAGTTCCCCAAGCCGACGGTCGGTGCGATCCACGGACCGGTGGCGGGCATGGCCTGTGCATGGGCGCTGGCGTGTGACGTGTTGGTCGCGGGAGCCGATGCGCGTTTCCACCCGAGCTTCGTGCGCTTCGGGTTCGTGACGGACTGCGGCGCCAGCTGGCTTCTCGTGCGACGCGTCGGCGTGGCGCAGGCCAAGCGCCTGGTGTTGACGGGAGATCCCGTGGACGCGCAGGAGGCCCTTCGCATCGGCCTTTGCGAAGAGATCTCGCCATCGGGCGAAGACGTCGAGCGAGCGACGGCTCTCGCCGCTCGAATGGCCGAGCGCCCCCCTCTCGCGGTGCAGCACGCGCGCCGGGTTCTGGACTTCGCTGCCGGAGCGACCTTCGACGACGCGGCCGAGCTGGAAGCCTGGACGCAGGGGGCTCTCGGCGAGAGTGAGGACCACCAGGAAGCCGTTCGCGCATTCGTCGAGAAGAGGCCTCCGCGCTTCACGGGCTCATGATCAGCGCGCCCCCTGCCGACGTTCGAACCCTCATCGATCTGGTCGCACGTGGAGCGGAGAAGTTCGCGGCGCGCGAGGCCCTCGTGTTCGAAGACCGGCGATGGACCTACGAGCACCTGGCCAGCGAGACGGGTCGCGTCGCTCGCGGGTTGCTCGATCTGGGGCTGGAGCGCGGCGAGCACGTGGGCGTCCTGTTGCCGAACTGGCCCGAGTTCTTCTCCACCGTGTTCGGCATTCAGGCGGCCGGTGGGGTCGCGGTCTGCCTCAACACGATGGCGCCCGAAGCGGAGCTCCGTGCGCACGTGGCGGCCACGTCCGCGCGTCGTGTGGTGTACGCGCCCCGGTTCCTCAAGCACGACTACGTGGCCCGGTTGGACGCGGTGACGGCGAGTCTCGCCCCGGCGGACCGGGTCTTCGAGCGGATCGCCGTCGCGGCCGACGGTGCGATCCCGGCGGGGAGTCTCGATTACCGGGCCCTGGGCCCGCAGTGGCGTGGTGGGCCCGGGGCCCTTCGGGCGATCGATCGCGCGCACGGGGACGACCCCGCGGCCATCTTCTTCACCTCGGGCTCGACCTCCCGGCCGAAGGCCGTCGTGCATGCGCATCGTGCGCTGGTCCACCAGGCCTATGTCGCCGGGGACGCCTTCGGGGTGACGGCGGAGGACCGCGCGTGGGGGTCGCTGCCGATGTTCTTCACCGGTGGCTTCGTCATCATCGGCCTCTTGCAGCTCGCCGCGGGCGGTGCGGTGGTGCTCCAGGACCACTTCGACGCGGGCGCGGCCCTCGACTTGATGGAGCGCGAGGCGATTACCTTCTACGCCGGCTGGCAACAGGCGCAGGCCCTCTGTGACCACGAGAGCTTCCGTCGCCGGCGGCTCCGCCTGCACAAGGGGATGTACGCCGAGACTCCGGTGACCGAGCGTCTCCTGGCTCCCGGGAACGTGTCGATCCAGGGATACGGGCTGAGCGAGACCGCCACGACCATCTGCACGGCGCGGTGGGACGACCCGCCCGAACGCAGGCGCCGCGGATTCGGACGTCCCTTGCCGGGGGTCGATCTCGCGATCGTGAACCCCGCGAGCGGAGAGTCCTGCGCGACCGGGGAGCTCGGCGAGGTGCGGCTGCGCGGCCCGTCGTTGATGCTGGGATACCTGGGGTTGCCCCGCGCCGAGAGCTTCGACGAAGAGGGCTACTTCCGGACCGGGGACCTCGCCCGACTCGACGAGAGTGGTACGCTTCACTTCGCCGGCCGACGAAAGGAAGTGATCAAGACCGCCGGCGTCAACGTGTCGGCCGCAGACGTGGAAGCCTTCCTCGTGCGACTCCCGGCGGTTCGTGACGCATACGTCGTTCCCGTGCCCGACACGGCCCGCGGCGAGAACGTCGCCGCCTTCGTCGTTCCGGAGCCCGGCTCGAAGATCGAAGGAGCCGTGCTCGAGCGTGCCTGCCGTGACGGGCTCGCTTCGTACAAGGTTCCCCGCCATCTCTTCGTGCTGGATGCGGCCGAGGTGCCGCGGACGGGCACCCACAAGGTGGACAAGCCGAAGCTGCGGGCCGACGCGGCGCGCTGGGCCGGCGGTACACGCGACGCGCTCGCACGGGGAAGGGACTGAACGACGAGCCTGCCGGTTTGACGCAGGCGACGCAGGCGCGCACCATTGCGCCGCGATGATCGAACCACCGCAGATGGGCGAGCGGAGCCTCGCCGACCTTCGCATTCAGACCGCATGTCTGCTGATCATCGCCACCGGGGTGGTAGCGATCGCCCTGTTCTGGCTGAAGGCCGTGATGCAACCGTTCGTGCTGGCGCTTCTTCTGGCTCTCGGATTGGCTCCGGTCGTCGATGCGCAGATGCGTTGGATCCGTGTTCCGAAGGCGCTCGCGGTCTTCGTCACCTTTCTGCTGTCGATGGCGCTTCTGCTGTTGTCCGTTTCGGTGGTCACGGGCGCGGTGACGCAGCTCGCTGCAAACGCCGGAATCTATCAGGAGCGGCTCACGGAGCTTCTCGATTGGGCCGCGCGTACGATTCCTGTCGAGCGCCTCGGGTTGTCGGAGGAGCAGGTCCTGCAGCCCCTGTCGGGGCTGCCGATGGGGACCGTCAGCGGCATCCTGGTCGGCACGACCAACGCCGTTCTCGACTTGATGTCACAGGCGATGCTCGTGACGGTGTTTCTCGTCTTTCTGCTGATCGGCTTCAGCGGCCGGGGGGAGGAGGTGCCCATCGGGGTGTGGGGCGAGATGGAAGTTCGCGTGAAGAGCTTCCTCCTGACCAAGGCTCTGATCTCCGCGATCACGGGGCTGTTCGTCGGCGTGACGCTTCAGCTGCTCGGCGTGGAGCTGGCGCTCGCGTTCGGGTTCTTCGCCTTCTTGCTGAATTTCATCCCGACCATCGGTTCGGTGATCTCGACCCTGCTGCCTCTGCCGGTGGTCTTGATGAATCCGGAGCTCTCGGTGTCGGTCGCGATCCTGGCCATCGTGATTCCGGGCGCGATTCACTTCACCATCGGCAACGTGGTCGAGCCGCTGGTGATCGGCGACTCGTTGGAGCTCCATCCGGTGACGGTCCTCCTGTCCCTGATGGTGTGGGGCGCCATCTGGGGTGTGGTGGGGATGTTGCTCGCCACGCCGCTGACCGCCGTATTGAAGATCCTCAGTGATCAGGCCGAGGCGACGCGCCCCGTGGCGCGACTGCTTGCGGGCCGCCCCGGCGGTCACGCGGGATGACAGCCGACCGTCGATGAGCGAGGCCTCTGCGGCGAGCACGCGGACCATCGCAGCGGCGCTCGTCGCATCACTCGTCGCTCCCGGGGGGGTGGCGTTCTTCATCGGGAAATACGGCCTGAACGTGCCGGTCCAGGATCAGTGGCGCTTTGCGGCCGAGGTCGTCGACTGGCTCTCGGGGGGCCACCACGTGGCCAGCCTGTGGGCACCCTTCGGGCCGCATCGGATCGTGGTTCCGAAGGCCGTGATGTTGGCTCTCGCGAGCCTGACGGGTTGGGACGTCCGGGCCGAGATGTGGTTCGACTTCGGGCTCACGTGCGCTGGGCTCGTCCTGTTGGCGGACCTCGCGCGGGTCACGGTCCGTCCCGTCGCCCCGGTGCGGTGGGTGTGGACGATCCCGTTGATGTCGACCTCCTTGTTCTCGATGGGGGCGTGGCACGGTTGGACGCTGGGTTGGATGATGAACGTCTACCTCGCGGTCTTCGGGGGCATCCTCTGCGCGTGGGCCCTCGGACGTTTCGGTTCGTCGTCGCTCGGGATCGCGCTCGTGCTCCTCGGGGCGACGATCGCGGTCTACTCGTACCTCGGCGCCTTGCCTCTGCTCATCCTGGTGCCGATGGCCGTCGCGCTCGATCCACCCGAAGACGGCCCGCGTGCGGCACGGGTGGTGATCACCGCGATCGTCGCGGCCGGGGTGCTGGCGCTGTACTTCGTGGGCTACCCGAGCCGTCAGGTGGGCCATGGGGTCTCGGAGTCGGGCGTCGGGGTCGCGGCGGTCGTGTCGTTCGTCGTGACGTACCTGGGCGGGCGCTTCGGGGCCTGGAGCGTCGACCTGGCGTTCGGGTGGGGATGCGTCGCGACGGGGCTGGGTGCCGCGTTCGTCGCGACGTTTCTTCGATTTCCCGCGCACCGTCGCCGCTCGCTGCCGTGGCTCCTGCTGGTGGCCTACGTGGTTGCCGTCGGGCTGTTGACGGCGGCGGGGCGTCACGCCGGGCCGAGGGCCCCCCTGCTGTCACGCTTCGCGATGTTCCCCGCGCTCTTCTGGGCGGCGGTCCCGTCCGCGATCGTCGTCGCTCTCTCGGCGCTCGGTTGGAACCGGGCCCCGGCGGGGATCCGGCGGGCCGGCGCGGTCGCGGCCGTGCTCACCTTGACTCTGGCGGGGTATGGGTACGCTCGGAACTGGGAGATGGGTGTGGACCTCATGGCCCGCCGGCACGCGGCACTGCGAGCGGGAGAGGCCTGTCTCCACGATCCGTCGGCCGCATCGAAGGCCTGTCTCCAGCTCCTCTCGCGTCACAGCCCCGAGTTGGTTCGGCGACGGAGCGGCGAGCTGGCGAAGCTGCGCGTCGGACCGTTCCGCGATCCTCCCCGCGATCCTCGGGTGACCCGGTGAACCTGCCGGGTCAGGCGCCGAGGCTCGAGGCGAACGAGAGGATCTCGTGCGCGACGGCGTCGGGGCGCTCCACGTGCAAGCTGTGGGTGGTGTCGGGAATCTCGACGCCGAGTCCGCTGGGAAGCCGCGCTACGAACGCGGCGTGATCGTCGGCGGAGAGAATCGTCGAGGCGGCGCCACGCACGACCAGGGTTGGCACCCGGACGCGCCCCACGTCCTCGGGGAAGTCGCGCAGGGGGTGCGTGGGACCGTCGTCGGCCCGGAACCTCCTCCAGTGGAACCTGGAGACGAACCCCCCGTCGTCGGTCGGCTTGAAGCTCTCGTGCGCGATCTCCTGCAAGACCTCGGAGGCGACGTGGTGGGGAGTGGGATAGGGTTGGAATCGCCGTACCGCGTGGGCGAGCGATGGGTAGCGGAGCTGGGGCATCCGCCGGAAGCTCCGGCCCGCGCGCACGAGCGACGGCGCGCGCGGCTGGAACGGAGAGTCGAGCACCACGAGACCGTGCAGCGGGATCCGCCCCCGAAGTGCGAGGTGTACGGCGAGCAGCCCTCCTTGCGAATGGCCCACGAGGAGCCACGGTCCCGCATCGAGATCGGCCGCGACCCGCTCGGCGTCGTCGAGATCGCGCTCCCAGCCATAGTCCTCGACCTCGGCCCAATCGCTCCTGCCGTGACCGCGCCGGTCGAGCGCAAACGGACGGAGCCCGCTCCGAAGTCGTCGTGCGAGCGGTCCCCACCAGGCCGCGTGCGCCATTCCGCCATGCAGGAGCAAGACCGGCGGCGACGCCGGCGGACCGTCGAACGTCGCGACGTGCAGGCGCAGGCCGTCGACCTCGACGACGTGCGAGCGGGGTGGAGGCACTCGGCTAGTACCGGGGGACCCTTGGGTCGATGAAGAGCGACCAAGCGTCGATGCCGCCCGTCAGGTTTGCCACTCGGCGGAAGCCCTGTTGATCGAGAAACGCCGCGATCCGGCCACTGCGAATCCCGTGATGACACAAGACGACGATGTCGTCCTCGCGGTCCAGTTCTTCGAGTCGACTCGGCACCTGCCCCATGGGGATCTCGACCGCCCCCGCGAACGGCGCGAGCTGCGTCTCATCGGGCTCGCGCACATCCAGGATGGTGGGCATCTTTCCCTCGCAGAGCAGGTCCCGGAGCTGCTCCACACCCAGCTCGACGGCCATGCCCTCCCGCTATCCCTTGTGGGCCGCGCGCACAAGGCCCGCAGCCCGGTCCATGTGCCCGCCGTCGCGGGAGGCCGGTCGTCTCAGATATCGAGATCGGCGACCGCCATCGCGCGGTCCATGATCAGGTCGAAGCGAGGCGCGACCTCGCGGCCCATCAGGGTCTGCATGGTGGTGTTCGTCGCCTTGGGCTCGTCGATGGTGATCTGGACCAGCGTCCGCGAGTCCGGGTTCAAGGTGGTTTCCTTCAGGGTGGCCGGGTTCATTTCGCCGAGTCCCTTGAAGCGTTGGACCTGAACGTTTCCCCGCTTGTCGCGCTCGGTGAGAATCGATTCCTTTTCCGCGTCGTCGCGCGCCCAGAACGTCTCCTTGCCGATGTCGATGCGATACAGGGGCGGCACCGCGAGATACAGGTATCCTCCCGCGATGAGCTCCGGAAGGTGCCGATAGAAGAACGTCATGAGGAGGGTCGCGATGTGATTGCCATCGGAGTCCGCGTCCATCAACAGACAGATCCGGTGGTACCGCAGCTTGCTCGGGTCGAAATCCTTGCCGATTCCGCACCCGAGCGCCTTCACGATGTCCGAGAGCTCTGCATTGGCGAGCACCTTCGACAGCGATGCTTGCTCCGTATTCAAAACCTTGCCGCGCAGGGGCAGGATGGCCTGGAAGTGTCGATCGCGTGCTTGCTTGGCGGAGCCGCCGGCGGAGTCCCCCTCGACCAGGAAGAGCTCCGACTTCGAGGGGTCGGTGGAGCTACAGTCGGCGAGCTTGCCCGGCAGGTTCAGCCGGTGCGAGACGGCGGACTTGCGTTGCACCTCCTTGGCGGCGGCCCGTGAGGCGGAACGGGCGCGAGCGGCGAGAATGACGCGAGCCGCGATCGCGTCGGCCGAGGAACGGTTGGTCAGAAGCCAATTTTCGAGCGCACTGCGCACGAACGCGTCCACGACCGGTGTGAGTTCGGGGTTGTTCAGCCGGTCCTTGGTCTGTCCCTGGAATTGCGGCGTGGCGATGAAGCACGAGAGCAGCCCGACGACGCCTTCGCGAATGTCCTCGGCCGCGACCTGCAGGCCGCGTGGCACGAGGTTCTGCAGCTCCAGGTAGTTCCGGACCGCCTTCACCATGCCCGACTTGAGGCCATTTTCGTGGGTTCCCCCGGAGCCCGTGGGAATGCTGTTGACGAACGAAGAAAGGGTCTCGGTCGTGTCTTCCGTCCACGCCAACGCGCACTCGACGTGGACGCCGTTCTCGTCGCGGGCCGCGTAGAAGATCTCCGACGGCACGCGCTTGCGCTTCTCCACCGTGAGGACCTTGTGCAGATAGGCGCGGATCCCATCGTCGTAGTGGAAGGTGTGGCTTTCCCCGGACGCCTTGTCGTCGAAGACCATGGTGAGGCCCTGATGCAGGTAGGCCTTGGACTCGAGACGGTCCTTGATCATCGCCGCGTCGAACCGGACCGCCGGGAAGATCTTCGGATCGGGGTGGAACTCGATCATCGTTCCGCTACCGCGCACCCGGGTGCCGACCTTCTTGAGCTTCGTCGTGGCCAGGCCGCGTGCGAATTGCTGCTCCCACTCTGCACCGTCGCGCTTCACGCGGACCACCATCTTGTCGGAGAGCGCGGTCACGACGGAGGCCCCGACGCCGTGCAGACCGCCCGAGTGGTAGTAGTTCTTGGCCTCGAACTTCCCGCCGGCGTGTAGCGTCGTGAGAATGAGTTCGAGGGCCGGCTTGCGGTACTTCTTGTGCATGTCCACCGGGATGCCTCGACCATCGTCGCGGACGCGGACCGTCTCGCCGGCCTTGTCGAGCGTGACTTCGATTCGCTTGCAGTGGCCGTTCATCGCCTCGTCGACACTGTTGTCGACGATCTCCCAGATCAGATGATGGAGGCCCGGGGACTCGATGGAGCCGATGTACATGCCGGGCCGTTTGCGAACGGGCTCGAGTCCCTCGAGCACCGTGATGTCCTTTGCCGTATAGCTCCGCGCCACCTTCCTCCTCCTCTCCACTTTCCTCAAACGAAGCGATCGGGCGCGAGCCGCCGCGCATCGAAGCGGCTCGTGTGGCCCGAGAGAATCAAATCGGCCGCCACCGCGCCGATCAAGGGGCTCGATTCGATCCCACACCCTCCCTGGCCGGCGAGCCAGAAGAAGCCGGGCAGGTTCGGGTCTTCTCCGACCACGTGGACGCGGTCCGGCGAGAACGTGCGCAGCCCCGACCATCGGCGTCGCAAGGTTCGGGGAACGAGCCGGGGAGCCAGTCGGGCGAGGCGCTCCAGGCCGGCCGCGATGACCGCGTCGTCGGGGCTCGGGTCGCACGGCTCCATCTCGTCCTCGTCCATGGGACTCAAGAGCAGGTCGGCGCCCTCCGCGGCGAAGTAGACCGCGTGCGCCTCGCTGGCGAAGAAGGGCCAGGCGGAAGGGTCGATGCCGTCGGGCCACGGAAAGGTGACGATGGTCCGGCGATGCGGGCGCAGGGGGATGTCGCTCGCCCCGGCCCGGCGGGCGAGGGCACCCGCCCACGCCCCGGCGGCGTCCACGACGACGCGCGCGCGAAGCTCCTCGCCGGCGGCCACGACACCGCAGCAGCGTCCCGCCTCGATCAGAAACGAGTCGACCTCGGTCCCGAGGCGGAGCTCGGCCCCGGCGCGTCGAGCGCGGCGCAGGTACGAGGAGAGGATCTCATGGACGTCGAGGCGGCCGTCGGCGGGCACCAGGACACCTCCGGCAAACGAGCTCGGATCGAGGACGGGAATGAGTCGCGCACACGCGGCGGCCGACCGTGCCTGGCATTCGAGACCCTGCGCGCGGAGCGCGGGGAGGGTCGCTTCGACGCGCTCCCACGTGTTCGGGGAAAAGACGGTGAGCGCGCCCGTCGGCCGGAGGACGGGATACTCCGAGAACCCGGCCGGGGGAGAGCGCAGGAACGGCGCGCTGGCGATGAGGATCTCCTGCAGGGTCGGGATCTCGTCCATCACGCAGAGCGTCGCGGCGCTCCGTCCGGTGGAGTGGACGGCGAGATTTTCCTCGCGCTCGAGAAGGAGTACGTCGCCCAGGCCGGCCTCGCCCAGGAAGTACGCCAGGGACGCGCCGGCGATCCCCGCCCCCACGATCACGACCTCATGGGTCGACGCCTTCGCCATCGCCGCAGCACAGTAGCAGAGAGCGGCTCCGCGCGACGAACGATGCTAGGCCCTGGGTCGATGGCCGGGTCGAGAGGATCGCGGCGCAGTCCACCGCCACGGTGGGTGGCGGCGACGAAGGCTCCGGTGGGAGTCCGATGCGCTCATTTCCCGAACTGCGTCGGTTGTCCGTGGGTCGGTCGGCCCTATGGCGCGCAGCTCGCGGAAAAGCACGAGCGCCTCCGCGCGGCCCTCGCCGGGCACCGCGAGCTGGGGCGATTCCACCTCGCCGATCCGAGCGGGAGCCCGCATCGCTTCGGCTATCGCAATCACGCGAAGCTCGTCTTCCGATCGCGACGAGCCCCGGGAGGACGCGAAACCCTGCTCGGCGTCTACCGTCCGGGGACCCACAGCGTGGCGCCGGCCGAGGCATGCACCGTGCACGATCGGGTCCTGCAGCCGTTTCTCGAGGATCTCCGGGAGCAGGTCGACGCGCGTAGCGTTCCCATCT
>Ga0055480_10001277_pt1 | contig 10023 bp, 6 predicted proteins | sample Muzzi_PWB_D2_FD_57935 | JGI IMG/M metagenome (GOLD analysis project Ga0055480, IMG submission 57935) | Wetland microbial communities from San Francisco Bay, California, USA, that impact long-term carbon sequestration - Muzzi_PWB_D2 | ecosystem: Environmental > Aquatic > Marine > Wetlands ... | reverse complement strand
CGGGGCTGCAGTGCTGCCGATGATCATACCCGGATTGGCCGCAGCCTGGTCGACAAGGATCTTGAAGAATCGCTCCGCCTGCGCTTTGCTGAACAACCGCCCGAGGATGTCGGCCTTGCCGTTGCGCACTCCTTCCTCTAAACCGGCGGATACTTCACGGATCACCGTGCGCGCCGCCTCGGTGGCTAATTTCCCCCAATCGCCGTTGTAAACAAACAGCGCCGGTGCATTCTTGCCCACCGACGCGATGGCCACCGCCGTCAGCTCGACGGCAAGATCGGTGTTAAACGGTGGTGATTTTTCTTTGATCAGCTTGGCGGCGTCGCTCAACAATTTCTGACCGATATCCGTACCCTCGACTTCGCCGACAAACAGGCCGGGTTGTTCAATGGCCACATCCAGCGCCGCCCGGTAGACCCGCAACAACCCCTCGCGTCCAAAATCATCTGCCAGCCCATTCTCCTTAACAGCCAGAAGAATGGATTGGGTAACCGAACCTACGGCCGTATCCTTATCAAAAGATTTGCCCAACAACGCCCCCTGATGTTTGGCCAGAACGTCGATGGCCGCCTCGCTGATCGGCCCCAAAAGCTCATCCCGGATATCGTACCATCGCTCCGTGCCGGCATCACCGGCAGCGACGGCATCGATGAGCGGCTTCAACACGGCCTTTGAAAGTTCCCGAAGGCTTTGCTCTTCCACAATGGTATCGATTCGCTGATCCAGGGTCATGAGTCCGGCCTGAACGAAAATTCGGATCGATTCTTCTGCGAAATCATTGCCCGCAGCGCTCAAATTATCCGGGTCAGGAAGCAGATCACGCAATTGGCCGGCAACACCTGCGATAAGCTTGTCCGTGCTGCCCCCAAGGCCGATACTGCCAGGGTTGACGGCAAGATAATCAAGCCCGACCTCAACTAAAGCCAGCGCCATTCGTGCAAGCGGCGAGGATGGCTGGCCTGCTTCCCCCCATTGTTTGACGATGTACACGCCGGTTCCACGATCGTCCAGAACAAGGTTGGGATAAAAGCGCCTGGCGTAACGAATGACACGGTTACCGGCCAAAAAGCGTTCGTCTTCCGTTCCTTTCTGTAGAACGATCAGTTTGACGTCGGCCTTGAGTGCATCCAATTCCGCTGGCGGCAGAGAAATATCATTTTGCAGCAAAGCATCATCCAACCGCGATGCCGCACTTTTTGCTGCCCCAAAAGGTTTCAGATCCACACCCGGCAGTGAAATTTCCTGGCCGGCCACAGAGTCTTCATAAGATTTACGGGCCACTGTCCCCAGCTTTGCCATCGTCTTGATGGCAAACATAATGGCTTCAGGTGATACGATCATCGTCGTCTCCCTTCACAGTAAAGAATGCCCGCCTACCGCCCCTGCCGGTCTTCACCAAAGCGGCCTCGTTGGCTGCATCCAAAAGCACGTTATGGATAATCTCTTTCCGTTTTTCATAATTTCCGTTGGCATCGCTGCCCGATAGACGATATTCCGTCGAAGCGTTTGCGTTTTGAATGCCCTTCCTGATCTGGGCCAACCGCTTGGCCACATCGAACCAGAAAGGCGCACCGAGCCCAATGAGCATGCCTGTGCCTACCGTAGCCAAAAGCCAAAGCAGGAAACCGCTGATGTCATACCAGAAGGTTTTGGCGAGACGGACGATGAACAGGTTTTTTCCCTGGTTGATCTCCCGTTTGTCCATCGGGATGGCCTTACATTTAGGGCAGCTCATGGCCCATGCATCCGCGCTATCGCCGTACGGGCAGTTGGGATAGAGCCGCTGCCACCCGATCGGGACGCCAAGGGCTACCAGATCGGCCAACTGCTGCTGGGCCCGCTGCGCTGTTGCCTGAACATCTTTCAAGCCGACCATCTTCTCCATGTCCGCTTCAGCCGTTTTAACGGCCGCTCTATTCTTTTCGATGACTTCAGAATTTTTAGGGTCCGCTTTCTCGGCCGCCAGAAGGTCCGCTTTTGCCTTTTCGTAAACCTGCATTGCGTCGTCCAATTCGGATTGACTCTTTTGCGACGCTTCCCAATTATCGAGAAACGACTGCTGACGTTCAATCACACTGGCGGCCAGGCCTGGATTGACGCGATACGCTTCAAAAATTCGCAACCCATCGATATTGGCGCAAATCGCAAGAATAATACCGATGGCGATGGACCAGGCCTGGGTGTGGTGCTTGAAGCTGGCCGAGACCGAAGAACCAAGCTCTTCGTATCTTCGGGAAATGCGGTTGAACTCCGCCTTAATCGTCTCTCCCGCCGCCAGAGATGCCTTTTTTACCGGCGGACTGTCGACCAGGCACCGCAGCATGTATTCCAGCGACACGGTGGTATACAGCCCGGACCGCTTGTTATCGCCGAAGAGTTGCCGTAGAAAAAGGAGAAAACACTTGAACTTGCCTTTGACAAGATTCTTTTCATATCCAAAGAAGGCCAGTCGATCGGCAAGTTTCAGTTTTTCCAGTCCGGGATTCAACTGCTCAATGGCTCCTTTAACCGGGTTTTGCACCACATTCACAAAAAATGTCCAACGATCTTCTTCGTTCATGCCCAAAGTGCCTTTACCAAGCTCGTCATTGAGCAGTTTCATCACTTCGATAAAGTTTTTCTTTCGCATCCGCGAAAGGCGCACGCAAGCCTCCATAATGACGGTAACCACCGTAGCCAAGGCGGCCAGCGTCAACACAAAGGCAAGTGTTGAATCTATCAGCTGCATGGCGCTCTCCTTTAATTAGGTGATGGATAATTCCAAAAACAATCTTCCCGGCAAATTTTGAAAAAATCCTTTACTCTACAACCCCTGTGGAAGTGTATGCATCGTTACCATCCGGGTTTTAAACTATTTTCCTCAATAATTACAAAATCGTGACTTGGCAAAAAATTCCTTGCAAGAAAACCCAATATTCGATAAGCGGCTAATATTACTTCATTCCCATCTTCTTCAAAAAAGCACTGATTGCGCCAAGAGCTATCCGCTAATTCTCGTTTAGACCGAAATTATGAACTTAGGGAGACCTCTCCCTTAAAATGGTAAATGATTATTTATGTTCGACCAATATTTGAATTATTTGCAAAATAAACAAAATATTAAGTCCAGTCAACGCCCATTTGCCCATTTCAAGAGAAAACAGACATAGGGGACTCCTCAATGGATTCGCCCTTCAGCGGCAAGGTGAAACTAAAGCTTGCACCTCTGCCCAGGCCGCTCTCCACCCATATGTTGCCCTTATGAAAATCGATGATGCGCTTGGTAATGGACAGTCCCAGCCCTGTTCCCATGGGCCGTCCTCTGGTGGCGTCTTTGACTTGCCGGAATTCCTTGAAGACGATCTGCTGGTCCATGGGACTTATGCCGATGCCGTTATCGGTGACATGAACTTTGAGGTGGTCTGCTTCTGCGTGCAGGCCGATTGTGATGGCGCCCTGGGCATCAGGGCAGAATTTTGCGGCGTTGGAGATCAGATTGAGCATCACCTGAATCAAGCGATCGCGGTCTCCGGTAATCAAAGGCACTTGTGGGGGTAAATCTAAATCGAGCCTGATGTGCTTATCCTGGATAAGCTGGTTCATGGCCTGGACCGAATCCTCGATGATTTTCTTAAAGTCCAACCTGGAAAGCTGCCATTGCATCCGCCCGGATTCGATCTTTTGGAAATCAAGTACATCGTTGATCAGCCGGCTCAACCGCTCGCTTTCGTTGACAATGATGCGTGAGAACTCCTGGTGCTGAACCGGATCGATATCCGGATTGTGATGCAATACTTCTGCCAGGGCACGCACGGATGTCAGGGGCGTTCGCAGTTCGTGGGTGACTGTTGAAATAAATTCATTCTTGAGTTTGTCCAATTCCTTCAGGCGTTCGTTGGCGGCCTTCAATTCGCCTGATGCTTTCTCCAATTCCCGACTATAGATAATGACCTGACGGGTCTCATCCAGAATATCCATGATATCCCCGATGACCAGGGGTTCTTCTTTGACCACCGATGCCACCATGACCCTCGCCGACGCCGACCCGATGGCGCCGGCCAGTAGTTTTTCAGAGTAACTGACGAGGCCGGCATCGGTGGTCTGAACTTGTTCGGGATTAATGTGATGACTCCGGGCATACTCGGCCAACGCTTCGTTGGCGCGCAATTTTCCCAGAAAACGGGCCAGCAGCGAACGCAACGCAGGTACCGAAGCGGTTCCGCGCCAGAAGGACGATTTGTCCATATCGGCCGAATATTTAAAAACGTCCACGAATAGTGTAGCCTGGGTATGCTCCATGGCCGTTTGACGCGTCAGCAGGGACACCATCGTATAAATCCCCAGGTTGACCAACATGCTCCAAAACACGGCATGGGTATATTGATCGAAACCCAGGGCGGTCACATTCAGATTGAACAACTGATTGGGACGCAGCAAGGAAATGCCGAAGGGTCCCTGCATGACAAAATGCTCGGATAAAAAGCCGGCTTGGGCCAGGGACGGCAATACAAGGGTATAGCCCCAAACGGCGAAGCCGGCCAGCAAACCGCAAAGCGCGCCTGTGCGGGTACCGCCTTTCCAGAAAATCCCCCCCAGGATGGCCGGGCCGAACTGGGCCACGGCCGTAAAAGAGATCAACCCGATGGAGACCAGCGAGTAGTATTTGACCACATAATGGTAATACGCATAGCCCAGTAGAAGCACCAGCATCATGCTTCCCCTGCGAATTGTGAGCAGCAAGCTGCTTAGATCGCTTCTTCGGGCAAGATCGAGAAAAGGCAGGCGCAGCAACACCGGCATGACCAGATCGTTGCATATCATGGTGGAAAGCGCGATGGTCTCCACGATCACCATACCCGAGGCGGCCGACAGGCCGCCGATGAATACCAACAGGACCAGCCCCGCTTGATGACCGATCATCGGCAAGGTCAGGACAAAGGTGTCGGCGTCAATGCTACCATCCGGGAAGTGAAGTAAGCCGCCAAAGGCCACCGGCAAGACAAAAAGATTGATCGCCAGCAAGTACAGCGGGAAAAGCCATATGGCTTTTTTGAGATGTTCTTCATTAACATTTTCGACCACGGCCAGCTGAAATTGGCGGGGCAGAAACAAGATGGCCATCATGGAAAGAAAGGTCAGGCTGTACCACCCCACCGAGCTCTTGGCGCTGACATCAATGACAAAAAACTTACTGATATCAGGAACAGCCAAAGCTTTGGAGAACAGATCGCCAACACCGTTGTACATGCCATAGGTCACAAACAAACCCACAGCCAAGAAGGCGATCAGCTTGACCAGGGATTCAAAGGCAATCGCCGCTACAAGGCCCTCATGGCGCTCAGTGGCCTCCAGGTGCCGTGTCCCGAAAAGGAAGGCAAAGACCGCCAGCAACAGGGCCACGTAAAAGGCGGTATCGGATAGGATCGGGATATTGGATAGATGCTCGGGAACGGTGATGGACGGATACTGGCTGATCAGCAGATAGGTAGTGGAAATAGCTTTGATTTGAACCGAAATATAGGGAATGATCCCCAAAACGGCGATGATGGTCACCACACCGGCAAGGGTGGTGCTCTTGCCATAGCGCGAAGCGATAAAATCGGCGATAGAGGTAATCCGGTTGATCTTACTGATGCGGATGATTTTGCGCAGGATCTGCCATCCCAGCACGGCCACCAGGGTGGGACCGGTATAAACGGCCAGCGAGCCAATGCCGCTATGAGCCGCCCGGCCGACACTACCGTAAAAGGTCCAGGCTGTGCAATAGACCGCCAGGGAAAGGGCATAAGTATAGGGGTTGCTGATGATGCTACGCCCCATTTCGGCCCGTTTGTCGCCGGCATAGGCGATAGCAAACAAAAGCCCCATATAGCCGAAAGCAACTAGTAAGATGGTGCCTTTTTCCAGCATGGGCCGCCTTCAGGGTGAAGTCATGTCTTCAGTGTCCTGGGATCCCCGGATTTGAGCTGATCTGGGCCTTATTCTTGCGACCCTGATGACTAAAAGGATTAGCAGCAACCAAGCTGCAAAAATATAGAGAAAGAGCAAAGGGACGCCCAGTAGCAGGACCTTATAATTGAACAAGGCCAGCAAGGGATTACTGAAAAGAACGCAACCCAGCATGAAAATCCCCACCGACAACCCGGTTTTGGACGTCTGGCCGATCATGAAATTATCTCTTATGCCTGATGTTGGACTATCGCCATGTAAATTAACTGTATTTTCAAATAAGTATAGATTGGTACGTATGCGAGTGTCAAGACGTGACCAATGAGCTATCAATCAATATTAGGATAATTTGACACCGACACGCTTGTCAAATGTTCAGTTTTAAGTCTTAAGGGAAGGTATTTTATCGATTCTATATCGTTAAGCGAGAGTTGCTAAACCCCGATTGACAAAACCGCTCTTTATTTGAGATTATCGTTTTCCCTGATAGACCAATTCAACAATGATTCACAAAAAGGAGCGCAGCCCGTTGATGCCTTTCGAATCCGTCTTACCTGCCAGTATCCGTAAAGATCTCAAGCTTCTCTTCGCTCTTTCGCGAACTCCCCACGGACTCATCGACATGGCGACCCCGGCCCTGGCGGCACTGCTGTGCTTGGGACATTTCCCTGCTTTTCCAGTCGTTGCCATCGGCATCATAACGGTATTTGCCGGCTACACGGCTGTCTACGCCTTGAATGATGTCATCGATCTTCAAACCGACAAGCAAAAGGTTTGTATCGGCGGTTATTGCGATGGCGAGGACTTCCTGGACGGCGCTCTCATCCGGCATCCCATGGCCAAAGACGCCTTGAATTTGTCCACCGGTCTGGTCTGGGCTGTTTGCTGGGCGCTGATTGCCATGGCAGGCGCCTGGTGGCTCAACCCGGTCTGCCTTTACATCTTTCTGTTCGGTTGTATCCTGGAAGGCCTCTACTGCATGCTCTTGCGGGTCACCCCCCTGCGTGCCGCGCTCAACGGGGTAGTTAAAACCCTGGGCGCCATCGCAGCCGTATACGCCGTCAACCCGGGGCCTTCTATCCTTTTTCTGCTGGTGCTCTTCCTGTGGATCTTTTGCTGGGAGATCGGCGGGCAGAACATCCCCAACGACTGGACCGACATCCAGGAAGACCGACACTTCAAAGCCCGAACTATTCCGGTAGTATTGGGTTTGAAACGGGCAAGCCTCATCAGTCTGACATCCCTGACCTGCACCTTGTTCCTGAATTTTATGCTCTTCTGGACCGCGCCAGTGGACTTCGGCCCTATGTTGCTAACTTCAGCCTTGGCAGCCAACATCTGGTTGCTCCTGTGGCCAGCCCTGCAACTGGTGGAAAAACAAGAACGTCCAGCCGCAATGACACTCTTTAACAGAGCCAGTTATTACCCCTTGGCCAACCTGATCCTGGTTCTGGCGAGCATCCTTATGGTGTAGAATTTGTCTTCTCACAAACCAGGAAACAGCAACTATTCTTTTATCCCCACATGCGCCACGGCAATGCCGTTGGTCATGCTACGGTAGTTCACCTGTCCGAATCCTATCCCCTCCAGCATAACAGCGAGCTCTTCCGGCAGGGGAAACATGCGGATGGTCTCCGGCAGACAAGCGTATGATTGCGCCGATCCCACGATCAGCTCGCCCAGCAGCGGCATGACATTGAAGGAGTAAAAGTCGTACAGTCCGCGAAAGACCGCATTGGTGGGGCGCGAAAACTCGAGACACAAAAACCGCCCGCCCGGCTTTAGTATACGGTGCATTTCACTAAACCCCCGTTTGAGATGGGTCACATTGCGGATACCGAAGCCCACCATGGCCGCATCAAAGGTCTTGTCCGGGAAAGTAATATGTTCGGCATCGCCCTGGATGTAAGCGATGTGGGCCAGATCGGAGTAGGGATCTATTTTGGGGCGTCCGGCTTCGATCATTGCCCGGTTGATGTCGTAAATCACTACCCGCCCGGTGGGGCCGGTCCGCCGGGCCGCCAGAATGGCCAGATCGCCGGTGCCGCCGCACACATCCAATACCTTTTGGCCGGGCTGCAGGTTCAACAACCGAATGGCCGCGCGCTTCCACACGTGCTGGATACCCATGCTGAGCAACGAATTCATAAAGTCATACCGAGGTGCCACACGGTTGAAATGACGCATGACCGCCTTGTATTTCTCGTTCTCTTTGAACGTCCGGAGTCCGAATCGCGCCCGCCCCGTCGCTTCCACAAACTCGTCCACCTGTTCGCGCCGCTTGAGGGCGTCAAACCATCGTGGATAATGCCATATCGTCATGAACAATTACCTTTCTATTTGCTTTTAAAAAGAATCAAAGCATTGGATTTCGGTTCTATTTTCTAAAATGCATAAGGTAATTCATTGCCGTGCTCTTGCATAAGGCCGCATACCCGATAAAGGGGAGATAACGCAACCCTGAAAGATTGCGAACCGCCAGACCGGCCTGTTGGCCCCAGCGGGCCAATTCCCGCGGTTGAACGAACTTATGATAGGTGTGGGTCCCCTTACGCACCAGGCCCAGCACATATTCGGAGAGCCAGATCACCAGCAACCGTGCCGGCCAAGTCCGGTTCACCGTGGCGAAAAAAATGTCGCCGCCCGGCCGTGCCATATTGGCCAGGGCCTGAATCAGCCCGGCCGGGTCCGGGATATGCTCCACCAACTCCATGCAGGTTACCACATCATAGACGTCACCATGGTCCCGGGCCCAAGCCTCGGCTGTACTCTGCTGGTAATCGACGGACAGTCCACTTTCCCGGGCATGCCGTCGGGCCGCTGCCAGGGCCGGTCCCACCATGTCGATGCCCGTAACCCGGGCTCCTTTGGTGGCCATGGCTTCGGCCAGCAATCCGCCGCCGCAGCCCACGTCCAGGGTCCGCTTGCCATGCAACCCGGCCCGGTCCCGCACATAGGCCAAACGTATCGGGTTAATCTCGTGCAGGGCTTTGAACTCACCCATAGGATCCCACCACAATTCCGCCTGGGCCGCAAACCGGGCAATCTCTTCACTATCGATGTTTTCCATGGGCTTTGCCAAATCGTATCCATCCCCAATTCGAATCTTTTTCGCTGGCGCCGCATTGGACACCTGACAACTAATTTTAGCCTATACCATTTAAGCGCTTTGCGCGCCAGCGGTTGCTGCCTGGCTGCGTAAAACAATTGCCAAATCACCCTGCCCTTGCCCCTGCCGGTGTGTAAAAAACAACCTTTTTTGATAGATTATCAGCTTCGAGTTGGGATATTTAATTTGGTTTCAACCATGCGCTATGGTATCGCCTCAGCTCGCGAGGATGTTTGCAAAGCCTGGGATTCGTCGAGTGTAATGGTGATCGAATGATACTTCTGATCCAGCTCCGCATTGATCTTGAGACCGGATCGCCTGAAGATTTTTACCATGCCCACGTTAGATGCCAGTACGTCGGCATAGAACCCTTTCAGTCCGCGCTCCCTGGCCAGCCGCACTAGCATACTGAACAGATAGCTGCAAATACCCAGGCCTTGATAAGCCTCATCCACGACAAAGGCCACCTCGGCCCACTCGGCCCGGTCATCCAGGAGGTAGCGGCCCTCAGCGATGATTTGCTCCTGGCCGGGTCGGCCCACCAGTCCCACGATAGACATGACCGTGCCCCAGTCCACATTGACATAAGCCTGCATCTTGGCATGCGGCATGGTTTGAATGGAAGAAAAGTAGCGATAGTAGATTGCTTCATCCGAAAAGCGGTAGAAGAGCCGCCGCATCTGCTCCTCGTCCGAAGGCTTGATCGGCCGGAAACGTACCGTCACGTCGTTCTTGAAGGTATGCGTCTCGGCGATGTGAGCCGGATACTGCCGCACACTGGTATCAATGAAGATCTGATCCGGATAGAGGAGTTTCTCCTGCTTGGCCCTGGCCACAAGTTCGGCCCGGTCATTGGGGTGGGCAATCTCCACCAGCGCCTGAGCCCTTTCACGTAACGTCAGGCCATTCAGGTTGGCCGCACCGTATTCTGTAACCACATAGTCCACTGCTTCTCTGAAATCCATGCGGTTCCGGTACCCCTTGAT
>Ga0055480_10001276_pt1 | contig 10026 bp, 9 predicted proteins | sample Muzzi_PWB_D2_FD_57935 | JGI IMG/M metagenome (GOLD analysis project Ga0055480, IMG submission 57935) | Wetland microbial communities from San Francisco Bay, California, USA, that impact long-term carbon sequestration - Muzzi_PWB_D2 | ecosystem: Environmental > Aquatic > Marine > Wetlands ... | reverse complement strand
GGCTCTGGCCGAAGAATCCGAGCGGGTTTTCGTAGACTATCCGGCGAATCAGGCTCTCCGGATGGCCGCGGCGACGCAGCTCGAGGATGAAGTCCGGCACGGCGGTCGGCTTCGACGGGCCCCAATCGCCGGCGGAATTCACCAGCAGCCGCTCTGGGCCGTACATTTCGACCATGTTCACCGCCCGCGCCGGCGTACACTTGCTCACCGGGTAGAGCGTCATGCCGGCCCAGAAACCGGCGTCCAGCACGTGCCGCACCGTATGCTCCTCCACGTGGTCGACTAGCACGCGCTCGCGCGACAACCGACGATCGTCGCAGAGCATGTCGAGAATCATTCGCGTGCCTTGGTACTTGTCTTCGAGGTGTGGTGTGTGAATGAGGATTTGCTCGTCGGTCTGCACTGCCAGTTCGACGTGCTCCAAAAACACGATCACCTCGTTCCGTGTGTTCTTGTTGAGCCCGATCTCGCCGATGCCCAACACGCCCGGCCGGTCGAGAAACCCGGGGATCATGGCGATCACTTCGCGCGAGAGGGCGACATTCTCGGCCTCCTTCGCGTTGATGCACAACCACGTATAGTGCTGGATGCCGTATGCCGCGGCGCGCTTCGGCTCGAACGCCGTGAGTTGCTCGAAATAGTCTCGGAAGCCGTCGACGCTGCCGCGGTCGTAGCCGGCCCAAAAGGCCGGTTCGCTCACCGCGACGCAGCCCATCTTCGAGAGCGTCTCATAGTCGTCGGTGGTCCGCGAGACCATGTGGATGTGGGGATCGATGTAGTACATGGGCAGTCCAATGTCGAAGCTCGAATGACGAATGGCGAGTCTTGGAGTCGTCTCCCGATCGTCATTCGGATCTCGTGATTCGGAATTCCCCCTGCCAGTCCTCCTCGTACGGCCGGCTGAACACCAACTGGATCTGTTCGGCGCGGTCGCCGCGGGAATCGCCGAGCAGTTCAATGGCCGCGCGGATTCTCTCGGCGCGTGGATCTTGGCCCTTCGACCAGCCGGCGCGATCGATGCGGTCCAAGGCAGCGGCGATCTCCAACAGTTTGGCTCGCAGCGGCAAAAACTCTTGCTCAATCGCGGGGGCTGGATGCATAGCGGGAGTCCGTTTGCGGGGCGAAAACTCAGTGGGCAGGTAAATCCCAGTCTCGTCGGAATACCGGCGAATTGCAACGCATTGCTCGACCGGGCACCGCCTCTACGCCTCATGCTAGCAGAAACTCTGCTGGGTTGCGTGCTTCGGCTGACCGGCGTCAACCTCTGTCGCCGATAAGGCAAACTGGGACAAATGTGCCCGACGGCGCTCACACTGCGCAACTGTACTGGCCGAGATCCTGCCGACGGAGAATCTTGCCTTGGCCGATGCGCTCGGAAAGACCATGTACCTGCTCTCCCACAGCCGCAACCAGGCGACTGTGCCCGTATTGATTTCGGCGTTGGGCTCGCAGCGACTCGACATCCGCCTCGCATCGATCCACGGCCTAGCCGTGCGACGCAATCCCGAGGGGCATGGAGTGCTCCTCGCGCGTCTGCCGGACTTCGGTGAGCGTGATCTGGCCGTACTCGCCGATTCCGTGCTCCGTTCGAGCCACCGTATGCAGCAGACGCTGCGCGACGCGCTGTTGGTGGAAGGACTGGGTCAGTGCGAAAGCGCCTGTCGCGTAATCCTGTTGGGCCGCGTCTACCAAGTGCTGCCGACGCTCGTCGAGGTCGCGGAAAACAAGCGACATCGCCACTCCGCACAGGCACTGGCGACCGTCGTCCAACTGGCCAGGCTATTGCACGAGGAATCGCTTGCCAGGCCGCAAGACAGAACGTGCGAACCGGGACTCATACGTCGTCAGGTGCTGCCCGCGCTCGAGCAGTCCGTCGTGCGATTCAAGGTTCACGAGCGGTTGGAAATCGTCGACGCCTTTCTGTTGTTGGTGCCGCCCAATAATGACACGCTGTTGCGAATTCTCAACGATCCGGCGCATCCCTGCCATCAACCCATCTTCGACTCACTCACGACCAGCGCGCAGGTGCCGATCCTCGACCTGCTGACGCGGTTGGCGCACGACTCCAAGGCTCCCCAATCCGCGCTGAAAATCATCGCCGCGCGCCACGATCGGAAATTCCTTGACTACCTGCTGCACGATTTCGGATCGCCTGTACCGCTGCGGGTGTTGGAGAATTTCAAGCGACTCTCCTCCGTGGCTTGGCTCGACGAACAACGCGACGCGCTGCTCGAACTCGACGGTCGAGCGCAGGCGGGCGCCGTGGAGATCGCCAACTCTGGCGCCGTCGGCCGAACTACGCTGCTTTCGCTGCTAACGTTTCTGCTCGGCAGCGGTCAGCCGGAAGGTCGCCGTGCGAGTTGCAGCGCACTGGCCGACTTTCATGACCGACGTGTCACTCAGCTTGTCGTGGCCACGCTCCAAGATCCGGACCCGCGCGTTCAAGCGGCCGCCGTTAAACAGTTGCGCCAACGCGGTGTGCCGAAAGCCATGGAACGACTGATTACCCTCGTCGATGATCCCGCGCCAGAGGTCCGCGACGCGGCGCGGTCGTCGCTGCGCGAGTTCAGCTTCGTCCGCTATCGCGGGTCGTTCGACTCGATGGATGAAGAGTCGCGTCAGAAGATTGGCTCTCTGGTGGCGAAGGTCGACTTGTCCGCACCGCAACGGCTAGGCGAGCTGCTCGGCGCGCCCTCGGTATCGACGAAGTTGCGGGCGCTGGAAATGGTCGCGGCGATGGGAGCCGCCGACAGCGTGATCGAACACCTCGCACCGCTCGTCGAGCACGCCGACCCGGCCGTCCGCATTGAAGCGGTGGCGACCCTCGGTACGTGCCGGCACACAGACCCGCTGCCCCTGCTGCATGAGGCCGAGCAGGATCCAGTCCTGTACGTCCGCGAGGCGGCCAGCCGCAGTATCGACGTGATCGTCAATCGAGGTGCAGACCGACCGATTTTCGATGCGTCGCTCGAGGGAGAAATCCGATGAGTTTTGCACTCGCACGTCTTTCCCTGTTACTGGCACGCGCGCGTGATCTGCGCGGCTTTAGCGAGGGATTCCGCAGCCGCAGCGTCGAAGACAACGCGTTTGAGGTCTTTCTCGTCGCCGGTGGGCTCCTGCTGGCGTGCATCGTGTTGCTGCTCGTGGGCCGCTACCTTCGCCGGTTCGAGAACCTCAAGTCGTACGACAGTCCGCCAGAGTTGTTTCGAGAGCTTTGCCGCGCCCATGGGCTGAACTGGTCGAGCCGCCGGCTACTCAAGCGATTGGCCGCCGAATGGGAGCTGCCGAGCCCCGCGCTGTTGTTCGTGGAGCCGGAGCGGTTCAACGCGACGCGTCTGCCGCCCAATTGGCGCGGCGACGCGGCTCGCTTGGAAAACCTCCGCGAGCGCCTCTTCGAGGCACCCTAATTATGCAAGCGATAGCGGACGGGATGTGCAGGGAATCACGAATCGAAAGTTCCAGAGCGACGCGGATGACGACTCGTAAAGTTGTTGGAGAATTCGGCACTGAATGTGTTGTCGCTAAGGTATGGCATTGCCGAGTCGTGAATTTCCTATATTTGTCGGCGAATACATGCGTTGCCTACGGTTGTTTGGATACGGAATCGGCGTTACAATACATCTAATTTCGCGAGTGGACGCGTCGCCAGTGAGCGCATCGCTTCATGGCATAGTTTGGCACCAGGTTTTATTTTTAGTTTCCAAGGTTGTCGGTGTTGCATTTGGCGATCAGGAGCCGGTGAGCGAAGACACACCTAGGGAAAGGTGGTGGAATGACATTGAAGAAGGAGACAGTCGCCGCGCCCGTTTGGCCGCGGCGATTTTCCGAGATCGATACTCAGTTTGACGAATTGCTCCTGCCCACTGGCGAAGACCGCGTGGAGCAGGATGCCGAATGGTGCGAAGTCGTCGTCGACGGCGATCGGCGTAGGATCCGATTTCACGATTACGACGAAATCTATGAGATTCCCGGGCTCTACGAAGAGCTGTTCTACCGCCGGCTGAAGTGCTGTTCGCCGAGCCGCGTCGTCCGGTTGCTCCACGACGTGTTGCGCGACTTCAACGACTCGGCAGAAGACTTGAAGGTTTTGGATCTGGGAGCCGGCAACGGCATGGTCGGCGACGAACTAGCCGCCCGAGGCGTGTCAGAAATTGTCGGCGTCGACCTCCTTCCTGAGGCGAGAGAAGCTGCCTATCGCGACCGGGCCGGAATCTACGATGATTACTTTGTCGTCGATTTGTCCGACCTTCCTGAGCCGATGGAAAGAAGGCTCAGCAATATGCGGTTGAACTGCCTCACGAGCGTGGCGGCTCTTGGCTTCGGCGATATTCCGCCCGAGGCGTTCATCAAGGCCCTGGATCTGATCGAAACCGGTGGGTGGATCGCGCTGACGATTAAAGAGGATTTCCTCCACGAATCGGACAACACGGGTTTTTGCCGCCTGGTGCGTCGATTGACGCGTGAAAAGATCATGCAGACGCAGGCCTACCGCCGTTATCGACATCGATTTTCCATCACCGGTGAGCCTCTGCATTACGTGGCCATGGTCTCGCAGAAACAGTGTGAAATTCCCGATCACATGTTTTGCGAGGAGTGGGAGCCGATGCAGGCTTGAGTCACGTACGAACCGAGGCAGTCGCTCCACGCGTGCGGCCTCGCGCGTGACGGTTCCAGCCGTCTAGCTCGCGAGAGACGATCAGTGACGAAGCGTTTAGCGTTGATCTGCTCAAGTAGATTCAACGGATAGCTCGTCCGTTTCACAACACCGGCAGCAACGGGCATGAAACGATGATCTATATGCGGAGATTACCCGATGAGAGCTAGCCTGACTCAGTATTTAGCATGCCCGATTTGCCAGGGTGACCTGCGCCTGGAGCCGTCGGAAGATTCGCAGAGCGAGGTTCAGCGGGGCGAGCTCGTGTGCGCGGCCGAGTGCGGCCGCTACCCAATCGAGTCCGGCGTGCCCAGGCTTCTTCCGGAACTCGTCGGGCGTCCTGCCCAGAACGGGCAGGACATTCAGCGGCGCACCGGCCGCAGCTTCGGCGCTCAGTGGGACATGTATCAATATGGCGATACGACCTGGGGAGTATCGGTCGAGGAACGCCTGCAGGTGGTACTGCACGAGCTAGGCTGGAAGGAGTCCGACCTGGAGGGGAAAGTCATCGTCGACGCCGGGTGTGGCAACGGCACGCTGTCCCATGTCCTGGCCGAACACGGGGCAACCGTGTTGGCTCTCGACTTGAGCGACAGCGTGTTTCGCGCCGCTGCGCACTGCTCGTCGCCCGGATTGCATTTCATCCAAGGCAATCTGTTCTATCCTCCGTTCAGGCATGGTATCGCCGACGCGATCTACTCCTGCGGCGTCTTCCACCACACTCCCGATACACGTCGCTGTTTCGACGCGCTTGTTCCCGCGCTCCGGCCCGATCAGGATGCACGGTACTTCGTCTGGCTCTACGCGAAGCGGTCTGCGTTGTTCAACGCCAGCGTGGAACCGCTGATGAAGCTGACCCGCCGCATGCCGAGCTGGCTCCTGGTTCCCATGTGTTACGCGGCGTCGCCGCCGGTCGAATTCGGGTCGCGTCTATTAACACAGTGCGGCGTCCTCGAATACGCCCCGCGCACGTTTCGCGACCGCGCCATTCAGTTGCACGACCTGCTTTCTCCGTCGTACGTACACTACCATAGCTTTGAGGAAGCGAAACGCTGGGCCCAGGAAAGTGGCTTTAAGCAGATCAAAGATTTGCGATACCGCGCCGACGGCGGCGAACGAGCCGAAATCCTCGATAAGTACCGAACCGTGTGTCGGCCCGGCTTCGGTATGCTCTGCGAAGCGAGGCATCCACCAGCGGAGATTTCGGCGTGATTGCCCTCTCCCGTGTCAGCAAGTCCTTCGATGGCGGGCGGTCTTTTGCTGTGCACGACGTGTCGCTGGAGATTGCTGACGGTGAAACGCTCGTCCTGTTGGGTTCGTCGGGATGCGGCAAGACGACGACCCTCAAAATGATCAATCGCCTCGTCGAGCCGACCGAGGGAACGATAGAAGTCGACGGCCGCAACGTACTCCAGTGCGATCCGATCGAGCTGCGGCGGTCGATGGGATACGTCTTTCAGGGCATCGGTCTGTTTCCTCACATGACCGTGGAAGCGAACGTCGCGATCGTTCCGCGCTTGCTCGGTTGGTCGGCGGAAAAGAAACAACGGCGGGTCGCGGAGTTACTCGACGTGGTCGGGCTCGAACCGAGCGAGTACGGACCTCGTTTGCCCGAACAGCTCTCGGGTGGGCAGCAGCAGCGCGTCGGCGTCGCTCGTGCGCTGGCGGCTGATCCCGACTACTTACTGATGGACGAGCCGTTCGGGGCGTTGGACGCCCTCACGAGAGACACGCTTCAAGAAGAGCTCCTCTCGCTGAAGTCACGACTCGGCAAATCGATTGTGTTTGTCACTCACGACATCTTTGAAGCGCTGACGCTCGGCGATCGAGTGGCCGTGATGCATGGGGGGAAGTTGCAGCAGATGGGTACACCCGACGAAGTGGTCGGTAATCCCAAAACGCCATTCGTCCGCGAACTGTTCGCCAAGCCCGCAAAGCAGTTGGCTGCGTTTCGAGACGTGCTGTAGTGTAACGTCGCACGGCACAACGTGACAGCCGCGACGAATACCTGATCTGATGGACGATTCCTGGATCTCATTTGTGTACGAACGGCTACCGGAGCTGGGCCTGCGCACCGTCCAGCACGTCATGCTGACGGGCGTTTCCACAGGTCTGGCTATCCTGGTCGGTGTGCCGCTGGGCGTCGTGGCCACGCGCGTCGGCTGGACGCGGGGGGCGGTAATCGGTGCCGTCGGCATCCTGCAGACCGTTCCAAGCCTGGCCATGTTGACGCTGCTACTGGTGCTGATGCAGAAGATCGGTGCCGTTCCGGCCATCACCGCCCTGACACTATACGCTTTGTTGCCGATAGTGCGGAACACGATCACCGGCCTGGATGGCGTGCCGGCCGAGCTGACCGAAGCGGCTCGCGGCATCGGCATGTCGCGCTGGCAGCAGTTGCGATTGGTTCGCTTCCCACTGGCACTGCCGGTCATTATTGCGGGCATTCGAACGGCCGCGGTGATTGGCGTTGGCATCGCCACCCTCTCGGCGTTTATCGGCGCAGGAGGCCTGGGACAATTCATCAATCGCGGGTTGGCATTGGCGGACACCCGATTGATCGTACTCGGCGCGGTTCCGTCGGCGATGCTCGCCCTGGTCGTCGATTTCGCGCTCGCCGCCCTACACTGGGCAATCGATCCGCGTCGCAAGGCCGGCCGTAGCAGGCGACTCACGGCCGTCGCCCGTGCTACCGCCATCGCCCTGCCGGTGCTTGTATTCGGCGCCGCCGGCATGGCCTATTCTCGTGTTCAGGCGGATGTCACGATCGGTTCGAAGAACTTCACCGAACAGATTCTACTCGGCGAGATGATGGCCATGATGATCGAGAAACATACCGATCTTAACGTCGACCGGCGCTTCTGCCTGGGAGGTACTATGATCTGCCACGACGCGCTAGCGCGAGGGGAGATCGATCTATACGCCGAGTACACCGGAACCGCGTTGACCGCCATCCTCGGACAGGAGGTGCTCGCGGATCCAGACGAAGCGCTGCAGGTCGTTCGGGGCGCTTACCGCCGGCGATACGACGCGGAGTGGTTGGACCCGTTCGGATTCAACAACACCTATGCGATTACCGTGCGAAAGGGCGACGCCCAGCGCAATGGTTGGTCGAAAATCTCCGACCTCCAGCCACAAGCGGCCACGCTCCGCGCCGGCTTTACAGGCGAGTTTGTCGAACGCCCGGACGGGTACCCCGGTCTCGTCGAGACCTACGGGTTCCGCTTCGGTGACGTGCGCGATTTGGACCCGGCCATTATGTATACGGCCGTTGCCGAGCGCGAAGTCGACGTCATTTGCGCGTTTGCCACCGACGGGCGAATCATCGCGTACGATCTGGTACCGCTCGCCGACGACCGGCATGCCTTTCCGCCCTACTACGCGGCGCCGGTCGTTCGCCGTGAGACTCTCCAATCCCACCCGAAAGTCCGCGAGGCCCTAACCGCCCTGGCTGGTCAATTGGACGACGCCACGATGCAGCGTCTCAACTACGAGGTGGACGAGAATCATCGCCGCCCCAGAGACGTGGCGCGCGAGTTCCTTATGTCGACGAAACTCCTGCCGGCAGAATAATGCCACGGCAGAGGAAGGTTAGAAAAGAACTCTCCAACTAGGGCGAGAAGCGGATCGATCGGCCGGATGACGTCGAGGGGGCGGTTTTCTTTGGCGATCGCGGCCGGAAGGGCATCGCCCCGCGTGGTCCGCTCGGGATCGCTCCGGCTTCGGGCTGCGGCGGGAAATCGGCCGCTCGCGCACCGGCGCCGAGCCTCACCATCCGGTCGTCCGGCGCGTAGCCGATCTGATTCAGAAACTTGTCGAGCGTGATGACCTCAACGCCATTGGTCTTGGCGTCGGAGCTCATCGTTTCCCAGCCGGTTTGCATCGCCGCCTGGCGGGCTTCCTGGGGAAATGTGCCGAGCACAAGATAGCGCGTGTTGACGGTAATCTCGCCTTGGACCGTGCCGTCATCGTCGAGGTACGCGTCGACCACGCCGCCGTTGAGCTCGATCAGGTCGCGGGCCATCTTCATGTCGCTGTGGCCGTCGCCGTCCAAATCGATGATGCCGCACAACGCAAAACGCAGTTTCTTGCCGCGATGCCAGACTTGGCTATAAATCTGGTCGCCGGTAAGGATCGGGTCGCGCGGGTCGTCCGCCGTAATGTGGGCCTCGGCCATGTGGTCGCCAAGAACTTTGGTTACCTCGATGCTGCCTTTCGATTCCGCTTTGGCGGGATCCTGATTGTCGGCGCCAAGCACGCTGAAGGTAATCTGTCGCCGCAGCGCGTCGGCACTGCCAAGGTTGATCCAAACTGTGCCGTCCTGATTCACCCAGGCGATTCGCCCGTCGGGGACCTCAAAACTGTCGGCCGACTTGGAGACTTCTGCCAGCAGATTGTCCTTGGCCCGCTCGCTCTTGGTCAGATTCTCTCGCACGTCTTTGAGCTGCGTGTTTAGGTCGGTGATCTGCTTCTCGTACTTGGCTTCTTGTTGGGCGAGATTGTCGAGCAGTTCTTGCTTCTTCGCTTCGAGCGAATCTCGATCCTTCTTGAACGAAGCGCGCTGGGCGGCGGCGTCCTCGCCGGCGGCCTTCATCTGTGCCCCGTATTGAGCAACTTGCTTCTCCTTCTCGGCCTCAACCGCCAGCAGCCGATCGTTCGTTTGTTTCAACTTGTCTGTGGCAGTAGCCAGACGCGAGGAGATCGACTCGTTCTCTTTCGCCAGATACTCGACGATGTTGCGGTACGAACGCCGGCTCTCGTCGAAATTGGCGCCATAGTGGGTCATGTCCTGCTGAACTGTTTTCTCGACGTCTTCGACGCTGTCGAACTGGCCGACACCCATCCACGTGGCAAGCTGCTCCTTTTCACCTTGGTTTTTGGCCACTGCGCTATTGGCCGAGTTGAGCTGGTTCTGTAGTTCAGCGACGTGTGTTTCCGATTCGCCGTAACTCTTCCAGCCGACGTACGCGGCGACGAAGGCCACGATGAACAAGATCACGAATGCGATCAGCGTAAAAACCAGCCCTTGGTCTTGCCGAGCAGCCATGGCGTACCTCTTGTTTTAGACCAGGCCTTCCAGCCTGGCATCATTCCGGATTGGTCAGGCTGGAAAGCCCGACGCACAGGTGGGGGAAGCGTTCCGGTTCTTCCTCTCAATCCATTATCGTGAGCCATCCCCGGCACGTGACAAAACGCCCAGGCGTTCGGCCGCGTACGGCGACACCCTGTCCCGCGGCGGTGAGGTCGACCGCGGAGCTGCGATATCGTCCTAAGTCCAGCTTAGTTAGGGGATTAACGCATGTCAACGAACTGGTTACGATGGGGGTGCGGCGGCCGCGTGGCTGCCTTCCGTGTCGAACCAGCCGGCCCCC
>Ga0055480_10001274_pt1 | contig 10028 bp, 9 predicted proteins | sample Muzzi_PWB_D2_FD_57935 | JGI IMG/M metagenome (GOLD analysis project Ga0055480, IMG submission 57935) | Wetland microbial communities from San Francisco Bay, California, USA, that impact long-term carbon sequestration - Muzzi_PWB_D2 | ecosystem: Environmental > Aquatic > Marine > Wetlands ... | reverse complement strand
ATGCTTCCTCTTGAATTGTTCCCAATATTGTGTGGCCGTCTTCAGTTCCTTATCGACGGCCTGGATTTGCGCGGGCTCCGCGTTGTCCTTCTTGAGTTTCGCCAACTCCTCCGTCAGCGTGATGACGGCTCGTTTCGGTGCCTCACGCTTTTCGACCGACATGTTGAGGGCCGCGCTGGGGATCAGGACGTTCTGTACCCCGGTGCTGGTGATGAGCTCGGCCGGTACGGTGACCTTGCGGTCCTCCCATTGCCGCTGCTGGGCGGCGCTGCCATAGGGGAACTGCACGGCCCACGGCAGGCGGGCTTGCTGATGGTTCTGCTCGGTCACGCAGACCCCGCCGAAGCAGCAGCCGTTGAAGAAACAGCCGATCCGACCGAACGCCAACCCCCACGCCAGCCCCGGAGCGAGAATGTCCAGATACAGACGGGCGGATTGCTTCTTGAGGATCAGGTACACGGTGATGGCCGTCGCGGCGCCGAGGAACCCGCCGAGAAACTCCAACCCACCCTGCCGGATATCGATCACACGGATGAATATGTTGTCAGCATTCGCAAAGTCGGTTTTCCAGTAGTGGATCACGTAGAAGAGCCGGGCACCGCCGACGCCGAAGATCAAGCCGAGAAACCCGAGATCCAGCACGCGGTCCGGGTCTGCGTGTACGCGGGCGGCGCGCTTCATGGCCATCCAAACGGCGCTTAGAAACCCTATCGTCAGGAAGAAGCCGTAGGTCTTGATGCTGATGCCTAACACCGGCAACGTGAAAAGCTCGGGGTGCATTCCGTTGGTTCCCGTCTTGGGTTGGTTTTCGTCGAATCGGCCGCCGGATGACCGCACCCGGTACGTCGCGAATCCTAACCGTCTGTGGGAGAAGTGCCAAATCGTGGTGACTTAAACCGCAAAACACAAGTCGTACCGCAGGCATCCCTGCCTGCATTGCGGCTTCCAGTTGAGTTCGTACGTCGATTGGGGACCGCACTGGCGGGCAAGCCGCCAGTGGCACCCGTTCTTTCCTCATACGGCTTGATTTCAGGTTCGAAGCCGCCTATACGCTTGGGCTCGCGAGTAAGTTGCAGGCAGGGATGCCTGCGGTACGTGGCTGAATGCCCGCTCAGGGTGTGACTAGGACAATGTTGTCAATCAACCGGCAGCTTCCAATCCGCACGGCGACACAGAGCCGCGCGGGCCGATCGATCCTAGACAGCGGAACCAGCGTCTCGGCGTCGACAAGCTCGGCGTAATCGATCGTACACGAGCCCGCAGCTTGAATCGTGGCACGCACCGTGTCCACGATGGGTTGAGCATCGACCTTTCCATCTCCTACCTGCTTCACCGCGTCAAACAGGGCGCGGCTGATGGCGCGCGCCTGCACGCGCTCCGCTGGTGACAAGTACCGGTTTCGGCTGGACATGGCTATTCCGTCATCCTCGCGCACCGTGGGACACGGGACGATCTCGATGGGCATGTCCAGATCGGCCACCATGCGTTTGATGACCATGAGTTGTTGATAGTCCTTCTCGCCGAAGAACGCCTGGTTCGCGGGGAGAATCTCGAAGAGCTTGGCCACCACCGTCGTCACGCCGTCAAAATGGCCGGGTCGATGCGCGCCGCAGAGACCGCTCGTCAGCCCGTCCACGTGTACCGTGGTTTTGGCGTTTTCGGGATACATCGTTTTGACGGACGGGGCGAACACCAGCGACACGCCTTCCGCCTGGCACATGGCGAGATCGGCGTCCATCGTCCGCGGGTAGGCATCAAGGTCTTCGCTGGGCCCGAATTGCAGGGGGTTGACGAAAATCGTGACGGCCACGGCCGAACAGCGAGCCTTAGCCGCGCGGATCAGCGACAGGTGGCCCGCATGCAGGGCGCCCATCGTGGGCACCAGGCCCACTATATTGCCGGATCGCTGGAGAGCCCGGACGGCGTCTCGCGTTTCGCCAATTTCGTGCAAAAGGTCCATGGAAAGATCGGGGCCTATCTGCGTGATTCAACAATAAGGCGGCTCAGGTGATTCCACGAAAGGGCATCCCCTGGCGGTCGAAAATGCCGACGCAAGCGTGGGCATGTTACCCCAAACTGGATGCGCCCATTCCTCCGCCGATCACGAAGCGATAATGTACGACTCGGTGCTACAAATGCAAAATAGGACCGCAAGATGGCCATTCGCCGGGATTGTGAAACCGGCGCCGGGTCTCCCGGGTCGACCTAGCCGGGTGCCGGGAGGGCCGATAGTGTGCCGTCACACTTGTATTTGGGAGTGGCATGGGCAAGCAGCAGCTTGCCCGTGCCGTCCTCGGAGGAGCCACGGGCAAACAAGTTTGCCCATGCCACCCTCGACGAGCCCGAAAAACAAGCTGTGACAAAGCACCAGTGTGCGTCCCAACGTACGCCACCGGCGTAAATGGGCTCTGTGGGCGGCTTTGCCCATCCGGCGGCAGCGGGGGCCACGGCTAACGAGCCGGTCTTGCGGGTGTCTTACCAGACGGAGTCGAGCGAGTTGCAAGCGGATGTGGATGGGACGAATGTGCCGGAAGTCGATCTCGTGCGTCGCGCTCAGGACGGCGACACGGCCGCCTTCACGCAACTCGTTCGGCGGTATCAGCGACGTGCCGTGTCGGTGGCCTATCGACTTCTCAACAACATCGAGGACGCCGGCGACGTCAGTCAGGACGCCTTCGTGCGGGCCTTTCGCCATCTCAGTCAGCTTGGCGATCCGACCCGTTTCGGACCGTGGCTGATGCGGATTGTGAGCAACTTGTCGCTGAATTTTCGGCGGGCAAGGGGGACGCGGGCGGCGGCCTCGCTGGATGAACCGTTGGGGGATTCTGGGGAGGATAGGCTAGGGCTTATGGGTGAGCGGCTCATGGCCCGTGACGGTGATGAGACGGACGCGGGTCCAACGGAGTTGCGGGACGCGATTGGTAAAGCCGTCTCGTCGTTGCCGGAAAAGCAGCGGCTGGCCCTCATCCTGTTCAGCGTCGAGGGGATGCCGCAAAAGGATGTCGCCGAGATTCTCGAATGCAGCATCGAACTCGTGAAATGGAACGTGTTTCAGGCACGCAAGAAACTGAAGGACCTGTTGGTGGAGTTTCTCTGACGCACGCGAGAGAACGGAATGCCTGATGCCTCGTACAACCCGAACGATCCGGAGTTCTTGGCGAGCTGCGCGCGCGACAGCGAGTTGCCGGACGCTGCGCAGGATCGGCTCGATACCCACTTGCGCGGTTCCGAACGGCTCCGTGTGTTCGCATCAGATCTGGGAAACTTGGACGATTTGATCGGCAAATGGGCGAATGAAAAGGTTGAGTTGGACTGGGAGGCGCACGCGGCGCTGATTGAGGCGCGGATTGACGGTGACATCGACGAGGAGGCGTTAGCATCGGTCGACAGTCTTCTCGAGCGGTGGGGGACGCACACGCCGGAAATCGATGAGGGGCGTTTTGTCAGCGAAGTCTCAAGGCGTGTTTCGGCGTCTCGTCCTACGCACCGAACGCGTCGACTCATCTTTCGTATCGGCGCGCCGCTGGCGGCTGCCGCCGCGGTGGCTCTGGTGACGACGGCGTGGCTATGGGATCGTTCGGTGCCGCACCCCTTCGTACAAGTATCGTACGGAATGCTCGGAGACCGACCGGCGAATGCCACGTTACGTTCCGGCGCCAGCGTGCGGTTTGATCGATCGCCGAGAGAGCATGACGTCAATGATGGTAGGGCTGTGGTGGCCATGATCGCCATGGGATCGTCCCCACTTGGCGGGGCGCACCAGGAGGACGTCCCGCCGCCATGAATGGAGATGGAGTACATTCTCGCGACTCGTTTGGGCTGGTGCGAACAGTCAGTTGGATCGGTGTGCAAATGGCAAGCGTAGCAAGTGCTCGGCTTTGGTTCTTGGGTTGCGTCACGATGGCCACCTGCTCGCTCACAGCCACACCGCAAGCCAAAGCCCAGGGTGGTTCTCACGTAGCGTTGGAGAAGGCGCTGGATGCGCCTGCTGATGTCCTTTTGGAAGATGTGAAGCTGGATGACGCCATCGAGAAGATCGCAGCCAAGACCGGGGTGCGCATCGTCATCCCCCCAGAGGTGCTCGCCATGGCCCCCTACGGTCCGGAGACGGTTGTAGATCGCGTCGAAATGCGCGATACGCCGCTACGCCGCGGGTTGATGGAGCTGCTGGCGCCGCTGGGAATGTCCGTGCGGGTGCTCGACGATAGGGTGGAGGTCGTACTTTTGGAGGTGCTTCACTGCCTCGGGCGCCCGGCTACGTGGGAAGAACTCGACTTGCTCGCGAGAATTCGCGAAATGCGGCCGGGAATTAATGCGGCGCAGTTGGAGGGGCTGCGCACGCTTATTGAGTTTCAAACCGAGGCGGCCGATCCGTGGGCACAACTCGCCGGCGCCATCCGCGCCTGTGGCGCGGGAACGGGTGTTGAGTCGCTCTCGCGCGCTTGCGAGGGACTGGGCTGGGGCTGGTGTATCGATGGGCCTCGTATCGTCGTATCGTCGCGCGATGTGATCACGCGCCGAAAACTCACAAGACCCGTCACGATCAAACTTTCCAACCGCCCGCTGATCGAGGTGCTGCAAGCGCTGGGGGAGAAGGCCGACGTTTCCGTGCGCGTGGAGCCGGGCTCGTTTCGTGCGCTTTCGCTTCAAGTTCGACAGAACTTCTCGCTGCTAGCGGTGGACGTTCCGGCAGAGCAGATTCTCGAACGCCTGGCCGCATCTACCGGGCTCGGATACGCCATCGGGCCGGAAGGTATCCTGTTTTTTCAACCGGAAGGGGTGACACCGGCGTCGCCGGATGCCGCGGCGTCCACGACCCCTGTGCCCGGCCGGGATCCGTACGTCGCCAAGGTCGTCGTTCCGCTCGGAGAGGGACGATCCATAGAGTGGCTTATCCGACGTTCGGAGCTCCCCGCGGACCTGCGCGGCAAGCGTGAAGAGGATCTGAGGAAGGCATTTGACGCCATTCGCACCAAGGACGGCGCGCCATAACGGCAAGCCGTCCCATCGTACCGACGTGCATGCCACTCGACGATCCGCGCTGTATGGTGGATCCATCCAGCGGGGGCTCCACGGGCCGTACCACACGCGATAGCCTTTGACGACGCCTGACGACGGCGCGTTTCGTTTTTGGCGGACAAAATGATGACGGCACCGCTCATTCCGTGTGTCCCCATTCGTGCCTCGCGGAATGCGGCAGCGGTGCCGTCAGTGAGTCACTTCCGAAAACGCGTGTACGGTGGGCGGGTCACCGCGCGAAACTCCATCGGCAAACCTCAGACGAGCGTCAGAAAGATCCAAGACGGTCCCCCGCCCACCTTGTACAGACGCCAACCCCTCCCGCTGTACGAACGGTTAAGTCTCTACCTGTAAATGCAGCAACCCCGCCCCTCTGAAATGAGATACTGACCGCGAACATGCCCCAATCCGTCTTGCGGTTCCGCGACCAGTCCCAGCAAACGGACACCTCCCGGCGAGCGGGAATCCGAACCCATGATTCCCGATATGTGGCGCTGTGGGGCACCTGATTGCCCGAATTGCCGCCCGCCTGACCAACTATAGGACCTTGCTTCCTGTGACGTCCACTCTCATCAAAAAAAAATTGGCGGGCAAGATCGTGTCGCGCCTGTGGCTGGAGGGAGCCCACTCGGGCTATGCGGCAGAGGGGGACGTGGGTATGACGGGCCCCGCGGGTTCTCCGGCGCGTACCGCGAATCGAGCCGATCGGATCGAAACGATGGCGGAATGTGGCGCAGGCCGCAGCGATCCCGCAGAGTCTGTCGGCGCAGGGTGTCACTATCGTGGCATTTTTTGAAAACTCGTTTTCCGGCTCTTTTGGGGTGCGAGTGCACGATGACCCCTGGGCCGTTCGGCTGGATGCGCACGACGCGATCGTTCCGCGTTTTTCCGGCGCAAGGCCATTTCCGGGCCATCGCCGAGAGTGCCCATGTGCGATTTCTCCGATAGTAAATCGACTTTACAAATAAAAGTTGAACCGGTAATTCGCCGATAGAGGATCGAGCGAGGGTGGACCGGCAGCCCCTCGCCGGCATGCGTCACGCGACACCCTGAAGGTCTTGTCGGTGGTTTTTTCGGACCGGACGCGGCGTGACGCAACTCCCGAGGGCGGATTGGTGCCGCCCGAGGCGGTATGTTGTGAGCCGGGCGAGTCAGGGACATGTTTGCGGAGAACCGTGCAACGGCGATCATGACGGACCGAATCAATCGGTTGTCCGAGAACGATGCGGCTACCTTGACGGAGTCGCTACGGCAACTCGATTTGGATCAATTCGATTTCGTTTGTGATGTGCTGGAACGGGAGGTGATCGACGGGCGTATGTCCAGGCAGGAATTCCGTCGATTCGAGCAGTTCTTCGACCGCTGGTGGGCGCACCCCTTGCCGCTCAAACTTACCTTTCTCGATCATGTGGCGTCCCTGGCCAGGACGCACAAGCGGCCGTTTGATGTTTTTCCGGACCTCACCAAGTTCGGGATTCGGCGCCAAACCGAACAAGACGCAACGCGGTCTGCCGATGTCGGTGTGCTCTGCTAGCCCATCGAGTGAATTCGTATCCGTCTCAAACGACACACTCGAGTAACGGCTTGGCCGCCGGTTCAGGTGGCCCGCGTCCGCCTGCCGAACTGAATCTTTCCCGCCACCAGAAGCAGCAGCGCGGTCACGAGTACGCCCCAGGCGGACAGCGTGGGAATCGCGCCGGTGCATTCCGGGGCGAAAACGGCATCATCCGCGCCGGGGCACACGTCGTGGCAATCGGGAACGTTGTCGCCGTCGTTGTCTGCGTCGTCGTCCACGCCGCATCCACAGACGCCCGGAACGGTTTTTTCAGGATCGTTCGGACACCCGTCGACACAATTCGGGAATCCGTCCCCGTCGGAGTCGGTGTCAGGCTGCAGGCAACCGCATTCGCCGGGGAAGACCTTGTTCGGATCAGTGGGACATTCGTCTCCGCAAAGCGCGTCGAAGCCGTCGCCGTCCAGATCACCCTCGCACTCCGCCACTCCTTCTACCGTGATACCGCCTGCCTGCTCGCACTCGGCCACCGTGAATTCGAGGCAGAGGTCTTGGCTCAACAGGCAGCACGCAAAAGTCTCGGGTGGCGTAAAATCGACGATCAATTCAGGCTGCTGCGCCTTAAGCGGATTCTCTCGGCTATCGAACCGCCTGGCCGTGCGTATGGCGGTTTCGTTTCCCAGGAGTAGCCAGCCGAAGTTGAGGGCCGGGTTGTCAATCCAGAATTGCACATCGTCGACCATCTGGTCGCTTGACCACGTGTAGAAGCCGACCGCACCCACGGCCGCAGCCGCGCTGACTGCCGGCTGAAAGTCACCGCCCGGGTCCGTCCAGAGCGATCCTGGACGAAAGGTGTGGATCCAGGTGGCATCGCCGGGCTGGGCAGGCGCCCCCGTACCTTCAGCTCCCGAGGCGTCGGATGCGCCTTCACCCCAATCGGTCAGCACGCGGTGCAATTGTGTGGTCGTGGCCGTTGCGGTAGGCGTGCGCGACATGAAGAGTCGCAGACTCACGCTGTTCAATGTTGATTCCGGCGGAATGACGCCGGTAAGGTCGAATGCGACCACGGCGCGGCGACGGTTATTAAACAACTCCGCCGTGCGACCCGTGAATAGATGCGCTCCTGCGCCGTTGCTCCTATCACCGGAGAAGGAGTCGTAAAGCGTGTTGTCCTTGGCGGCTGGAATGCTGACCACGTCTGCACGGGCGGCCGCGTACAACAAGACGCCTACAACAACAGCACAAACCGCAATGCGGGGGAATCTTGGCAACACTTCTCTCTCCTCGGCTTCTGCTAACGCACACATGCCCATGGATGGGCCTTTTGTGCGTCTGCTGCGACACAGGTCGCCCGTATAAGATGGTCCGAACCCGCGGGATAATTGCGTAAAGTATAGCAGGAATCCTGTTAGTATGCCAGTGTCCTGACGGGGCTTGAAGCACAATTCGCAGCGAGTGGCTTTGGTGGGGTTGCACTGCCCTCGTGGGTTGGTCCTGATTGCGCGAACACAAGTCCGTCGCAGCCCGTCGCAAGATCCTGTATTCTCTCGCCGGTTGCCGAAACCATAGACAGAGGGTTGAGATCAATGTCTACAATTGTGGCGGTGGAAAAAAAGGGCAAGACGGTGTTGGCCAGCGATACCCTGACTAGCTGTGGGTCGATGGCATGCGTCAATTCGGCGGGTCTACCCAAGGTGACGCGGGTGGGCGCGTCGTGGCTCGGCTCGACGGGCTTTTCCGTTTACAAGAATGTGTTGGATCACTACCTGGCAGGTCGGCGCGTGCCTGCGTTCAAAGACGAACGCACGGTACTCGACTTCTTCGTCCGCTTCTGGCGCGCCCTGCACGACGACTATCATTTCGTCAACGACCAGGCACGCACCGACGACCCTTCCCCGTTTGCCGACCTCGATGCCGAGTTCCTGCTGGTGAATCGTTACGGCATTTTTCAGGTGCAGGATATTCTCGGTGTGACGCGCTATGAACGCTACTGCGCGATCGGCTCGGGCGCATCACATGCGGAAGGTGCGCTGGAAGTGCTGATGCAGCAGGATGGTACCGCCGCCGAAACGGCCACTAGGGCTGTGCAGGTGGCCATGAAATTCGACCGCGCGACCGGCGGCGAGATTATTGTATATGAAGCGGCCCACCAGCGACGAATACCGGTCAAGGCAAAACGGAAAAGAACCACCCGATCGTAGTCGAGAGCGCGGTGCCACCCGGCGCACCGCGTGCCGGGCGCGCGGCCTGTCTGACTCTCGATTCCATGCCTATGGCGTCGTGAGCGAATCCAAGGGTGTTTTACATTCCGGACCCACCACAACAAGTGGATTGGGAAGTGTTGCCTGAATGGTTTCGAGTTTGCTCCCAAACACAAGCTCTTGTATGAGCCTGTGCCCCGCCGCGCCGACGACCACGAGGCTGTCATGCGAAACGTCGTACAGGTTCTCTTCCAGTGTGCCACTCTCGTAGACTCGCCAGTCAACGCCTTCCGCGGAGACATCCGCCAGGATTCCGGCTGCCGACAGACTCTCTTCGCACTCCCTGCGTGTGATGCCGGCAAGCTGGGTGTGAATGGCCAAGGGCACACGGGCGAGGCGCGCAATGCCCAAGGCCTCCTTGACTGCGACGGTGCCAAGCTCGGATCCTCCGAAGAACGCCGTTACACTGGTCCAAGCCTTAAACGACATGCTGGGGATAAAGACGGGAAAAGACGCCTGTTTGACGAGGGAACGAACCTTCGGGCCGATGTGTCCAATGCCGATGCGGGTGGATTGCTCGCTTATGACGCGCGGACAGGCCATCAGCGCCCAGTCGTTCGGCAACAGCGGCAGGTTGCCGCTGGCGCGTTCGGTGGATACATAGAACTCGTGATCACACTTGAACTCGGTCAGGAAAACCTCGGCGTGTTGCTTTGCCGTGGATGGGAATGCAACATAGGATTCGTCCAGGTTGACCGACGTCACGATTCCGCCGAAATCCATGCCGAACTGGGTAGTTTCGGGAATGTAGACGGTCAAAGACAGTCCGAACTGCTGCTTGCAGAAGTACGCGGACTGCATGAGATTTTCGCGTCCGAGCGGAGAATTCCGAAAGATATGCAGCATGGTTGTGTTCATCAGCATTCGTTCTCCCGCAGATTCAACTGGTCGGTGTCAGGCGGCAGGAAGACCTCACGAGAACAGCCTGCCGCCGGCGATTCATCGTATCGGCTCACTGGATCGGTTCAAGCGAACCCCTTATGGTCGACAGGAACAGCGCGCTGCGGTGTCGTTCGTAACGGCATGACCGTATTCCGACATCAGAGGGTCGGTGGCCGATGACACGATTTTTGTCACGCATCCCGCGTCCGGCGGCCAGGTGGACGCGCGTCCTCATGCTCGCCTCACTGACCGGCGTTCTCGCCGGCCTGGCGGCCGCAGCGCTCGAATACGCGCTGCACCTGGGTTCGCACAATCTGGTCGGACGATTCACGCACCTCGGCGGGGCGGGTATT
>Ga0055480_10001273_pt1 | contig 10029 bp, 6 predicted proteins | sample Muzzi_PWB_D2_FD_57935 | JGI IMG/M metagenome (GOLD analysis project Ga0055480, IMG submission 57935) | Wetland microbial communities from San Francisco Bay, California, USA, that impact long-term carbon sequestration - Muzzi_PWB_D2 | ecosystem: Environmental > Aquatic > Marine > Wetlands ... | reverse complement strand
TGGCCGGCCGCCCGCCGAGCCGCGCTGGTGTTCGCGCTCGACGTGGAGGACGAGGCGAGCAACGCGGTCTTCACGGCCCGCTTCCTGAAGGAGCACAACCTCCCGGGCTCGTTCTACGTCGTGTCGCGGCTCGTCCTCGATGACCGCGAGCTCGCGCGTGTCCTCGGAGAGGTGGGCGAGATCGGTAGCCAGACCTCGGACCACACGCCGGTGGCCGGGCTCACCGCGCAGGACCAGCGGGTGAGGCTGCGTCGTGCCTGGTCCGAGATCGACGACTGGGCGGGCGCGGGCCCCACCGGGCTCCGACCGCCCGAAGAGACGTTCGACGCGAACACCCTGGACGCCTGGCGACGCGTGGGCGGCACGTACCTGCTGGCCGCCAACGACGCGCGGTCGGCGAGCCCGGAGATCCTCCAGGCGGGCGAAGGCACGGTCGTCCTGCTCCCCCGGATCCTCAAGGACGACTACAACATCATCGTCCAGGACCGGGTCCTGCGCGCCACCAGCCTGGGGCAGGCCTTCCTCGCTGGCACGGCCAAGATGCGCGCCGTCGGAGGGTTGGCCGTCGTCGCGGGACACACACAGATCATGCGCGAGGGCGCGCGCATCGCCGCGCTGGGAACGGTCGCGGACTCTGCCCAGGCACAGGGCGATTGGTGGATCGTGCGCGCCTCGGACGTGGCGGACTGGTGGATGGCGCGCGCCGCCACGAGCCTCTCGTACGAGGGCTCCGACCTGGTGGTCACCGCGCCCCCGGACCGGGACATCTCCGACCTCTGGGTGGACGTGGTCGTCCCCGGCGCGCCCATGGGGCTCATCCCGTTGGTGAACGGCCGCCCGGTCGACTTCGAGGCGACGGACTGGGGCATGCGCGTGCAGGTAGGGCTCCTACGCAGCGGCACCGAGAGCCGCGTCAGCTTCCTCGTCGTCGAGGACGAGGCCGCCCAGCCCGCGGGCTAGGGCGCCGCTCCCATGAAGCTCGACCGCTTCCGGAAGGTCCTCGCGCTCACAGTGCTGACGGTGACCTCTGGCTGTGCGTCCGCAGGTGGCCCGCTTCGCCCGGTCCCCACCCGCGGCGAGCGCTTCTTCGTCGCCGGCTACCATCCTTACTGGGCCGGCGATGCGTGGCAGAGCTACCCCTTCGACGCGCTCGACAGGCTGTACTTCTTCGAGATCGAAGCGGGCCCGGACGGATCGCTCGCAGATCCGCACGGTTGGCCCGACGCGTGGCTCCCACTCGTCGCCCGGGCTCAGGAGGCGGGCGTGGACGTCGTCCCGACGATCTCCATGCACGGTGTGGAGCCTTTCAGCGAGCTGTTCGCCTCGCCCGAGCGGGTACAGCGGCTGATCGACCAGTGCCTCGGCCTGCTCGCCGCGACCCCGGGGCTCGGTGGCCTCCACCTGGATTTCGAGGTCTTTCGGCCCGTCGAGCCGGAGGTCCGCGAGGCGTTCACCCACTTCGTCGCGGGGCTGCGCGAGCGCATGACCGCGGTCGACCCCTCCTACATCCTGTCCGCGTTCGTGATGGCCTTCGACGATGACGACGTGTACTCGGAGCCCGAGCTCGCGGAGCTGACCGACTACCTCGTCGTGCAGGGCTACGACTACCACAGCGTGTCGGATCCCAACACTGGACCGGTCGCCGCGCTGCGGGGATGGGGTCGGCTCAACTGGGGGTATGTCGTCGATCGCTTCATCGACTTCGGGGTGCCACCCAGGAAGATCGTCATGGGGGTTCCCCTGTATGGCTACGAATGGCCCACGGAATCCGGCGAGATCGGATCGACGAGCAGGAGTCAGGGCGTCGAGATCCTGATCGCTCCGCCCGCCGACCTCATGCCCGAGTATGCGAGGGCGCCCGAGGTCGCCGCGCGCGTGGGCTACCTGCGCGACCCCGTGAGCGGCTCCCCATACTACGTCTTCCGGGACCAGGGGGGATGGCACCAGGGATGGTTCGAGGACGCCGAGAGCCTCAGGGCCAAGTACGCGTTCGTGCGTGAGCGCGGGCTGGGTGGGGTGGCGATCTTTCCGCTCGCCTACGGGGACACGGCGCTGTGGAACGACCTCAGGGAGGCGTTCAGAGCGCCGAGAAGGTAGGGAGGTCGCGGCACGCCCAGGTGACGAAGCGCGCGGGTCCGATCTCTTGCGTGCAGTCCCGATCCGCGAAGCGCGTGCCCAGGCCGATCTCCATGAGGTCCTCGCGCGTCAGGTCGTCGCTCGGCGGCCCGCACCGCTGCACCTCCCACGGTCCACCCGAAAGGAACGCCCCTCCGCCCGACAAGGGCTCGCACGTGGCACTCAGCGTCACCGCACGAGCGGTGCCCCGCAGCACCCGCATGTCGCCCTCGGTCGGTTCGATCGTGGCATCCCACACCCGCATGTCGATCTCCTCGAACTCCCGCCTGCTGTCGCCCGGCTGCACGGGAATCGTAGGTGAGTCGCCGGGGAGCGGCACGCGCCAGTGACCGGTGCTCACGGAGATGTGGGCGCTGAGCACGTACTGCAGCCGGTCGCGGAACTCCAGGTCGACGTAGATCTCCATCCGGCCGCGCGACACGTAGGCGACCGGGCGCTCGGGCGGCGGTGCCGCGATGCGCACCGCGTCGGGTCCCCAAGGGAGCAGGATCGGGCGCTCGAGGGACGTCGGTGCCTCCGGCGGAGTCGCTCGCTGGACCGGCTGCCCCCCCTGTTCCGCATCGACCGCTCGATCTCCGCACGCGAGCGTCCCGACAACCGGCATGCCTAGCGCGGCCAGCGCGGCGCGGCGCAGGAACGTGCGTCGATCGGGGGACTCTGCCATGCGAGATGCTCCGGGGATGCGAACGGGCGGAGGCAACATAAGAAGCCGACCCTGGGTTGCCAGAGCGGCGACGCCTCGGCGTGCGGGCCTGGCGTCGGAGCGGCGAACCTCGGACCTTACCTGGGGCCGGCGCGCATCCGGCGGGCCGACCGCAGCACGCGTCCGCATCGGAGGCATTGCATGAGCACCGTCGCGTCTCCCGAGACCATCCGTGTACCGGACACCGCGCCGGCGTCGCGAGACCACGCGGGCGCCACCGCCGGCGCCATCCCCTGGTACGTCTGGGCCGTGGTGTTCGCCTCGACCAGCGTCCTGGTCGGTGTCATCTGGGACATCTCCTGGCACCGCACCATCGGCCGCGACACGTTCTGGACCCCCGCGCACATGGCCATCTACCTCGGCGGCGTCACCGCCGGGCTCTCGTGCGGCTGGCTCGTTCTGCGGACCACCTTCGCGGGAACGGCAGCCGAGAAGGAAGCCGGCGTGACGTTCTGGGGCTTCCACGGCCCGCTCGGCGCGTGGGTCTGCATCTGGGGCGCCATCGCGATGATCGTCTCGGCGCCCTTCGACGACTGGTGGCACAACGCCTACGGCCTGGACGTCGAGATCCTCAGCCCGCCGCACACGGTGCTCGCAGCGGGCATCATCGCCATCCAGATCGGCGCCATGCTGATGGTGCTCTCCCGCCAGAACAACGTCGGTGGCCTCCGCACGCTGCAGATCCTCTTCTCCTACACGGGCGGCGTGCTGCTGGTGATGCTGGCGACGCTGGCCACGGAGCAGATCTCCTTCCCGAACAGCCAGCGGGGCACCCAGTTCTACGTGGTCAGCGCGGGGATCTTCCCGATCCTTCTCGCGGGCATCTCGCGAAGCTCTCTCCTCAGGTGGGGCGCCACGGCCTCGGCCGCATTCTACATGGGCGCGACGCTCCTCATGCTCTGGATCCTGCAGCTCTTCCCCGCACATGCGCTCCTTGGGCCGATCAACCGCCAGGTAACGCACATGGTGCCGCCGGCATTCCCGATCGTGCTCGTGGTGCCCGCGCTCGTCGTCGACCTCCTCGTGCGCCCGGTGGACGCGGCGACCGGGCAGCTACGCAGGTGGCTGACGTCCCTGGCGGTCGCCGTCGGCTTCGTTCTCGTGCTCTTCGCGGTCCAGTGGGTCGTGTCCGGCTTCCTGCTCACCGATGCCGCGCACACGTTCCTGTTCGGCGCCCAGCGCTGGGACTACTACAGCACCCCCGGGCCGTGGGAGCGTGAGTTCTGGGATGCCTCCATCGGCATCGGAGGAATCGGTTGGGCGATCCTCATCGGCACGGCGTCCGCGCGCCTGGGGCTCTGGTGGGGTGAGTGGATGAGCAAGGTGCGCAGGTAGCCGGCGGCATGTCGACTCGAAGGGGGCCGCTCCGGCTCCTGCTCGTCCTCGGCGTGGTAGCCGTGACTTCCGGCCACGTCGGCACGTCGAACGCCTACTACGAGGGCCGGGCGGGGCCGTATCCGGTTCGGGTTATCGTGCGCACGCCCGGGGTCGTCCCCGGCCTGGCGCAGATCTCGGTCCGCGTCGTCGACGGGCCCCAGCCGGACTTCATCACGGTCCAGCCGCTCTTTTCCGAGACCGGCGCCAGGGGCGCGCCCCCACCCGATACGGCATCCGTCGTCTCCGGCGACACGGGGCTGTACTCGGCCGAGCTCTGGCTGATGACGCCGGGCTCCTACAGCGTGCGAGTGGAAGCGAGCGGCCGCGACGGCCAGGGCGTCGTGTTCGTGCCGGTGAACGCGGTTGCCGAGCGGCGCCTCGCCATGAGCCCCGTCATGGGCCTCATCCTGATCGCGGGAGGGCTGTTCCTCTTCATAGGGGCGGTCACGGTCGTCGGGGCCGCCGTGCGGGAGAGCGTCGTGGAGCCCGGTGCCGACCCCGGTGCCAAGCGCGTGCGACGCTCACGCATCGCGATGGGCGTAGGCGCCGTCGTGCTCGCGGCGATTCTTTGGGGCGGATGGAACTGGTGGGGCGCAGTAGACGCGGCGTATCGCGCGCGCATGTTCCGCCCGCTCTCGACGTCGGCGACGGTCGAGTCGGTCCCCGGCGGACAGCTGCTCACGCTGCACATCGACGACCCCCGCTGGCTCGGACGCGGGTGGAGCCCGCTCGTGCCCGACCATGGCAAGCTCATGCACATGTTCCTGATTCGGGACGGGGACTTCACCGCCTTCGCACACGTGCATCCAGTGCCGGCCGACTCCTCCTCGTTCGAGGTGCTGGTCCCGCCCGTCCCAGCCGGGACGTACCGGGTCTACGCCGACATCGTCGACGAGAGCGGCTTCGCCCAGACGCTCGTCGACACCGTCGCGGTCGCGGCGCCGAGCGACGTCGCACCGGGAGAGGAGTCCGCCACCGATCCGGACGACGCGTGGGCGCTGCTGCCCCCGTTCCCCACGGCGACCGACACCGAGTTCGTCTTGCCGAGCGGGCGACGCATCGTCTGGCAGGGCTCGACCCGACCTCTCGCGAACCACGAGCTGACGATCGACTTTTCCGTGCTCGAGGCGGACGGCTCGCCGGCCGAGCTCGAGCTCTACACGGGGATGTACAGCCACGGAGTCGTCACGACTGGAGACGGGAGCGTCTTCATGCACGTCCACCCAGGTGGCAGCATCGCGCTCGCCGCGCAGGACCGGTTCGCGCAGAGCGAGACGCCGGGTGGCATGCCGGCGATGACCATGCCCATGGCCCAGCCGCCGGGCGTGCTCCGCTACCCGTTCGTCTTCCCGACCGATGGCGTGTACCGCGTCGTCGTCCAGGTGAAGGTCGACGGCGTGGTGGAGACGGCGGCCTTCGACGTCGTCGTGCCCGAAGCCTGAGTGGACCTGGCTGGCTAGTTCCGTCCCACCCGCTGGACCCGCTCGAACTCGGCGATGGCGTCCACGTGGTCGATGACGGCACGTAGCTCCGACAGCCGCGCCGACGTCAGATCGTCCTGCGCCTGCGCGACCTCGTAGTTCGTCGACACACCGGCGTTGAATCGGGTGAGCTCGGACGCGGCGCTCTCCTCGGCCAGCTCACGGCTGCGCGTCGCGGCGTCCAGCTGGAGCCTCGTGTCACGCACCGCCAGGCCGGCATTGGTGACCTCGGTCACGATGGCGAGCTCCTGGCTCTTGATGGCCAGGTCGCGCTGCTCCATCTGCAGCCTCGCGCGCTCCAGGTTCGCCTTGGCCGAGCGCATGCCGAGCGGATAGGAGAAGTTCAGCGACAGGTTCCAGGTCGGGACGTCGAACTGCGCGATGGACGAGAGGCCGTCCGTATAGCCGCCCTGACTCACCAGCACCGGGGCGCCTCCGAGACCGGAGCGGTCGTACAGATTCCCGCCCGTGCCCTGCAACGAGTACGACGCCGTGAGGTTGAGGTCGGGGAGGCGGTTGTCACGCGTCACGTCCAGATCGAGCTCCGCGATGCGCCGCTCGTAGCGCTGTTGCTGGATGTCGGTACGCTCGGCCAACGCGGTCTCGATGGCGGCCTGGATGTCTACCTCCTGGTCCTCCACGATCGGCAGGTCGGCCGGGTTGATCCGCTCGTAGAGGAGCGGATCGTCCGCTCCGCTGATGAGGAGGCTCTTGAAGACGAGCTCCTGATTGCGCCACTGGATCTGCGCGTTCAGGAGCGACTGCTCGGCGCTCGCCACCTGTGCCTCGGCCTGGACGACCTGGATCTGTGCCATGGTCCCCAGGCGTACCCTCACCTGATTCTCCTCCAGGAGTCTCTGAGCCTGGGCGAGGCTCCTCCTCTGGATCTCGATGAGCTCGATGGTGGCGCGCAGGCCCCAGTAGGCCTGACGCACCTGCTCGGTGATGTTCTCCACGCGGCTTTCGAGCTGGATCTCCGTGATGTCGCCCTGGATATCCTGCGTCTGTAGCGCGGCGCGCTGGTTGTCCGTCTTCAGCCCCGCGAGGAGCGGCTGTGTGTAGTCGATGCTCGCGGTGGTCCGATAGCTCGGGTTGAGCGTGGAGAACGTGTTGTTCGTGGACGTCTTCGAGTTGTTGAAGCTCAGACTGACCCGACCCCCGTACCACGGCACCTGCTGCGTGATGCCCGTGTTGAACGTGTGGCGCTCGGTGCTCGTGCGCGCGCCACCGTCCAGCTGGCTCGTCGACTGATTCGTGGCGTTGTTGTACCCGTAGGTCGCGCTGAACGTCGGCGTGTACACCGCCTGCGCCGCCCTCAGCGAATAGGCTTGCATGCGCGGGCTCAGCCGGGCCGTCTGGATGTCGAGGTTCTGGTCCATGGCCCGCGCGATCGCCTCGTCGAGCGTCATGGTGACCAGCTCCTCCCCTTCCTCCAGCGGTGGGAGCGCCCGCCCAACCTCGTAGTGATCGACGCCCTCCTGCGGATTTCCGGAGTTGTCCTCCTGAGCCGATGCCAGGGCCGGAACCGTCAGGGCCAGGGCCACCATCCCCGCCCAATGCCAACGCTTCGTCATGCTGAGCCTCTCGTATGTCACTGAACTCGAACGGACTCCGAGCCGCCGCCCGGGGGGCGCGGCTTTCTATGGACAACCTGATCATGTAGATCGTTAGGCGCTCGCCATGCCTGCATCGCGCACGCGCCGCCCCCCTGCCACCCTTCGATGATGTCCGCCACCCAACCTCACGAGACCAGAACGCTGGGCCTCATGGCCGCCACCGGAGTCGGTGTCGGCGCCATCGTGGGCGGTGGAATCCTCGCGCTGGCGGGGGTCGCGTTCCAGACCACCGGCCCCAGCGCGATCCTGGCCTTCCTGTTCAACGGCGGCATCGCGTTCATGACCGCGATCTCCTTCTCGGAGCTCGCCTCCCGGTTCCCCGAGTCGGGCGGCACCTATACGTACGCACGGAAGGTTCTGACCGTGGAAGCGGCGTTCGCAGTTGGCTGGATCGTGTGGTTCGCTTCGGTCGTGGCCGCCGTGCTCTACGCCCTTGGCTTCGCCGTATTCCTGGTGCCGTTCCTCGATCAGCTCTTCCTCGCGCTCGGCCGGGAAGCGCCGTCCTGGATCGATGGGCGGTTCGCTCTCCTGGCCTACGCGCTCGCGGCGCTGGCGCTCTACACGCGGAGCCTCATGCGCTCGAGCGCGGGCGGGGGGCAATGGGCCACCGTCGGCAAGCTCGTGGTCTTCGTGATGCTCATCGGCGGCGGGCTGGTGGTGCTGCTCATCAGCCGTCCGACGCTCGGCGACCTCCAGGGGCGCATGACCCCGTTCTTCGAGCGGGGCGCGTCGGGACTGGCCCAGGCGATGGGCTACACGTTCATCGCGCTGCAGGGCTTCGACCTGATCGCAGCGGTCGGCGGCAACGTCAAGCAGCCGGAGCGCAACATCCCGCGCGCGATGATCTTCTCGCTCGGCATCGGGCTCCTGGTCTACATCCCGCTGCTGATCCTGATCGTGCTGGTGGGGACCGACGGGACGCCGATCGCCGATGTGGCCGCCGCGGACCCCGAGATCCTGGTGGCGCGGGCGGCCGAGACGTTCATGGGGCCGGTGGGCTACTGGCTGGTCATCGTGGCCGGAGTGCTGTCGATGCTCTCCGCGATGCAGGCGAACCTGATGGCGGCCTCGTCGTTCGCGGGGACCATGGCCGTCGACCGGACCCTGCCGGTCCGCTTCGACGGCGTGTCCGCCGACGGACGCACGCCGCTCTCGGCGATCAAGGTCACCGCCGGAACGATCGCGCTCGTCCTCGTGGCCGTCCCCGACGTGGCCGCCGCGGGCGCCGTGTCCAGCTTGATCTTCCTGGCCACCTTCGCGCTGGCGCACGGAATCGCGTACCTGGCACGCCGCCGCTCCGGCGAGGCCAGCCCGTTCCAGGCTCCGCTCTTCCCGCTGATCCCCGCGCTCGGCGGCGGGGCCTGCGTGACGCTCGCGCTCTACCAGGCCGCCGCGGTGCCGTCTGCGGGCGTGCTCGCTGCGCTCTGGCTCAGCTGCGGCGCCATCCTCTACGTGACCGTGCTGGCGCCTCGCGCCCGGGTGGTCGACGCGTCGTCGGAGGGGCACGACCCCAACATCGTGCGCCTGCGCGGCCGTAGCCCGCTCGTGCTCGTGCCTGTCGCGAACCCCGCGAAGGCGCCGGTGCTCGTGAAGATGGCCGAGTCCATCGCGCCCAGGGGCGTGTCGCGCGTGCAGCTGCTCTCGGTGGTGCGCATGTCCCAGGACGACCCGGACGCGCTTCCCGGACGCATCATCGACGCGCAGAAGATCTTGGGCGGCGCCTTGTCCGCGGCGATCTCGGTGGACCTGCGGCCCGAGGCGCTGATCACCATCGCCCGCGACCCGTGGGAGGAAATCACGCGCGTCGCCGAGCGGACCGAATGCGACCACATCCTCCTGGGCGTGGGTGGGCTGGGCCGCTCGCTCATGTCCGGCCCGCTGGAGAGCCTGATCGGACAGGTGGAGGCGGACGTCGTGGTCCTGAGAGCCCCCAACGATTGGGATCCGGACCACGCCACCAAGATCCTCATTCCTGCCCGTGGCGGACGGGCCCACAGCCCGATCCGCGCTCGGGTGGTCGGCAACCTCTGCCGCGAGTTCCCCAGGGAGGTCACCTACCTCTCCGTGCTCCACACCTACTCCAAGCGCGACGAAGTCCGGCGGGCCGAGTTCGACCTCAAGCGCCTGGCGCGGGACGAAGCCCGGAGCTCCGGCACCGCCGTCGTGGTGGAGAGGGACGACATCGTCGCCGAGATCGTGGAGCGGGCGGCCGACTGCGACCTGATGATCCTGGGTCTCTCCAGCTCAGACCGTCGTCGGCGCGTCTTCGGCCGCTGGGCCGCCCAGATCGCCGAGGCCACGAGCTGTCCGCTGTTGATGATCAGCCAGCGATCCTGACCGGCCAGACCCAAACGCACGGGGGCGCCGGCCGATGACCCGGCCGACGCCCCCTCACTGCAGAAGCTCGGTGCCGCGTCGAGCTAGTTGCCCCGATACGATCTGACCGGAGGCAGGCGGGCACCCGTGCCACCTTCCGGCACCGGACCCGCGACGACCGGCATGCGCAGCGTGCCGATTCCGTCGATCGTGGCCTCCATCACCTCACCGGGCTGGAGGTAGACCGGGCCCTCGCGGACCGCGGCCGTCGTCGTCGAGCCCGACCCGGCGCTCATGGACGTGCCGCCCGACGTGCCGTTGTTGATGACGTCACCCGGGAAGAGCGTGATGATCGACGAGCCGTACTCGATCAGCTCCCACAGCGAGTGGATCATGTCGC
>Ga0055480_10001265_pt1 | contig 10040 bp, 5 predicted proteins | sample Muzzi_PWB_D2_FD_57935 | JGI IMG/M metagenome (GOLD analysis project Ga0055480, IMG submission 57935) | Wetland microbial communities from San Francisco Bay, California, USA, that impact long-term carbon sequestration - Muzzi_PWB_D2 | ecosystem: Environmental > Aquatic > Marine > Wetlands ... | reverse complement strand
AAGTGCCCTCTGGAGCCCTGTCGGAATACTCAATGTGCATTATTCCGACAGCCTGGTCAGAGAGCGGGCATACGATTCGGTCTAGAGCCTATCCCAAAAACCGGGATTCGTGCCACCGCGCAGGCTGAAGCCTGCGGCTCAGTCGTTTGGACAGTCTAAGAACGTGCGTGATAACAGTTTTTCCGAGCCGCGCCCGTCAGGAAGCGGTGCTGCATCCTCCGCCAAACGCTCCCTTATGATCGCGGCTCGGTTCCTTGCTAGCCCTTCTCACACACGCTCTAAGGCAGTTCGTCCACCCAGTACCTGCGAACGCGTGTCAGGCAAGGGCCGCTCAATTGTTCTCCTTGCTCAGTCGAATAAATCACTCGCGGTTCTGATGACGGCACGGGTGAGGTGGCCGCGCCCACCTACTCTTGAGGTTGCGCCTTGGATGGCTCTGCAAGCAGGGCGCGGTATTCAACCGCGCGATCCAGCTTACCCCATGCCTCGTAGAGTTCGACCAGCCCCTTCACGACTGTGATCGTTCGCGGGTGTTGGGGCCCACGTATTTGGACCGTCGCTTCGTATGCCGCTGAGAGTTCCTGCTCCGCCTCCGCGAATCTGCCGAGTCGCGTAAGACACACGCCGTGATTGCCTTGAAAGATCGCTAGTAGTGCCTCGTGCGGCGACTGGCCGGCGTCTTCCGTCATAGCCCGCGCCAGCCATGGCTCCGCCTCGTCATACTTCTCCTGTTCCATGAGGATTTTCGCAAGGTTGTTCATGGAGATGCGCGTATTCGTGTCGTGGCCGCCGAGCTGGCGAATCCGTGCCTGAAGAGTTTCACGGTACAACTCTTCCGACTCGGAGAGCTTGCCCAGCGCCTTCAGTGTGGAGGCAAGATTGTTCATCGTCGTGAGCGTTTGGGCCTGGTCGTCACCAAGGACCCTCCTCTGCGCCTCGAGGACTCGGCGCAGCAAAGCCTCGGCTTCATCGAGCCGTCCCTGTGCCTTGAGCGTGCTCGCATAATTGCCCATCATCACGAGCGTGTCGGGATGTTCGTCACCGAGCACCTCTTTCATGCCATCCACGGCCATTCTGTAGTACGATTCCGCCTCATCGAGCCGCGATTGTGACTTGATCGCGGAAGCCAAATTGCCGAGTGCACCGATCGTAAGAGGATGGCGTTTGCCCAATGTCTGTTTGTACGATTCCCACGCACGGCGCAACCCCTTTTCGGCGTCCGCGGGTTGCCGTAGCTCCATCTGCAGGAGTGCCAAGTTGTGTACGGAAGACAGCGTTTCGGGATGAACCGGTCCCAGCACGCGCGTCCGTACGTCCGCCGATTCACGGAAGAGCGCCGTGGCCTCCTTCAATTCTCTCTTATCATTGAGGAGTAAACCGAGATAATTGACGGTGGCTTGCGTACTTGGGTGCTCGTCACCCAGCACACGTCGCTGTTGCTCCAGCGCCTGCCGCAACAGGGCTTCTGCTTCCACGAGCTGGGTACGTTTATGCAGCAAGTGCCCCAGATCGGCCATCGTCTCCATCCTAAGCGGATGGGTTTGCTCGAGATGAGCTACGGCGCGGTCGAGCGCCTTGCGAAACAGCGATTCCGCCTCCGCATATCGACCCAGTTCCTCGAGTAGCCTGGCCAGAGTTTTGTACGACGTCACGTATGCCTCGTGTTCGTTTTCGAATGCGCCTTTGGCAAGCCGGGCATATTCGGTCACCAGATTCTCAACCTCGTCGAGCCGACCTCTGGCCGCCTGCGTGAGTGCGATGTTGTTCAGCGATGCCAGGGATACCTGATGCTCGGGCCCCAATACGGCTCGACGGATCGCCAATGCCTGGCGGCCCAGTTCTTCCGCCGACTCATAGGCTCCGCGGGCACGGTGTAGTACCGAAAGTTCATCCAGACTCTCGGCCACCCTTAAATCGTTCGGGGCATACAACGCCTTGCGGATGCGCAGTGCCCCTTCGAGCAAGGGTAGGGCCTCGTCCACGAGACCCAATTTCCGATACACCATTCCCATCACGTGCATCATGCTGGCGCGCACATCGGGCTGGTCGGCCAAGTCCTTACGGATTCGCACGGCGCCGTTAGCGAGAATCTGACGGGCGGTGACGACGCTTCCCTGTGCCCTGCTGGGATCGGAAATGTCGAACAGGTCGACCAAGAAGCTGGCGACCTGCTCAGCCTTGCCTGCCGAGTATTCGGCCTTGACACGGAGTGCATCGGACCGCTGGTACAGGACGGCCATCCAGATACTGAAACCCAGAACCGCGAGGAATAGTGCGGTCATCAGGCCGAACGGCAGGCGATTGCGAATCACCAGTTTCTTGAGTTGATAGAGCGTCGTGGCTGGTCTGGCCTGAATCGGTTGGTTCGACAGGAATCGATCGATATCGTCTGACAGCGAGCCGGCCGTCTGGTATCGGCGATCGGGATCCTTCTCGAGGCACTTCAGCGTGATCGTTTCGATATCAGGGTCCAGACCGCTCTCGATCGATCGCATCCTCTTCGGATTGGCTTCCAGAATATTGCCGAGTACCTCACGCATGCTACCCACAACTCGGTAGGGAAACTTGCCGGTCAGCGCCTGGTAGAGAAGCACACCGAGCGAGTAGGTGTCCGTCCGAAGATCGACCTTGTCGGCCGTGCCGTCCGCCTGCTCCGGGCTGGCCCAGGGAAGCGAACCCACGAACTGCCCCGTCTGCGTCCTGTGGGATGCGGATGCTCCGCCGTTCTCGTGGTCTGATTCAAACTTGGCTAACCCAAAATCGAGAATGTGGGGTTCGCCCGCTTCATCGATAAGTATATTGCTGGGCTTCAGATCCCTGTGGATGATGCCGCGTACGTGCGCGGCATTGACCGCCCGGCAGACCTTGGCGAAGAGTCGAAGCACCTCGTGTGCCGGCCAATCACGCTGCGCAACGAACTGATCGAGCGGCGTGCCGGCGATGTAGTCCATCACGAAGTAATGGTTGCCGTCTACGACCGCGCTCTCGTGAATGGTCACGATGTTGGGGTGTTTGAGTCGAGCGAGAATCTGAACCTCCCGCTCGAAGCGCGACTTGCTGACCGGGCCCGAGTAGGGCCCTTCGCGCATCAGCTTGATGGCGACGTCTCGCCCGGTTCTCTCTTGTCTGGCCCGATAGACAATGCCCTGACCACCGCGGTGGATCTCCTCAACCAGTCTGTGTCCCGGAAAGGCATCGGCGGCGGGTTTATCAGACGTGGAGGGCTGTGCGGCCAGCCCGGCAGCCGTTCCGCCATCCAAAGCCTCACGCAACGCGGCGTTAATCAGGATTCTCTCGCAACTCGGTTGATCGCTCGCCATCGAGACTCCAGTACACAGCAGATGTTGCACAGCCGCCCGGTCGGCACCTCCCCAGCCGAGCCCCCCCGATAGACCGGCGAACCATAGGCACGTGCCCTTCCAGTAATAAGCGTAAGAGTTGCCCTGCACTCACGGTGCATCACTGAAAAACCGCGAAGCTGAGCCCAGAATCTCGGCTAGCCGGTCGTGCGCCCGGGCCCGCAACATATAGACGGCCCCGGAAGATCGATCCAGATGCCTGGCGACCTCTTCAATCGCTTGTCCTTCAAGATCGTACCTGCGGATGACTTCCTGATAGGTATTCGGTAGCTGGGCCAAGGCGTGTTGAATCGCCTGTCGCGACTCGGTGACCGCTGCCTCTCGACTTGGCGTGCGGCTTATCCCACCCAGAAAACCGAACAAGGACACGCATGAATCGCGCGTCGGGTCGGGCTCGATGCGATTCCTGTTGCCGCCCCGTTTTTCGGCGCGAAGCATGCGCATGGCATCCACCAGATTCCGCCTCGCCAACTTGGTCAGCCATGCCGAAAACGCGGAGGAGTCCCGCGCGTGGAACTTCGCCAGGTCGAGGAACGCATCCATATAGGTTTGCTGCATGACGTCGTCGATGGAAATAAGGGCGGCAAACTTTTTGGGAATGGCGTTGGCAAGCGATCGACGCACGTCGGGGCCATGACGCTCGAACAAATCGCCAATGGCCGCGTGGTCCCCTCCTTGGGCACGCACCAGAAGATCCACATCAGAGACGTTCACGGACACGCCCCTTACCATAATACGAGTTAGCCCGGCCTTGACACGACTCGTACAGGCTAACCTCAGAAATCTCACACTGCAATGATTTGTGCGGATCTATTTGGCTTACTGGAAGTCTACGCCACAACATGAGTGCCTCGATTGCTGACGAAAACACGCCGAACGACCGCCCCACGGCCGTTCCCACGACGTGAATTTCGCTAGACAGTTGCCGGCAGCACTTGACGCACAACACAAGAATTCTTCGGGTTATCTTCGATCTGCGACTTCTTTCGAAAAAAAGATTGCGGTTGTCCGTGAGTCCATCCGACCCTTGCCGCTTGGCTTATTTGTGTGGTCGGTGGGCCGGCCGAGTCTTCGACGAAAAGCGGATACGAAATCTTGTCGATCCGCCATACGTCTTTCCCAACAAGGAGAGAGAAAATGAAACCAGCAAATACCGTGATGCTTTTGATCGTCGGGATTGCCGTCTCGAACGTTCTCGCGCAGAACGCGACGATCACGGGGACGTCGGATGTGAGTGCTTCGCGTATGGAAACAAGCGTGGCGGTTGCGCCGACCCCGCAGGAAGGCGACCAAGGGGATGATCCGCCGATCGAGTTGCTGTTGGACAACGACTCGAGCAAGATCGGATTTCAGGCATTGCTCACGAACGGAATGGGAGGCCCGATCGCCAATCCCAACGGGCAGCACGAATTGGATTTCCGCCTGTACGCATCGGATGCCGGCGGTATTGCCATCGGTGAGGTGCTCGATGTTCTGGTCACCCTGGACGGCGGTGTCGCCAGCACGCAGGTCGGGCCGATGGATCCGACATGGTTTGACGGCTCGGCCCGCTGGATGGGCGTGACAGTGGACAACGGCACGGAGCTGACTCCGCTGATTCCGCTCGGCTCGGTGCCCTATGCCTTTCGTGTCGACAGGGTGGCCAGCGCCGAATTGGATGACAACATCGAGCTGGGTGATATCGCCACGAGCGGTTCGTTGACGGTGTTCTCCGGCGATGTCGAGCCCGAGACGATCACGCTGGATGGTGCCGCAGGCCAGGCCACGATCGGCAGCCCTTCCACCCAAGCGGAATTCATACTCCATGGCACGGGCCCGCTCATGGAAACGCGCGACGCCGCTGGCACGCTCGTGTCACTATACGGCTACGACGCTTTCGGCGGCGGCGCGGCCCTTCTCATGAGCACGGCCGGCGGCACAACGGGGCTGCTACTCGACGGCCAGGTAAACGGCGGCGACGGCGGAGCCGTTCAGCTCTTCAATAACGCCGCGGAGGAGGCAATTTCACTGACAGCGGCCGACGCCACGATTCGCGCCGGTTCCCTTAGCGGCGGCGTGGGCGGCCACATTCACCTCTACCCATCCGCCGGCGGTCCGTCGTTCATCCATCTTGACGGCAACAGCGCCGATGTCCGCATCGGCGTCAGCGCCATCGCGAGCGGAAACCTGAGCCTCTACGACGTCTCGGGCGGCGCGTCGACGATCGATCTACGCGGCGGCTCCGGAGAGTTGGTCGCGACGAACGGCACCAACGATACCGTCATCGTTGACGGCATGGGAAGCGGCAACGGCGGCGCGATTTCGCTGCGGAATTCGTCGGGCGTGACGCGACTGTCGCTTACCGGAAGTTCGGCTGACGTCGACTCCTCCGGCATGCCGCTGTCGCTGAACAGCGGTTCCAATCAGAACGTCTTGTTGGCCACCGGCGGAGGGCGCGTAGGCATTGGCACCACATCGCCGAATCACGAACTGGTGATCCAGGGCGATGATCCGGCCATGACCATTCGCGATGACACGACGGATAATTCAGCCAACGCCGCCAGAATCGAACTCCTCGAACGTTCCGGTGGAAACTACGACGGCGGCGCATTCCTTTGGTGGAATGGTGCGGACAACAAGTTCTTCGTCGGCACAAAGCAGGGTGGCGTCAACACGAATGTGCTCGTGATCGATCGCGCAACCAGCAGCGTCGGTATCGGTACCCAATCCCCCGCCGGCTACCGCTTGGCCGTCAATGGTGCGATTCGCTCCAAGGAAATTGTGGTCGAGACCGGTTGGTCGGACTTTGTTTTCGAGCCCGGCTATGACCTGCCCACATTGGAGGATTACGAGGCGCACATCTCAGAGCACGGCCACTTGCCGGATATTCCCTCCGCCGCGAATGTGGCAAAACATGGGGTCAAGGTCGGCGAGATGGAGTCGAAGCTGCTGCAGAAGGTCGAAGAACTGACGCTGCACATGATCCAGATGAACAAGCGTATTGGTGAGCTCGAATGCGAGAATGCCGAGCTGCGCGGGCTGTAACAACTGTAGGCATTCATAATAGCGAGAAGCAATACCATGATGACCAAAAACAAACGACACATCGTGCTGATGATGACACTGGCGATGTTTCCGTACTCTTTGGTGACGACCGAGGCTCTGGCCCTGGACCCACAGCCGCTCCCCGTATCAAAGGGCGTCTATCGCCTGCCCTACACGGACGGCACGGACGTGTATTTCGTGAACGATCATACGAACCATCCGGCGGCGTTGAACAGGGTGGACCTGGTTGGACTACCCCAATATCCGGACGCCACGCATACCGTCGTGTCCGCGGCGGCGGGTTGGATTCGGAGGATTCAGGAAAACAACTTCACGTTCTGTCCGGACAAGTGTGGTCCCAACAATGACTGCGATGGTAACGGCACGACCGACAATCAGTCGGCCTGGAACGCGGCGTGCCAGAACTACAACGGACCGGCGGCATCCTGTTGTGAACAAGATTTCGAGGAGAATGGCGGCACGTGCCCCAATGGGGGTACGTGCCAACCCAGCCCGAACGTTTGCGCCACAGACGTGCCGAACAACTTCGTGTGGATAGAGCACGCCAACGGCGAATGGACCAAGTACACTCACTTACAAACCGGCAGCGTCAGCGCCGCCGGTCGCTCCGTGGATGAGTACGTTCCCGCCGGCACGCCGCTCGGTCTGGAAGGCGACATTGGGTACGCCGGCGGCGTGCACTGCCACTTTGAGGTCGCCGTGCCGTACTACGTGGAACGGCTTGACCAACTCGACCTCGACAATTTGACCATGATCGACCCCGAACGCGAGCCCCCCACAGAAGAAGACTTTTTCTGCAAGGGCTTTCTCCTTGACGACTTCGTCCAAGACGACGTCCTCTACGAGGACAAGAACAACAACGGGATGAACAATCCCGACGACGATGTCAATCGGCAAAACCGAATCGGCGTGTTCTGCCAGGTCGGATTTCCGGTGGACAACGGCAGCGATACGGCCGTGGCCTGTGATGACGCGTGCGGTAACGTCTCATTGGACCTGGTAGGAACGATCACCCCTGCCGCCTCGCCCAGGTATGAACAAGTATCGGGTGACGCGGGCAATGACACCGGCGACCTCGTCATTCAGCCGTTCGCAGGTCTTTCCGTGCGTGCCGGTGGGACGATCACGCTTTCGCCGGGGTTTCATGCGGAAGGTGAATCTTTCTTCGTCGCGTCTATTGGAGCGTGCGACACCCCCGGCGGTACGGGGGAATAGAGACGGACAGGAATCGTTAAACACCGCCGCCACGACTCGAGCACATGGAAGCGCAGGCGGCTTTACCCGGAGATTTGAATTATGATCGTTCAACGAAACACAACGATATTGGGACTCGTCACGATGATGTCTTTCGTCACGATAGGCGAAACGACTCTCGCCAACACGGTGAAGGAGGCGGCCGTTTCCGCTGGGGCGACCGGTACGGCCGGCGGCTCTTTGCTCAACGCAGGCCAGGCCGTCATGGGAATTGCCACGAGCACCACACACGGCATGAAGGCGGGGATCATCCCGCTGATTGTCACAGCCGATGTCGGTGTGGCGGTCGCACCGCCGACCCTCGCCGATCCACCCGATGACCGATTGAAGAACCGATACATTTCGATCAAGCCACACGGCGCGGACGGATCGAATTTCGGGATGGATTTCGACATCCGCCTCACCATGACAAGTACGCTGGTGAACGGCGTGACCGCCGTGGGCTCGCAATGGTGGGCTAATGCGCCGGACGCCAAATGCATCGCGGTCGTAGGTCCGACGCGGCCGGCGGCGGCACCGAATTGGGACAACTGCCGTACACTGCACTTGACCGGCTGCCCGGTCATTCCGACTTCGTCGTACGACGTCGTCGCGATCGCCGGCACGTCGGAGTCCACGCCGCTGGCGGCGGCGACCCAGGCCAAGCCGGGTGACAAATGGCACGGTGATGTGGTCGGGTTCTTTGACGGCTCCGAATGGACCGCGCCGCAGGGCATCATCAATATCGACGACACGGTTGCCGCCATCAAGACCTTCCAGGATCCCAACGCGTTCAACGCCACACATGTGTCAGTCACCGACGTTCATCCAAACCAGAACGGCACGCAGATCAACAGGGTCGTCAACATCGACGACGTGTACGTCCTTATCCTCGGATTCAAAGGGCAGGAATATCCGGGCACGGAGGTTGAACTTTGTCGCGCGCCGTAGGCAGGGGGGTGTGTTGCTCGCCGGGGAGGCCGCTCCCTTCGTCTCCCCGGTGAGCCCTCCACCGTAACAGCCGATGCTAACCACCATCAAGCGGCCGCCCCGCCAATCGCCTTATTCACAGTCAGCCTTGCGGTCCTCGGTGACGCCGTCAAGACACTACATACATCGGCCGTTTCGTTTGCACCGCCCTGAACAGCAGTCAGCATCACTTGCACAGACGCCGTTTTTCGGCCCGCATCCGCAATTCTGGATGGGCGCATTCAGGCACCCGGTGATCGAATCGCAGTGGTCGGCCGTACAAGGATCGCCATCGTCACAGTCAAGCACCGTGAAGGTACAGTTGCCGGCCACACACGCACCGACATGACATGCCGAGCCGCCGTCACAGTCGCGATCTGCCGAGCAGGGAATCGCGCAATCCGTGGCGCAGTCGGCGTCGGTTTCCACCCCCTCGCAAATACCATCACCGCAGCACGAAGGCATACCACCGGAGGCCACGCAGTAACTTCCTCCTGAGAGGCAACGTTCATCGTCGCAACCCACGGCGTACTCGCCGGCATTACCGCAACAGAAACGACCTGCCGGTTTCCCGTTCAACTTGCCCTGACAGTCCTGGGGACAGTTGACGCAGTCCTCGGACGCACCCGCCTCGCAGATGCCGTTGCCGCATACCCCGCCCGATGCCGCAAGACAGTCGCTCGGACAGTTGAGGCAATCTTCCGCTCCCTGGCACAACCCGTTCTCGTCGCAGACCCTCGGCGCGCACGTGGCCGACGATTCGTCACAAGCCTCACCGGGACACGGATCGCCGGTCGTCTCGCACATGCCCGCGTTGCAAAGCTCGAATCCCGTACAATAGAGACCGTCGTCGCAATCGGCATCCGACGCGCACGAGGTGCCAGGGTCCAGGCAGCCGCGCGAATCGCGGTGGGCCACGATACTGGGTATCGTGACATTCGGCTCGAAGCGGTTTGCGCAGGTGACGAACGGATTCATGGTATACGGGGGATCCACGCAATCGCAGTGGGCCGCGCTCCAATTGTGGCCCAGCTCATGCGCGGACAGGTCCGTGGTACATCCGAAGTTCGAGTTGAAATCAGACTGAACGACGGAGAAACCGCTACTGGTGCACACGGCGCTTACCCACGCGACACCGATGGTACCGCCGTTCATATCCTTGCCCGTAAACAACTGTGCCATGTCCCGCTGCACGTTCCCGTGGTGGTAGAGCCACTGCGCGCGAAACTCGGTCAAGAGCGTGACCGCGTCGGTGGACGTATACGGATCGGGTTCGGTCGTGCGGATGATGATCGTCGAGATGGTGTGGCGGATCGACGCGTCCCGTTCGTATTGGACGTTCACGGCGTTGATGACCGCGTTGATTCGTTCCTCCACGGCAGCGGTACTGCCCCAGCGCACGAAATACTCGTAATCGGCATCGGCCGCGAGTTC
>Ga0055480_10001263_pt1 | contig 10060 bp, 4 predicted proteins | sample Muzzi_PWB_D2_FD_57935 | JGI IMG/M metagenome (GOLD analysis project Ga0055480, IMG submission 57935) | Wetland microbial communities from San Francisco Bay, California, USA, that impact long-term carbon sequestration - Muzzi_PWB_D2 | ecosystem: Environmental > Aquatic > Marine > Wetlands ... | reverse complement strand
CATCACAAGGATCTCGATATATTCTTGGCACTTAAGGCATTTGAATTCATAAATCGGCATAATAAACTCCTAAAAAATCAATTGTATAGCGTCCTGTTGTATTATCATCGCAGTGAAAAAGTCAAGACTGCGGGGCTGGCGCCGGCGATTCTATCTGAACATGGTTCATTAAACCCGGCCTTGTGCGGGCAGGCGCTCGGCGCCACACGCAACGGCGTCAAGTGTCCGTAGGATGCGCTCCGGGCGGCCCGGAAACTCGCCACGCTCAAACAGTCCGGGCCGCTTTTCCTACGCTGCATCCAACGGGCACTAAGACGCAATTGCTCACGTGGCGCCGAGCGCCTGCCCGCACATGGCCTAGTTGCCGGAGCTATTGGCGAGAATTTTTTCCCAGCGGTTGCCGCAAGGCATATGAGACGTTGTAAATAGGATTCGGTCAGAATTGCTAAGGCTTACGCTATCGTGAAGATGCCTCGGTCAGCATCTCCTTGGCATGATCCATGGTCTTGGGCGTGATCTCTTCACCGCCCAGCATACGGGCCAGCTCCTGTACCCGCGCGGTGGCGTCCAGCCGTCTGATGGTCGTATGGGTGCGGCCAGCGGCTACAGCCTTCTCAATGCGAAAATGATGCTCTCCGTATTTGGCAATCTGGGGCAAATGGGTGATGCACAGAATCTGATGGAAACGGGCCAAAGCGGCCAGCTTTCTGCCCACCATCTCGGCCACCCCGCCGCCAATACCGGCGTCCACTTCATCAAAAACCACCGTCTCCAGGGAATCATTTTGTGCCAGAATGGCCTTGAGCGCGAGCACCACACGCGAAAGCTCTCCGCCCGATGCTATCGCCGTCAAGGGCTTGATGGCCTCGCCCACATTGGGTGCAATCATAAAAGACGCTCTGTCCACGCCGGTTTCCGACAAAAGCCGGCCGTTCAATGCAAGGTAGGCGCTGACATCCTTGGGGGCCTGTAGATCGGCAAGTTCAACGCTAAAACGCGTATCGGTCATCTTGAGTGAAGCCAGCTCGACCTCTACCATGCGCGCCAGCTTCCCGGCCGCTACTTGGCGCTCACGGGACAACTGGTCGGCCATTTGTCCCAAGCGTTCATGGGCTTGGTTGAGTTGCTGTCGAATTTCGGATAGGGCCTCGTCGATATTCTCGATCTCCGCCAATTGTCGTCCGGTGACTTCGGCATATGCCAGCACGGAAGCCATTGAACCGCCGTATTTGCGTTTCAGCCGGTTCAGGGTGTCCAGTCGCTCTTCCACCTCTTCCAATTGCTGGGGATCCAAATCAAGCCGGCCCTGGTATGCCCTTAATTTGGATACCAAATCCTCCACACCATAGGCCAGCGCGTCCAATTCGTCGGCGGGCTCCTGTAAAAGCGCATCAATACCCGCGCATTTGCCCAACTCCTTGCCCAGGTGTCCCAACCGCTCGAACACCGCCCCGTCAACGCCGTAGAGTTCATCGAGGCATTGCTGCACCGTTTGGTAAAGCTGCTGCCCGTTTTTCAGCCGCAACCGTTCCGCTTCAAGCTGCTGATCCTCGTCCGGCATGATATTGGCGGCTTCGATCTCCCCGCACTGAAACCGCAGAAGTTCCATCTGCTCGCTTTGGCGCGCCTGCCGGCGCAGCAGATTTTCTTCCCGCTCAATCAGGGGCAGTATATCCCGGTAAGTATCACGGTACTGGTTGCGAAGATCCAGCAACCCGCCATACTGGTCCAGGATAAGCAAATGCTCATCATCCTTGAGCAGCCCCTGGTGGGCATGCTGGCCGGAAATGCTGGCCACGTTGGCGGTAATGGCGGTAAGCACCTGCATGGTAGCCAGACGGCCGTTGATGTAAATGCGATGCCGATCATGGCGGGCGATGATGCGCCTTACCAACAGGCCCTCTTGGGGGTCATATCCCTGCTCCACCATGACCCTGGCAACACTGCTTTGAGGATCGATCAGGAAAAGGGCTTCCAACTCTGCGCTATCTGAACCGGTGCGAATCAAACCGGGTGACACCCTGCTGCCCAGCAACAAATTGACGGCGCTGATAATGATAGATTTGCCGGCGCCGGTCTCACCGCTCAGCACGGTCAAGCCGGATTCGAAACCAATGGACAAATCTTCAATGATCGCAAAATTGCGGATGGACAATTCCTGAAGCATTAGAATGCCGCACCTTTAAGGGTTCCTGTCTTCAGCCGACCCAATGGCCGGCCGGTGGGTGTTTCTCCCCAGACGCCGCCCATAATAGTGAAACGCCGAAAGGGAGTCAACGACCAGCCGCATAGCACCCAATTTAAAAATAGCCCATCGACCACCATCAGGCTTTCGGCGGCTCCGGTACTACCCGTGCCTTCTTCTTCCTTGGCGGCGTCTTCCGCCAGACGCCGTCTTTTACATAGCATTGCCAGCCCCATTTGAGCCAACCCAGCAGCGCATAGGCCAGCCAAAGCGCCCAGGCCAGCATCAGTACGCGATAACTCCAGATGGGCAGGCTCAATACCCAGGGACACGGCATACTTTCGTCGATGCGATCCTGGGTCCAGTTCAGGAGCCAGCTGCTGGAACCGTTGCCTTGGATCTGCATGTCGGGTTGTCCGATGAGTCCCGCCTTCACTGCTGCAAAAAGGGCCGCCAGGGCCGCCACGGTAAAAATGATCAAACCCAATTGCAGCACATTAAAACCCAGCCAGTGGCTTGGCATGGGTCGCTGATCGCGCAACCCCAAGGCCAGCAGCCAACCCACGATAATAAGGGTCAGAGCAGCCGGAATCTGGGTCAAACCAAGACCGAGCAGAATCCACTGCCAGGTCTTTAGCGGTGTGAGCGTCAGCCGCCCCAGTCCGAATGCGGCCATGAGAATCACCACCAGATAGCTCCAGAACAGCACCGCCGGCCCCCATCTGGGCCCACCCGCCAGCAGAATCCATCTATTCTGGGGCATTTTCAGCGAGACCTTGGCATTCACCGCCGCAAGCCCGATTTTTATCAAGGGCACTTGGAACAACGCTTTAAAGGGCGTCAGTTGATGCCAGCTTATGGCAACGGTTTGCATGCCGGGATGCAACGGTACAGTCACCCATTGACCGTCCTGGCGAACCGGCAAACTGCGGCCGTCGACCTGCACATCCTGCAGGTTGGCCTTGGGTGGCAGCTCGACAACATGCTGCCCGCCGCGGCTGGTATTGATGTTCAGGGTCAGATCCCCACGGCTGAAACGCTGGCCCGGGGCAAGGGCAAGGTCGGCCTTCTGAACGGTCAGCACCTGGCCTTCCAGGGCTTTCGGGCGGTGAACATTGATCGATACTTTCTCGCCGGGCCACGGCTGCCACTGGGGTTGCCATTGGCCACCGCGGTTTTGGTGATGAACCACCGCGATACCCTCCAAATCGCAATGCCAGATCGGACTGGCATCCAACAGCCAGGTTTCTGTCCAAGGCACAGCCCGTGGCGCGGTCAATTTGATGGCCGGCACAATCTTAAGGGTCGATGCAAATGAAATCCGGCGTTGCTCCGCCGACATATTGATAAGCGCATGGCCTTGATCCACATGCAGGCCCGGTGTGGTTACGGACTCATCAGCCAGCAGGGGGACATTGATTACGACAGGGCTGCCGATGGGCGTCACCCGATCAATGGTGGTATCCACCTGCCAAGTCAATCCCATGTGGATCCGACGTTGAACCTTCAAAAAGGGCGACAGGGTCCCATTGTCCCTGGTCGCCGACCGGCTCAGGCGTTTCTCTTCAAGGCGGGTCAATTGAATGCTCGATCCGGTGGTGCCATTGGGCAGAATGCCTTTAACGGCCCATCCTTTGGCAACGAAGGCGGCCAGATGCGGTTTCAGCGGCAGCGGTATCTGGACCAGACTCTCCTGGGCCACGCTCCCCATCATGACCACCGTATGCAGCCCTGCCGGCATGACCGCCCATAGGCCGCCGCCCTGATCGCGCGCCATTCCGCTGATGGGCGCATTGTCCAGCAATACTTGTTCCGGCGTCCATGACTTGCGATTCACCGGCAGGGGAACCGAAGTCTGATCGGCCGCATGCAATTTGAGCATGATCTGCAATTCATCGCCGGAAACGGCCAATTCCAGCCGCGATATATCCGCGCAATACGGCAGACATTCGGGTGGTTCCAACAACCGTTGTCTCAGCGTATCCAGCATCTTCGGCGGCGGAAAATCCCCTTCGACCGCCGCCAGGGCCGGCGTCCATTGCGCAATGCCCCATAAGAGCGGAACCACCATCAGCGCCGGGCTCAATTTGAGCTGGCTTTGAATCTTTCGCCACCACGGTTTCCAGTCAATCACGCCCCAGATCAGCAGTCCCAGGAGCGCGACCCGCAGCACCGCCAGGAAAAGGTTGATCAGCGGTGAGCATAAAAACAGGCGCATGGTTTGGTCCTTGGCCACCGGACCGTTCCAAACCAAACGGACCGTATGCCAATGCCATTCCGGCAGTCCCGGTCCGGTGGGAATCAAAGCGTCCGGGTCCTGGTGCCAGACCGCCTGGGCGGTTTGACTCACAGGCGGGGCCGATTTGGGGACGGAGATCGATGGTTCCGATGCAGCTTGATCCAACATTTCTTTGCTTAGCAAGCGCGCACCCTTTTTCCGCGGCGCCTCTTCCAGGGGCGTCGGCAGGGACTGCATCGGTTGCCGGGAAATCGCCCGAAAATCATTGTGCGGAGAAAGTTGGGGATAGAGCCCCCAACGGACCTGATGAATGACAAAGGGGATGGCGATGACCAACAGCACGACCACCGCGCCGATGCCCCACAGGGAGACGGTACGCTTGATCCAGTTGTCCGGCAGGAGCGGCATGAGGGCCAAAACGGCCAGGATATGCAGCCATACCATCCGGGGCGCTCCCGGCTCATGATATAGCAAGGCCATGGCGGCTAATGCCAGCAATCCCCAGCGCCAACCGCGCAGCCGATAAACCGCCAGGGCAATGATCAGCACCAGGAAAAAATCAAGCAGCGACCAGCGCTGCAGCCAGGTGTCCGACACCTGGTCAACGCCCATGACCGCCAACAGGCGCCAACCCGGAGGCAGATGAAGTTCGGCGGAAAGCTTTTGAAAATCATGGTCCCATCCCACCGCATTGATGGCGCCGGGCCTTTCCGGCAGGCGGGCATCACCTTGCAGGTTCAAATTGCCACGCCGCAATTCCACGCCGGCTTTTTGCTGCCCGCCCTGGGCCGTTATCACCTGATCGATACCGTCCACGGCAACGCGGCCTAAAACCGCGGGTGTATTCATGGCCAGGTACCATTGACGGCTCAGGGTGCCGTCGATGGTGTCCTGGAGCGTAAAGCCCCGGCCGTCGAAATCCAACCACCACCGCCGGAAAAGCCTCAGTTGATCCGGCACCGGATCGGGATCCCCGCGTCGGACCTCCTTGATCTGCATGACAGACTTGGGCTTGATCAGGTAAGCAGAGTATCGTCGCCATTCATTGGGCATTTCCGTTTGACCTGGTTCCACCTGGGGAACCCCGTCGATCTCTACCAGGCGCAGCTGGTGCTGGGGTTGGAATGTCCAGACTTCATCGCCATGGGGACTTTGGCCCAAGCCGATTTTGCTCACCGCAGTGGGCATGCGGCCAATGATCCGTACCTCCCAGCGTCCCGGCCGCGCCTGTATCAGCAATTGCCCGTTGGCATCCAGACGAACCGGCAGCCGGCTGTCCAGCGCCATGGCCACCATATCTTGCAGCATTACCTCCTTCATGCGGATCTCCCGCGCCTGGCCGGAGACGTCCAGGCGCAACAGCGTAGTTATGCGCATGGGAATGGTGTCAATGATCAAGCGGAAAATGCGCACCTTGACCTGATCTTCACGACCGGTTTGGACATCCCGCTCCTGCAGCCACAAGCGCCCCTGGGCATCGACAGCCGGATCTTCCACCTTTTCACCGTTCACGGTCAGGGAAATCAAACCCACCGAAGGCGGTACACGCATCATTTCGGGCGTCTGGCGCCAGTAAAAGCGCCCGGCAATATGATGCTCCCCCGGCATTAAGCGAACCGAGGGTTGGCTTTCCCGGTTCACTACGGCAGCGGAATTACCGTCGACGACGACCCCGTCAGGCCACATCTCCAAGCCACCGGGAAGATTGACCCACCCCGGGGCAAACATTGACCACCGCTGCTCAAAACGGCCGCCATCATCCTTCACATCGATGGTTAAGCGCGATGGCCACTGGCAACGCACCACGGCACCGTCATTATAAGCCGCCGGGCAGAGTGCTTCTTCATGACCATGGAGCACCCAGTCCTGCCACCGCGCCAGTTCCGGCGGGATCTCCATCGATGTGATCGCGGCGGCAGCCGGATGCACAGATCCGCCGGCAACGGACAGCAGGATTATCCCAATGCTCAGAAGGCGCTTGATCATGAATCTCTCTCCTTGTTAATCATTTCGGATTTATCTGCTAATTTTGATTATTGCTACAATTTAGTAGTGCGATATCGGTCGCCATTCGATGTGCGACGGCTCGTCAAGGGGCAATCAGAACTTAACGAATTGCGTTAAGGCATTTGGACGCTGCCAATATAGAAGCAAACGGGCGGCGTGTCAATTAAGACTTAAATCAATAGCAATCTTAAACCTTCGAAATAACTTTGAATTGATCAACCACCCGCTTGACTGCCACAGTCAGGGACGCGGGGCTGTGGCCCAAGGCATAGGCGGCATCGCTGAGCAGGGCACAATCCGGCGAACGGACCGCGCCCAGCGGGAAGTTTTCAATTTCATAGCCAACCGGCAGAGCCAATCACCGAGCATTCCGCTGGCACCGGTGGCCAGGAGGTTCGGTGATCCACTATTTCCAGCAGCGGAAACGGTCATTGATCAAAGCTCCTGTGGCCAGGGGTTATGACCGTTTCAAAGACCAGGCCGTTTCTGCTATGAGGAGGCTGCGATAGAGACAGAATTAGAATATATCTCAAAAGTTTGCGAAATATTCTAAAGATCCCCAGGGAGAGGCGTACCGCGAATGACGATGCCGCCCACCATCGCTTATTTCATCACGCCCCATGGTTTCAGCCATGCCAGCAGGGCCGCCGCCGTCAAGGCGGCCGTAATGAAACGCCGGCCCGATGTTCGCTTCGAGCGCTTTGCCACCTGCCCCCGGGAGATATTCAGAGCCTCCCTTGTAAAGGCTATGCGCACGATGCACCGCAAACCGAAAACGGCGCACACGACGTGGCCGCCTATCTCTTGTGTTTGCTGGACCGGCATTGACGTCCATCGGCTCGAACCGCCAGCGCAGGAATCAATGATCGGAGCGCACCACGCGGTTCCGCAGTGTGCCGATCTTCTCTATCCAGCACGCCACCTCATCGCCCGCTTTAAGCTCCACGGGCGGGTCCCTGAAAATGCCGACCCCGGATGGTGTACCCGTGGAGATGATGTCCCCCGGCACCAAGGTAATGTCTTCGCTCACGTCGGCGATAATTTCGTCGATTTTGAACATCATGTCTCTTGTGGTGCCGGACTGCATCAGTTCGTCGTTCACTTTGGCGGTCAAACGCAGATCGTGCACGTCGCCGAGCTCATCGGGGGTCACCAGGAATGGCCCCAAGGGGGCGAAAGTGTCAAAAGATTTGCCGCGAAACCATTGGGAATGGGCAAACTGGGCCCGGCGGCCGGATACATCGTTCATCACGCAATAACCGGCAATATGATCAAAGGCCCGCGCTTTTGGAATGCGTTTGCCTTGCTTGCCGATCACAACGGCCAGTTCTACTTCCCAATCCACCTGGTCCGAACTGCGGGGAAGCAAAATCGGATCGTGGGGGCCGCTTAATGTGTTGGGCGTTTTGCAAAACAACAGCGGCGCCTGGGGCGTTTCAAAACCGCCTTCCTTGGCGTGTTCAGCGTAGTTTTTTCCCAGACATATGATTTTTTCCGGTCGACCCACCGGGGCGCCCAGGCGAACATCCACAGGTTGCCCCTCGGTCGATATATCGGCCACTTTCGCGATCCATCCCTCCTGGAAAAAACGCTTGCCGATATCGGGGAGATCTGGATAAATAGACCGCAAATCCACAATACCGTTCTCCTGCCAAAGGCCGGGCCGTTCCGCACCCTGCGGCCCGAATCGGATCAGTTTCATGTGCACCTCTATTGAATTGGTTCAGCTTTAAAAAACCCTATCGTTGCCCCAAAGCAATGCCATGGAACCACCGGGCGTGTAAACCCAAATCAATTTGCCCCGCTCGGGGGCTTTACAAATCCAGGGAATCGGTTTAAAAAGGTTGATCTTTACTCCGCGATGCACCATAGTGCATGGGTTTGATCTTACCCCAGCGGCCTGGATTATTCACCGTCGGCATGAACTCCAAATCTGACCAGCATTGCATCTATCCAGGGTACTTAAACCCGAACATCGCTGAAATTAAGGGCTCCGGAGCCAAGGCGCAGGGGGGCGATGCGGTTGTCAGCCTGCTGCAAGCCTTTGGCCTTCCGCCCCACGGCATGATTTGACATCATTTCTATGCGCGATATAAAATAAGCCAATTGGGCGGCACAGTCTGGCAGGAGGACACTGAATGGCGTTGAGACGGTCCGGTAACGCATCCGGCGACGGCAATGGCGCGGATTCCGGGGATAAACACCAAATCCGTATCTTGGGTGATCTCTTCAACCAGTTGGGAACCGACCCGATCCAGAACATCCATGTTATCGTACGCCAGGCGTCCAAGGTACTCAATTGCGCCAGCGCCCTCTATCACCGCATAGATGAGCACAAGGATGCGCTGGCTTGCCGGGCCGGCTACAATCTGCCAGCCGGCTTTCCTTCGCAAAGCCAATCATCGGGCCGCATTTGTTACGAGGCCACCATCAAAGGCAAGAACAAAGCCGTTGTGCTGGAGGACCTTTCTCAAACCCCGTTCCAGCAAAGCGATCCCAGTGTGGCGCATTGCGGTCTCATGGCCTATTTGGGGTTTCCCATTCTTTGCGATCATAAAGTGATCGGCTCCCTGGCTGTTGTCGACACCCGCGCACGCCAATTCGACGAGACCGATGTCTATCTCATTACGACTCTGTCCAAAGCGTTGTCCCTGGAAGAAGAGCGGATGCGCATGGACGCCGCCCTGAACCAGAGCGAGAACGAATATCAGGACCTTTATAAAATGCTCCGCCTGATGGCCGACAATGTGCCCGACCTCATCTGGGCCAAAGACATGGAAGACCGCTATATCTTTGCCAATCAGGCCATGTGCGACAAACTGCTCAAATGCCGTCAGCCGGATGAAGCCATCGGCCAGACCGATATCTTCTTCGCACGACAGGAACGCGAGTCAGGGCAAAACCATACCTTCGGGGAAATCTGCGTGAATTCCGATGAAGTGGTCAAAAAGCAGCGGGCGCCGGGTCGCTTCCTGGAGGAAGGGCTGGTGCGCAACCAATACCTGATCCTCGATGTTCACAAGGCGCCCTTTTGGGGGCCCGATGGCCGTATCATCGGCACCGTGGGCTGCGGCCGCGATGTGACCAAGGAAAAGCAGATTGAAAAAGCCCTTAAAAAAAGCGAAGGCCGCTATCGCGATCTTTACAACAACACGCCGGTAATGCTTTGCTCCATGGACAGCAACAACAACATCACCAGCGCCAGCAATCTCTGGCTGGAAACATTGGGTTACGAGCGCAAGGAGGTCATCGGAAAAAATTTCCTGGACTTCTTCACCCCCGAAAGCCGCACAGACGCGGTGAACGTATCATTGCCCGAATTCTACCGCTCGGGCCATATGAAGAACCGCTCTTGCCAATTTCTCACCCGCAGCGGCGGGCTAAAGCATGTGCTGCTCAGCGCCATATCACAATCCGATGACCTGGGGAACTATGACGGCGCCCTGGCTTTTGCCGTGGATGTTACCGACACCAAAAAAGCCGAGATGGAAAACAGCCGCTTGTCCGCCCGCTTGCAGCAGGCCCAGAAAATGGAAGCCATTGCCACCCTGGCCGGCGGCGTTGCGCATCAATTCAACAATGCCCTGGCCGTCATTCTGGGCAATTTGGAATTGATCCAGATGGACGGC
>Ga0055480_10001261_pt1 | contig 10064 bp, 8 predicted proteins | sample Muzzi_PWB_D2_FD_57935 | JGI IMG/M metagenome (GOLD analysis project Ga0055480, IMG submission 57935) | Wetland microbial communities from San Francisco Bay, California, USA, that impact long-term carbon sequestration - Muzzi_PWB_D2 | ecosystem: Environmental > Aquatic > Marine > Wetlands ... | reverse complement strand
TACCGAGAGACCCATGACCACGAGCCTTGACCACCTGATCGCCCAGGCGCGTGACCGGTTTGCCCTCCAGGACTACTATGGAGCGCTCCATCTGCTGGACGAGGTCCTGAACACCGGCGGTCGATTCGCCGACGTCCATCACCTCCGAGGCCTGAGCTATTCCCTCCTGGGCCAGCATGAGCGCGCGTTGGAGGCCTTCGGCGCGGCGCTCGAGCTCAACCCACGCTACATCGAGGCCCATATCCATCGCGGGATCGTGTTGGGCGAGCTGGGGCGGGGCGCCGAGGCGCAGGAGGCGTTCCGCCAGGCCGCCTCCCACAGCGCGCCGGATGGCGGGGGCATTCCCAGCCACATCGCCGGGCGCCTGGCCAACCAGCACACCACACTCGGAGACAGCTACGCCGAGATCGGCCGGATGGCGGAGGCCGAGCGGGAATACCGCACCGCGTTGGCACTGGCGCCCGAGTTTCACGACATCCGCTACCGGTTGGCCCGTCTCCTCCTCGAGGGGGGGAAAGTGCTGGATGCACGGGAGGAGCTGGAGACCGTCGTCGGGCTCCGCCCCAACTTCGTCGACGCCCAGGCCACCCTCGGCCTGGCGCGCTACTTGTCCGGGGACGCCCAGGGCGCTCGTCAGATCTGGACGGCGTGCCTGGCGCAACGGCCCAAGAACGCCCGGATCGAAGCCTATCTCGCGATGATCGAACGAGCCCTCCCGTGAGGCTGGCCCCACCCGGCCGGCTGCCGGAGCTGGTGATGGTGATGGTGCTGGTCTCGCTGGGTTGTCGATCCGACGCCGGTCACGAGCGCCTCGGGGACGAGGCCTATGGCGGGCTCCGTTACCAAGAAGCGCTGGCGCACTATCGGCAGGCCGCAGGGACGGGCGCATCCGCCAACCTCCTCGCCAAACTGGGCGCCGCCGCGGTCCATGCCGGCGACCTCGAGACGGCCGCCGAGGCCTATCGCCAGCTGGCCGCCACCGACCCCGGCCGGGTGACCGAGGCGGCGCAAGGCCTCCTCCGTACCGCCCAAGCGGCAGACCGTGCCGGCGACGTGACGGCGCTGGCCCTGGTCCTGGACTCGCTCCACGGGGTGGCCCCCGACTGGGCCGGGGGCCGGCTGGCACTCAAAGTCATCCAGGCGGACGCCGCCGACTCCGCTGCCCGACTGCGCCTCCTCCCTCTGGCGGTGGCGGCCGCTCCCGATGCGGCCACCGCGGATTCCCTCCTGTCCGCCTACGCCGACGCCCTCCGTGGCGCCTCCAACTGTCAGACCGCCGTCCGGGTGTACCGGTCGGTCCTCCGGCGAGACCACAACGATGCGCTCGTCCCCGGCCTCCTCCACGGGAGAGCACTGTGCGCCCTCCGCCTGGGGGAGGAGTCTCTGGAAAAGGATCCGTGGTCGGCCGAGGGGTGGTTCCTGGAGGCGATCGATGCCGCCGGGGAGGATTCGACCGGCCGGGTGGCCCTGGTGAGGCTGGGAGACGCCCGCCACGCCCAGGGGGACTTGATTGGGGCGGCCCTGGCCTACCAGTCGGCCATGGGGCCGACCTCGGAGCCAGACTCGATTACCATTCAGGCCATGACGAAGCTCAACGCCATTGCAACCGCCCCCGGCCCCGGTGATACGGCCGCTTCCGTCCCATGAGGCGTCGCCGGTATCTCATCGCGGCGGTCCTCGTCCTGACGGCCGCCTGCGGGCGGAACAGCCAGGGCGCCGGGGGGAGCTCGGTCACGGAGATCCGCCTCACGGCCAGCCCGGAGGAGGTCAACCTTCTGTGGAAGGACGCGGAGGCGGCCTACCGCAAGGGAGACTGGTCCAAGGCGGCTGAGACCCTGGAGCGGCTCGTGCTCGAGCTCCCCCCGGGCGATGACCGGGTTCCGCGGGCCCATTTCTACTTGGGTGAATGCTATCTCGGGATGAAGAGCCACCTCCAGGCGGTGCGGGAGTTCCGTCGCGTGTCGGACGAGCACCCCAACAACCCCCTGGCGCCGTTGGCCCTCCTCCGCGCCGGCGACGCGTATGCGGAACTCTGGCGACGGCCCGAGCTGGACCCGACGTACGGTTCGACGGCGCAGTCGACGTACCAGGAGCTCCTCAACCGCTATCCCGAGAGCGATGCCGCCCATCGGGCTCGGACCGCCCTCAAGGACCTGCAGGAGTGGTTCGCCCTCAAGGACCTCAAGACGGCCAAGTTCTACCTGCGGTACAAGGCGTACGATTCCGCGATCCTCTATCTGAAGGCCCTGGTGGCTGATTATCCGCGCACCAGTGTGGCGCCCGAGGCGCTGGAGCAGCTGGTGGAGGCGTACATCAAGCTGGGGTACACGGAGGACGTGGAGGAGACGTGCGGGTATATGCGGCGTTTCCACCCCGACCGTCCGGAGACGCAGGAGACGTGTCCCCTGGTGGGCTCCCCGGCGTCGTGACGCGTGATCGGGCTCTTTGGCGGCTCGTTTGATCCCATCCATCACGGCCACCTCATCGTCGGGCAACTCGTCGGGGAGGCGCTCGGGCTCCGGGAGGTGCGCTTCATGCCGGCGTGGGAGCAGCCACTGAAGCGCGGCCGCCACGGGGCACCGGCGGCGGACCGGCTCCGGATGGTGGAGCTGGCCGTCGCGGGCGCGGCCGGGCTCACGGTGGAGCGGGAGGAGGTCGAACGGGGCGGGCCCTCCTACACCGTCGAGACGCTGCGGGCCCTTCGGGCCCGTGAGCCGGGCGAGCGGTTTGCCGTGCTCGTGGGCGCAGACGCGGCGCGAGACCTACCCGCCTGGCACGAAGCGGAGGTGCTGCCGGAGTTGGCGGAGCTGATCGTGTTTCGGAGGGGGCGCCAGACGGTCGACGAGGTCCTCGGCGTGCGGGCCGTGGAGGTCCCGGCCATCGAGATATCCGCGAGCACCATCCGCCGCCGTGTCCGGGAGGGGCGCTCGATTCGCTATTACGTTCCGGAGGTCGTTGCCCGCTACATAGACGATCGCCGCCTGTACCTGAGTAACGAGGGATGATAAAGAACGCAATCACGAAGGTCTTCGGGAGCCGGTTCCAGCGCGAGTTGAAGAAACTCCAACCCACGATCGACGCCATCAAGGAGCACGAGGCGCGGCTGGGGACGCTGAGCGACGAGGCGATCCGGGGCCAGACGGCCACATTCCGCGGAATCATCGCCGAGCGGACCGGAGCGACCAAGGAGGAGCTCGAGTCGCTGCGGGAGGCGAAGCACGCCTGCGCCGACCCGACCGAGCGGGAGGAGCTGGAGCGGAAGTTCCATACGGTGGAGGAACGCTACAGCGGGGAGATCGCGGCGGTGTTGAACGACCTCCTCCCGGAGGCGTTTGCGACGGTGCGGGAGGCGTGCCGTCGCCTGATGGGGACGACCGTCATCGTCACCGGCAACGAGGTCACCTGGGATATGGTGCCGTACGACGTCCAGCTGATCGGCGGAGTCGCCCTCCATCAGGGGAAGATCGCCGAGATGGCCACGGGCGAGGGGAAGACGCTGGTCGCCACGCTCCCCATCTATCTGAACGCCCTGACGGGGCGCGGGGTCCACCTCGTCACGGTCAACAACTATCTGGCGCGCCGCGACTCCCAGTGGATGGGGCACCTCTACACCTATTTGGGGCTCACCATCGGGTGCCTGGACGACACCGAGCCGTCTTCACCGGAACGCCGGGCTGCCTACCTGCAGGACATCACCTACGGCACCAACAACGAGTTCGGGTTCGATTATCTGCGCGACAACATGGTGTACCACCTGGAGCAGCGCGTCCAGCGACCCCATGTCTATGCCATCATCGACGAGGTCGATTCGATCCTGATCGACGAGGCCCGGACTCCGCTCATCATCTCGGGCCCCGTGGGTACCTCGGAGAACGAGAAGTACGCCCAGTTCAACCACCAGGTCGCGTCCCTGGTGCGACGCCAGACCGAGATGGTGAATGCCGTCATCTCGGAAGCCGAGTCGCTCCTCGAAAACGACGACACCCGCTATGACGGGGGCATCAAGCTCTACCAGGCCAAGATGGGGATGCCGAAGAACAAGCGGCTCCTCAAACTGCTCAACGAGGCCGGCCTCAAGCAGCTGGTCCAGAAGGTGGAGCTCGATACCATCGCAGACCGAAAGCTCCCGGTGCGAAAGCAGCAGATGCGGGACATCGAGGAACTCCTGCTGTTCGTCCTCGACGAGAAGGGACACTCGGTCCACTTGACCGATCGTGGGGCGGAGGTCATGTCCCCCGACGACCCGGCGCTGTTCATCGTGCCGGACATTTCGGAGGCGATCCACGCCGTCGAGCGCGACGGGGCGATGACGCCGGAGGAGAAGGCCGAGGCCCGGCGCAAGGTCGAGGGGGACTACGCCGTCAAGAGCGAAAAGCTCCACATCATCCACAAGCTGCTCCAGGCCTACGCCCTCTACGAGAAGGACGTGGATTACCTCGTGCAAGAGGGCCAAGTCCTCATCGTGGACGAGTTCACCGGACGCGCCATGCCGGGGCGGCGGTGGGCCGACGGGTTGCACCAGGCGGTCGAGGCCAAGGAGAAGGTCGAGGTCAAGGGCGAGACGCAGACCCTCGCCACCATCACCATCCAGAACTACTTCCGGATGTACGAGAAGCTGGCCGGGATGACCGGGACGGCGGAGACGGAGGAGACCGAGTTCTGGGAGATCTACAAACTCGACGTGATGGTCATCCCCACCCACCGGCCGATACGGCGGACCGACCACCCGGACCAGATCTACCGGACCCGCCGGGAGAAGAACCACGCCATCCTCGACGAGATCGAGCGGCTCCATGAGCTGGGCCTCCCGATCCTCATCGGCACCGTGAGCGTCGAGGTGTCGGAGACGTTGAGCCGCCAGCTCAAGCGGCGGGGGATCCGGCACGAAGTGCTGAACGCCAAGTACCACCAGCGGGAGGCCGAGATCGTCGCCAAGGCGGGGCAAAAGGAGGCGGTCACAATCGCCACCAACATGGCCGGCCGAGGGACCGACATCAAACTCGGGAAAGACCTGGATCTGACCGCGCCGGAGGCCGGCCTCCAGATCGTTGGGACGGAGCGCCACGAGTCGCGCCGGATCGACCGGCAGCTGCGCGGTCGCTCGGGCCGCCAGGGCGACCCGGGAGCCACCAAGTTCTTCCTGTCGCTGGAAGACGACCTGATGCGGCTGTTCATCTCGGACCGCGTCGCGGCCTGGATGGACAAGAGCGGCATCGAGGAAGGGGAGGTCATCACCGGGAAGCTGGTGACCCGCTCCATCCAGCAAGCCCAGAAGCGGGTCGAGCTCCAGAACTTCCAGACCCGGAAGCGGCTCCTCGAGTACGACGACGTGATGAACCAGCAGCGTGAGGTCGTCTACTCCCTCCGCCTCGGCGCCCTCGAGCGCGGCGAAGAGGTCAAGGCAGACGCCCGGAGGATGCTGCAGAGCGCGGTCACCCGGACCGTCGAGAACTACCTCGATCCGAGCCAGAAACCTGAAGATTGGGACCGGAAGGGGCTCCAAACGGAGTTGGCGCTCCGTTACGTCATCACGGTCGACGCAATCGACGACCCCGCCGCCACGCCGGACCTGGCCGCGATCGAGGCCGCGGTGGAGGAGGAGGCCGAGCGCGCCTTCGGCCGGAAACTGGACTATCTGAACGACTTTGGCCGCGCCATCGGGGCTCGAGGGGTCGACGTCCAGCTCCTCTCGACCGTCCTCCTGGCGGTCCTCGACGAGAAGTGGAAAGACCACCTCTACGACCTCGACCAGCTCCGCTACGCCATCCAGTACCGCGCCTGGGGACAGCGCGACCCCCTCCTGGAATACAAGAAGGATGCCTTCGAGATGTTCCAGGACTTGATGCACGACATTCAATCGACCTTCGCGGAGCGCTTCCTCCGCTCCCAGGTCTCGGCCGAGCCGCCGCGACCGGGGCCTCCGCCCACCGGGACGCCGGCCCGGTCGCTCGCTCCGCAGGGGGCCGGCGGTGGCGCCGCGCCGGACCCGCTGGCCGATGTCCTCCCGGGAGCCGTGTCTACCCGGCGGGCACCGCTCCCCGCCGGGGCCCGGACGGGCCCGGCGATCGGACGGTCTGCGCGGGCGCCCGGCGGGTTGCCCGGGGGCTCCGGCGGTAGCGTCCCCGAAGTGGGACGGAACGACCCCTGCCCCTGCGGATCAGGGAAGAAGTACAAGAAGTGCCACGGGGCGGCCGCCTAGCCGCCCCCCCCGCCGCGCCGGGATTCCCCGGCTCCCGACCGCGCGTTCCGGCCCCGCAGCCCCCATCCGGACGGACTATCCTGGGGGATGGGGTCCCCCCTCTCCTCCCTGAGCCAGGCCGATCGGCCGCGAGAACGCCTCTGGGCCCTCGGGGCCTCCGCGTTGACGGCGACGGAACTGATTGCCATCCTTCTAGGTACAGGCAGCGGCGGGCAAGATGCCTTGGCCTTGGCCAGACAGTTGGTCGAGGAGGGGGAGGGTTCGTTGCGCCGTTTGGCGGCGCGTCCGCCTGGGGCGCTCCTCCGCTCGCCGGGAGTGGGACCGGGGAAGGCGGCGCGGATCTTGGTGGCCTTCGAGTTGGCGTCGCGGCTGCTTCGGGAACAGCGGCCGGCGGTGGTCCGGATCCGGGAGCCGGAGGACGTGATGGGGCTCATGGGGCCGCGGCTTCGGGATCTCCCGGTGGAGGAGTTCCATCTGCTGGCGTTGGACTCGCAGAGCCAGGTCCTCCGGGACGTGCTGGTGACCCGAGGACTGCTCAACAGTTCCCTGGTGCACCCGCGAGAGGTGTTCCGGCCCGCCATCGCGGAGGCGGCGGCGGGCGTGATCGTGGTGCACAACCATCCGAGCGGCGACCCGACGCCGTCGCCGGAGGATGTGGCAGTGACCCGCCAGCTGGCGGCGGCCGGGCAGGTGCTGGATGTGCCGCTCTACGACCACGTGGTCGTCGGCGGCGATCGATTCGTGAGTCTCGCAGCAGCGGGGTTGGTGTGACCGGTATCCTTCCGTCGATCGCGCCCGAGTTTCAGCGCTCGCTGGCTCGGCACGCGGACCGGCTCGATCTGGATGCAATCGAGCGGGCCCTCGCGTTTAGCGCGTCCGCCCACCGGGGGCAGAAGCGGATGTCGGGGGAAGACTTCATCTCCCACAGTATCGCCGTGGCCGACATCCTAGTCGACCAGCTGCTGGACACGACATCGATCGTGGCGGCCCTCCTGCACGACGTCGTCGAGGACTCCGACGTCACCGCCGCGGATATCGCCAAGGGGTTCGGGGACGAGGTGGCCGAGATCGTGGATGGTCTGACGAAGATCGCCCACCTGACGTTCCGGTCGTCCACGGAGGAGCAGGTCGAGAACTACCGCAAGCTCCTCCTGTCGATCGCCAAAGATGCCCGCGTCATCATCATCAAGCTGGCGGACCGCCTGCACAACATGCGGACGCTCGAGTTTCTTCCGCCCGAGCGGCGCCGGCGGATTGCCACGGAGACGCGAGAGATCTACGCGCCGCTGGCCCACCGGTTCGGCATGGCGGGGGTCAAGGCGGAGTTGGAGGACCTGTCGTTCAAGTTTCTGGAGCCGGAGGAGTATCGCTCGCTGAGCGAGCAGATCGTGGCCACCCAGACCGAGCGGGAGGCCACCATCCTGCGCCTCAAGGAGCCCCTCGAGGCCGAGCTCCAACGCGCGGGCATCGACTGGTTCGAGATCACCGGGCGGCCCAAACATCTGTGGTCGATCTATCGCAAGATGCGGCGCCGGGAAAAGCCGTTCGACGAGATCTACGACCTGTTGGCTTTGCGGGTGCTGGTGCGCACCGTTCCGGAGTGCTACCACGTGCTGGGCATCATCCATCATACGTGGACGCCGATCCAGGAACGGATCAAGGACTACATCGCCTCGCCCAAATCCAATGCCTACCAGTCGCTCCACACGACGATCTTCGGACCGGGCGGGCAATTGTTCGAAGTGCAGATCCGCACCCAAGAGATGCACAAGACGGCCGAGTATGGTATCGCCGCCCACTGGCTGTACAAGGGCCACACCCCAGGCGACGAGCTCGATCAGGCGCTCGGCTGGTTCCGCCAGCTGCTCGAGCTGCAGCAGGACGTGCATTCGCCGGAGGAGTTTCTCGAGTTCCTCAAGGTGGACCTCTATCAAGACGAGATCTTCGTCTTCACCCCGCAGGGAGACGTCAAGCGGCTCCCCACCGGGGCCACTCCGATCGACTTTGCCTTCCACGTGCATACCGAAGTAGGGCTCCACTGCCAGGGGGCCAAGCTCAACGGCCGGATCGCCCCGCTCCATCGGGAGTTGAAGAACGGCGACACCGTCGAGATCCTCACGGGCCCCAACGCCCGGCCCAGCCGCGATTGGCTGGCGCACGTCCGCACCGGGCGCGCTCGCCAGAAGATCCGCCAATGGGTGCGCCAGGAGGAGGAGTCCGTCAGCCTGTCGCTCGGCCGGGAGATCCTGACCCGGGAGGTGCGCCGCCGCCGACTGGAGCCGCCCAGCGCCGAGCAACTGGAGGGGGCCGCCGAGACGCTGTCGCTGGCCGATGGGCGCGGGTTGGAGATCGCGGTCGGGCGCGGCGACGTCCCCATCAAACAGGTCATCCGAGCGCTCTACCCCGATCACTCCGTGGAGGATACGGCCGAACCCAAGCCGACGGTGTTCGGCCGGGTCATCGATCGGATCCGTCTGGGGCGGGGCATCAAGATCCAGGGGGTGGACGGCCTGATGGTGCGCTACGCCCAATGCTGCCAGCCCGTCCCGGGGGACGCGGTGGTCGGCTACGTCACCCAGGGGCGGGGCATCTCCATCCACCGGGCCGATTGTCCCAACCTCCTGAGCCTCAACGTCGAGGACCGGCGCGTCGAGATCGACTGGCAGGAGGTCGAAGGGGAGGCCTTCGTCGTCCGGCTGTCGCTGAGCGGGGAGGACCGGCGCGGCCTCTATGCCGATATCATGCAGGCGATCAGTCAGACCGGGACCAACATCCGCGCGGCCGACATCCACACCAAGGACGGCAGCGTCTTCGGCCAGATCTTCGTGGAGGTGGACAACCTCCCCCATCTCGCCAAGGTGTTGAAGGCCGTGCGACGCGTCAAAGGCGTCACCGAGGTGGAACGGCGCGAGGCGCCGGACGCGAGCCGCCAGGCCGCCGGGTGAGCCTCCCCGGCTTCCCGGGCCGGGTTACCTTTGGGTCATGCCACAACATTGGATCCTCAAGACGGAGCCCTCGTCCTACGGCTACGCCAACCTGGCGTCGGAGGGGCGGACGACCTGGGACGGGGTCAAGAACCCCGTGGCCCTCAAGCACATCCGGCGCATGCGCCCGGGGGACCGTGTGCTGGTCTACCACACGGGGAAGGAGCGGGCCGTGGTCGGAGAGGCCAAGATCGTGTCGGCGCCCTACCCGGATCCCAAACGCAAAGACGAGAAGCTCGTCGTGGTCGACCTCGTTGCGGTCCGAGCCCTCCCGCGGGCCGTCACGCTGAGTCAGATCAAGGCGGATCCGGCCTTCGCCGATCTGGCGCTCGTCCGCCAGGGACGACTCTCCGTGGTGCCCGCCAGCGAAGCCGAGTGGCGCCGGCTCGTGGGGATGGCCCGGGGGTGAGCGCGGTCTTCGACGTCCAGGCGCCCTACCAGCCGGCTGGTGACCAACCGAAGGCGATCGCGGCGTTGGCGGAGGGCCTCGCCGCGGGGGAGCGCTTCCAGACGCTCCTCGGGGTCACCGGCTCGGGGAAGACGCTCACGCTAGCCCACACCCTCGCGGCCGCCGGCCGGCCGACGCTGGTCTTGTCCCACAACAAGACGCTGGCGGCGCAGCTGTACGGCGAGTTGCGGCAGTTTCTCCCCCACAACGCTGTCGAGTACTTCGTCTCCTATTACGACTACTACCAGCCCGAGGCCTACGTCCCGTCGACCGACGTGTACATCGAGAAGGACGCGTCGATCAACGAAGACATCGAGCGGCTGCGCCTCCGGGCGACCTCGAGCCTGATGGAACGCGAGGATGTGGTGATCGTCGCCACGGTGAGCGCCATCTACGGCTTGGGCGACCCAGCCGAGTATCGCCACCTCATGGT
>Ga0055480_10001259_pt1 | contig 10067 bp, 5 predicted proteins | sample Muzzi_PWB_D2_FD_57935 | JGI IMG/M metagenome (GOLD analysis project Ga0055480, IMG submission 57935) | Wetland microbial communities from San Francisco Bay, California, USA, that impact long-term carbon sequestration - Muzzi_PWB_D2 | ecosystem: Environmental > Aquatic > Marine > Wetlands ... | reverse complement strand
GGGGCAGCGGGGGCAGCGGGGGCAGCCCGAGATGGTCGGGCTCCCCTGCCCGGTTGTCGAGGGACGCCCGACGTGAGTCACCCCGGCGCCTTCGGAGACCGAAGGTGCATCGAACCACTGATAGTGGAGGCGCCTCATGACCTGTCGCCGTCCATTCCTTCTTATTCTCGCCCTAGTGGCCGCCGGCTGCGGCGGTCCTCGCTCTCCGTCGGAGCGAACCCTGGGTGCCGAGGATGTCGATTCGCTCCGCCAGGGGCTGATCGAGCGGGGGGAGCGGGACCAGTACTATCGCGGCCTGGACTACGGGACCATGGACGACTCGACGCGAGGACGGCTCTTTGCAGAGGGTACGGCGACCGACAGCGCCAACACGGCCTGGCTCAAAGAGGTCGTCGCCGCCGTCGGATGGCCTGATTCTACCCGCTTTGGCGCGGAGGCCGCCCGTGCGGCCTTCTTGCTCGTGCAACACGCCGACCGCGACCCCGACTTTCAAGCCGAGATGCTGCCCCTGCTCGGTGAGGCCGCGGAACGGAAGGAGATCGACGCAAAACAACTGGCCTACCTGACCGACCGCGTTCGGGTGAAGCAGAGCCTGCCCCAGGTCTACGGCACGCAATACTCCGCCGACACACTCCCCGATGGCAGCGTCATCGCCGACGACGAGGGCCATCTCCACTATCTCCTTCCCATCGTCGAAGACATCGAACACCTCGACGACCGGCGTGCCGCCGTGGGGCTCGATCCCTGGTGGGAATACGAAGCCAGGATGGCGCGTCTCCATGAGCGACCGGCGGCGGATCGTCCGCGAGCCGAAGGGGAGTAAGTGGAGGCGGCGGGGCCGCGGGGCAGCCGATGCCGGTCTGGCTTCCTCCTCCCTTGTCGAGTAGCAGCCATGGGGGATCTTGAGGGAGGCCGCGACGGTTGCGTCCATCCAACCCTCGGGCCGTCAAACTCGTCTCAACACCTGCGACACCCAAACTCCACCGCCCTTACCGCCTAGCACCGCCGATTACCGCCTCCTGTCGCCCATGCCCATGCGCTTTCTCCTTCCCACTCTTGGCATCGTTGCGCTGGCAGCACCCGCCCGCGCCCAGGATGCTCCCGTCGCGACGACGGACCGCTTCGTCTTCTACAGCCGCCTTCCCCTGAATCTCAACGACGCCATTCAGCGCACCGTGCTCGGCCAGTCCGGGATCGACTCGGCGTGCCTAGTGTCCCGGCCGGCGGCGGAGCGGGAAGGTTGGAATACCGCCGTCGCCACCTACGGGCCGATTCTGAAGAGCGAACGGGGGATGCCGATTGCCGTGCGGTTCCATCTGGCGGGGATCGCGGAGCGAGTGCGAGGCGGCGTGGATCCGATCCCGGCGCCGATCCAGCACGCCCTCGACGGCGCCGCGCCGGCCTATCGGGCCTGTCAGTGGGCGGCGGACGACGCCGCCAACCGAGCATGGATCGCGCGTCTCATCGGCCGGCTGACGGAGATGGGCGACGAAGTCGCTGAGCGACTGGCGGCCGCCTATCAGACGTCGTGGCGAGTCGGTCCGCTTCCGGTGGACGTGGTGGGCTACGTCAGCCGCCAGGGAGCCAACACGGTGCGGCCACCTCACATCTTGATCAATTCGAGCAGTGAGCACCACGACGCCGACGCGGCGCTCGAAGCGATCTTCCACGAGGCGTCGCACACGATCATCGGCCCGCGGGACGGCGCGACCACGATCCTCCTGCGGGCCACGGCCGAACGGCTCGGCGTGGCCGTGCCGCGGGATCTCTGGCACGTCATTCTCTTCTATACGACCGGAGACGTCGTCCGCCGGGTCATCGAAGAGCGGACGGGACGGGAGTACCAGCAGTACCTCTACGCCACCGGCCTATTCCAGCGCGGATGGGGCGAGTTGCAGGCATCCGTCGAGCAGTGGTGGCCCCCCTACCTCCGTGGGGACGTCTCCATGGAAGAGGCGGTCACCGGCATCCTCGAGACGCTCAATCCCGGATGAACGTCCCGGCGTTGAGCTCCTCGTAGGCCTGGCGGAGCTGCTCCTCGGTGTTCATGACGATCGGACCGTACCACGCCACCGGCTCTTCGATCGGCGCTCCCGATACCAGGAGGAAGCGGATTCCCTCCTCTCCCGCCTGCACGGTGACCTCGTCGCCGCGGTCGAACAGCACCAACGATCGGTTGGTCGCCTCGCCGGCCGCCGGTGGCGCGTCGCCCACCCAGTCGGTTCTGACCGGGCCGGGGGCCGAGGCGTCCCGGAACGTCCCGGCGCCCTGGAACACGTAGGCAAAACCGTGGTGGGAGAGCTCCACCGGGAGCGTCTTTCGCTTCCCGGGCGGCACCCGGATGTCCAGGTAGCGCGGATCCCCGGCGATGCCGTCCACCGGGCCCGCCTTCCCCCAGAATGAGCCGCAGATGATGCGGGCCGTGGTCCCATCGTCCTCGGTGACCTCGGGGATGTCCGCGCCGCCGATGTCCTGGTAGCGCGGCGCGCTCATCTTGAGCGCGGCGGGGAGGTTGGCCCAGAGTTGGAAGCCGTGCATTCGACCGGCCGGATCGCCCTGAGGCATCTCCTGGTGGAGGATCCCCCGCCCCGCGGTCATCCACTGGACGTCGCCTGCCCCGAGGCTCCCGCGGTTCCCCAGGGAGTCGCCATGCTCCACCGTCCCCGCCAGGACGTAGGTGATCGTCTCGATCCCACGATGCGGATGCCACGGGAAGCCGGCGAGGTAATCGTCGGGATCGTCGTTTCGAAAGTCGTCCAAGAGGAGGAAGGGATCGAACGGCTCCGTCTCGCCGAAGCCAAAGGCGCGGCGGAGCTTGACTCCCGCCCCCTCCAGGGTGGGGCGGGCCTGCGAAATGCGCTTGACGGGACGGATCGACATGGGCCCTCCGGGGTGGCCGGGGCGGCCGACCGTCGCCGGTCGCCCAGGAACCAGCAAAATAAGCATTCCTTCATCGACATTTCACCCTCCCTCGGGCCGTCCGGCGGCTAGTTACCGGAGACTCGGTCCAAATCGGGAGGTCCCATGACCCCACGCCGGATGATTGATGGGAATGAAGCGGTGACGTCCGTGGCCCACCGTCTCAGCGACGTCATTGCCATCTACCCCATCACGCCGGCCTCGCCGATGGGTGAGCTGTCGGATCAATGGACCGCAGAGGGACGGCGGACCCTCTGGGGCACCGTCCCCGATGTCGTAGAGATGCAATCTGAGGGCGGCGCCGCCGGCGCCGTCCACGGGGCCCTCCAGGCCGGGGCGTTGACGACGACATTCACTGCCTCGCAGGGGCTCCTCCTGATGCTCCCCAACATGTACAAGATCGCCGGGGAGTTGACGAGTTGTTGCCTCCACGTCGCCGCGCGGACCGTGGCTACTCACGCACTCTCGATCTTCTGTGACCACTCGGACGTCATGGCAGCCCGGGGCACCGGCTGGGCCTTCCTCTGTTCCACCTCCGTCCAAGAGGCACACGACTTTGCCTGCCTAGCCCATGCCGTGACGCTCGAGGCCCGCATCCCGGTACTGCACTTCTTCGACGGCTTTCGCACCTCGCACGAAATTGCCGGCGTTGAAATGCTGAGTGACGACACGCTCCGCGCCATGCTCGACGACCGCATGGTGGCGGAGCACCGCGCGCGGCGCCTCACCCCCGACCGGCCCGTCATCCGTGGGACGGCCCAGAATCCCGACGTGTTCTTCCAAGGGCGGGAAGCCGCCAACGGCTACTACGCGGCGTTCCCCGACCGGCTCCGGGCGGCCATGGGACGCTTCGGAAAGCTGACCGGACGGTCGTACGACGTCGTCACCTACCACGGTCATCCCGCGGCCGAGCGCGTGATCGTGCTCATGGGGTCGGGAGCGCAGACGGCCCGCGTCACGGCGGAGCATCTGGCGGCCGCCGGCGAGCCGGTCGGCGTCGTGGCGATCCGCTTGTATCGCCCCTTCCCCGTCCGGGCCCTGGCCGCCGCGCTCCCGGCGACGGTGACGCAGATCGCGGTCTTGGACCGCACCAAGGAGCCGGGCGCGCCGGGGGAGCCTCTGTATCTGGACGTGGTGGCGGCCCTGGCGGACGCCGGTCGCCTGTCGACTGTGCGCGTGGTCGGAGGCCGTTACGGTCTCTCGTCCAAGGAATTCACACCGGCGATGGCCAAGGCCGCGTGGGACCACCTGGCGACGCCCACCCCACGTCACGACTTCACCGTCGGCATCGACGACGACGTCGGGCATACCTCGATACCGGTCGAGGAGGACTTCGCCCTCCCCCGGGGGGAGACGATAGAAGCCGTGTTCTATGGCCTCGGCTCGGACGGGACCGTCGGTGCCAACAAGAACACCATCAAGATCATCGGAGAGGAAGCGGGACGGCACGCGCAGGGGTACTTCGTCTATGACTCCAAGAAGGCCGGCGCGGTGACGATCTCCCACCTCCGTTTCGGACCCCACTCCATTGAGGCCCCCTACCTCATCACGCAGGCCGGCTTCGTCGCCTGCCATCAATTCGACCTGCTCGATCGTCTCGACGTGCTCGCAGCGGCGGCCCCGGGTGCCATCGTGCTCCTCAATGCACCCTTCGAGACCAACGACGTCTGGGGACGGCTCTCGGCGGAGGCGCAGGAGGCAATCGTCGCCAAGGGGCTTCGCTGCTACGTGATCGACGCGTACCGCGTGGCCCAGGAGGCGGGACTCGGTGTCCGCATCAATACCATCATGCAGGCCTGCTTCTTTGCCCTCTCCGAGGTCCTCCCCCAGGCGCAGGCACTCGAGGCCATCAAACGGGCCATCGAGAAGACCTACGGAAAGCGGGGGCCGGTGGTGGTCCAGCAGAATGTCCGTGCGGTCGACCAGGCGGTGGCGCACCTCCATCCCCTCCCCATTCCGGCGGCGGTGACGGCGACGCGCCGCCGGCCGCCTCCCGTGCCGGACGAGGCGCCGGCCTTCGTGCGGGACGTCACCGGCGTCATGCTGGCCGGTCGGGGAGATACGCTTCCGGTCAGCGTCTTCGACGCCGACGGCACCTGGCCCACGGCCACGAGCCAATGGGAGAAGCGCGCCCTGGCCCGCGAGATTCCCCAGTGGGACGCCGAGGTCTGCATTCAGTGCAACTGGTGCGCGCTCGTCTGTCCGCACGCCGCCATCCGAGCCAAGGTCTACGACGAGAGCCACCTCACCGGGGCGCCCGAAGGATTCCGGTCGACCACCTTCCGCGGGCCCGACTTCAAGGGGATGGGGTACACGATCCAGGTCGCCCCGGACGACTGCACCGGCTGCAATCTGTGTGTCACGGTCTGCCCCGCCAAGGACAAGGGCAATCCCCGGCACAAGGCGATCGACATGGAACCGGTACTCCCGATTCGAGCGCGTGAGCGGGAAGGCTACCGCTTCTTCCTCGACCTCCCCGAGGCGGATCGGACACGCCTGACCCGGTGGGACGCCAAACAGAGCCAGCTCCTCCAGCCGCTCTTCGAATATTCCGGCGCCTGCGCCGGGTGCGGCGAGACGCCCTATCTCAAGCTGTTGACCCAGCTCTTTGGGGATCGCCTCCTCATCGCCAACGCGACGGGATGTTCCTCGATCTACGGCGGCAACCTCCCGACGACCCCCTACGCCGTTCGGCGGGACGGCCGAGGCCCGGCCTGGGCAAACTCCCTGTTCGAAGACAACGCGGAGTTTGGCCTCGGGATGCGGCTGGCGACCGACAGCCTGCGACGAACGGCGGAGGTCCTGTTGGACCGGGTCGCACCGGCACTCCCCGAGGCGCTCGTGACCGGCCTCCGCGGCGGCCTGGGAGACACCGAAGCGGAGATCGTGAGCCAGCGCGAACGGGTTGCCCAGGTGCGGGCGGCGCTGGCGAATATCCAGGGCTCCGATGCGGCGCGCCTGGCGGAGCTGGCGGACGCCTTGGTCCCGAAGAGCATCTGGCTGGTCGGCGGCGACGGATGGGCCTACGACATCGGCTATGGAGGGTTGGATCACGTGCTGAGCCTGGGACGGAAGGTCAACATCCTCGTGCTCGACACCGAGGTCTACTCCAACACCGGGGGGCAACAATCGAAGGCGACGCCGCTCGCCGCGGCGGCCAAATTTGCCGTCGCCGGAAAGGCCACCCCCAAGAAGGACTTGGGGTTGGAGGCGATGAGCTACCGCCGCGTCTACGTGGCCCAGGTGGCCATGGGCGCCAACATGAATCAGGTCGTGGCCGCCTTCCGCGAGGCGGACAGCTACCCGGGCCCCGCACTCATCATCGCCCACTCTCCCTGCATCGCCCACGGCTATGATCTCCGCCATGGGGCCGACCAACAGAAGCTCGCGGCCCAGACCGGGGCTTGGCCGCTGTATCGCTACGACCCTCGGCGCATCGCGGAGGGGAAGCCCCCGCTTGTCCTCGATTCCAAGGCGCCGGCGCGGCCGCTCCGCGACTATCTCATGAACGAAACGAGGTTCCGCATGGTGGAGCGCATCGATCCGGTGCGCTTCCGGGCGCTGACCGCCGCCGCCGAGCGCGACGCCCGTGAACGCTTTGCCGTGTACCAACAACTGGCCGGCATCACGGTCCCCCAGGACGACGAGCCGCCAACGACGGAGGAGGCATGAACCTCACGACCTCGTACCTGGGGTTCGAACTGGCCCATCCGTTCATCCCGGGGGCGTCGCCCCTTGCCGACAGTCTGGACACCGTTCGACGCTTGGAAGATGCCGGGGCGGCGGCCATCACGATTCGCTCCCTGTTCGAGGAGCAGCTCCGCGGTGAACAGCTGTCAATGCACCACTACGTCGACCATCCGGCGGAGTCGTTCGCCGAGGCCCGGACGTACCTGCCGGCGCCGAGCACCTTCGTCCTGGGACCGGACACGTACCTGGAGCAGGTCCGGAAGATCCGTGAGGCGGTCGACGTCCCGGTCATCGCCTCCCTCAACGGCGTTACCCCCGGCGGTTGGTTGGACTACGCCCGACTGATCGCGGAGGCCGGCGCCCATGCCCTCGAGCTCAACGTCTACGAGGTCCCCACCGATCCCCAGGAGGGTGCGATAGAGTTGGAGAATCGCACCCTCGATGTCGTCAGTGAGGTCGCGGGGGCGGTGACGATCCCCGTCGCCGTCAAGCTCTCCCCCTACTATTCCGCCCTGGCCAATTTTGCCCAGAAACTCGTCCAGGTGGGTGCGCGCGGCGTCATCCTCTTCAATCGGTTCTATCAGGCGGACATCGATCCCGAGGCGCTCGAGGCCGTGCCGACACTCCAACTGTCGAGCTCGGCGGAGCTCCCCCTCAGGATCACCTGGCTGGCACTCCTCTCGGGGCGCGTGAACCTGTCCCTCGCCGCGAGCGGCGGCGTGCACACCGGGATGGACGCCGTCAAGGCCGTCATGGCCGGCGCCCACGCCGTCCAGATGGTCTCGGCGCTCCTCCAGCGGGGACCGGAGTATCTCACCCAGGTGCGGGACGAGTTTGCACGCTGGGTGGAGGAACACGAGTATCCATCTTTGGCCGCGCTCCGCGGTAGCATGAACCTCCTCCGCTGTCCCGACCCCGCGGCCTACGAGCGCGGGAACTATATGACTGTGCTTCAGAGCTGGCGCGGTTTCGTGTAGCAGGCGGGGGCAGCGGGGCAGCCAAACTGGCACATCCCATTGCCCCCTCAAGTGGCTGTCAATGAGGGTCACACGCCCAGTAGATCGCCCACGACCCCTACGACCGCCTAGTACCCCCGCCCCCCTCACTCCACCCGTAACACCGTCAACGGATCCACCCCGGCTGCGCGTCGCGCGGGGAAGTAGCACGCCGCCAGCGCCGTCCCGAGGATCACGGCGCACACCGCCACGTACGTGGGCGGGTCGGTCGGGGCCACCTCGAAGAGGAGCGACCCGAGGAGGCGCGTCGCCCCGAAGGACACGAGGAGTCCCCCCACGAGCCCGGCAACGACCGGGGTGAGTCCGGACCGTACGGTTTGGAGAAGGACGTGCCCACGGGGCGCCCCGAGCGCCAGCCGCACGCCGAGCGCGCGACGGCCGTGGGTGACGAGGAAGGCCAGCACGCCGTAGATGCCCACCATCGCCAGGACGAGCGCCAAACCCGCAAAGGCGCCAAACAGTCGGAGGAAGAGCCGGTTCCCGGCGAGGGAGCGCTGGATTACCGCGTCCATCGGCATCACCCCGCGGAGGGGGACTGACGGGTCCACACGCCAGATCGCCTGGCGCACGCTCTCCGTCAGGGCCGCCGGGTCGCCGGCGGTGGCAACAATCAAGGCTCTGGGCCGAAGGGGGAACGGGGCATTCATCCGGAAGATCTCCGGCTGCGGCTTGGCGTCCAATCCAAATTGCAGGTAGTCGGCCACCACGCCGACGATTCGGAAATCATCGTCGATGTTGAGGGTGATATGGTGGTCGAGCGCCTCTTGCGGTGAGCCGAAATGGCGCAGCGCAAACGACCGATTCACCATCGCCACCTCGTCGCCCGAGTCGCGATCCTGATTGGTCATCACGCGCCCGGCGAGAAGTGGAATCCCCAGGGTCGAGAAGTAATGGTCACTCACGACTCGGAACCCGGCGTTCGGCATCGCCTCGTCGGCGGCCAGGGTCATGTTGTCCACCGTATAGTCCCACCCCCACCCTTCGCCGGAGAGGGGGAGAGACTGAATCAGCGCGGCGGATTCGACGCCCGGGAGCGCCTCGACCTCGGCCACGACACGGTCGAAATAGCGATCGAGACTCTCAATGTCCCGATAGGCGTCCCCCGCCGGGGCGAGTCGAAGCGTCAAGAGGCCGGTCGTTCGGATGCCGGGATCGACGGCGCGAAGGCGCTGGAGCGAGCGAACCATGAGCCCGGCGCCGGCCACGAGGACGACCGCGAGTGCCACCTCGGTCGCCACCAGGACCTGCTTGAGCCGACGGCGCGCGCGCTCCCCGCCCGAGCCTCGACTGGTCCCGAGGACCGCTGCGGGATCGGTCCGCGACAGGCCGAGCGCCGGAAGGAGTCCGCACGCAGCGGCGGCCGCCAGCGACACGGCGAACGTGAAGGCAAGGACGGGGAGGCTCAAATGGATCCCGTCGGTCCGGGGGAGAACGAGGGCCAGCTCCGGGCGGAAGATCCGCACCAACCCGATGGCGATGCCGAGGCCGACGAGTCCCCCGGCCACGCCGACGAGAGTGCTCTCGAGCAACGCCCGTGATGCCAGCCGTCGCGCGGGAGCACCCACGGCGCACTGAATCGCCGCCTCCCGCCGTCGGGACTCGCCCCGCGCGAGGAAGAGATTCGCCACGTTTGCCACCGCGATCAGGAGCACCAGCGACACGGCGCCCAGGAGGATCCACAGGACCGCGCTGGCGCCTTCCACCGTGTCCTGGAGGAGTGGGACAACGTAGGCGTCCGCGAGGGTCTCGACCGTCATCCGTTGGGAAGCCCCGGCCTGGATGCGACGGGCCAAGACCGCGACTTCTGCGCTCGCTTGCCCCGGGGAAACCCCCGGCGCCAACCGGGCGACGACCCTCCAGCAGGTACAGCCCCTCGAGGATCCCGGGGCGTCCGCCTCGGGGTCGATCTCCGCCGGGCGCCAGTACTCCCATCCCGGTCGGAGTGGGACGTGTCCCTGCGGCATGATGCCAACAACGCGGACGGTGGGTGTGCTGCCGTAGGACACCTCCACGATCCGCCCCACGACCCCACTGTCGCCACCGAACGCGCGTTGCCAGAGGCCGAAGCTCAGGATCGCCACCGGTTCGGCCCCGGGCGCCTGATCCTCCGAAGTGAAGGCGCGCCCCAACATCGGCTGCACGCCGAGCGTGGCGAAGTGCTCCGCGGAAACATCCCCGCCTGGGAGCTCCTGCGGATCACCGTGGCCGAGGAGCGTTGAGCTCGCCGATCGAAAGATCGAAAGCGATTGGAAGCTCTCGGCCGAGTCGAACGTCCGGGACCACCCCATCGTGAGCCAGGTATCATGCCACACTCTGACCAGACGATCGGGTTGGGGGTAGGGCATCGGCGCGATGGCGATCCCGTGCACGAGCGAGAAGATGGCGCTGTTGGCCCCGACCCCAAGCGCCACCGTGAGCACGGCGATCGTGGTGAACATCGGG
>Ga0055480_10001258_pt1 | contig 10068 bp, 9 predicted proteins | sample Muzzi_PWB_D2_FD_57935 | JGI IMG/M metagenome (GOLD analysis project Ga0055480, IMG submission 57935) | Wetland microbial communities from San Francisco Bay, California, USA, that impact long-term carbon sequestration - Muzzi_PWB_D2 | ecosystem: Environmental > Aquatic > Marine > Wetlands ... | reverse complement strand
AAAATGCGCTTTTTTTATGAGTTACAGGTAGTTAAAGCCCTGGATGGACACTAACTAGTGTCCACCCATAGCATCCTCAACATACGTCCAGGTATTCCTACGGTTAACATTTTCGCCGCCTTGAACTCGACGAAATTATCTCATTTCTGGTTGGACACTCATTTTAGATGCGAATATCACGCGCTAAGGCACCTGTTTCTGAGTTCCCGCAATGATGTTATGGACAATGTTCTTGCGGCGTAAAAATTTGGCGGGGTCATGATTCGGCTGGGCTAAAAGCTTCGTCAGGTATTCCTTCTGACGAAATATCGCCACATCGTATAAATTGCAGGGAATATTCCATCGGGATTTAAAATGAATGGCGGCCAATTGATCCAGATTGTCAAGCTGTTTTTCTATTCGGTCGGCCACCAAGGGGAAAAAAGCGAGGGTTTTGGAGAGCAAATCCATCTCATCGCTATAGCCGAGCACTTGGCCTTCTTTGAATTCTCGATAGAGATAAAATAGCTTCTCAAGGTAAACGCGGTCTGCCATTTGACCGATCAAGTCGGCACAACCCAGGATTTTTCCCAAGAGCTCATCGATTTTGGAGGAAAACCGGATTGCATCGATTCGGATATCCAAGTCCGTACATTGAATCATCAACCGGCAAGCCGGTATCTCCTCGTTGTTGAGGCCGTAGCGCCGACCGTATTTCGCGATAAAATCCATACTGCGCTGTACGTGAATCGTGGTGAATTTAGCCCCTGTTCCAATTGCGTCCATTTTGTCCTGAATATAGCCGGCGTCGTGGGCCATGGCGGCTACCAGTCCTGTAAAAATTTGCCTCTGACTCATACGGTGTCCGGTAAGAAAAGCGCCATGAATTAGACGGGCCATGGCCAGGGTGGTATCGGTAATATGCCTCAGGTCGTGAAAATATGTATTGCAAGCCTGCTCTGCGGGCCATCGGCCCTGGTAGAGGCTGACCATGAAGCTGAATGCATTGGATATTTGAGATGGATCCATTCGAGGGTCGACAAGGGTCATGATAAACAAGACCTCATCCAAAACCGAACCAGGAGAGTCCATATCCACGAGGTTGGCCAATTGATGCGGGCTGTTAAATAGCGTTTTCATTTCCATAACTTCGAATATAATATGACCATAATATAAGATCCACTTCGCCCAACCGTCGTTCGAGCATTTGCAATTCATGGCAGCAATTGCTATTTATAGTTTTAGCAATCGTTATTCCTGAATAGAACCATAGTGGATTCATCGTATATGATGCAACGAATTATCTCGCGACCTGATTTTGACGGCGTAGTTTGCGCCGTTCTGCTTAAAGAGGTGCTTGGCCAAAACCTGCCGGTGTGCTGGGCTCAGCCCAATGAAATGCAAAACGGCCAAGTCCAGGTGTTGCCGGACGATATCATTGCCAATCTGCCCATGTATGGAGAATGCGCCCTCTGGTTTGATCACCATATTTCCAATGAAATTCAAAGGCCGTATAAAGGGCTGTACCGTATAGCACCATCAGCGGCAGGATTGATCTATGAGTATTTTAATGATGCCCTGGATTCGCGCTTTGATGCCCTCGTAGCGAATACCGACAAAATAGATGATGCCCAATTGAACCTGGATGAAATCCTGCACCCCGAACGCTACCCCTATATCCTGGTCTCCATGACTCTATCGGCAGGCCCCTCCGACGGGCAGACATTTTGCAATCATTTGGTTGAATTGCTGCGCACCCTCAGTATTGAACAGGTGTTGGCCGACCCCCAGGTCAAACAACGCTGTGCGCGGGTCATAACGGAAAACAGAGCCTATGAAACCTATCTGAAGCAGCATACGAAAGTCCAAGATTCTGTTTCAATAACAGATTTTCGCAAATTCGATCCGGTGCCCAACGGGAACCGCTTTCTGGTATATTCTTTATTCCCCGATACGATCGCCAACATGAAAATTTATAACGAAAAAAATAAGACCATCATAAAAATCGGGCATAGTATCGTTAATCGCAATTGCCAGGTCAATGTAGGCGGCCTGTTGTCTCATTACGGTGGAGGAGGGCATCGAGGAGCCGGCGCTTGCAGCTTGGACAATGCCCAAACCGACAAAATAATTTCGGAAATACTCGAAATTCTGATTAAAAATCAACCCATTGAACCGATCTAACACTGAAGCGGAGAAGGAGGATACCCCATGGCGCACCAATTAAAACTGCAGATTTCTCCCAATAAAAGACCAAAATCCTGGAACCCGGAAAAAATGCTGGCCGATGCCTTGGCCGAAAAAGCCCTCTTTTTGGATAACCACCCGGAATACAAACCGTTTCAGCGTGAAATCGACATATTGCTGGATAAAGCCGGTAGTTCCGAAAATCGAATGACCGTTCTGGCTGTGCTCATGGAGGCTAAACTCCTTGAACTACATGAGCAGCTTAAACGACTGAACACTATCCTAATCAGGGAAGGTGCTGCGCGGGTTCAGAGTTCAGTTTATAGACATCAAAAAGGTGCGTAGATTGATGCGCTTGTTTTGGATGCGCAGCTTGCGGCGGATACTCATCCGAACGGCATCGATGGTGCGCATTGAAAGTCCCAGGAGGGAAGCGATCTCACGAGTGCGCTTGCCTTGACGAATGAAAGTGGCAACCTTGAGTTCCGACGGGGTCAAACCATAAAATTCAAGGGAGAGCCGACGTAAAAATGCTGTGGTAATATCATTCAAATTGGACTCAAGGATCCTCAGGTAAGATTGTTGACGTTCATCGCTGGTCACTGCTTTGAGCCTATCCATAAACGGCAGGATCAGTTCCTTGACATTGAACATTACATGATCTTCAAATTCGTGCTTGTCCATTTCGCGACGTTTGAGCAAAACCCTCAACGCAGTATTGGTCTCCTGCAAATTGGCCTTTTCCAGTTGCAATGCTGCTTCGCGTTCCTTCAAAGCGCTCTCTGCTTGGCGGCGCTCCATGATCTCCTTGCGCAATTCTTCATTGGCCAACTTCAATTCTGCATTTCGAATCAGCGCCTGCTCTTCCAATTCGCTGACAGCACTTAGATGAATATCCTGGCCTTGAATTGTTGGGGGAATGGCATGACAAATCCCCTGCATGAACAGGAACTGGCCATGGAAATTGAATTTTACGGTGTAATCAATCGCCAATCGATGAACTGTTCCTGCGCTTGCAATCATTCTACATTGTAACCTGCCGGAACGATCCTGCCGGCGAGCAACTGTTTCTGAAAGGACATCTGTCAAGCTATCACGATCTTCAGCAGCGATCAAAAACCGGATTGATTGACCGATCAATTCATCAACCTGGTAACCATATTGGGCCACGGATTGATTGACTGCGGTAATCATGCCGCCCTCATCCAGAACAAAAACAATATCGGGAATATGATTGATCAACAGTCCGTATCGCTGTTCGGCCATCTCCAGCGCCATCAGCAATTCTTCATCGCGATGATGGCTAAGGGTTTGATTAACCTCATTCATTTGCTTATAGACTCTGCCATGGCATTAGGGTAGCTCGCCACCAGGCCGGTGTCGGCCGCATCATGCGGCATAGGATTGGGTAGACCATATATCCATGCATTTAACCCGGTTGCCCGGCAGTGTCAAGCCGCGGCATAAATACCCAGCAATTCTCGGTGAAGTGACCGGTGAGGCTGGGCCGTGCTTGCTGCTGAATACCTTTCAGCCAGAATTGCTGATAAATACCAATAATAGATACGATCGTCCTGGAATGGATCTTCATTGTCCTTGCCTTCGGTTCTAAACAACGGTATGCAGGGCCATGTTTGACGCATAGGACCCAGGCAAATAAGGAATCATATGATGAAGCTAGGCGTTATTGGACGCCCCCAGTCCGGCAAGACAACCCTCTTTGAGGCCCTGACTAAAACCTACGCACATTCGGACCAACGCAAGGAGATCCGCCTCGGCACGGTTCAGGTGCCGGATGAACGGGTGGGTATCCTCTCGGCGATGTATAATCCGCGCAAAACCATCTATGCCCAGGTGGAATACTTGCTGCCTTCTCCGGCCGAACATGTCAAGGAAAGCGCCAAAGAGCAAAGCATCTGGACCCAGGTGCGGGACTGCGACGCCCTGATTCACGTGGTGCGCAACTTTAAAGGATACGGCACCGAGCCCCCCACTGCCCAGGCGGATTTAAAAGCCATGGATGACGAATTGATTTTTTCAGATCTAGTGGTGGCTGAAAAACGCCTCGAGCGTCTGGAACTAGATCAAAAGCGGGGCAAAAAACCCGATCCCGAGGAAATCAACCTTGTCCAACGATGCCACGAACAGTTGAATGCAGATAAGCCGTTACGGGACATTGCCGAATTGGCCAGCGCCCGGATTCTCAGAGGATATGCTTTTTTATCGGCCAAACCCATGCTGGTGATAGCCAACAATGAAGACGAAGACGATCTTAGACCGGATTGGCTGCCGGACAAAAACGGTTTGGTGGTACGTGCAAAGCTGGAGCAGGAACTGTCTCAGATGGACCCCGCAGAAGCGGCCGCATTCCTGGAGGATTTCGGAATTACCACTTCGGCCATGGATCTTGTAATTGCCCGTTCTTATGAACTGTTGGGGCTGATCTCCTTCTTTACTGTCGGTGAGGATGAAGTCCGAGCCTGGACCATTCGGCGGACAATGCCTGCTCAAGAGGCGGCCGGCGTAATTCACTCCGACATTCAGAAAGGCTTTATTCGGGCTGAAGTGCTGGCTTACAATGATCTTATGACCGCCGGCAATTATGCCGCCGCCCGCAAATTGGGGACCGTGCGCCTGGAAGGCAAAACCTACGAAGTCCAAAACGGGGATATCATTAATTTCCGGTTCAATGTCTAATTTACTTTCACCGATCACTGCGCCCGATCAGTTGCCAGGCCGTCTCTGTCATGACCCGAAGTCCCTGAGCCCTGTGGTGCAGGCCTTTCCCATGCGTATCAGCCACTACTTTCTGTCCCTGATTAGAAATCCCCAGGACGCCCTGGCTCGGCAGGCCATACCCGACCTCAGGGAACTGCATGACCCCTGCACCAATGCCGATCCGCTGGCCGAAGAAGAACAAAGCCCGGCCCCCCTGATTGTCCATCGCTACCCCCGACGGGTGATCTTTCTGGTTTCCAATCAGTGTGCCGTCTACTGCCGATTCTGCATGCGCAAGCGGCGGGTCGCAACACAAAGCCAGATGCCTCCCCACGCCATAGCAGCAGGGTTGGACTACATCGGCCGCCATAATGAGATCAATGAAGTCATCCTTTCGGGAGGCGATCCATTGATGCTGGCCGACGAAGATCTGGTAGAGATTTTTACAGCCCTCCGGAGAATTCGCCATGTGAAAATTCTGCGTATGCATACCCGGGTTGCATGTACTTGGCCGCAACGCATCACACCCCTTTTGGTGCAACGCCTTTCCTCATTTCACCCGTTATATATCAACATCCACTTCAACCATCCGGATGAAATAACACCCGAGGCCGCGCAAGCCTGTAGTCTGTTGGCCGATGCCGGGATTCCTCTGGGCTCCCAGACCGTATTGCTTAGAGGTGTTAACGACCGGCCGGAAGTACTTCACGGTCTCATGGAAGCATTGCTCAACATCCGCGTCAAACCTTACTACCTGCATCAAATCGATCGTGTACCGGGAACCGCCCACTTTCAAGTTCCTATTGACAGAAGTTTAGATCTTATGACTGGATTGCGCGGCCGCCTTTCAGGAATGGCCATGCCCCATTTAATGATCGATCTTCCCGGTGGTGGCGGCAAAATGGAGCTGTTGCCCGAATCGATCGTCCAAAAAGATTGCGACCACTGGCTCATTCGCAATTTTCAAGGACGAATCTTTCGTTATCCGACGACATAAAATGTGAGCGTGGTTATAAATTTATTTGGGAAAAACTATGGGAAGGTAAATGTTAACTGTGGTGCCTTGATCAAGCGCGGAATCTACTGTAATCCATCCGTTGTGATTTTTTATGATTCCGAAAACCGCTGCCATGCTGAGCCCTCGTCCCTCAAATTTGGTGGAGAAAAAGGGCTGAAAGATGCGGCGCCGTGTATTTTTATCCATCCCTCGGCCGGTGTCCCGAATACTGAGGCAAGCATACTCACCAGGTCTGAGTTCAGTGCTGATAGCTTCATCCAGATCTGAGCTGCTGACCGCATAGCCGCAAATATGGATATTGCCCTCCTGGTCTATGGCTTCATCGGCATTATTGGTGATGGCCAAAATGGCCATGCGCATTTGAATCATGTCCACTTGGATTGTCAGTTCGCTGTCGGCCAATTCGGTTGTCAATTGCACACAACTTTTGATGGAACGGCGGATCACCAACTGAATATCTTTAAGCAGGCTCCCTAAAGAAACGATGCTGGCCAGATATTTGCCGCCTTGAGCATAAGCCAATAAGTGATTTGTGAGGTTGGTCATGCGATCAGTAACCGGGCGGATGCGTTCAAGATATCCGGCTGCATCGGAATCTGCGCCCACACAGAGCGATATCAGATCGAGGTATCCGATCAGTCCGGTCAAGGCATTATTGAACTGGTGAGCCACCCCGCCCGCCAAAGCGGCTATCGCCTCCATATTTTGAGCCTGCATCAACTGCTTTTCGTAATGCACCAGGCGCTGTGTCTTTTCTGCAACTATCTTTTCCAATTCCATTTTTTGTTGCCGCAGCATGTTCGAATAGGTCAGACTTTCAATGCCGTTGGCCGCATTGCGCAGGATAATCGATAGAATCTCCAAAGATGCATCCGGAAGCCTTCGCATTTGCATTGGAAACAGGCCGACAAAGAGCCCCCTGGTTCGCGAATAAGTCGACATGACGTGTAACAGAATCTGCTGGCGGCCATCTTTTGAATAGACCATGATGCCACGCCTTTCTCGTATGGCCCAGGCCACAAAACCGTTCTCAATCAGAAAATTCAGCTCGTCTTCTATCTCCTTTTCATTATCCGCGGGCCGGCAAACGGATAATTGTATATCGGAAGTCCCTTCATCCACGAGGTAAAGGGCGCTGGCTTCAAAAGTGATCAGGCGTCCGATCCGTTCGGCGGTCTTTGCTACAATAGCCTGGGCAGTGCACTGACAATGCACCTCTTTTTGAAAATCTCCGAAAGACAACGCCAGTTCGATGGCATTTTGAATGAACTGCCGGCTCTTTTCGTTATGATCGGCCCGGTCCGGTTCAACTTCGGATAAAATCGTGTGATTTAATATCGCTGTCAACTTGTAAAAATAGCCTCCATGGTACCGAGTTGGTGTGCGGCCTGCTGCATCACCATTCGAATTGTACTGGTGGAAATTCTGATTTTATCAAACACACCTTCATCAAAGCTGGGAATAGAAACCTCCCCGCTGCTGCCGATACCCAAGCCGTGGGCTATGAGATCCGCCAGATGCACGATGCCCGCTTTGACCGGGTCTGGCGCTTGGGCAGGCGCATGGTGATAAACGATATTGGTTTCCAAATCCGAAGGCAGGCGCCATTTTTTGAGTAAATACCGACCGATATGGGTATGGTTCATACCGATGATCGATTGTTCCGTGTGATAGACAGAATTGCCGGATGCTGCCGCCAGGCGTAAACAGGCATTGGCGTGTTCAGGATAGTATTTGAACACAATCAACTTACCGATATCGTGCAATAATCCGGAAATAAACAATTGCTCGGTCTGTTCTATGTTCTTGAGAGCGGCCGTAATGCGGGCTACCATCCCGCATGCCAGGCTGTGGCGGATAAAAGCCTGCATGTCAATGGTGTCCGCGGGGATATCGTTAAAAGCCCTCATCACGCAAATACCCAGTGCCAACCCGCTGATCTCTTTGGTTCCGATGATGGTCACGGCTCTTGAGATGCGATCGATCGTGCAAGGAAACCCGTAGTAGGCCGAATTCACAATTCTCAAGAGTAAGGCTGCCAGGCTAGGGCTTTTATTCACCACGTGAGCCACATCATTGGATGTAGCGAAGGGGTCTGCGATCACATCGTTGAGTTCGACGATGATAGTGGGTGTTTCGGGTAGCTTGGCATCGATTCTTTGGATTTGGCGCCTGATTTTATCCGGGGTGCTCAGGTCGGTATCATTCTGGGGCGGCGGAGTTTTAGAAGGCGGGGTAGGGATGAAACCACCCCGCAGACGATAGGCCAAAGAGGCCTGGTAAATCTCGTTCAGGGTCTGATTCTCAAGATTCACATGTTCAAAAAGCTTGTCGACGCCGCTTTTAATTTGCTCCGCATTTTCCGGATCCACAAGCGGCATCTCCATGGCCTGATCTTGGGCAGGACCGACGACGTTGACCTCGGTCACTCCCCAGATTCTTAATATTCGAATATGTTTGGGAACTATTTTCTGGCCCTTGGAAAGCAGCAGGCGGGTATTGATATCGCGAACATCCTCGCTTAAAATCATCCCCTGCTCCAGACTGTCCACAGCGATGTAACCCATTGATTCCCTTTTGGTCCATTTCAAAGCGTAAAAATGCATGGCAGCGTTCCCCATGGCAGCGCCTGCCATGTATTGGTTATTGGCACAAAAAACGGAAACTTGAGAGATAACTGGTGTCCATCCAGAAATGGACGGGCACTAACGGACACCCGCACACTAAAGGCTGCATTTATGTCCGATGGCTTGATGCCCGGTTGGAAGTATCTGTGGTCATAGAATAAAGCAGTGCGATGGCGATTAAACAGATGCAGAAAAATAAAAATGCAATTCTGAAAGCACCCGGTGGAACAGGAACCTGCGGATAGAACCACTTCAGACCATTGCCGAGCCCATGCAGAAAAAAGGCTACACCTGACATCGTGAAGAAATTAATCCCAGTCATGGCCGCACCAGCACTAGCAAGAGGCATCAATTCCTTTATGTGAGCATACATCATTTGCCCGGCACCACTGAAAAATCCAAAACCGAAAAACAGCGCAAAAAGAATTGGCAGCCTTGTATGGGCTGGGAACACGGCCATCAAAACCAATATTACCGCCATGGCGCCAAGACCTGTTACGATCAAGGATCTCCGGGAATGAAAGATCGAATCAGAAATCCACCCCCAACCCGGACTTCCCACAATGAGGCCGAGGTTCATGGCCAATAGCAAATGGCCTGTCATTACCTGGGATATCCCCATGGTCGTCATCAGAAAAGGGGCCGCCCAAAGGGCTTGTATCGCGGCATAAATACCATAGCGGCAAAAGGTTCCCAATGAAATCAGCCAATAATTTCTATTGGTTATCAATTGGCGAATAACATGCCAGGCCGGCTCGAAACTGAAGGATAAGGTGGACAACGAATGATGTTCTGACCCTTTTTCAGGACGGTCTCTGGCGATGGCAAAGAACAAAATAACGATCAATAAATTGATTGCGGCGAGGACCAAAAATGTCGTTCGCCACCCAAGCAAGCTTGTCATCCAAACCAGGGGTGTGGCTGCTGCAATATTTCCAACCGCCCCCAAGGAAAAGAACACCGTTGAAAGCGTTGCAAACCGATAGGGTGAAAACCAGGCGGTCATTAACTTCAACGGACCCATTAAATTACAGGCCATCCCCATGCCAAGAAGTAACCGGCCCACGATCAATTCACCCGATGATTGGCCGCAGGCAAATATCACCGCACCGCCGGCGGCCAGCAAGGAAAGACATGTCATAATCGCACGCGGACCGACACTGTCCAGGTAAATTCCCACCGGAATCTGCATCGCTGCAAAGGCATAAAAAAAGGCTGAAGAGATGACCCCTAAATTTTTGATGTCCAAGTTAAGGTCTTCAACTAAATTGGGTGATATAACAGCAATGGATGACCGGTAGAACTGTGAAAAAATAAACAGTGTGCAGGCGATCAGGTAAATGGCCCAGCGGCGGTATGAGTTCAATGGGTCTATTTTTCGCGTAAAGGTTTCAAGTCCATGGTGTCGGCCTTACGTGCCGGAGACCTTTGAATAGCTATCTTGTGCCCATCCATAAATGGCCAATTTGCCCGATATCTGCGTTGCGCGAAAAATTTAATCCTCGGAATATCAACCATATGCCTGCGGTTAAATTTTTC
>Ga0055480_10001257_pt1 | contig 10071 bp, 10 predicted proteins | sample Muzzi_PWB_D2_FD_57935 | JGI IMG/M metagenome (GOLD analysis project Ga0055480, IMG submission 57935) | Wetland microbial communities from San Francisco Bay, California, USA, that impact long-term carbon sequestration - Muzzi_PWB_D2 | ecosystem: Environmental > Aquatic > Marine > Wetlands ... | reverse complement strand
TCGCCGTTCGGCGGCTTCAAGCAGTCGGGCTTTGGCCGGGACCTGGGCGAGATCGCCCTCCAGGAATACACCCAGACCAAGAGCGTCTGGGTGGCGCTGGACGGATGAGCGACGAGCCGCGCGAAGTGTTCGTCCCGAGCGTCCCGGCGCCGCCGTCGGAGCGCGACCCGCTGATCTGCCTGGCGCTCCGGACGCCGGTCGGCCGGCACGGCGGGGCGCTCGCCTCCGTGCGACCCGACGACCTGCTGGCGACGGTGATACGCGCCGTCGTCGAGCGCAGCGGGGTGCCGCCCGAGCGCATCGAGGACGTGATGATGGGCTGCACGAACGGCGCGGGTGAGGACAACCGCAACGTGGCCCGCATGGCGGCCCTGCTCGCGGGCCTCCCCGTGGAGGTCGCGGGGCAGACCGTAAACCGGCTTTGCGGATCCGGGCTGCAGGCCCTGATCAGCGCGGCCCACGCCATCCGCCTCGGAGAGGGCGACGTGTTCCTCGCGGGCGGCGTGGAAAGCATGTCGCGCGCTCCCTGGGTGATCCTCAAGCCCGAAACCGCCTATCCACGCCACGATCCCGTCTCGGCGGACACGACGGTTGGCTGGCGGTTCACGAACCCGAACATGCCGGAGCGCTGGACGATCGGCCTCGGCGAAACGGCCGAGGTCGTGGCCGAGAAGTACGGGGTGTCGCGCGAGGACCAGGACGCCTTCGCGGCCGAGAGCCAGCGCCGCGCAGCCGCGGCGATGGAGGCGGGCCGGTTCGACGACGAGATCGTGCCTGTCGAGGTGCCGCAACGGAAAGGTCCCCCGGTGATCGTCGACCGCGACGAGCACCCGCGCCCCGACGTGACGGCGGAGGGACTGGCCCGCCTGCGCCCCGTGTTCCGCGAGGGCGGCTCGGTGACGGCCGGCAACTCGTCCGGGATCAACGACGGCGCCGCCGCGCTCCTCGTGGCGAGCCGCACCGCGGCGCGCGAGCTCGGCCTCAGACCGATCGCCCGGGTCGGCGCGGCTGCCGTGGCGGGCGTCGATCCCGACTGCATGGGCATCGGCCCGATCCCGGCGATCCGGAAGGCGCTGGCGCGGGCGGACCTCGAGATCGGAGACGTCGACCTGGTCGAACTCAATGAGGCATTCGCGGCGCAGGCCCTGCCCTGCATTCGTGAGCTCGGGCTCGATCCCGAGACCGTCAACGTCAACGGGGGCGCCATCGCGCTCGGTCACCCGCTCGGTGGCACAGGGGCGAAGCTGACGACGACGCTGGTCCACGAGATGGGCCGCCGGAAGGCGAACGTCGGGCTCGTCTCGATGTGCATCGGTGTCGGCCAGGGAATCGCGGCGGTCATCCACCGCGAGCCCGGAAGAGACGAATGAGCGACACGACTGGCGCACCGAGCGACAGTGAATCGCGCGTGCTCGTCGAGCGAGACGGACCGGTCGGACACCTGATCCTCAACCGCCCCGAGAAGCTCAACTCCTTTTTCGGCACCATGCGCGACGAGATCGCCGACGGGCTCGAAGCGCTGGGTGCCGCCGAGAGTGTCCGCGTCGTGATCGTGACGGGTCGCGGGCGCGCGTTCTGTGCGGGCGCTGACGTGAAGTACATGGCCGGGCTTCTCGAGGCGGGCGATTACGACGAGGCCAACGCGCTCGTCGAAGCCGGACGACGGGTGATCCAGGCCGTGACCGGCATGCCCAAACCCGTGATCGCCGCACTCAACGGTCCGGCGGCCGGCGGCGGCGCGAACCTCGCACTGTGTTGTGACCTGCGGATCGCGTCCGAGCGAGCTTCGATCGGCCAGACGTTCAATCGGATCGGCCTGCATCCGGACTGGGGCGGCACCTGGATCGTGCCGCGACTTGTGGGCCCGGCCCGCGCCGCCGAGCTGTTCATGCTGGCGGAAATGATCCCGGCCGAGCGGGCCCTCGAGCTGGGACTCGTCAATCGCGTCGTGGCGCCTGGCGCCCTCGACGACGCAGCAGCCGACTGGGCCGCCCGTCTGGCTGCCAAGCCCGCCCTGCCGCTGGCTCTCGCGAAGCAGGCGATCCTCCGCACCTGGACGTCGACGCTCGACGAGATGCTGTCGTTCGAGGCCGAGGCTCAGGACCGATGCTTCCGCTCGGATGACGCCCGTGAGGGAATCCGGGCGTTCACCGAGAAGCGCACGCCCCGCTTCGGCAGCGCCGGGGCGGCGAACCGTGAACCGGAGTCGGAACCATGACGGACGCCGTGAACATTCGCAAAGCCACCGCCGACGACCTCGACGAGCTCGTCGCGCTCTGGGCCCACTACATCCGGGTGCACCGGGAGAACCCCGCGTACCAGGTCTGCAAAGGCGACGGCCTGGAGAAGCGGCGTCAGTTGTTCGCCCGGCACGTGGAGGGCCCGGACTCGTGCGTGTTCGTCGCCGCCCGTTCCGATGGAGGCCTCGACGGGATGATCAGCTGCTTCGTCGAGAAGAACACGCCATATTTCCTCCCCCCGCACTACGGCCGTATCCAGACACCGTTCGTACGGCCGGAAGCCCGCAACCGCGGCTATCTGAAACGACTACTCGGCGCCGCCTATAGCTGGGCGCGCGAACTCGAGCTCACCGAGGTCCGGCTGTTCACCAGCGCCCTCGACCCGAGCACCAACCGGCTCTCCGAGGAGTTCGGCTTCGAAGCCTTCGAGATCGTGCGGCGACGGCCCATCGAATGGGACTATCCCAGAGGCCGCACGCCGTTTGACGAGCGGGACGCATGAGCTGCGAGAGCGTCCCTCCCCTGACCGGTCCCGTCGCCGTCCTAGGCGCCGGCACCATGGGCCGCGGCATCGCGCACGTGGTCGCGCTGACTGGTCACGAGACCCGACTGTACGACGTCGATGCCGGCGTGCTCGCCAACGCCCTCGAATCAGTGCGGGCAAATCTCGACCGCGGCGTGGAGCTGGGAAAGGTCGAAGGCGTCGCCCGCGACACGGCCCTGGAGCACCTGCACACCACGGTCGACGTGGCCGCGGCGGTGGCGGAGGCCGACCTGGTCATCGAGGCGGTGCCTGAAAAACTCGAGTTGAAGCGGCAGGTGCTGTCGGATGTGGCGGAGCATGTCCGACCCACCACGGTCATCGCCTCCAACACGTCGTCCCTCTCGATCTCCGACATCGCCGCCTCGGTGGACGGTCCCGAGCGCGTGCTCGGGCTTCACTTCTTCAACCCCGTGCACATTATGGCGCTGGTCGAGGTCGTGAGCGGCGAGCGAACGACGGAGCGCGTGATCGAGCAGGCCGTCGAGTTCGTCGAGCGCATGGGCAAGGAGCCGATCGTCGTGCGCGACTCCCCCGGCTTCGCCTCGTCGCGACTGGGCGTCACGCTCGGGCTCGAGGCCATCCGGATGCTGCAGGAGGGCGTGGCGTCGGCGCGCGATATCGACCGGGCGATGGAGCTGGGCTATCGGCACCCGATGGGACCGCTGAAGCTCACCGACCTCATCGGACTCGACGTGCGCCTCGAGATTGCCCGCTATCTGCACCGGGAGCTGGGCAGCGACCGCTTCCGGCCGCCGGAGCTGCTGGAACAGATGGTCGAAGAGGGCCGCCTGGGCAAAAAGAGCGGCCAGGGCTTTTACGAGTGGGACTAGACATCTGGAGGAGAGATAGATGAATGACGTGCTGCTGGTCGAAAAACTCGAAGGGCGGGTCGCACTGCTGACCTTCAATCGGCCCGACAAGATGAACGCGCTGAACGCCGCCGTGCGGGTCGCGCTCGTCGCGGCGCTGGACGAGCTACGCCACGACGACGACGTGCGCGTGGTGGTGCTCACAGGCGCGGGCGATAGGGCATTCATCGCGGGCGCGGACGTCGGCGAATTCAAGGACGCCGGCGCCGTCGAGCAGTATCGCTCGATGCAGGAAGGCAACATCTACTCGGCGCTCGAGCGATTTCCGAAGCCCGTCATCGCGATGATCAACGGCTACTGCCTCGGGGGCGGCTGCGAACTCTCGATGGCCTGCGACATCCGCGTTGCCTCCTCGAGGGCCAAACTCGGGCAACCCGAGATCAACCTCGGCATCATTCCGGGCGGCGGCGGCACGCAGCGCCTACCGCGGCTGGTCGGTGAAGGCCAGGCGATGCGCTTGATCATGACCGGAGAGATGATCTCGGCCGAGGAAGCGGCCCGTATCGGTCTCGTCGAAATGGTCATCGAACCGGACGAGCTGGAGGAGCAGACCCTCGCCATGGCGCGGTCGATGGCCGCGCGGTCACCCATCGCGCTGCAGGCGGCCAAGGAATCGATCCTTGCCGCCCGTCGCATGCCGCTCGACGCGGGTCTCGAGTTCGAGCGCGCGTGGTTCGGGCTCCTGTTTTCCACGCAGGACAAGAACGAGGGCGTTGACGCCTTTCTCAACAAGCGCGAACCCGAGTTCCAGGGCAGCTGACGCACCCCGGACCGGAACCGATGCACGACGGCCCCGGGCGGTCTGACGCCGCCCGGGGCCGTGCTTCGTGCGGGACCGCAGCGGGTCCCCTCGTCACTTCGTTCAGAGACTACTCGGAGAGCACGCTCACCGTCTTCCGACCGCCCCGCTTCGTGGCAAACGTGACATAGCCGTCCGAGAGCGCGAACAACGTGTCATCGTTGCCGCGTCCGACGTTGCGACCGGGGTGGATGCGGGTGCCGCGCTGCCGAACGAGGATGTTGCCCGCCGTGACGTACTGGCCACCGTAGCGCTTCACGCCCAGGTACTTCGGATTGCTGTCGCGGCCGTTGCGGCTCGAGCCTACGCCCTTCTTATGCGCCATCGGTCAATCTCCTTCGCGTGCCTTGATCGCGGCTTCCACGTCGCTCTTCAGGATGCGGCCGTCTTTGCCGGTCCCCTCGAGCGTCGTGAGCTCGATGCCCTGCTCAGCGGCGAGCTCGGCGGCCGCTGGTGTCGCATCCGGTTCGACGGTCTTCGCCTCGGCCTTCGCGGCCTTCGGCTCGGCCTTTGCAGCCTTCGGCTCGGCCTTTGCGGCCCTGGGCTTTTCGGTCTTGCTGGTCTTCTCGGTCTCAGCCTTCGTCGCCGTCTTCGTCGCGGCGGGCTTGACCGACTTGCCGGTCCCGAAGTCGATCTCGACGACCTTGACCTCGGTAAACTTCTGCCGGTGGCCCTGTTTGCGGCGATAGCCCTTCCGCCGCTTCATCTTGTAGACGATGATTTTCGCGTCCTTGCCGTGCCGCAGCACCTCGACGGCGACCGACGCACCCTCGAGCGCGGGACGGCCGATCATCACGTCCTCGCCGGCGCCCTTCTGGGCAAGCAGGACGGTGTCGAACGTCACGCGGTCGCCGGGCTCGGCCCCAATGCTGGGCATGCGGATCTTCTGATCCGGCGTGGCGCGGAACTGTTTTCCTTTGGCCTCGAATATCGCGTACATCGCTCGTCTGTCTCGGTTCGTGTCCATCTGGATTCGAGCCCGTAAGAATAGGCTTCGAAACGTTTCCTGTCAATCAAGCGACGGCATACCTGGAGGTAACGTCCGTGTCGGCCGGTGCCGCCAGCAAGCGGTACTCGTCGTGCCCCATGATCGGGTCGTCGCGTACGTCCAGGTCGATGCCCGACTGCTCCCCGAGATCCTTCAGGAATTCGGGCTCCTCTTCGAGCAGATAGAGCGCCACGCTGGGGTGGACCCGGACCATGATGTCGCGCGACTCCCCTTCGTGCTGAGCCCGCAGGATCGACCGTTCGATCCGCCGGACCACCGTGTCCGGGCTCAGCACCCGGCCCGTACCATCGCAGCTGGGGCATGGCTCGGTCACCATCTGGATCAGACTGGGCCGCACGCGTTGCCGGCTCATCTGCAGCAGGCCGAGCTCCGAGATCCCGAATAGCTTCGTGCGGGCCCGATCGCGGCCGACGTGGGTGCGCATCTCGTGCAGCACCTTGTCGCGGTTCGCCTGATCGTCCATGTCGATGAAATCGCACACGATGATGCCGCCGATATCGCGCAGGCGGAGTTGGCGCGCGATCTCGGCGGCCGCGTCCATGTTCGTCTTGAGGATCGTCTTCGCCGGATCCTTCTTGCCCGTGTAGGAGCCCGTGTTCACGTCGATGGCCACCAGCGCCTCGGTGTGCTCGATGACGATGTGGCCGCCGGACTTCAGCTCGACCCTTCGCCGAAAGGCCGCCTGGATCTCGTCCTCGATGCCGAATGCCTCGAAGATCGGACGATCCTCCTCGAACACTTTTATCCGGTCGAGCAGCTCGGGGCTCACCCGGCCGAGATAAGACTTCGCCTGGTGAGCGAGCTCGCGGGAGTTAACGGTCATCAGGTCGACCTTTCCGCTGAACACGTCGCGGATCAGGCCCGAGGTCATCTCGGCTTCCTGGTGGACGAGGACGGGCGCTTGCATGCTCTTGGCCCGCCGCTGGATCTTCTGCCAGATTTTCTGGAGCTTGGAGAGTTCGTCCTCCAGTACCTTCCGGGTGAGCTCCTCGCCGACCGTGCGGACGATCAGCCCCCCGCTCTTTCGTCCGAGGATCTCCTTCGCCATCGCTCGCAGGCGACTGCGCTCCTCGCGGTCGCCGATCTTGCGACTGACGCCGACGTGGGAGCCCCCCGGAATGTAGACGATGAACCGTCCGGGCAGCGAGATCTGGCTGGTCACCCGAGGGCCTTTCGTGCTGATCGGCTCCTTCGTGACCTGGACCAGGACATCCTGACCCCGGTTCAATTGGTCCTGGATGGGCGCATACTTTCGGTTGCGGCGGTTGCCGCCCCCGTTGTCGTTTCCGTCTTCGTCGTCGTCCTCGTCGGGCTCCTCGAGGTCCGAGGCGTGGAGGAACGCCGACTTCTCAGTTCCGATATCGACGAACGCGGCCTGGATGCCGGCGATCACCGCCTCCACCCGACCCAGGTAGATGTCGCCGACCATCCGCTGTTGCTCGTCTCGCTCGTGCATGAGCTCGACGAGGCGTCCGTCCTCGACGATCGCGACGCGGGTTTCGGCCCCCGCCGCGTCGATCACGATTTCCCGTTGCATTCTGTCCCCTCTCCGGCCGACCCGCGGGTCGGCCAGAGCCATGTTCCGTTCGCTGGAGCTGGGTCGCCGCCGGTGCGGTCGACTCAGCCGTCCAGACTCTTGAGGAGTTCCCGGGCGATCACCAGGCGCTGGATCTCGCTCGTACCCTCTCCGATCTCGGTGATCTTCGCGTCACGCATCATCCGCTCGACGGCGTACTCACGGGAATACCCGTAGCCCCCGTGGAGCTGGACCGCGTCGATGGTCACGTCCATGGCTGTTTCCGACGCGAAGAGCTTGGCCATGGACGCCTCCTGCTTGTGCGGCTGTCCATTCATCCGCAACCAGGCGGCGTGGTACGTCATGAGGCGGGAGGCGTGGATACGGGTCGCCATGTCGGCGAGCTTGAACTGGATTCCCTGGAACCGGTTGATCTTCTTACCGAACTGCTCACGTTCGTTCGTGTAATTCAGCGCCAGCTCGAACGCGCCCTGGGCGATGCCGAGCGCGTGCGCCGCGATTCCGATACGCCCACCGTCGAGGGTGTCGAGAAAGACCCTGAACCCCTCGTCCTCCTCGCCGAGCAGGTTCTCGGCGGGCACTTCGACGCCGTCGAGGATGAGCTCGCGCGTGTCCGAAGCGTTCCAGCCGAGCTTGCGAAGCTTCTGGCCGGTCCGGAAGCCGGGCATCGGGGTCAGCTCCTCGCTGTGCCCGAACCCGACCGCCTGCGCTCGCTCGAGGTCGCACGTTTCCTTCGTCAGAATGAACGCGCTGATTCCCTTGTTGCCCTTGCCGGGAGAGGTGGCGGCCGCGATGACGAACACCTCACCGACGCCGCCGTGCGTGATCCATGTCTTCTGGCCGTCCAGCACATACTTCGCGCCCTGCTTCACGGCCATGGTGCGCAGCCCGCTCGCATCTGAGCCGGAGCCCGGCTCCGTGAGCCCGAACCCGCCCAGGACCCGGCCACTGGCCAACGGCGTCAGGTAAGCTTTCTTCTGTGCTTCGGTGCCCCATCCATAGAGCGGGTACGCGGCAAGGGAGGTGTGGGCTCCTACCATGATGGAGTGGCTGGCGTCGATGCGCGCGAGTTCCTCGGCCACGATCACGGAGGCGAGCAGGTCCATGTCCGCACCCCCGTATTCCTCGGGCCACGGGATGCCGAACAGGCCGAGCTCGGCCATCTTCGCGCCCGTTTCCCAGGGAAATTCCTCGGACTCGTCGTGCGCCGCCGCGATCGGCGCGATCTCCGCTTCCGCGAATTCGCGCACCATGTCCCGGAGCATCCGGTGATGATCTTCCAGATACAGGTCGAAACCCGTCATGTCTTTGAGTTCTGTGTTCGGGTACTGCCGGAGGGACGCGGCGAGACCGTCGTCCCGGCCCCGAACAGCGGTTCGGAGCCGGTACAACGTACACGGGACGCGGCTATCAGGAAACGCCCCGGCCTCAGGCCGGGATCAAATGGTGGGAATCCCGTAGCGCTCCAGCCAGACGAAATCGAGATCGTCGGTCCGACTGAGATACACGCTGTTGCGCCCGAAGCCCTCGAGGCGCCGATCTGCCGGCAGGCGCACCGCACCCAGGCGTCGGCCCCGCGCGTCGAGGACGTCGAAGCGAGGCGGCTCGCCGGCCGTCACGTGCCGCTGCAGCCAGAAGCGGCCGTTCGAAGCGACTCTCAGCGCGCCGTCCGGGAAGGCCGGCTTCCGGTCCGGCCATTCGAAATCGTCAGCATCCACTTGCGGGCCGCCGCCCCGGCTGAACGTCGTTCGCTGGCGGCCGTTCTCGACCTCCACCGACACGCCGAGGGCTCCGGACAGCGAAGCGATCCACGCCTCCTTGTCCGGCCCGTGGACCTCGAGCGGCTCATAAGAGATCTCGGGACCTTTCGTTACGCCGTTCGAGCCCACGCGCTCGAGCCAGTAGACTCCGTCCCCCTGCCGGGCAATCACGAGTTGACCGTCGGCCGTCGCGGTCCAGGCGTCCTGCGGGCTGAGCGGAATGGGTTGAATCACCTCCTGCCGCGCGTTGGACGGCCCGCTGGAGCGCTGCTTCATCTCGGGAAGCTTCACCTGGGCCACATCGACCGTTCGTCCGGTCGCCGGGTCGAAGCGCGCCACCTCTGCCGAGTCGGGAAGCCCCCTCGGCCCCATCCGGCCCATCTTCCGGAAGAAGACACCGCCCATCTCGTCCACGGCCCCGGGCATCATGATCGTCATCTCCGGCCCATCTCCCGCGGCGATCGGCTGTGTCCGCACGATGGAACCGTCCGGCGCGAGGGTCGACAGGCGCCCGTTGCCCAGATCCACCATCAGCGTAGAGTCGCCGGCCAGTGCGTAGAGCGCGTCCGGCGTGCGGTATTCCCGCGGGCCGGCGCCCTCGCGGCCGAGAGGCGTCGCCGTGCCGAGATCGGGAGTCACGCGAAGCAGGCGTCCCTCGAGGCCGTCGGCGACGAGGATGGAGCCGTCGGACAATTCTCGAAGACCCGATATGGCACTGATGGGCTCGTCCGCAGCGGCGGTTGGACCGTCGAGCGCAACCGCCTCCTGTGCAGCGCATGGTGCCGTTGCGGCCAGCGCGGCAAGGATCGTGGAGAAGCTGACGGCATATCGCCGGGTTCGATCCGTCATCGCCGAAATCTCCCTGTGAGTGAGCTGAAGCTGTCCCGTTCCGTTTCATGGACGCGTGGGAGCGTCGTCGGGTTGCCTCGCCGCGTCGGAGCGGATGTCCCGCCCACACAGATCGCAACCCGCGCAGGTGGGCGTCGGCTCCCCGAAGTATCGAGCGATGGCATGGCGTCTGCACCTTCTCTCGCGAGCATAGGCCCGCATGGCGAGGAAGCGACGCCGCGCCCGGCTCCGTGCCGCCCGCGGCAGCTCGCGGATCCTCCGGCGATGCAGGTGCCGGTCCGTCGGCAGTGCGACGAGGAGGCAGCGCGCTGGAGCTCCATCGCGACCCGCCCGGCCCGCCTCCTGGACGTAGGCCTCCAGCGCGCCCGGCATCCCGAGATGGGCCACGAGTCGGACCCCGGCATGGTCGATTCCCATGCCGAAGGCGCACGTCGCGCATGCGACCCCTCTCGGATCCTGGAGAA
>Ga0055480_10001254_pt1 | contig 10084 bp, 6 predicted proteins | sample Muzzi_PWB_D2_FD_57935 | JGI IMG/M metagenome (GOLD analysis project Ga0055480, IMG submission 57935) | Wetland microbial communities from San Francisco Bay, California, USA, that impact long-term carbon sequestration - Muzzi_PWB_D2 | ecosystem: Environmental > Aquatic > Marine > Wetlands ... | reverse complement strand
CGATGCGCTTTTCGTGAATCATCTGGTGGAGCTTCGCCCGACGCCGAAAATCCAGCACCGTGTGGATCGACTCGATGCTTCGCAGTTCGTGCGAAATCGGGTCCGGTGGCCGCGACCAGATCGGGCGCGGCCACGGGAACGGAAACACCAGCGCCAGTTCCAGCGCGAACGCAATGGCGACGCCCGCGGCCAACGCGGTTCGTCTGGCGGGTGCAGTTTCGAACCAAGCTGCCTTGAACAGATCGGAGAGGGCCAGCGAGAACGCGACCGCCAGACAGAAGCTGCCGGGCAGCGACCAGCGCCAGTGATTCGTCAGGAACGAGAAGCCGGGCAGCTGCAGCAGCCAATGCGCGGGCAATCGGATCGACGCGCCGGAATCGGTTTGCCATACCGGGCCCAACGCCAGCACGAACATCGCGGCGGCCGCGGCCAGCCAGCCGGCGTAGTCGCGCCGGCGCCGACTCCGCCACCATCCCCACGCGATCACCAATGGGACGGTGAAGCCCACGAACACCACCGCAAACGTGGCGTTGGCCGGGCGGTCGGGTCGCTCGACCCAAGGCCAGACGAACTCCAGCGGCGTGGACGACAGGATCGTCGGAGTCGCGCTGGAATGGACCGCGTAGTCGGCGCGACTCGCCTGAACCATCGGGATCGCCCGGGGCAGCACGATCCCGCACACGATCGCCACCGCGATGGCGATGCACACCGGCCCGCCGGGCGCCCGTGCCAGCGCGGCGACTCTGCGCCCGTACACGGGCAGCAACGCAAGCGCGAGCACGCCCAGGAACAGGAAATAGATCGGCGTGACGTGGAAGACCCCCCCGATGGCAGCGGCGAGCACGACGAAATCCCAGATGCGGTAGCGGCCGTCCGCGCGAACCTGCAGCGCGCGCTCGAGCGCGAGAAACGCCAGCGGAAAGACCCAGATGTGTACGAGATACGCCCACGAGTTCAACGCGCACGACAGCCAGTACGTCGACCCGGCGAACACCAGGCCCGCGAGCCAGCCCGCCAGCGCATCACCGCCGACGCGACGGCCGAGTTCCCACATCAGCCCACCACTGACGACGAACGACAGCCACAACATCGCGTTGTAGGCGGCGATCAGGCCCAACGGCTTTGCGACGACGTACGCCAGGGCATTGATGGCCAGGTTGATGTCGGCGAACTGCAGGTTGGTGAGGTCCGGGTAGCGGATCAGATCGGTCTGGAACAGCGACAGGTCGGGCGATTCGATCGCGCGGGCGAACCACCACTGGGTCCACAACACGTGGTCGGCATCCGACGGCCACTGGGAAATCAACAGCGTGGCGGGATCGGTGATCACTGGAAACGTGAGCGCGAGTGCCATCGCGAGGTAGCCGAAGATGCCGAGTGCGTAGTGGGCCGATCGAATCGCGGGCGCGCGAACCACGGCTTCGTTCGAGCGCGTCACCGGGTCAGACGACATGACGCGCACAGCCTAACGCAATCGCACTGGGGGTTTGTGTACACTGCGCCGATGCGCGATCGATCGCAGCACGAACGACCCCAGCTGCGTCGCGAGCGCATCGGATTGGGATTGGCCGTCGCGGTCGCGATCGTGGTTGCGAACGCGTGGTACGTCGCCCAGTACACGGGCTTTCTGCACGCTCCCGAGGTGGTCCTCGAGACCGATCACCTGCGCTACATCGAGATGGCGAAGGGGCCCGAGAACACGCCGCCGCGCGGTCTGGCCTACGAGCCACCGTTTTGTTACCGCATCCTGACGCCGAAGCTGGCCGGCCTGCTGGTCGCGCTCGGGCTCGATCTGAACCTGGCCTTCTACGTGTTGACGCACGCGTTTCTGGCGCTGTTCCTGTTCGCGCTGTACCTGCTGCTGACGACTTTCGGCCTCGAATGGCGCTATTGCGTGCTCGGGTTGGTGCTGACCGGCCTGATGCAGGGCGCGGTGCGCTGGTATTCGTACCAGTACTGGATGACCGATCCGCTGGCGCTGTGGCTGGTCACGAGCGCGCTGTTGCTGATCCGGCTGGAACGCTTCGGCGCGCTGTTCGCTCTGAGTATCGTCGCGGTCACGGCCCGCGAGACCTATCTGGTGGTCTTCCCGTACCTGTTCCTGTTCAGCTGGAGGCGCGCCGGGCTCGCGGTGGCGATCGAGCGCACGCTGGCGATTGCGATCGCACCGGTGGCGCTGTTGATCCTGATCCGCACCACGACCCACGCGTTGCCCGGCCCGAGCTTCATGCGCTTGTTGACGTTCTTCGTGAAGTGGCGCTGGGATCGGCTGCTCGAAAACCAGCTCTACATCTGCACGATCGGAAGCTTCGGTGTGTTGTTTCCGTTGTTGCTGTTGTACCCGAAGCGAATGATCGACCGCTGGCGTCGCTTCCCGGAGGAGATCGTCGTGATCGCAGCGGTGTACGCCTCGCTGATGCTGGGCAACAACACCGACCGGCTGCTCGCGTACGCGGTGCCGGCGATCCTGCCCGCCGCGATGTCGAATCTGCGCAGCCTGGTGACCGCGTCGCGGCTTCCCTTCTGGCCGATCGCGCTGGCCGCGCTGTGTGCGCAGGTGGTGCTGTACCGGGAGACGATCTTCTTTCAATGGCGATCCGTCAGCGTCAGCCAACCCTTCAACGCACTGGCGGCGTCGGTGATCCTGGCGTTCTGGGCCGGCGCGCTGGTGGTGCGCTGGCTACCGCAACGCGACGCGGAACCCGCCTGACGATCATCGTCGATTCCCGAGCGGGGGCGGCATGCGGCCGTCGGGATAGACGACGCGATGGATCTCCCACTGGATCCCCCAGGAACGAAACTGTTCGATGTAGCCGACGGTTGCGAGATCGGCGGGGTCGAAATCTTTCGAGTTGCGCTCCAGGAACTCCAGGTTGCGCCGCCAGCCGATCACGTAGTCGATGTCTTCTTCGCGGATGTAATCCATCGCAGTTCCCGTACGGACCGCGTCGTACGCGCGGGGATTGACGACCCCGTCGAGGTTGACGACGCGGTAATCCGACGCGTAGTACGCGAGCGCACCGGTCTGCGTCGCTCCGATCGTGGTGCCGGGCGCCACCAGATGGCGCGCCCACAGCCCGAGATTCCGGTACCCGATCTGGCTGTCCGGTGGGGCGACCAGCAGCCGACGGAAGCCGGGCTGCAGCGTGGTCGTCAGCACCGCGACCCCCGCCGCGAACAGCCAGATCGCTCGCGAATGCCGGGGAGCCAGCGCGGCGAGACGGCTGACGCCGGCCGCGACGATCGCGATCGCGAGCACCTCGAACGGCGCCAGGTAGCGCAGGAAGAACCACGGCGCGAAGACGTACAGCGTGTAGGCACAGAACAGTGCGCCACAGAAGACAGCCGGCAACATCAACCATCGGGGAGACCGCGCCGAGGGCGTGGAAGCGTCCGCAGCGCGGCGCCGAAACGTCGCTGCAACCGCAACGACAACGAAGAGCAGCGCGGCCTTGCCGAACAGCGGGATGTTCCCGTCCACGGCCGCCAGAGCGTTGGACCCCATGTCGGCGAAAAACGACGCGTTCAGTTGGTGCTGGGAGTGCGTCAGCGTGATCCAGCGCACGGCTGCACCGCTGCCGGGGACGAACGTCCCGGTGTACCCCCACGAGTACAACATCCACGGCGCGTAGCCGGCCAGCGTGCCGCTCGCGAGAGCCCCGTTCTTCGCGAGCCACTGCGAACGATCTCCTCCGGTAGCCGAGCGCAGCGACCGGATCGACTCGATCGCGAAGAATGTGCCGACCAACAGCAGGTCGATTCGCGCCATCGCCGCGACGCCGCAGACGAGACCGATGCCGAACAGGCGCCGCGCCGACGAATTCGCGAACGGACGTCGCAGCACGAGGTTCCAGATGCACAGCAGCAGAAAGATCGCCGTCGCCGTCTCGAGTCCGTTGACGGCCACCCGCAGCACGGCCGGATGGATCGCCCACACCAGCGCCGCGAACAAACCCGCCATCGGATCGCCGGTGCCTCGCCGGACCGCAGCCGCGAGCAGCCAAAGCGAACCGAGATCGAACGCACAACTGATGGCGAGCGCCAGCTTCAGATGGAAATCGAGTTGGCTCGGATCGAGCGCGGCCGGAACCGTCCACGCGAACGGAATTGCGGACAGCCACACGAACAGCGGCTGGAAGCCGTTCGTCAGGTAGTCGACGAAACGGGGTCCCTGTCCCCAGCCGATGTTCTTCGCGATCTCCATCGCGATGTACGCGTCGTCGGGAAGCGCGCGACCGTCGAGAGCGGCGACCGGCCGCGCCAGCAGCCAACCCCGGAGCGCGGCGGCCAGCGTCAGGATCGCCGCGAGCAGTCCACGCTGCAGCATCACGAACGGCCTGGCTGCGACGCCGGGTTCCACAACGTGCGGAGTTCGGGCTGGTTCTCGAAGCAGTCCAGCAGGAATTCGGCCACGCGTTCGTCTCCGGCGGGTTCGAAATGGATGCCGTCGTTCATGAAGTACTCATCGCGCTCGTCGGTCGGGAGCGCTTCGAAGCGGCGCGCCAGATCGCACAGCGGCGCGTCTTGTTCCTGCGCGACCCGGCGAACGATCTCCACGTAGCGTTGGTGCAGAGGGACCAGTTGCGACAGGTCTCGCAGCCAGCGCTGTCGCAGGTACACCGGCTCGTGACCCCGCCGATGCGACGTGGGAGCCGTCAGCAGCACCGCAACGATCTGGTGGCTGCGCGCGAGGTCGATGATGCGCCGCAGATTCGCGGCAAAATCGTCGGGTGCGACGCGGTAGTCCACGAGTGCGCGGCCTCGCGTGCGCCACGCGTAGTGCGCCTTGGTCAGCAGTTGGCCGACCCTCGACCACCGGACCCGAGCGAGTGGAGAGCGCGAGATCGCGTGGATGTCCTTGTCTTCGACCGCGAAGCCGATCCAGTGGTCGTTCCAGCCGAAGTACACCGTGACGAAACGCGGAGCCAGCGCGATCACGTCCCGCTCCATCTGCATCGCACCCTGGTAGCTGGACCAGCCGCTGACTCCGAGCGGCTCGCCGCGAATGGCCCGTTCCGGATGGCGGAGATTCGCGCTGCGAACGAAATCTTCCGGGTAGCGACCCATTTCGGTGGTCGAGTCGCCCAGGAAGACGATGTCGGGTTCGCGCGCATCGACCTGTTCGAGCCGCTCTGCGTACTGCTTGGTGACCCAGAACAGGTCCGGGTCGCGCTCGAATCGCTCGGTCAGGTAGGTCGGATTCGGCCAGCCGAATTCGACGCGTTCGGGCGCGAACGAAAACGAAAAACCGATCGCGCGCAGACCGGTTTCCATCGCGCCGAGCGCGACCACGAGTGCGCTCACGACCAGGACGGAGTTTCGCGCGAAGCTCGACAATGGATTCGACTGCGCCGGCGCGCGCTCTCCTCTTTTTCGCCCGATCAGAGCTTGCCCCGATCAGATCCCGATACCGATTCGATTGTCGCCCACTCGGTCGGGTCCGCCCAGCAATCGGGCCGACCGGCTGTCGACAACCTGCTATCGAACCTCGCGCGCCGCCACGACGGGGCCGATCCCGGTGCCGAGTTCGCGATCGGCCAGCTCGAACGCGCGGACGGTCCACGGTGCAAATCGTGTGGCTGAGGCGAACGCGTCGGTATCCGGCCAGAACATGAAAAAACTGCCCATCGGTCCCGGTCCCAGCGTGAAGCGTCCGTTCCCGGTTTCGTCCGTGCCCGCGAGCCGGATCGAATCGTCGTCGATCACGATCCGCCGATCGCGGGTCTCGGCGACTTCCAGCCGCAACGGCAGTGATCCCCGGCCGAATCGGCTGCGATCGGAGGCTTCGACCAGCGCCTGCTCGAGCCACTCGCCGCGGTAGTCGAGGGCTTCGCCGTGTGCCACCGCCAACGCCAACAGGTTCATCGGAAGGCTCGGCAGGGCCATCGACAGCGGGATGAAACCGGCGCCGATGCGGGGATTCAGCTCGGTGGGCAGGAATCCTTCCTCGCTCAACACGCCGTCGATCGTGAACGCGCCGCGAAACCCGACGCGTTCGCGCAGGGCTTCGCCCACGCGGCGCGACACCGCGCGCATCTGCTGCCGGTCCGCGTCGGGCGGATCCCAGAACGTCGAGATGCCGCCGTAGACGAACTCACCGGACGACGGCCGTCGCAACACGATCATCTCGACCGGCCGGAAAACGGCGACGTGATCGGGGAACACGATGCCGTGGATGCTGCACGGAACCCCCTCGAGAAACGGCATCACGCGCATGCGATCGCAGTGCGCCCCGAGATGCGACAGGATTTCCGGCACGTCGTCGTCGCTGCGGATCCAGCGCGTGAACTCCGCGCCACCGTGCACCGCGTCGCGCGCATCGCCTGCGACCACGACCCCGTCGCCCCGGTCGAGGCGGTTGCGGGCCAGCGACAGTGCGCGCCGATCGACCGCAATCGTTTCGCTCGGCGCTTTCGCGATCCCGGCCGCTTCCCAGAACGATTCGATCGCGGTCTTGTCTTCGAGTTCCATCCACGCGGCCGGGCGGCGGGCATAGCGCGCGCGCCCATCGAGGTCGGGTACGTCGTTGAGGATGATCGTGCCGATGCCCAGCGCGCGCTTGTGCGGGTCGAAACGATCGAGAGCCGCGCGGGCTGCCTCGGGCAACTCGGACAACGTCGATTCGTAGCGGCGGAACTCCTCGGTGACGCTGTCGGATCGGTGGTCGAACGAGAACCATTCGGCGAGTTCCGGATCCGGCTCCGGACCGGTACCCATCGAACTGCCGAGCAGGAACAGCCGCGCGGCCCCCAGGTCCCGCAGGCTCTGCGCCAGACCCGCCAGCCCGACCACGGGCCCGCCGATCACGACGAAATCCCGATCGCGATACACCGGCTCGAGCAGGGCGTGGTAGTACTCGGCGACTTCGGGTCGAGCTGCAGCCGTCGGGTTCGGTGCAGGCGCGGCCTGTCGATTCGTCATCTCGCATACTCCAACGTTCGACTGGATGTCAGTGATGGCGGATCGGCTCGTTCGTGCGGCGCGCTCGCCTACATTGCTGCAGATTCCGTGGCTTCGCTACGACGGAGTCGGGCTAGCATCGGGCCGATGGCGTCTACGACCTCGGCCACGATCCGCGAACCCGCGCGCGAAACGCCGATCCTGAAGCGGACCGATGTGCTGGTCGTCGGTGGTGGAACGGCCGGTGTGTGTGCGTCGGTCGCGGCCGCGCGCGCCGGTGCGGATGTCACGCTGGTCGAACGCTACGGGTCTCTCGGTGGCCTAGCGACCGGTGGCCTGATCGTGTTGCTGCTGACGCTCGACGATGGCCAGGGGCGCCAGGTGATCGCCGGGTTGTGCGAAGAGGTGACCGAGCGGATGCGCGCGGCCGGGGGGGCATTTCATCCGCCCAAGGCCGAATGGGGCGCGGACGATCCGGAACGGGTCGCCGACTACTTCCGCTGGGGCCTCGTGTGGGGAGGATCGGGCGCGCACCATCGCGTGCGCTACTCGGTCGCGTACGACCCGGAAGTGATGCGATCGGTGCTCAACGAGATCGTCGTCGACGCGGGGGTCGACCTGTGGTTCCACATGTGGGGTGCGGATGCGATCGTCGAGGGAGATCGTGTCCGCGGCGTGACGTTCCAATCGAAGGCCGGCCGCCAGGCCATCGTCGCCGACGTGGTGATCGACGCGACCGGAGACGCGGACCTGCTGGCCTCCGCGGGCTGCGCACTCGAAAGTGTCACGGTTCACCCGTGGTTGTGGTTTCGCGTCGGGGGTGTGAACGACCTGGAGGCCGCGCTCGAGCAGGGCAGGGCGTACTTCCGCACGCCGAACCCCGGCGTCGTGCTGTTTCCGTGGGGCAGTGCCGCGAGCCTCGGCCACAAGATCGACGCCACCGACCCGAAGGACCTGACGTTGGCCGAACTCGAGTGCCGACGGTTGGTGATGCAGCAGTTTGCGGAACTGCGCGCCAGCGATCCGAATTGCCGCGAAGCGCATCTGTGCAACATCGCGACGCAGCTCGGCATCACCGAGAGCCGTCGGCTGGTCGGACGCCACGTGCTGACGCGCGACCAGATGAACCAGCCGATCGACGACGCGATCTGCATCACCGGCCACTGGACCAAGTATGCGGCCGTCTACGCCATCCCATTTCGCTGCCTGCTGACGCGCGAGTACCGCAACCTGTTGGCGGCTGGACGCATGATCTCGGTCGACCACCGCGTGCACCACGCCACCAAGGAGATTCCGCCGGCGATGGCGGTCGGCGAGGCGGCTGGACTGGCCGCTGCCCTGGCGCTGGAACACGGCGGCGATGCCACGTCGGTCGACCCGCACGTGCTGCAACGGCGGCTGCGCGACGCGGGTGCGCTGCTGGACTACTTCGACACGCCTTGAGCGGTCGGCGCTCGCCCGGTCAGCTCGGCATCAGGTTCTGCAGCCGCTCCACCGAGTCGATGTACTCATCGACCAGCTGGTAGATTACGTCGCGACAGCTCTGCACTTCGTTCATGCGGCCGACGACCTGTCCGACCGGATTGAACGCGACCGCCTGGGCGGTGTCGGCATAGCGATTGACCCGCGACACCGCGTCGGCCGTGACCATGAACTGCAGCGGCATGCCGAGCGGCTCCGGGTTCCCCTCGGTCTGCCAGGCGTCGGTCCAATCGTTGCGCAGCATGCGGCACGGTTTGCCGGTGTACGAGCGGGAACGGACGGTGTCGCGGTTGGTCGCCTCGAGCAGCGACTTGACCTGCGCGGGCGGCGACTCTGCCTCTTCGACCGTCAGCCACAGCGACCCGGTCCAGACTCCCTGCGCACCCATCGCCAGGGCCGCCGCCATCTGGCGTCCGCTGCCGATCCCACCCGCAGCGAGCACCGGGATCGGGGCCACCGCGTCGATCACGTCGGGCCACAGCACCACGCTTCCGATCTCGCCGGTGTGTCCACCCCCCTCGGTTCCCTGCGCGATGATGAAGTCGACTCCGGCCTCGGCGTGCGAGCGCGCATGGTGAACACCGCCGCACATCGCTCCGACCAGCCGGCCCGCGTCCTGGATTTCCTTGATCACGTCGGTCGGGGGCGTGCCGAGTGCGTTGACGATGACCTTGACCTTGTCGTGGGTCAACGCGAGGTCGACCTGCGGCCCGGCGGTCGCCGCGGTCCATCCGAGCAGTTCGCGAGCTTTCTCGCCCTCGGGCAGTTCGGGGACGCCGTGTTCGCTGAGCAATTTGGCTGCAAATTCCCGGTGCCCGTGTGGAATCGCCGCACGCAGCTGCGCTTCGAGCTTCTCGACGTCGAGTTCTCCCTGTCCTTCGTATTTTCCGGGGATCACGATGTCGACGCCGTAGGGCTTGTCGCCGATGTGATCGTCGATCCAATCGAGTTCGATCGCGAGTTGTTCGTTCGAGAACCCGACCGCTCCCAGCACGCCGAACCCGCCGGCGTTCGAAACGGCTGCAACGACGTCGCGGCAGTGGGTGAAGGCAAAGATCGGAAATTCGATGCCGAGTCGTTCGCAGAGTTCGGTGCGCATGGCGGGACCTTTCGATGGGACGCGAACCGGGTTCGGGTCGGTCGGAGTGGATTCAGAGCCACGGCGGTGGCCGCTGCCAGCCGGGCCGTAAACGGGTAGCGCACTTGCTGGCGGTCCGCGCCAGAACCCGCTGTAGGCACCGTCCAGGGCGGCAGGGGGGCGACTTCCGCTTCGATCGAACCCGGCGAACGCGCGGGATCAGCCGCGCAGATCCGCGAACACCGGCGCGTGGTCCGAAGCCGTCAGGCCGTCTTTCTTCTTGCGGTACTCGCGATCGATCTCGATCGCTTCGACCCGCTCATAGGCAGAGCGTGATGCCAGCAGAAAGTCGATGCGAAGACCCTGCTTGCGATGAAAGGCGCCGCCACGATAGTCCCACCACGAGAAATCCTGTCCGTCGGGATACTGCTCGCGGTAGACATCGATCAGCCCGCAATCGAGCACGCTCTGGAATCGCGCGCGCTCGGGATCGGTGTGGAAGATGTGGCCGGCGAACTGTTGTTCGTTCCAGCTGTCGAGCGGGCCGGGACAGATGTTGAAATCGCCGCAGACGATCGTCGGTTGCGACAGGTCGTGGTGCGCGCGCAGGTGCTCGACGAGAGC
>Ga0055480_10001253_pt1 | contig 10088 bp, 6 predicted proteins | sample Muzzi_PWB_D2_FD_57935 | JGI IMG/M metagenome (GOLD analysis project Ga0055480, IMG submission 57935) | Wetland microbial communities from San Francisco Bay, California, USA, that impact long-term carbon sequestration - Muzzi_PWB_D2 | ecosystem: Environmental > Aquatic > Marine > Wetlands ... | reverse complement strand
ATTGCTACCCTTCGATCCGGATTGGCGCTGGATGACAGAACGTCTGGACAGTCCCTGGTACCCAACTGTCAGGCTATACAGACAACGGCAACCGGGCGATTGGGACGGTGTGATGTCGACAGTCTGCCGCGCCTTAAAGGACAGGGTGCTGTTTGGATAATTTTTAAATCTTGGCCTTCTTTTATGGACAATTTCTAGGAGAATCTACCCGTATGGCTTCACGGTCTTGCAGCTTTGTCATACCCGTGTTGGATTTTTCACCACACAGCCGGTACAATATCAACACATTGCTTGATGATTTGAACAATATTGACGGTGAAGTCATTTGCGTATTTAATAGTTGTGAAGTATTCGAAAGGCTTCACTCCCATCCGCGCATCGACAAATTCTGTTACAACAGCCTTAACGCCGGTGTCAGCCGCTCCTGGAACATCGGCATTAACTTGTCTGAAGCAGACGCTGTATTTATGTTGAATGCCGATTTGCATATTAAGCCGCGGGCCATTGAAAAACTTTGTGATTATCTCTTTAACCTTGAAAAAGCCGTTATTGTCGGACCCCAGGGCGCATGGGTCGATTTTGAAAGCCTGACGGATAAAAAGTACTTCTCCAGAGGCGGCTTTCAGCATCCAATCCGTGTTCAGGCCGTCTCCGGCTTTCTTTTCGCCATTCATCGCCATCGATTTTTGGAGCAACATTTAAATTTTGATGTTCGATACAGTCCCTGTTTCATGGAAGAGTGGGATGTCGGATTGCAGGTGATCAAGGCTGGTCTGGCATCTTATGCAGTTCCAGTCTCTGACTTTGAGCATGATTGGGGAATATCCGCGTCAAAAGAGAATTCCAAAATCTGCTATTTCGGCCGCATGGTCCTCAGAGACGACATTCTGCTTGAGAACCGGAAAAAATTTACGGAAAAATGGTTCGGGTAGTAACTGAATTTCGCACGTATTCTTATTTATCGCAAACTGGCACTCATGAAGATTACAACAGACAAACAATATGCGGCGTTTCGACCTGAATTGCTTGAACTGATATCTCCACATTCAAGGAAAATTCTTGATGTCGGGTGCGCCGATGGTCAACTCGGCTTGGCTTTGAGGACCCGGTTTGGTGCCGAAGTTTGGGGGGTCGAGATCAGTCCAACGATGGCGGAGACTGCTCGCCAAAGAATGGATACGGTTCTATCCGGCCCCATTGAAGAAATGCTGCCTTTACTTCCGGATGATTATTTTGATGCCGTCATTCTGGCAGATGTGTTGGAGCACCTGGCAGACCCGTATACGATACTTTTTGAATTGAAAAAAAAAGCAAACGACAATGGCAGCTTTATTGCGAGCTTGCCCAATGTCGGGCACTGGTCAATCATCAAAAACTTGCTGAACGGATCATGGCGTTATAAGGACTATGGACTCATGGATAGCAGCCACCTGAGGTGGTTTACGCGCGAGACGATATACGATCTGTTTGGTGAAGCCGGACTGTTTATCAAGGATATGGCGGTAACTGTAGTTGAATGCGAAAAAATCCCGCAATTGTTTCTCGATGCCTGCGCCAAAATTGGCATTAACAACGTACGATTAAGGGATGAGAGTCGGGTTTTTCAATATTTAATCAAAGCGGTCGATCTCAACCGAATCAATGAACTCGCTGTCTGTATCGAATCAGCCGTGAAACTGATTGAAAATAGAAATTATTCGGTTGCCAGGCCTTTTTTGCAACGCTGTCTGAACATCTTCAAATCCAACGGCACAAATGCCGCAGACCTCGTCTATCAAAAGTTAACGAAATTAAATCAATTGGTTTGTCGGCAAATGCATCGCCCGAAATTACCGCAAACTTGATTTTTATCAGGGTTTTTGCTGGATGAAGGTATAATACGTGTCAGGCCCCTGGCTGGTTTCAAAATTTATTTCCATAATCTTCAACAAATGAAAACCGGCACGCGTAATCAAATCCCGCCACATGCTTTTGCCCAGAACACTGTAATGATTGCGGTTGGTTTGGTGGTTGCAGCTGGTATCCGGCGCCGGTACTTCTATATACAGACAGCCCGCCGGCTTTAAAACTCGAAATATTTCTGAAAGGGTAAAATAGGGGAAAATACTGTGCTCAAGGCAATGACGGCACCAGACAAAATCAAAAAAGTCATCCTCAAAGCTTAAAAAAGACTGATCCATTTCATAAACTTCAAATCCTTTTCTGCGACACACTTCCAGATCATCCCCTCCCAGCGTAATTCCAACCGGAAAAAATCCTTTCTTTGAAAGCAATTCCAAGGCAACGCCTTGCCCACATCCGATATCCAAAATTTTGCTTCCAGGCTGCAAATAGCCATTTTGAATGACGCAGTCGACCATTTTTTGCGTCAATTCATTATGCAACTGGGTCGGTGGCTCCGGATAAAGATCAACTTGGATCTTCGCCAGAAAATTCTCTAACTTTTCGGAATCTGTTTTACTTAGTTTCATTTGGTAGTCCTTTTTCCGGGTGAGGCAACTGTATTTATCACAATCTTTTTGGCTTCCGCGAGTGCTGATTGGCATTTGTTCTTCAGTGAAGTCCTGTGCGTTTTAAGATATAAGTTTTCCTGGTGCAGGTGCACAATTCGACGGCTGTATTCACTCAAATGGTTCATCGTTGGTTATGCAAATGACATTCCAAATAATTTTGCATCGAATGAATAAACACCAGCAGAAACCCTATCGAGGTTTGGCGGGCTCGGGAACTTTGAAAACAGATATCTTCGACAGAAGGAGAACCAAGCAGTCAAGCATGTGTCAATCACAAATGTCAGCACGGTCGGTGAACTGTCTGCTATAAAGACTATTCTGTATAATATTATGAAAATAGCCGATTTTATGCCAATTAATTGACGGTTGAAAACTGCTATACAATCGGTTCGTAAATGATAGCAATGGGTTCAACGTTTCGATGGAGCAGTTATGCATGCAAGTCTCAAAAACTGGAATCGATTAAATTTATTTTCGGCATTCGAATCTCAAAGAAGGCATAAAGCTTGCACCAATATCAAACCACAGGACTATCGCTTTAGATGCAAAATTGATGAGGAAATTTGAATGACCAAATTTACGTTTACGACGCAGAAGAATGCCGCCGCGCATAGTGGCTTCGAAGTCCAACATGCCGGCGGCGACCTGGGTTCCGCAAAAATGCTCCAGCGAAAGGTCATTCCGGTCCCCGGAATCGGCCATGGATCTGACTCCTTGCACGGGAAAATACGTCCGAATATTATCAAATTGATCCAGGGGCATCAAACTTATATAAAAAATATGGAACCTCGCGATCTGCTTAATCCCTTCCGGTTCGATCTGGTGGCAAAATACATCTATGCCAGACACAAGATTTTAAATATAGACAGTCAATGGGCTTTACGGTTGTATACCGAACATTTAAGGGTATTCAATGGTATCGCTGAACCTGACGGCTCCGGCAAAACAGGTGTCACTGAGTTTGTCTCGTCATTTAATAATACACTAAACTCGATTTATACCGCCGGGTTTGTTGCCAAGAAGTCACTGATTCCAGTCGGTCACAACTACATCCTGCTGGACGGCTCACACAGAGTCGCTGCCTGTTTGCTCTTTAACAGGCAATTAACCGGTTTACTCTGTGACGTACCGGCATTTGTATATGACCACCAATTTTTTAGAAATTACACCGAACACGTCCCCACCGGTCTGGCCGCTAATTATCTGGACGCCATGGCCCTTGAATATTGCAGATTGAAAAAAAATACATACATCGTGACCGTGTTTCCGTCAGCGATCGGGAAAGAAGCCCAAGTCCGTGACATTCTCGGGGAATATGGTGAACTTTTTTATTTTAAAACCTTAACATTGACAGGACAGGGTCCGACCATGCTCATGCGCCAGATGTACAGCGATGAGAATTGGCTGGGTACCTGGGACAATAATTTCCAGGGAGCCGTGCTAAAAGCGCATCTGTGTTTCAGACAGCCGGGACCCGTCAGGGTGTATGGATTTGAATCGGATCACCTCCAGAAGGTTAATGAAGCTAAAAGAAGAATTCGCGATTTGTTTAAAATAGACAACCACTCGGTACATATTAATGATACCCATGAGGAAACACTGCGTTTAGCCGGCATATTTTTTAACGCCAACAGTATCCATTTTTTAAACCATGCCGGTCCCAGGCCCTATGCAAGATTTCATAGCCTGCTGGAATACTATTCGGACTGGCTGCGCAACCAGGATACCGACCCGGAGAATTTTTGTATCGACGGCAGCGCCGTCTTGGCCGCCTATGGGATCCGGGATGCCAAAGATCTCGATTTCCTGTTTTTCGGAGCTGATGATGTTGACACGGGACACCGGTTGGTGAGCTGTCATAACCATGAAGTGCATCACTATACAACCTCTAGAGACGATATTATCTTCAACCCGAACAATCATTTTTATTTTGACGGAGTCAAATTTGCCGCGTTGGATGTAATCGGCTCCATGAAACAAAAACGGGCTGAAGATAAAGACAAAAGAGATATTGCATTAATTGATATATTTTTAAGGCGTGCCAATGATACGCCACGTTCGGCATCAGTCGCAACAGTTGCTCAAGGGCCGACAGGATCATCCGGATCAAAAGCTAAGGATGATCAGATGGTCGGTCTGATTTTCAGCAAAGATCGTGCCATGCAGTTGGATGGCGTATTGAGATCCTTCAAGCTGCACTGCCTGGATTCTGAATACCTCGATTTGAAGGTTCTGTACCGGGCGACTGATGAACTTCACCGAGTTCAGTACCGGCAGTTAATCAGCGATTATACGCAAGTGAAATTTTGTGAAGAAGCTGATTTTAAAAACGACATGCTATCGCTTCTGTCAACCTATGAGTATGTCCTCTTCCTGGTAGATGATAATATCTTTGTCAGGGAGTTTTGTCTGGAAGCGGCCATTCGATCACTCGGTCAACATCCTGAATCGCTTGGATTTTCGCTCAGACTGGGCAAAAATATTACCAAGCGTCTGTATCCTCGCCAAAAGAATTGGATCATCCCGGAATTCACCAACCTGGAAGATAAACTACTCAAATTTGACTGGACAGCCGGTGATGCAGACCAGGGTTACGGATATCCGCTTGAAGTCTCCAGCTCAATTTACCGGATGCGCGATTTATATTTACTGCTGGAAAATGGCCGGTATTCCAATCCCAATACATTGGAATACATCCTTGATCAACATAAAGCCGGTTTTCGGGGAGCTTCAAATGGGTTGCTTTGCTATGATCAATCCGTAACATTCTGCAATCCGGTGAATCTGGTTCAAACCGCCTGGATTAATCACGCCGGCAATAACGATCGAAACTCCGCAGATGCGCTGTCCAAAAAATTCAGCGACGGCTATCGTATTGATGTTGGTGCCTATGCCGGTTTTGTTCCGCACGCCTATCATCAGGAAGTTGAATTAATCTTCAAGAAGCAACCGGACAGGATAAATCCTGATCCAGCAGCCAAACCGGTTAGTCTGCCTACGCTTTCAGAGTTGACCAGTATCGTAATCCTGAACTTTAACGGCCTCGAGCATATAAAAATTTGCATCAGCAGCATCAGAGAGCGCACATCAAGTCCCTATGATATAATTGTCGTCGACAACGCCTCCAGTGACGGATCGGTAGAATATTTGCGGAAGCAGACGGATATTGTTCTGGTTGAAAACAAAACCAATATCGGTTGCCCGCCGGCCCGGGCTCAAGCGATGGCCCTGGCCCGGGGACAATACGTCGTCATGCTGGACAATGACACGGTGGTTACCCCCGGATGGCTGACCACCCTGATCAATTATTTTAAAACCAATCCGGATGTCGGTTTGCTGGGTCCGCGTTCCAATTTTGTCTCCGGTCAACAACTGGTGCCGGATGCGGCTTATGGTAGCATTGAAGAACTAAAAGAATTCGCCCGGTCATTTTCAGAAAAACACCGGGGACAATTGACGACCACCTTTCGGTTAGTCGGTTTTTGTCTGGCGATCCGACGCGAGGTCATCACGAAGATCGGCTCGCTGGATTCCCGATTCGGTAAGTTTGGTTTTGAGGACGATGATTACACCTACCGGGCGATAATTGCCGGTTTCCGGGCTGCCATCGCCCATGATGTTTTTATCCACCATACCGGTGGTCCCCAGGTCCGGGGCGACGCCGACTATAATAAAAATCTATTGGAAGCCTGGGATATTTTCAAACGCAAATGGGGGTTACCACCGGAACTCACGTATGACAAGGGGTTCCGGTTAGCATCAATACTCTCCCGACCTTTTGATCCTGCGGCGCATTTTATTCCGCTGCTTGATAAATCGACGGTGGACCCATTAGTCTATCGGTCCCGGCCCGGTCCTGATTTACCCGTCGCTGAATCAAAATCCCACGATGTAATCCAGGGAAGGCTGGAAAATCCGACCGGTTCAAAAAATCATATGACCCCGCCGGATCTTGGAGAACACCATGCCGGGAATCAAAAAATCGACGCCTTTTTCCAACGGGTGGACAGATTGTTTCACAGCGGTAGCTTGCAACCGGCGCTTGATTTGCTTCGCGGTGCGATTTACCGGGCAGCGCATGAAAAGTTGCTGTATTTCAAGCTCTGCGAAATTTTGATTGAATCCGCCTATTATCAGGATGCCCTTGAATTTCTCAATAACATGCCCGGGCAGGAACCGGATTACAGACAACTGGAACTCAAGGGGAGCTGTCTGGCGGGGCTGGACCGGTATGAGGAAGCCGATACCTGTGCGGAAAAGGCTATCTCCCTGCAGGCTGACTCTGCCCCTGCCTGGTGTTTAAAAGGGATATCGGCCGGCCGGGCGGGAAATGGGAAAGCGGCGATCAGTTTTTTCAACCATTCAATTGATTTGGATCCGGCTTTTGGGCCGGCCTATACTCATCTTGGCCTGACGGAGCTTGAATTCGGTGATGCTGCAAAGGCCTTACAATTATTAAAGAAGGGCTTTCAAGTTTGCCCGACTGACGGATTTGTCCACAACACATTTTATTCGGTGATCACCGAGATTGAAGCCTATGATCAAGCCGAAGCCCTTTTTCAAAAGGCATCCAGTCGGTTTCCACATCATAAAAAACTTGCCTATCTGTATATCGATATACTTGTTCAGCAAGCCAAAAACCGCCTGGCGTTAAATGCCATTGAAAAAGCCATTGCCTGCTTCGGTATCGATGACGGTATTCTTGCGCCGGCTCTCAAAATCAGAGAAAAGCTGGGTGAGGCCGAAAACCTCAGTCACGAGACTGATGACATATCTATAACTTTGTGTATGATTGTCAAGAATGAAGAAAAGCACCTGGCCCAGTGTTTATACCATGCCAAGCCCGTCATAGACGAAATGATTGTCGTCGACACAGGTTCAGAAGACCGAACCGTTGACATCGCCAGGGTTTTTGGTGCCCATGTTTATTCACATGAATGGAGGAACGATTTTGCTGCCGCACGGAACCTATCCATCGGAAAGGCGAACGGACAGTGGCTTTTGATTCTGGATGCCGATGAAGTGCTTGCCGATCAGGATTACCAGGCAATATCAGATATCGTGAAGTCCCAATCTGATGTTCCGTGTGCCTACAGTTTTACGACTCGCAATTACACCAATGACGCCGGCAACGAGGGATGGCAGCCAAATGACGGTCAATACCAGCAGGAACAGGCAGGTCGAGGCTGGTATCCGAGTACAAAAGTCCGGCTGTTTCCCAATGATAAACGGGTTTGCTTTGAAAATGCGGTGCATGAGCTGGTCGAGCCATCCTTAAGACGGGCCGGGATAGCGATTCAAAATTGTGGTGTCCCCATTCACCACTATGGCACCCTGCTTCAGAAAAAAAATCTTGATAAAAAAGATAACTATCTGGACTTGGGAAGAAAAAAAGTGGCCGGCAATCAAAGTGGACTTGCCGCGTTGGTTGAACATGCGATTCAAGTCCAGGAGGTCGGTGATTATAAGAAGGCCCTGCATATTTGGCAGGATGTCTTAAACCAATGTCCGGATCTGCCCAAGGCTCACTTTAACTTGAGCTATGTCTACATTCAGCTGGAACGATACGGTCAAGGGCTTGAAAGTGCGAAAAGGTGTATGCAACTAGATCCCCATCTGAAAGAAGCTGTCTTGAATTATTCCCTCTGCATGATTCGAACCGGCCAGGTAAAGCTGGTTGTCGAGCGGCTCGAAGGCTTTTTGATTGAAAATCCCAATCATCCAATGGGTAAAGGATTGCTGGCGGTTGCATACTGTATCCTCAATGAAAACGAAAAGGGCTTGAGGCTGTTAAATGAAATTAAGGAAATGGGATATAACTCTGCGGAGTACGTTTGGGACCACGCCCGGAAAATGCTGTCTGCCGGGCGTCAGGATGAGGTCTCAAAGCTGTTGCAGGCTGTAAAGAATAGCCCCTATGCTGATAATAAGATCCAAATCATGCTAAATGAGCTGAGCCGTCACGGTTCGAATCCTCACCGCTCAGGATCCGATTTATCGAATTAAATTAACGATTATCAAATTCGGGTTAATTAAAAAGCTATCGGAAAATTCGGGCTTAAATTAAATATAGTCTGGCCCTATGGAACTTAATCCATGACAAAGTTGGAAAAGAAATTGGAGAAATTATCAGAAATTTCGCTGGATAAATCCCGCGGAGCAGTACATAAGGTTTTCCAATCAATATGCCATCAGATGGACGTTCAAAAGAAACCGACAAAAGATATCCTGTATAAAAGAATCAAAGCCAGCCTGGAATTGGGAGACCACCAAAGCGCTTTGTTGCTATTGGACCAAATGAAAAAAAGGCTGGCAAAGGATTCCAGCAGTGAAAATGGTGTTGGAATTTTTAGTCTGCCGGATTTTCCTCGATTCATAAACCAGTTGTCTTCTTACATACGCATGGACGGCTGTGAGCAAGATGTCCGCCTCTGGCCCTGTCTCGAGGATCGAAAGTCAGTCACACCAATTGATCTCTTTTACTTCTATCAGGACACCTGGGCGGCGAAAATGATTTTTAAAATCCGGCCGGCGCAGGTCGTCGATATCGGATCAACAGCCCTGTTGGTCGGGATTGTCTCCCAGTTGATTTCGACGGTCAGTGTGGATATCCGGCCGCTTCCGGTCAGTTTACCGGGCCTTGCCTGTAAGGAAGGATCCATAACCGAGTTGCCTTTTGAAGACAGCAGTATAGAATTTGTCAGCAGCATGTGCGTCATAGAACACATCGGCCTGGGCCGTTATGGGGATCCGTTGGATGGTTTGGGAAGCATCAAAGCACTAAAGGAAGTCGCAAGGGTCATCAAAAAGGGTGGCTACTTCTTGTTTAGCGTACCGGTTAGCCGAACGCCTAAAGTCGAATTCAACGCTCACCGTGTTTTTCGCAAGCAGCAAATACTTGAGTTACTGCCGCAATTTGAAGTGAAAGATGAGACCTTTCTGTTCCCGCATCATGGCAAAGAAAAAGATCTTGTCCGCTTAAACGGCCGCCAATTTTCTGTCTGGTGCGCTCTGTGCCGGCACGTCTAGCAGAAATTCATCTTTTTATCAGGCAACCTGGCGCTTCTCCTGTTGACCGATCGGGGCCGCTTCCCGCAGACCGGCGGCAAGATTCAAATTGATATCGATGATAATTTTAAGCTTTTCCGGGGCGGGGTAGGCCATGATATTAAAAATGCGTTTGTCGATGAGAACGCTCAGGCTTAAGATATTTTCTTTGATACTTTTGGGCAGCGGGTTATTATCATCCAATAATTCGCCCTGAATCCAACTCCAGATGCGCTGATTATAGCTTAAGGCTTCATGCAATTTTTCGCGGCGGTCTGCTGCCTGCCAATTGTCCTGGCAATATTTTAGCAGCACGGCCGCTTTGGTCAAGACTCTGGCTTCGGTTTCACGTCCGGAGATGGTTGCCTGCTCCACCTTTTGATAGGAATTAAGCGAATTCTTGTACACGGGTTAAAACCTCCATTTCATAATCAATTAAATTGCGCGCCCCCTTCAAAGCCTGGTAGTGTTGCCCTTTAAGAATATTGTCGCTGATGGCGTCAATGACGGGCAGTGTACTGGGTGCAG
>Ga0055480_10001252_pt1 | contig 10092 bp, 5 predicted proteins | sample Muzzi_PWB_D2_FD_57935 | JGI IMG/M metagenome (GOLD analysis project Ga0055480, IMG submission 57935) | Wetland microbial communities from San Francisco Bay, California, USA, that impact long-term carbon sequestration - Muzzi_PWB_D2 | ecosystem: Environmental > Aquatic > Marine > Wetlands ... | reverse complement strand
CTTTCGCCCTGTGAGAACTTGATCGCATACCAACAGACTGCGAATCCCAGGAACATGCTTCCCGAGTCTCCGAGAAAGACGATTGCGGAACGGCGTCCGGGAAATCTGAAGTTGAAAACCAAGAATGCCATGACGGCGGCGGCCAGCATGGTCAGAACACCAATATCCTGCGCGCCCCCGAACAGGAATGAGGCCGCAATGAATGCAAGCAAGCTGACGAGGGACAGGCTGCCCGCGAGACCGTCCAGTCCGTCGGACATGTTGATCGCGTTAATAACACCAATCGTCGCGAAAACGGTGAACGGAACCGCCAGCATCCCCGTGGAAAGTAATTCACCACTATTGCCGAGTGCGCCGAGGTCACTGAGTAAGACGCCCGAACCGAAGATCATGATCAGTGCTGCACCGGTCTGGGCGACCAGCTTCGCAATCGGCCTCAATTCGATGTAGTCGTCAACGACGCCCACCAGCAACAGCAACATGCCGGCGAGAAAGAAGCCAGCATAGTCCTGCATCAACGACGATTCGGGGTTCAGAAACCCGGAGATGATCGTTGCCGCGAATACGGCAATATAGATTGACAGGCCGCCGACGAGGGGAATCTCTCCCTCATGCGTCTTACGGCCGTTTGGAATGTCGACCAGACCAACCGCTTTGGCTATCGAAAACAACCAGATGATCAGGATGCTTGTGAAACCAAAGGCGATTACCGATCCTGTGAAACTCGCCAGCAACACGATTATGTCCAACCCTTTTCGTTATTTTTGTTCTTCGCCAAACCATTATCGCGCAATGTTAAAGCGAAGAATGTGACGTGTGTCACAGCCATGGATCATCCAGATGGTAGATTGGCATTTGCGGCAAAAAATTGTGAACGGAGTCAATTCTTATGCCAGGGAGAGTTGCGCCAACTGGCGGCGCAAGCGGCCATGCAAAAACCTGAGAAATTAGCTTAGCAGGCATTCGTGAGTTCGATCGTGCGGGCTCGTATGCACACTATACGGAATTTCCCGGCGAATCGGCAAGCCGACGAATCCCGGCGACGAAGAATAAGACAAAGGCACAGGACTTCTGCAGCAGAGACAAACAAGAACGAATAAAAACGGAATTCAAATTGTCAGATTATGTCAAATGATTTGCGATATTATCAGCCACCGTTATGGCGTGACTCGATCAGTCCGTATGATCGAGCGAGAACGTCCGGGGTGCCACTAGTCTAATCTCGGTACCGGTCGCAGTCTTTGATAGAATCGGAAGACTTTTTATCTAAAATTCGAAGGGTTGGGAATTGAATACGAACGACTTTCTTAAGTACGAAGGCAGCGGCAATCCGCTGCAACCGTTGCGATGGATCGCGCGGGTGCTGCCATTCCTGCTGCTCGCTGGCACGCTCTCCTCCGTTCCGGCATTCGGACAGGGAGATAACGAAGATCGGAAGCCGTACACGATCAATCCGGGAGATCTGCTCGAGGTTTCTGTCTGGAAAGAACCAGACTTGCAACGTGAAGTACTCGTTCGCCCGGACGGTGCATTCTCCTTTCCGTTGAGCGGCGACATTGTCGCAGTGGGCCGGACGGTCGAGGCTGTCCGCACCGAACTCGCACAGCGGCTTGAGACGTACATCCCGGACCTCGTCGTGACCGTAACGGTTGCAGAGATCAGGGGTAATAAGATATTTGTAATCGGCCAGGTCAAAACTCCTGGAGAGATTGTAATGAACCCGGTTGTTGACGTGATGCAGGCGCTCAGCATTGCCGGTGGCACGACGCCGTTCGCGCAGGTCAACAACATCAAGATTCTTCGCCGGCGGAACGGGCAGCAGACGATCAGGGAATTTCGTTATGGTGATATCGTGAAAGGCCAAAACCTGTCGCAAAACATTCTTCTCGAAGTCGGCGATGTTGTCCTTGTCCCATGATCATTTCTCGACACACAGGTAGTAAGCCGGGAACAAAGGCGAACCAATGACTACAGAGCGATCCGGATTGCAGGACTATTTCACTTTGCTTCGCCGCCGCCGGTCGAGCATGTTCGTTGTATTCGCGACAATTTCTATCGCTACTGTTTTCGGCACTCTTTTGCTTGAGGATGAATATCAGTCCACCGCCACGATCGCCATCGAACGACCGGAAATTCCGGAGAACATGGTGCAGACCACCGTCGCTACCTACGATACCGATTTGCGGATCGATCGCATTCGGGACCAGATACTTGTAGGGCCGAATGTTGAGAAATGGATCCGTGAGTTTGATCTTTATCCGAAATTGGTAGCCGATGATTCTATCGCCGCCGCCGTGGCCGAATTTCGAAGTGATGTCGAGGTCATCACAATTCAGGCTCGGGAAGACGTCACTGTAAAAAACCAGGGTGAAACAATCGCCTTCGACCTCTCATACTACGGCGAGACGCCAACCAAGGCGCTCATAGTCGCCGCAAGGCTCGCCGAAGCGTTCCTCGACGAAAATCGACGGAGCCGCAATCAATCTGTGGAAGAGACACTCGAGTTCTTCCGCAGAGATGCCGAACGGTTATCCCTGAAAATCACTGAAGCCGAAGCGAAACTGGCGCAGTTCAAGGAACGCAATGCGGGTGCGCTGCCGGAATCGGCAAACATCAATGCACAGATGCTGGACCGAGCGGAACGTGATCTCGACGAAGTCGAACGTGAAATTCGTGACATACGCGAGAAGCGCCAGATCCTTGAGACGGATCTTTCAAAAGAAAGCCCCAATGCGCCTATTTTCACGACGTCGGGTGAACCCATTCTCGCTGGCGCCGATCGACTCAAGTTATTGCAACAGCAATACGTCGAATTGTCGTCGAAATACAGCCCGGAACACCCGGATGTGGTAAGAACACGCCGTGAGATCGAGTTGCTGAGTGGAGGCAGTGCGGATGAAGCCGTATCGTCGATCCGCCAGGAACTGGAAATTACGCAGCGTGAATACGCCGCTGCGCGGCAACGATATACGGACAATCACCCTGACGTGATTAACCTGCGCAACAAGATTGACTCTCTCGAAGACAGATTGACCGCAATTTCGTCGAGTCCACAGTCGATCACACCAACACAGCCGGACAATCCGGCCTACATAAGCATCCTTGTCCAGATTGAAGGTGCGGACGCAGAACTTCAGGCAGCTCGCCGAAGAGCAACCAATCTGCGGGAGCGGATCAGTCGTTACGAATCTCTCCTGTTGCAGACGCCGCAAGTTGAAAGGGAATATCTCGCGTTGGAGCGCGACTACAACCAGGCAGTCGCCGAATACAACGACATCATCGAGAAACAGACAGATGCCCAGCGAGCGCAGCAGCTTGAAGTATCGGAAAAAGGCGAACGGTATGTTCTTCAGCGGAGGCCATCAGAACCGGAGTCTGCAGCCTTTCCGAATCGTCTGGCAATTATCATTCTTGGAATCATCTTCGCCATCGGTTGCTCCTTCGGCGCGGTCGTATTCAGGGAAGGACTGGATCCGACGGTTCGCGGAATCCGTGACCTCAGAAACCTGACAGACATGCCACCGATCGCCGTGATACCGGTTCTCGAGATTCAGGCAGAGCGTCAGAAACGAACTATGATATGGTCTATGTCGATATTTGGCGTGGCCAGTTTGCTGATTTACATGATTTCTATTCAGGTTTTTTAGGGCGATTCATCGTCGCGCAATGAGATAACTATGGGACGAATCGCAGAGGAACTTGCGAAAGCGAGCAAGGCTGAAGCAAAGGAAGATGCTTCGACGAAGGGACGCACAAAAGCGAATTCACTGACCGTGACCGGTGGTTTTGAAGTTGCCGGTGAGGGATTGGATTTTGCCCGGCTGCCCAATATCAATCCGGATGAGGATTGCCTGACGAAAAATCGTATCGTCGCGGCACTCCCCGATTCACCGGACAGGGCTGTCTATAAAGTATTGCGGACCCGTGTCCTGCAACGCCTGAGAGCGTCACAATGGAACATGATCGGTGTGTCAGGGACCGGACCCGGAGAAGGCAAAACGGTGACCGCGATCAACCTGGCTTACAGTCTTGCGCAGGATGTCAATCATAATGTCATTCTCGTTGACCTGGATCTGCGACGCCCATCGCTTCATACCTATCTGGGGATTGAACCGAAATACGACCTGTCGGATTATCTCAACGGCTCGAAGAGTCTGGCCGAGATCCTGGTGCGCCCTGGTGAAAGCCGGCTGGCGATCATCACTAACCAGACAACGTTCCGGGACTCATCCGAGGTATTGTCTGCACCTGAATTGGGCGCACTCGTGCACCAGTTGAAGAACCTGGGGCCCAAGACAATTACGATTTTCGATTTGCCACCTGCCCTTGCCGGTGACGATGTCCTCGCCTTTGCCCCGTTGATTGACGCCGTCATATTGGTTGTCGCAGAAGGCACCTGCAGGCGCGAACATCTGGCCGAGGCTAAAGAACTCCTGAAGGACATCAATTTGATGGGCGCCGTCCTCAATCGATCACGTGAAAAGTCTCCGTCTTCGGGCTACTACGACTACTACGACTGAGCACTGACAGCCGCCAAAGCAGGGACTACTTTCGTCTTCGGACGAAGCAATCGAATACCGTTACGCCTGCCGCCTGATTGACCGTGTGCGTGCCGCGAAGATCATCGGCCCAATCCGGCAAGATTGTTCTGACGGTCTCTTCCTGGTATTCGTCGACAGTGAGTTTGAGAATTCGCTGTATTGACAGCGCATAGCCATAGCGCAGCGAGCAATCCTGAGCTGGCCGAAACAGCTCGCCTTCGTGCCGAAAGATCTCGCCTGCCGGGCGCGCGCATCGGATGTCAAGGCTGACTGGATTCTCGCGGTGGGGAAGCCAGGTCTCAAAAGGCCCCGGCGCGTGAAAGAGATGCAATTCGTCGCACGACGTATTGCCGTTATGCTGAATCGTTGCAAACATCCACCATCGACCGTCATGTTGCACGAGTGTCGAATCGAATGCCCGTACGTCCTCCATGAGTACGGCATGCGACTCCCACCGATTGGGGAATTCCAGGCAACGAAATGCCTCTATACAATCGGCATCTGCGCTTTCCGGAATCATGTAGAGCGAACCGTCGTGTTCGAACAGGAACGGATAGGAAAGGTGCTGCTCGCGATCAAGGACGACAGTTATGGGACCAACCGTGCCGTCTTTCATTATTTCAATCGCTGCAATTCGACCTTTGCAAGTACTCGCCTCGAATTCCTCGAAAAAGATAACCGTGCGATCGTCACGGCGAACCACGAACGGATCAGCCCAGAAACCATTATCGTCCGGCGCAAGCCGCAGTAACCCTTCCGGGGAAAATCGATCTCCGCCGATCCGATAGGCCAGCTGCCATTGATCCCGGTGAAACGGCCTGCCTGCCAGCGCGACCAGGTAGCGGCCGTATAGCCTGCACAATGCAGCGAAAAGTCGAAAAGGTCCGGGGCGTCCGCGTCCTGTAGCGGCCCTGTTCTCGGCCGGCGGCAATTGCGCATTCACCTCTCCGTCGCGGCGAAGCTCGTCGAGCTTCGAGACGATGAGTGATTCGTTGATCGCCCGCACTCTGAGTACAGTTCTCCTGAGTGAGACATGATCTGTCTTGGCAAACGCCCTGCCGATACAACGGCGCCTTGCCGGTTTCGACTGCGAAGTGAAGAGCTCGCAGGTAGTGACGGGAACGCCTTCCACCAGCTCCCAGAAACCTGTTGCGCCGGCCTCGACACTGGAGAGCGACCAGACGCCGTGTCTCGCCTTTCCCAACAGTCGATTGGGAGGACTCCCGCGCAACAGCCACAGGACTACGTCAGCGGATGGGTGATCTGAATGCAGTAGCAAGTCGTCCAGTTTCCAGAACACCTGGTCGAAGGATGATTCGTGGACAGACAACTCGACAGCATCCTCCTCGTAGCCCCGCTGTCCGGCAGATTCCAGATTTTTCGCGAAAAGCCGGGCATGCTGAGCCCGCCAGTGGCTGAAGATATCGAAGCGGGAAGGTCGTACCCCTTTCTGATCCTCGAGCCCGAACACGGACACGGAAACGCCGCCAATCGCCTTCAGCCGCGTTACCAGGCGCAACTGCCACTCCGGACAGTCCGGATAGGGCACGATCAGCGTGATCTGCAGCTCAGGTGTTGCTCCTGTCGACAAAATCGTGGCCCTCCCCGGCCCTTGCAAAACTGTTGGACACTGGCACCGCCGGTTGACGCCTGGAGCCGCGTAAATGTGCGGACCATGCGCGACTCTGGTGCCACTATACCTGCCGTCTGCCTGATTATGTCCAATACGAGGCGATGACGGCTGCAACACGTGTCACAGATCCGCGCTCCGTCGTTTGCATCGAATGACGCTGTCAGTCCTTGCCAATTGACCTGACGCGATGAATCAGCATTCGTCCGAAATCCAGACATTCGTCAAGATATCGGGCGCACCGCCCAGTGAACAGGCGATCCGGGTAGACAGTGAGCCGATACGAGAATGCATCGGCCGCCCCCCATCTGTATTTATACTGCTCGGCCCCGCGCAGAAAGTCGTACCGATGGATTCCTTTTTCAATGCTGCGCTTGATGACATGCGCAAACAAGGCGGTACCTGGTCGCAGGTTCCCGGCGTCTTCGGCAAAACCACCCATATAGTAGTAAACCGTATCGCCATGGACGAAATTCAACGCTGCCCCCAGGGTATCTTCTCCGCCCTCGACGACATCCATCCAAGCCAGGCCTTTGCCTGCCATATAGGGCACTGCATCGTAGAGAAACTCGCGAAACGATTCTTCCTCCAGGCTGGAGATCTCGCCTTTGGCTTCCATTCGAGTGCGATTCAGCCGCACCAGGTCTCTTGTAAATTCTGCCGCTGCTGATGCATCGATGGAGTGAAATCTCACGCTGTCGTGATTGGCTATCCGCTTGTGATGACGCCGTACCTGCGACCTGAAGTTGCTGCTGAGCTTGAGAAGATAGTCGTCCCATGTTGCGGCAAGGACGACCGCCGGGCATACCGCTTGCTTCGTCAGCCTGACCACTCTGCCCTGATGCGCGATTATCGCTCGCAGACGTCCTGGAAAATCGCCGTCTCCATCCAGGTTCATGAGCTCAGTTCTTCCGGGGTCACCACAATACAGATCCAGCGCAGTCGCCGTGAACCTGGCGATGTCCGGCTCGATGCACGGGTGGCGGAGGCAGCTCAAATGATCGGAACACTCGGCACCGTATCCGCAAGCCGATAAATATCGTGGCGTAGCGTACCTGCCACCTGCTGTCCCGAGAATCAACGGCAGAACATACAGCAGTCGCTCCCGGGAATCTCGCAGGCAGATAATTCGCAGCTCGTGACCCCCGGCCAGGTGCCGTAACCAGGCGGCAACCCAACCCCACGCCTGGAATGGCCGGTGCGACGGATTTTGATCGAACAATTGTTCCCACTCGTCTTTCAGGGCAAGAAATTCCGATCCCGTTGCTACAACCTGCCAGGTCCCGGATTCCGTTGTTTTCATTTAAATATGACCAATTTTCTCGCTCTTCCAGTCCACTGCTTGCATGACATAAAAAAAAGCATTTACGCCCGCGGATATGCCAGGCGGAAGACCCGTCCGGTCGGGATTACTCGTAAACGTATGGCCGATCGGGATAAAAACCTTTCAGCTTTTCACTTAGCTCCGCAACTTCGTCATCCCGGTTCGGCCGAACCCGCCTGAACACGATGACCTCGACCGATCCATCCAGTTCGAACGTAGCCGGCAGTCTCTCGAACGCGGCTCCGATGCCCGTGCCGGCCAGCATGCTTGCGGCAGGGATTTGAATGACCTGCTGGTCCGACGGTCTCCGGCTAAGTTGAACGGGGTTACTGGTCACTACGAGCTGCGCCCGCAGGATCTGCGCCGGGAACCCGTCACGCTTGTCGACGATGGCAGCCGGAAGAATGCGGTCGGCCGAAATGAACGCGATTCCGGTCGAGGCGCTGAAATTCTTGAAATGTTCAGCATTTAGTATCTGCGATCCGGCAAGAACATAGATACCTCCTTCGTCAGATTCGGTATCCAGATTCGCATCGATATATTTTGCCAGGCGGATGAACTCGTTCAGATCGTTGCGCGCCAAGGGAGGTCGGTAATCCAGCGAGATGGCACCAATCGAAGTTGGCTTGGCCACTTTGGTATCGGACGGTACAAACACGCTCACTGCCGAGGCCATGCCGCTAATAAGCATTAGCGACGACAGTACGGCCCCACCGGCCACGATTCCTGGTCGTCTCGTTGACATCGAATGTAACGCAGCGACGCAGACGAGTATGAATATAGCCGGCATTAGCAAATACAGATGGTGCGGCCCCATCGTCTGCGTACTTGATAAATGGACGAAAATATAGATGAGCTGAATACTGAGTAGCAGGGATATCCGTCGCGTTGCCCCGGCCAATGCCAGATATGCGATGGACGTCATGATCAGGAGCACCGATACCAGGCCAAATGCACTTACCAGGCGGACAAAAGCAGTCAACAAACTGGTGTGTTCCAGGTAAGCCGAAAAAATATCCGCATAATCGGTGGTTGCCATCGTCACGATCTTGGGCCAGGCAACAATCGCAAACACGAAGAACGCAGTAAATCCGATGACAAGTGGAGCCCGGAAGCACTGCAATACACCGATGTCGCGATTCTCGCGCCATTGCCAGGTCTCATAAAGAGAATCAACGAAGGCGAGAATAAAGAAGCCGACAACCCAGTATGCGTTCCATCGTTGCAACAGCACACCACAGACAAGCAGCAGGCCGATGGCGATCAACGACGCAGTACTCGCGCACCGAATTGGCTGCCGGAAATAGAGCCACAGCACGGCAAGATTGATGCCGACGATACTGATACCCATGTATCCCCGTAAAAGCGGCACCCAAAAAGGTACGAAAAATATTACGAACAGAACCGGGATGAATGGCCACCAGGCTGGCCAACGTTGCGACTCCGGAATACCGCATGCTCGCACAGCAAGAATCAGCATGAGCACGGCCGCAAAAGCATAGATATTTGAAAGTGAGAGCTCGTAGACCATTCGTGATCCGCCAAATGCCGCCATTACCGGAGCAACCACGATGCTTGTTGTGACGTTATATTCAGCGAAACGTATATTCCGGATTAATGCGGCAATCGTACCTGCGGCGGGCACCGCTTCGCCCGGATCCCGACTTGACTGATTGGCTGCTGCAGCGTCGAGCGCGGATGCCTGCCGGGCCACGCTTTTTCGCTCCGCGCCCTGCAGAAATTCGCTTACGTTACGCGATGACGTCCAGTAACCAGCGTTATCCCACGTGTAGATCGTATGTTCCTGAGAAATGAACCAGTAGACGAAGACGTTACTCAGGAGAAAATACAACAGCAACGCCGCGCCCGTGAAGAAAGCAGGAATCGATGTTCTGCCGTGCAGACGGCGCGGCACGGAATCCGCTTCAGAGTCTCGTGTTTTGACGGACAGTAACAGGATGAAAATCAGCAGCGAGGCAATCGCCAGTACGGTACAGGCCGCCCAAGTCCAGTAAAAGTTCGGCCGCTCTGCAACCAGCATCACGTCCACGCCTGATCGGTTTTCAGGCAGATGCCCTACGGTCTCGAAACGCAGACCCTCAACGCCACGGGAAGCCTCGACGCGCAGCCTCTCCCAGCGGCCGCAATATTCAGAAACCGGCACCATTTTTTCTGCAAGTGCCTGAACCCGATCGACGGCTACGATTCTCAGGTAAACATCTTCATCGCAGATCGAACGCGGACCTGGCTGCGCAGAATCCTGCACCCGCAACAGAAACTCCCACTCGCCCCCTGCTGCCCAGCTACTCCAGTCAACGGGCAGGAAACCAATCTGTTCATTGCGGGCTGCGACATCCTCCGTTCTCAGTTTGACATAGTAATGTCCATATTCGGTCGAGCTTGTCTTGATGACGCCTGGACCAGTGACGAAGCGATTCGTATCTCTCCACGCCGAATTGTTCGCTTTGTCCACATTTGCAACCACAAATGCCAGGATCGCGATTGCGAATGTACCCGCAGCGATTACAGAAATGTTGCGCCTGGTCGCGGTCCTGACAATATCCGGATTGAGTCGTGTGATGAAGATGAAACTGCCG
>Ga0055480_10001251_pt1 | contig 10092 bp, 10 predicted proteins | sample Muzzi_PWB_D2_FD_57935 | JGI IMG/M metagenome (GOLD analysis project Ga0055480, IMG submission 57935) | Wetland microbial communities from San Francisco Bay, California, USA, that impact long-term carbon sequestration - Muzzi_PWB_D2 | ecosystem: Environmental > Aquatic > Marine > Wetlands ... | reverse complement strand
TGGATATTATCTGCGCCGTGGTCTGATTGTGTCTGTTTTAGCAACGGAATTTCGCGGCGGCACGGCGCACACCACGTAGCCCAGAAATTGACGAGTCGCGCCTTGCCCTGCCAATCCGACAGCTTGTGCATATTCCCGTCGATATCGTGCAACGAAAAATCCAGCGATGTTGCCGCTTCCCGTGCGACAGGCAGCGGCGCTTCGGCCGGCGCGGAGTTTACGGGCTTCAATGCTTCCCGGTTTCCCGTCGTTACAAAGTAGCCGGCGACACCGGCGATGAAAAAAACTACGAGAGCGATAGCGATCGCCACATATCTATTCATTGATCCTGGTTCTTCGCGGTTAGACCTGCGTTATTTCCCGTCGCCATCCTGACGTGTTGCGCAAAATCCTTTGCTTTCATGTAGCCGACAACTTCGTAGCCGTTTCTCTGCAATCCGTCATCGCCAAAGAAGACGATTGTCGGTGGGCCAAAAATGCCGAAACGTTTCAGCAGTTCCTGGTCTTCCTCATCGTTGGCCGTCACATCGGCCTGTAACAGTACAGTATTTGCCAACGCGTCCTGTACGCCACTATCGGTAAAAGTGTATTCCTCCATCTCGATGCAGGAAACACACCAGTCAGCATAGAAATCGAGCATCGCCGATTTCCCAGCGGCAGATGCGCGCGCCAGCGCGGCATCCAGGTCAGCGCTCGTCTTGATCCGTTCAAATTCCAGCCCGCGATTTTCTGCGACGATCGAGGTTCCGCCACCGGTATTCAGTGCCGCAAGGGGGCGAAGCATGCTGTTGCTGCCGGCAAGCGAACCAACCAGTAAAACGGCACCGTAAATAATGGCAAGCAGGCCGAATCCCTTGCCGAGTTTTTGTATGCCCAGTGATTCGCTTGTCAGCGTCGTCAGGCCACCCAGGTAAACGCCAGCCATGAAGATCAGGATGCCGTACAGGGCCAGCGTGACCTCTCCCGGCAGAACACGGGACATCATCCAGATTGCGAGCCCGAGCATCATGAAGCCAAATGCATTTTTCACCGCGACCATCCAGGCCCCGGCCTTGGGCAACAGTTTCCCCTGCGCTGCACCAACGAGCAGCAGCGGTGCCCCCATCCCCAGGCTCATCGCGAACAGGGCCGTACCGCCGCGCAACATGTCACCGGTTTGTGCCATTACGGTCAATGTGGCGATAAGCGCCGGGGCTACGCATGCCGTCACGACCAGGGATGACAGCGCGCCCATGACGAATGCGCCGACAGCTGTGCCGCTCTTCTGGCCGCCGCTGGCCGTCGCAAGCCGTGTCTGAATAGAGGAAGGCATCTGCAAGTCGAACATGCCGAACATGCCGAGCGCCAGCACGATGAACAGCGTGGAGAACAGAATCAGCACCCATGGCTGGTTGAACGTGGCCTGCAACTGCAACCCGGCAGCTGCGGCGCCGACACCGGCCGCGGTATAGACCAGTGCCATTCCCATCACGTAACTCAATGCCAGGGAAAAGCCACGGCCCGGGCTGATGTTATCGCCTTCGCCGGCAATGATACCGGACAGGATGGGAACCATCGGCAGCACGCAGGGCGTGAACGCCAGCAGCAGGCCGAGGCCGAAGAAAGTCGCCACCACCAGCCACATGCTCGAACCCGTGATGACTTGCGCCAGGCGCGCCTGTTCGGATACCGGCGCGTCCGTGCCCGGCGCTGCCGCTACGGCGGATAGCGCCGATATCGCGGTTGCCTCCGGCAACGAAACGGCGAGCACGCGCGTAACCGGCGGATAGCAAATTCCGCCCTCGGCACAACCCTGGTATTTCAGTTCGACATTGAAATCCATGGCTTCGGGGGTTGCACGAGCGATCGACAACTTGCCGAATACATCTTCGTGATAGACCTCCATGCGGCCGAAGTACTGGTCCGTCTTTATGTCGCCGTCAGGCAACTCGAGACGACCGGCCTGGGCGACATCGGACTGAACCGAAGCAGCAATCTTGTCTTTGTAAAGGTAGTAGCCGTCCGTCACCCGGATGGCGACTTCGACATTGTTACCATCGATTGCCGTCAGAATTGGCTGAAACGCCTCGTCGACCGGCAGGAAATCGCTGTTGGCGCCACCGAAGGTGCCAAAAGTCGTGCCCAGATCGATCTTTGCGCCGTCGTTGTTCCTGGCGAGCAACTGCACTGTCTCAGTCCAGGTCTGCGGTGGATAGCAGAGGCCAATGTCTGCGCAACCCTGGGATTTGATGATCAGATCAATGGACTCCGGGGCGTCGCCGACGACCGTGTACGGAATGCTGACGAAGAACCTGTTGCGGTACACCGGCTGTACACCGAAGAACTCGTCTTCGTGATGCTGGCCCTCGGGCAACTCGTAGTCGCCGAGCACGATCGAGTCGGATCCACTCGTATAAGACATCTTGCTGCGATAGAGGTAGTAGCCGTCCTCGACAACCCAGTCGATCTCGAGCGCATCGCCGGCGTCGGCGACGGCGTAGCGATAGGCTTCTTCAGGGTGCAGGAGTTCCTCGTCCTGCGCCACGGCAAACGGGGTGAGCGGTGGCAGGCAGAGCAGGATCGTGAAACAGGTATATGTCAGCTTTCTTCGAATCATGGATTCCAGCCCACGGCTGCCCCTATGTTGACCATCGGGCGGGCGTAAATGTTACCGGTTATGTGAACAAATGGTGGCGATTGGCTACAGATCGACCGAGAGCATACCGCCGGGGCGAGGTTAAGTCATTGATCGAATCGTCAGTTTCCCCGGGGAAACGCTTGAAATTTGCGGCGGCGCCCCTATCATTGGCACTCCCCGCGGCCGAGTGCTAACAACCAATGGCCGCTAACCGGAGAAATCGGTTAATAATCAAATATTTAAAGGAGTTGTAATCGATGAACATTCGTCCGCTTCATGATCGGGTAATCGTCAAGCGCATGGAAGAGGAGCGCACTTCCCCCGGTGGAATCGTGATCCCTGATGCCGCAGCCGAAAAACCGATCAAGGGTGAAGTCGTCGCCGTTGGCAACGGCAAAATTCTGGAAAACGGCGAAATCCGTGCTCTGGACGTCAAAGCCGGTGACAAGGTGCTGTTCGGAAAATATTCGGGCACCGAAGTAAAAGTCGATGGCGAAGAGCTTCTTGTGATGAAAGAAGACGACATCATGGCCGTAATCGAAGGCTAGGCGTCTCCATCACTCAATTAACGTTTAAAGAATTCAAGCTAAGAGGATAGAAACAAAATGGCTGCTAAAGAAGTTCGTTTCGGCGACGACGCGCGCCAGAAGATGTTTAAAGGTGTAAACGTCCTGGCCAACGCGGTTAAGGTGACCCTGGGTCCCAAAGGTCGCAATGTGGTGCTCGACAAGAGCTTTGGCGCACCCACTGTCACGAAAGACGGTGTGTCCGTTGCCAAAGAAGTCGAGTTGGAAGATAAATTCGAAAACATGGGCGCGCAGATGCTGAAGGAAGTTGCTTCCCAAACATCTGACGTCGCTGGTGACGGTACCACGACGGCCACCGTTCTCGCACAGGCGGTTCTGCGCGAAGGCCTGAAGTCGGTTGCTGCCGGCATGAACCCGATGGATCTGAAACGCGGCATCGACAAGGCAACGACCGCAATCATTGATGAACTGAAGAAACTGTCGAAGCCCTGTGAAGACGACAAAGCGATTTCGCAGGTCGGCAGCATTTCTGCCAACTCTGACACAGAGGTCGGCGAGATCATCTCTGATGCCATGCAGAAGGTCGGCAAGGAAGGTGTCATCACGGTTGAGGAAGGCTCGGGTCTCGCCAATGAACTGGACGTCGTAGAAGGCATGCAGTTCGATCGCGGTTACCTGTCTCCTTACTTCATCAATGATGCGGCGAGCCAGAGCGTTGAACTCGAAAATCCGCTGATCCTTTTGTTCGACAAGAAGATCTCGAACATTCGTGACCTGCTGCCGGTCCTGGAAGGCGTTGCCAAAGCCGGTCGGCCGTTGCTGATTATTTCGGAAGATGTCGAGGGCGAGGCACTTGCGACGCTGGTCGTGAACAACATCCGTGGCATCGTCAAAGTTGCAGCCGTCAAAGCGCCAGGCTTTGGCGACCGCCGCAAAGCCATGCTGCAGGATATTGCCGTCCTGACAGGTGGCCAGGTCGTTTCAGAGGAAGTTGGCCTTTCACTCGAGAAGACCACGCTCGACGATCTTGGCGAAGCGAAGAAAGTGCAGATCACCAAAGAAAACACGACGATCATCGACGGTGCGGGCAGCGCCAAGGACATCAAAGGTCGCGTCGAGCAGATCAATGCTGAAATCGCTGAATCCAGTTCAGATTACGACAAGGAAAAACTGCAGGAACGGGTTGCCAAACTCTCCGGCGGCGTAGCTGTAATCAAAGTGGGTGCGGCGACTGAAGTCGAGATGAAGGAAAAGAAAGCCCGCGTCGAAGACGCACTGCACGCGACCCGCGCTGCCGTCGAAGAAGGTGTTGTCGCCGGTGGTGGCGTTGCGCTGATTCGGGCCGAAATGGCCATCGCGAAGCTTGAAGGCGACAACGACGATCAGACTGTCGGAATCAATATTCTGCGTCGGGCCGTCGAAGAACCGCTGCGTCAGATCGTCAGAAACGCCGGTGGCGACTCCAGTGTCGTGCTGAACGCGGTAGCCAAGGGCAAGGGTAACTACGGCTACAACGCAGCGACAGGTGAATACGGCGACATGATCGAAATGGGCATCCTGGATCCGACGAAGGTAACCCGCTACGCGCTGCAAAACGCGGCGTCTGTCTCTGGTCTGTTGCTGACAACCGAGGCAATGGTCGCTGACGCTCCGAAAGACGATGAGGGCGGTGGCATGCCCGATATGAGCGGTATGGGCGGTATGGGCGGCATGATGTAAATCAGCCATTCAAGCTGAAACCAGGAAGGGCGCACGAAAGTGCGCCCTTTTTTATTTGCCGGTCGTTTTCTTCAGCTGGCGGGTAAGTGCAGGCGAGACCAACGATGTGGGCTGGAGGTTGATTCCGTCCCGGGGCTGGCAGGTACAGAAACGCGGGTCGCGTTGATTCGAATTGCCAATCCTCGAAATCGTTCCACCGCGACATACCAGGTATTCGTTCGCCGGACACTCGAGAATCTCGTCGTCCGGCATCGTTGTTCTGCTGCCGGCACAGGCGCCGAGCACCGACAGGGCCAAAATCGCCGGGATGTTTCGCAATTTCATCGGGCTATTGCCTGAGAAACGAGATTTCCCGTCCGATTTCCGATATTGCAAATACCCGGTAATCCTTGCCGCGCAATCGGTCGATGATGTCATAGGTCCTCTCCAGGCCGTTTTCCACAAATCGGTGATGAAACTCGACCAGTAGCTGTGCCGGCAATACAGGTGACTCCAGGAGTCCCTCGAGCACCTCGTATTCCGCCCCCTCGATATCCATCTTCAACAGATCGATTCGCTCATGACCGAGCATGGTCGTGATTGACGAAAGCGAATACGCCGGCACCTCGATAGCGTCGTCTTTGGTTTCATCCTCCGGAATCATCGTGAACATGACGTCCGACTTCGTGCCGTCCTTCCTGAGGCGTGGATAGAATTTCAGGCTGCCATCTGTCGCAGCAACCGCCCAGGGCTTGAAGTGGAATGTCTGCGGAAGTTTGCTGGCGTCCAGCATATTGATAGACGAAGGGGTCGGGTCGAACGCATACACATTGACACCATAGTTCCTGATGATGGAAAGATCGAAATCAATTTCGTCACCGACACCGAGTGAATAAACGATGCTGCCATGGTCCAGGTGGTCCGGCGCGAACCACCAACCGCCGTCCTTGATTGTCGGCACGTCAATATCGACTTTCAGGCGCAGTTCTTTGCCGGCCAGTCTCTTCAGGAAACGCTTTTTGCGCTGCCAGCCAGGCGTCTTCTCGAATCGTTTCCAGGCGGCGATGGCCAACGTTAGGGCCTTGTCGGAATCTCAATGTCGTAATCAACGTATGATCCTTCACTCTTTCGACAAATGATATCTTGCCTGCGGGATCCGACGACGGCGGCCCTCGCGCAAGTGATTCCTTGCGCCACTGCGCCGAACTTCGTCCTGTATTCCTCGATCTTGTCGTCGACCATGGATTTCTGTGCAGCATTCAGCGTGTTATAGAGCTTGTCAAAGGTTTGCTGCCACCCGTCGTTCTTGGCTTCGGTCGCAAGCCCCATCCACGCGAGACCGAAAAGCATATTCTTGTCGACGCCTTCGCCTTTCAAGAACATAAAGCCCAAAATATATTGCGAGCGTTTCATCCCCTGGGCCGCAGTTTTTTTCAGCAACCCAAACGCTTTTCGATGTTCGCCCGACTCGTACATCCGCAGGCCGGCCCGTTCATTTTCATAAATATTGTCGAGCTGGGTGGCGTCGTATAAATCAGCGAACGCCGGCATCGCAACTAACGCCGCAATCAGGCCTGATAGCAGTCGTTTCATCTGTGTCGTCCTATGAGTCATGTCCGGTATTGATAGCTGGTTACGTTAGCAGACGGGCACGAGGTGCGAAACGGTGATTTGTCAGGATCAGCCGGCGGTCCTGGCACTGGGTCGTTTTCGGCGCCGCCAGATGCGGTAACCCAAAAGCACAGCCAGAATGCCGGCATACATTGCCGGGTCGGTTGCGTCGAGCTTGACCTGCCACCAGTAGTGCCAGACTCCCAGCACCGCTGCGATATATACCCAGTTATGCAGTTTTTGCCAGCGACGGCCGAGGCGTCTGCGCATGCCGGCGGTTGACGTCGCTGCAAGTGCGATAAGAATAAGGAATGCTGTGAAACCGATCGTAATGAATGGTCGTTCGATGATGTCGTCACCGATGGCAGACAGGGCCGCTGCGGAATGCACGAGATCCTGATCGAGGATGGCCCAGGTCAGGAAGTGCATTAGTACGTAAAAGAAAGCGAACAGGCCGAGCATGCGACGAAACCGCACGAGCCAGTTCCAGTGGCTGATCGTTCGCAACGGAGTGATGGACAGCGCGATCAGAATGAATCGCAGGCCCCAGTTGCCGAAGCGGTCCTGGATGTCCTCAACGGGGTTTGCGCCGAGATTGCCGGTGATGCCGAACAGGTCTCCGATAACCAGCGCCAGCGGGAGCAAGCTGACACAGAAGACCAGCGGCTTCCAGACGAAGCGAATTTGACGGACGGTGTCCACTGGCGATCAGAAGTTCTTTTTGAGGTCCAGCCCGTCGTAAAGGTGCGCGACATGTTCGCCATAACCGTTGAACATCACCGTCTCCTGCTTCGTGGCTGAAAACAGACTTTGCAGGCCGGTGCCTTGTTCCGATCCAATTCGTCTTTCTCTCGCCTGGCTCCAGCGCGGATGGTCTACATGCGGATTTACGTTTGCGTAGAATCCGTATTCGTGCGGCGCGGCCATCTCCCAGCTGGTGCCGGGCCGCGTTTCACTGAAATGCATGCGCACGATGCCCTTGATGCTCTTGAAGCCATACTTCCACGGCACGATCAGTCGCAGTGGCGCGCCGTTCTGATTCGGCAGTACTTCGCCGTAGACACCTACGACGAGTATCGGCAACGGATTGGCGGCCTCCGCAATCGTCAATCCTTCCACGTATGGCCAGCGCAGTGACCGCGATCTCTGCCCCGGCATCTGTTCCTTGTCCAGCAGCGTTTGAAAAACAACGTATTTCGCGCTCGATAGTGGCTTGAACTGTTTAATGACGTCCGCCAGCGGTATGCCCACCCAGGGGATGACCATCGACCACGCTTCAACGCAGCGGTGCCGATAGATTCGCTCCTCGAGCTTGTATGGCTTGACGAAGTCTTCGAGCGCAAATGTGCCTGTAACCTCCGCATTGCCTGACACCTCGATCGACCAGGGACGGGATTTGAATTCCTGCGCGTTGCGATAGGGGTCTTCCTTGCGCACGCCGAATTCGTAGTAATTGTTGTAGGTGGTGATGTCCATGTAACTGTTCGGCGTCTCGTCCGTCGAGTATTGGCTGGCTACGATGCCGGCAAGCTTGGCGCGTTTTTCATTCGGAATGATTGCAGACAGCGCGTCGCCCGCAACCAGCGACCCGCCCGCAAGGGCCGCCGCCTGCATGAACTTCCTGCGGTCCAGATAGTTGTCCCTGCTCGTAATTTCCGATGGGCGGATATCCGCGGGCTTCTTGATCAGCACAATTGCCTCCAACAGTTTAGACTCAGTCTAACAGACCGGTTGTGGGTCCAAAATATTGCAACACCGGGGTGATGATGGACCAAACGATGAAAAATGGCTCAGGCAACACGCTGTCCGCGAACGTGTTTCGAATCTACTATGCCGCAACGGCCGTATTCCTGGTGCTGGACTACGTGTTCGGTATCAATATTCGCCTCGCTTCCCTGGAAGCCTTGCCTGGCTGGCGCGCATTCTACTATCTCCTCTGCTTCGCCTGTCTCGGGCTGCTGCTGTGGCGGCCGGCGTGGAGCCTGTGGGTGACGACGACGGAGTCACTGATCACATTGTCGATGCTGATCATCTCGATGGGCGTGCGGGTTTTCACCGTGTCAGACACCATGCTCAGCACCGGCAGTGGCCTGATTACGACCGAGGAGATCATCAATTTCGTGATCGCAGGCGGTGCTGCCTGGATCGCCTACACGCGCGGCAGCCTGGAGATCCAGCGAGAGCTGAAACAACGCTAAATTCGCAAATTGTCGCCAAATTGCTGCTATCTGTCGCTAAATTCGACAAAATTCAAGGAACTCCGGCAAAACTTTTGGTGCCGGTGTGGTTCTAATCAAGTAAGGCTACGTTCAGCAAGACACCGCTAGACTTGAATCGTCGCAAGTGGACCTTATGTAGAGGCGACTATGATCGGACCAGGAATTGCAAAAATTTCGCCAGATGAAATGCAGCGTTCAGTCGCAACGCTGCAGGTCGACGTTATTGCCGACCTGGCCTGCCCGTGGAGTTTTCTCGGCAAGAAGCGGCTGGATGATGCGCTGGCGGCGGTTCACGGCCCGAGCGTCGTCACCTGGTACCCGTTCCAGATCAACCCGGCAATGCCCGAAAAGGGCATTCCATTGGAGGAATACATTGCCCAGAGATTTGGTGATCCCGCGAAATTGCAGCCGGCGATCGATGAGTTGGTACGAACCGGGAAAGAACAGGGTATCGACTTCCACTTCGACCGGATCACCAGGGTGCCGAATACGCTGAACGCTCACAGGCTGATGAATATGGCCGAACAGCACGGTGCGAATACATCGGTATTGGCGGAAAAGATTCTCAATGGTTTCTTCTCCGAGGGACTCGATATTTCGGATCACGACGTGCTTGCCGACCTGGGCGCCACGGTGGGGCTTGGCAACAATGAAATCAGGACGACTCTGTCTGACTTGCGGTCAAAAGATATCGTCCTCTCTCAGGAAGCGCAGGTCCGTCAAAGTGGCGTGACCGGTGTGCCTGATTTTCTCATCAACAAGAGATTGTTTGTCATGGGTGCGCAGCGAACGGAGAACCTGGTCAGCGTATTCGATCGCGTCATGTTTGGTGCGGACAGCGATCTGCCGGTTTCGCCCGTCATTCATTGACGCGGGTATCGTCGCGAAATCCAGTCAAGCAGGATCTCGTTCAACTCTGCCGGTTTCTCCTGCTGCGTCCAGTGGCCACAATCCTCGATCATCCGGATCTCAAGATCGGGAACGTTGTCCTTCATCGCTTCGATTTGTCGCGCGGAAACGATTACATCGTCCGATGCGCCGACAAACAGTGACGGGACGCGCACCGTCTGATCGACCCGTTTCGTGCTTTTCCAGTTTTGTGCGAAATTTCGATACCAGTTTATGGGCCCCGTGAATCCACTTTTCGCGAACGAGTCCGCATATACATTCAGTTCTTCAGGGGTCAGCAGGATTTCGCCGCCCGGGTCTTTCCGGTCAAGCATTTCCAGCAAACTCAATGGTCGTCGCCTGCCGCGCCTGTTTCGCGGCTTGTCGCGATTCACTCGCCGGCGACGCATCATGACGTCGATGAATCTTTTCGGGTCGTCCGCAAAACGACGATCCGCTTCATCCGATTTCTGGAAGTTGACGATGTAGAAGTCCTTGCCCAGCTTGTATCGCATATACGTGATCGGATTTA
>Ga0055480_10001250_pt1 | contig 10099 bp, 7 predicted proteins | sample Muzzi_PWB_D2_FD_57935 | JGI IMG/M metagenome (GOLD analysis project Ga0055480, IMG submission 57935) | Wetland microbial communities from San Francisco Bay, California, USA, that impact long-term carbon sequestration - Muzzi_PWB_D2 | ecosystem: Environmental > Aquatic > Marine > Wetlands ... | reverse complement strand
GGCGTGTCATCTGCAGTCGTGACTTTCTGCCGGTACATGGCGAAGGCTGAATTCGGGAAGGTCGCCTTGAATTGCTCGTCGACGTACGCCACGTGATCCCAGGCGCTAATGACGGTGAATTCTCGCGCTTCAGGCCCGAACAGATCATGGCCCAGAGAATAGTCCTGCGCCGGATTCAACACGCCCAACAGGGGCATGATCGTGGCGGGAATGTCGAGGTGACTGGTGATCCGTGTTACTACGCGGGCCGGTTTGCCCGGAACGAAGAGCACAAGAGGCACCAGCGTTTGTTCCTCGGTGAACTCGGAGTTATGGCCCCACCGTCCCTTCTCCATGAACTCCTCACCATGGTCTCCGGTGATGAGGACGATGGTCGAATCGAGCAATTCGTTCTTCCTCAGGTAATCAAGGACTCGGCCGATCGAAATGTCCACTTGGTGGCACGCATTGATGTATCGGTTCTTAATCAAGCCGATATCGCGATCCAGGTTCATCGAGACATAATTAAGATCTTCCGCATAAGGGCGGCGGATGATCGCGTTTTTCGAAAACGAATAATTCGCATGCGGGGATTCGAAGAACAAGAAGGTCATAAACGGCCTGGAGTCGTCGCGCTGATCGATAAATCGTATCAGTCTGTCGATGTGGGTTTGGTCCTGTCGCCAGGCCGGTTTCATGCCACCCTCGTGCAGCTGGTCGGACGGAATCCGGGAAAACACCGTCTTGTCGAATTCCGGGTAGCTGAACATGGCACTGGTAAACAGCCCCATCTGGTAGTTCAAGTCGATCATGGTGTCCACAAGTACCGGCCCCCGGCGTTCGGCGAGGAAGGGAAACCAGTAGGGGCCGTAGAGCCCGTAGAACATCGCAAACATCCCCATGCGCGTCCCGTTGCCGCCGCTGTAGTGGCGCTCGAACCTGCTGGACCGCTCCGCCAATTCCCAAGCGTTGGGCATGATTTCCGGATCGAGCATGTCCGCCCGCATAGACTCCGACACGAACCAGACGATATTGGGTGGCTTGACGCCCGCATCACGACGAATCTCGTGCAAGGGGTATTTGAGACCGAACGCGTCTTCCCCGGCAGCCATGGTCGGCATTCGGCGTGCTTCATACCCGAGATATTTCGCGATTCTCGCGAATGTCGTGGGAACAAAACAAGGAAAGGCACTGGCGACGCTCAGTCTCGGACCGTAACTGCGGAATGTATTGATCCCGTAGCCAACCTGGGCGTACAAGCCCGCGATCGACAGGCAGCACACACCGATGATGATAGATCGACGACGCTTCAAACGAACCACGGCGCTGCGAACCGAGTCCACTTTCCACACAAGCACGAGCAACCCGGCTTGCATGACGAGAAATCCGACACCCACGAGTGCCGCGTAAAGCGTGGTTCCCGATCCGCCCCCCATGGATTCGATCCCGCCACGTGTAAACACGAGATTCCAAACGAAACCGTTGAGGTGGAAGCCAAACACGTCAAATACCGACTTGTCCACGAAAACCACAAACTGCACCAGTGTGCAGCCCACGATCGCAACAGCGTAGACGATGCGACGGTTCCAGGCTTCGCGCAGGCCGAGCGTTCGCCGCAAGGGACGAAAGTCCAGAATGCGGCGCAAGGCATATACGAAGATGACGACAGGACTTAGATAAAGCAGCGAATAGACGACCTGAACCGCTTCCGAATAAGCGGTCAACCAGATGCCGGTAAGCGCAATGTGCTTCAGAAATCCCCACGTGTTCAGAAGGAGCACCGCATACGTGAGGAGCAAGTAACTCCAAAGAACTTCCGAAGGGCAAGGTATCGCTTGCGCATTCAGCCGAATTCGCTTGGGGCGGCGGGCCGCGCCCGACCGGTCCGGCACGGCATCCTCTAGGCCGGAAACGCGCGGTTGGTGAGCCTTCTCATTCGCCGTGGTCGACTTGGATGGCATGTACGAGCTCTTCCTCGGCCTCAGCGCCGAACCCATTCTTTGGGGGGATGATCCTTGATTCGAATGGACAGCGCCTCGTCGGAAACCGAAAAAGGAATGCCGGATAGCCACTGTCCGCTTGCGTCATCTCCCCGGAACTGCACGTACAACCGCCCCTTGCGTACCTTCCATCCCCAAGGGTCGGTTTCCGGTTTCCCGGGCTTGGATGCGAGTTCGACGAGGTGCGTGAGCGTGCCGTCCGCCAGGATGACCAGCTGCTCATGCGTCACCGGAAGCTCGCGACGATGGAGCGACGCATCGTTGGGATCGGTGGCGGTCCAAGTCCCCGCAAGAGCCCGCGCCAAACCGGCGTCATCGGCCTGGCGACCGCGTCCAATGACAACAGCCACAGCCACCACGATAAGCCCGACGACCACCAGTCCCCAGCGGGCTTTGGATGGTTTGGGCTCCTCTGTCAGATTGGCTTGCGCGTTCATGATGACGCTCGCAGGACTGGTTCGGCGGAGCCGCATACGTCTGCACACGCGCCAAAGCAACACAACCCACGAAACTCATCGGGCACGCCGCCAAGCCCAGTAGAGGCGCCCACGAAACGATCATCTCGGCGTTCATTCATCTTTTCAGGTTCAGGATATTCCATTCACAGCTCTTGGCGCATGTTGATGTCGGCGACCGCGCCAGCCTCTTGGATCACGCCGCTGCGAGCATACACATCGAACGTGGCGATGCCATTACGGAAAAATGACAATTCTGTCATGCTCACTCCCGGGTTCCAGCGATCCGATCGGCCGACGGCCGGTTCTCCACGATCGCCCGTCGAGAATTGCAGCGCGATCGGCAGGGGGCTACACTCCCGTCGGCGGATTACGGTTGGCCGGCCGTGGGATTCCGGGCGGAAGGTGCCGACAGCATGCGTGTACTGGTTATCGAAGATGATCACGGCGTTTCTGACTTTCTGAAGAAGGGCCTCCGAGAAGCCTCGTATGCCGTGGACCTCGCGGACAACGGCGTTGACGGCCTGCACAAGGCCTCTACCGAAACGTACGACGCTATTGTCCTCGATCTGATGCTCCCAGGCGTGGACGGGTTTTCGATTCTGCGCGAGGTTCGTTCACGTGACGTGCGAACACCGGTGATCTGCCTGACCGCGCGGGATTCCGTCGACGACCGAATCAAGGGCCTCGATCTTGGTGCGGACGACTACCTCGCCAAGCCGTTCAGTTTCTCCGAGCTACTGGCCCGCATTCGTGCGTTGATGCGTCGCGGTTTCAATCTCCAACCCAACCCGATCGTCGTAGCCGATCTGCAGGTGGACGTATTGGCACGAAGCGTGCATCGTGGCAACCGGAGGGTCGATTTGTCACCCAACGAGTATGCGCTCCTCGAGTATCTTGCCCGTAGCAAGGGGCAGGTCTTGTCGAGAACCATGATCCTCGAGCACGTCTGGGACATGAATCAGGACCCGATGACCAATGTGATCGACGTGCACATCAATCGACTTCGCAAGAAGATCGATGCGGGGTTCGAAACGCAACTGATTCACACCATACGAGGTGTCGGCTATGTCCTCCGCGCGCCCGACCGGTAAGTGCCGCTTCAATACCATCGGTGCGCGGCTGACTTTGTGGGGCGCCGTCGTCACATTCGGTGTATGTGCTGCACTTTGCGCGGTGCTCTATGCAGGTGTTTTCTTCTCGCTGAGAGACGAAATCGACACGTTCATCGAAGGCGAGGTCTACGAGTTCCTCGGCGGTGCCAACGAACACGACGGCGGTGATTCGACGTGGCAGGACGAAATCCGGCAGGAACTCGGCGCCCGTTCGTCGGGCGACCTGGCATTCCGCCTGTACGACACGCAAGGGCAGCTCTTGATCACGAGCGAATTGAACGACCGACTTGCCATCCACTGGTTACCAAAGAAGGACCCACCGCACGAACCCATATTTGAGACGCTTTCACCTCCCGGATCAAGGACGTCATTTCGCCTGTGCAGCTTGTGGACCACGTTGGGCGACGGGCGAGCCTGCATCGCGCAGGCCGGTTACTCGATGGAACGCATGAAGGCTTCTCTGGCCGGGTTTCGGCGTATCTGCGGCATAGCCCTTCTTCTGTCCGTCGGCGCGTCGGTTGTTGTGGGCCGGTTCTTGGCCGTGCGCAGCCTGAGACCCATGCGCCTCATCGCGGCGGACGCGAAAGGAATCAATCCGGAACGGCTCGACCAGCGGTTCAGTACGACCGGGACGGGAGATGAACTCGATCAACTGGTCACGGCGTTCAACGGCCTTCTCGGCCGCACCGAACGATACGTTACGCAGTTGCGGCAGTTCACGGCCGACGCGTCGCATGAACTTCGCACGCCCCTGACCGCACTGCGCGGAATGACGGAGGTTGCCCTTTCAAACGAGCGGTCCGCCGACGGGCTACGTCATGTTCTCGAGGAGAATATCTCGCACTTCGATCGCCTGCAGAGGATTGCCGAAGACCTGCTGCTGTTGACACGTCTCGACGCAGGTGAATGTGTATTGCAGCGTGACACCGTAGAATTGAAGCGGGTGATCCATAACGTAGTCGACCTCTATCGTCCCGTGGCCGAGGAGCGCGGAGTGGATTTGTCTGCCGGCGAGTCACCGGCTGTTACGATCGTCGCAGACGGCGCACGTATCAAGCAAGTCGTGTGCAACCTGGTCGATAATGCTGTCAAGTACACGCTGGCCAAAGGCAGCGTATGTGTGTCAGTCTCCATGAATGAGAATGCCGCGCAGATTATGATCGAGGACACAGGATTAGGGATATCCGCGGAGAGCCTGCCGCGTGTCTTCGACCGCTTTTACCGTGCCGATCAGGCGCGCTCCTCCGAAAACGGTGCCGGAGCCGGACTCGGTCTATCGATTTGTCGGTCCATCACCGAGGCCCACAATGGCGAGATCCGGATACACAGTAAACTGGGCACCGGAACTACCGTTACCATGACACTTCCGCTTGATGCGCAGAGCTAAGCACCTTTTCCGAAAACGCGCAGATTGCCAATAGCACTCTCGGGCATGGATGCCCGAAAGGGCGGATACATCGATGCGATCTTCTTTTTGGACACTACGGGATACTCGAGCCGGTGAGGCTCTTGAGGGAACCACGCAGTCTTCACCACCGTTCACAACCCATCGACCCAGTCCTGCACATCCTCTTCCGCCGTGACGCGAGGGCATTGGGACTGATCCGTGATACACATGTCGTCATAGGGGAAATTGAATTCTCGGGCGGCCTGCCGAAAAGCGGCGTCCACTTCGGCCGGCATCGCGGCATTGGACGGTTCCGGTACGCGGGTCATGACATTCAACCCGGCGTATTCGCCGACAGGCGTTGAGCCGCAATAGGTGTACATAATCCAATCCGGGTCAGGTCTGGAAAGGACGTACCAGCGTTCCTCCTGAGGTTGAAGGGGGGGGTTGGTGTAGGGGACTTCCAGCAGGCCCGGTTCCTCGTCGCTGAGCCTTGGCTCTCCGATCAAGTGAACAGCGCCCTCTTCGTTGCAGCTTCTGTCTTCCGCGGGGGCACAGAAGGACGTGTGATACCACCACTGTTGCGCATGATAGACCCAGGAATCCGATCTGCAGGGAAGCGCATCGTAGCCGCCTTCCCAATTCGACCCAGGAACACCACAATTCAGGCCCCGTACCTCCAGCCATGTTCCCTCGATCTCGTCAAGGCTATCGAGGACATGAACTTTGTGAATGTTCTCGCTGCTCACCGGACATTGGCCATCCGTGCCGTCGGGCAGAGTTGGCAAACAACCGTTGGTAGCGAGGCATTGAACCAAGGGACCGTAGATCTCGCTCTTTTGTCCTTGACCGAGTTGACAGGCCAGGTGGCAGGCTTGTTGCTCACTCTTTGCTCCTTTTGAGCCGCATTCCGAGTTGCAGTCGAGTGTTGCACGGCAAGCAGGTTCCAACACGCATCCGATCATTTGAAACAGGCATTTCGGCGCGCCACACAGAAACAGCTCGAGGTCCGAGTTCGCGGCATTGTCGGTGGCAGAATGTGGTTCTTCGAAACAACGTCCAGGGTCGTCGGAAGCCGGTTGTGGAGTTTGGATTCTCAAGGAGTCGCAGCTTGGACCCCAAGCCAGAATCGGAAGAACGAAAATGGCACGATGTGTTCTATTCACTTCTGCCCCAGTCCTTGCAGTTTTTCAGCGTCAACCCTTCACGCGACATTTCCCGTTATCGAACCTCAACCGTTAATGCTATCCGAACGACCTACTCGATCCAAGCGAGAGCGACGTCTGTCACCTTGAGCCACGCTTAATTGCCGGCTCCTCAAGCCCAATCCTACCCTGGCACCTCCAAAACGACGAAGGCGGGCCTCATTCGCGCAGCGTCGGCCATTGCCCCCGTGGGAATCCGCGACCTTTCCGTCGCTTTCGGCTTAGCCACGCTGCAGCGGGGGTGGCGGCAGACTGAATCGCTGGATGCGATCCTGGATCGCTGAAAAGAACTCACGCGGGACAGCGACTACGGCCACCTGAAACGTCACGTACTTGGCATGGCGGACCGCCTGCGAGAATATCGACTTCATTCTCAGGCCGCCCACATGGCGGAATATGCCATGCGCGGCCTTGCGCGGGCACGCTCGGGCGGGAACGGTTCAGCGCCCCTTTCACGCCGGGAGTGATCTCCGACGCCGGCACCGCAGCAGTGCGAGTCGAGTAAGAGAGAAGACAAAAATGACGCCGAGTAGTCCAGCGCCGCAGAGGCTCCCGCCCCCAGGCTGGATCGCACCGGCATCATCGGCGCCGTACAGCGGGTCCCGTCCGTCCGCCACCTCGGCGCCATCGTTGACGCCGCCGTCATCGGTGTCCGGGTCGCGCGGATCCGTCCCCCAGATTTCCGCTTCGTCCGTGTTGGACAGGCCGTCGCCGTCGATGTCATCATCGGTGTCGTCCGGAATTCCATCACCGTCGAGATCGTCGCTGTCCCCACCATCCGTGCCGTCTTGACCGGCGTCGGGTGAACCGTCTTCCTGCAGCTCGATACTGTAATCCAACAGCTCCCGCGCCGCGCCGACCGAGGCGCTTCTGACCACGAGATAATACGTGCCGTCCGCGTCGCTGTCGTCTGCGAAGCTAACCGTCCGAGCTTCGATTCCGTAGGCCGCGCCGGTCATCACGGTTTCGCCGGCGGCTTCGCTGGAGTCATACACCATGACGTCGTAGCGACTGCCGGTCGACTCGGGTCCGGTGAAGCTGCCGTGCAGCACGAGCACCGCGCCGGCCGCCAGGTCAAACCGGTAATGGTGCCCGGGCTCTTCGCCGCGCAGGTTGCCGAGCAAAGTCACCGGCGGCATGACAGCTCGAGCCGTGGCGAAGCTTTCGCCGGCGTCGTTGTAACCGTCTCGCGCGAAGATGCTGGCGGTAATCTCATAGTCGGTATCGGCGCCGGCTTCGAGCACGAAGTACGCAGGGCGCAAATCGATGGCAAGACGGCTTAACTGAGTGAACGAGCGTTCCTGCCACTCATCCGCAGGCGAGACCCACGAGTCGGCGAAGATCTCGGCATCGGTGATGCCGAACAGCCTGAAGGTAACGACCGTACCCGTACGTGCGAGAGTGCGGGTGCGCACACGAAATTCGATCCTTGAGTCTGGTCCGACGTTTTCCAGCAGGTGTGACGGCGACGACGAATCTGCAAGAACCGTGCCGAGCCCAGTGATCACGGTCTGTGCCGGTGTAGTTGAGCCCGGGGCGGCGACAGACCATAGCAGGCCACAGGCGAGTACCGCCGCAGGTAAGGCTCCGCCGCTCCGGGTATTGTGCCGCAATCGCATTTCAACACCTCGATTCTGCAGTTCTGAAAGCCCGAACTCCAACGCAACTCGTGCAGGATGGTCATTATACACAATCGAGCCGAGATGGCGCCGAAAACGCGATCAATGCAGGCGTCGCGTCGGCGTCATCCATTCCGAGCCGCTTATAGCAACTTGGGGATGCAGCGCACACTTGCCGATTGCCCGGGGTCTGCCAGGGCTTGTCGGTTCTTGACGGTTAACGCGTTCAAACGCCGGCCCGGATCTGCGTGCCGCATTCCGGGCACACGCCGGACTCGTTGCCGGTGAGATCGTAGCTGCACTCCTGGCAATGCCCGGAGGGAAACCAGCGGTGGTACGATGCGATCACATGGTACACGAAGATTCCTACGAGCATCCCGACCAATACTGGGATGAGCACTCCGAACACAACACGTATGAAAGAGTAGTCATCTGGGTCGCCCTGCAATTTGTCATCAACGAGACAGGTGCTTGAGCAAGATACTGATACGGCGAACCAAACACAGACCCCTGTGATACCACTGAGTATCCTCTTCTTCAGACTTGCATTGCGGATCATGGTCGCGTCATTGTACCACGAGCCGGGCACGAAGCCGCAATCGGCTTGCGGCGGGCGGCGCAGTCTGGCGAAGCCAGGCCGTGTGCAGCGCGAGACCAAATCCCGCGTGCCCCGATCGCCCCGCATAGTCGCAAATCTTGCGAAACAGCTTACTAGATGTTTACTCCTTCGTCCTCGCTGGCGACTCATCTGATGCAATATCACGGTAGAGTGCCACCGCGAAAAGCGTTCGTTCGATCTTCACGCCATCACCGAAGCCTATGGCGTTGAATACGGACTCTCGTTGCAGGATGGCATATCCGTTTTCAATTCGCAATAGCCTGTCGTGCTCGGTTGCATGTCGACGGTCCGTCAGATGAAACCCTTCGCCAAGTCGAATTCGAGCGTTCTGCGTGGGGACGGACCTCGAGTCGTGCATCACTAACAACCTGGACGCTCACGCCGACGCACTCTCGATAACGATGCCCGTGTCACCATCCAAAGCAAGTCCGTCGATTCCGTTGATCGTCGCCTGGCGTTCTGGTTCGCAGCAGGCAATAAGTGGGAGACCGCCGACTGAAAGGGTCGCAGCGAGGGCGGTCCAGACGCTGCCGATGCCTAATTGATTTCAATTCGTGATCATCTTGCCCTCGATTGTCTGCGGCAATCGCGACCCGTCGTATTTGACGCTCTTGGGCTTGCGTTGGTTCCCGCCTGCACAACATCGCTCGCATCGCGCCCCGCTATCGCTTAAGTCCTTGAAAGCCAGTCACTTACGGCTGGCTTTCTTTGTGCCTGGACGTGGCAAAATGGGCTGAGGCTTGTGGGGGGCTTGTTTGGGCGTGTCGGGTTTGGGGTCCATCAATTGCAAGTCGCGTCGCGGCTAGAGCCCATTCTCATCTTGCACGATGCGACGACATCGCAAATACTAGGACCGTCGAAACGCTGGTTCCGCGATCCCGTAATTCGAGGTCATCCGTTGATGCCTAGGTGGTGACGAGCAGCCACAGGATGCCAACGGCCAGAGAAAAGAAGTTTCTCGTGGACGCATCCCGGATGTATGAAAGAGACCCACGATGAAGGTGGCCTTCTTCAGTGCGCGGCCTTTCGAGCAGACCTTCTTCGAGCATGCCAATGCCAACCGTCATCACGAGCTTGTATTGCTGGAAGCCGGCCTGAACCTGAAAACCGCACCGCTTGCCAATGGCTTCCCGGCCGTGTGCGCGTTCGTGAACGACCAGATCGATCGCGAGGTACTGGAACACCTCGCGGAGGGTGGTACTCGGCTCGTTGCACTGCGCTGCGCGGGTTTCAACAACGTTGATGTCGAGGCGGCCGAGTCGTTGAAAATCACCGTCGCGCGAGTGCCGGCATACTCGCCGCACTCGGTAGCGGAGCATACCGTAGCCCTGATTCTCGCGCTCAACAGGAAGCTTCACCGTAGCTTCTCCCGCGTTCGCGACCAGAATTTCTCCTTGGACGGCCTATTGGGATTCGACCTGAACGCAAAGACCGTGGGCATCGTGGGCACGGGAAAGATCGGCGCTGTTCTCGCACGCATCATGCGCGGCTTCGGTTGTCGCGTACTCGGTTCCGATCCGATCGAAAACTCCGAATGTGTGGCGCTTGGCATGGAGTATGTTGACTCTGCCACGCTCGCTCGCGAGTCGGATATTATTTCATTGCACTGCCCGCTGACGCCGGCCACCCACCACATTATCAGTGCGAGTTTCATCCAGGCCGCCAAATCCGGCGTCATGCTGATCAACACGAGTCGTGGCGCCTTGATCGATACGAGTGC
>Ga0055480_10001248_pt1 | contig 10101 bp, 11 predicted proteins | sample Muzzi_PWB_D2_FD_57935 | JGI IMG/M metagenome (GOLD analysis project Ga0055480, IMG submission 57935) | Wetland microbial communities from San Francisco Bay, California, USA, that impact long-term carbon sequestration - Muzzi_PWB_D2 | ecosystem: Environmental > Aquatic > Marine > Wetlands ... | reverse complement strand
CCGCCGCCCAGAGCAGGTTGGCGTGGGTTACCCCGACACCCTTCGGCTTGCCCATGGTACCGGACGTGTAGAGGATCGCCAGAAGCTCGTCGGCCGGGTTCGATTCCGAGCCCGGGATCGTCGGGTAGTCCCGACCCGCCCCGGCAGACAGAAGATCCTCGAACTGGAAAATCCGGTCGTCGTACCAAAGGTCCTCCTCACCCACCGTCACCAGGTGCTGGAGGTCCGGAAGCTGAACGAGCAGATCCTCGAATAGCTGGAGGTAGTCCACGCCGTGGAGAGACTCCGCGGTCACCGCCAGGACGGCCTCGGAATGACGGAGCATATACTGGAGCTCGGGTGCCGTGAGGCGCGGGTTCAAAGGTACGACCACGGCACCGATCTTCGCGGCAGCGAAGAGGCTGATCACGAACTCCGGCCATGCCGGAAGCACCAGCGCGATCCGATCACCCGGCTCGATCCCCAGGCCATACAGGGACGCAGCCAGGGCCTCGGAACGACCTTCCACCTCGCCGTAGGTGAGCGTCTCACCCCCGAACAAGATGAATGGCTGTTCCGGATCCGTTGTGGCCCGATTGGCAAGGGCCGAAGCCACACTGAAGTCACGATAGCGCTCGGTGAGCGCCATTACGCCTCCATGGGGTGATGATCCGACCGTGAGCCCAAGATAGATGCGCCGAAGTGAGGCGTCAAACTTCGCTGAATGGTAGCTAAATCCTTATATAAACGACACTTCAGATCACAAAACGCGACCACGGAGATGGCTGATCTCGCCATTCAACACGTCGGCGACGATCTCGGCTGGGACTTCCCGACTCCAACCCGTCGACGGATCCCGAGCCACCGCGCCCGGCCCCGATAGAAGGACGAACCGGATCCGGCCCGCACGAGCCTTCTTGTCGGAGCGCATGAAAGCCAGCACGTCCCCCGAGGAGAGCCCCTCAGGAAGGGTCGTCGGGAGCCCGAAGGCCGAAAGCGCCTGACGAACACGTTGTTCGGTCCCATCTTCGCTCACACCGATCACCTCTCCCACGCGGGCCTCGAGGATCATACCCACGGATACGGCGGATCCGTGCGGCAATTCGTAGGACGACGATGCTTCGATCGCGTGCCCGAGCGTGTGCCCGAAGTTCAGCACCTGCCGGAGGCCCCCCTCTCGCTCGTCCCGAGAGACTACATCCCCCTTGATCTCCACCGATCGCCGCACCGCCCGCTCCGTGACCCCGGGCTCACCATCCATCAGCGCCCGGCTTTCGTGCTCGAGGAATTCCAGATACTCCTCGTCGAGGATCGCCCCATGCTTGACCGCCTCGGCGAGTCCCTGCGCCCGTTCAGACCGGGGGAGGGTCGCAACGACCTCGGGATCCACCGCAACGAATCGTGGTGGATGGAAGGCCCCGATGAGGTTCTTACCCGCCGGCGCGTCGACGCCGGTCTTCCCTCCCACCGACGAATCTACCATGGCCACGAGACTCGTCGGCACTTGAACCACCGGGATTCCGCGAAGGAACGTCGCCGCCACGAACCCCGCCAGGTCACCGGTGACGCCCCCTCCGAGGGCCACCACCACGGAGTCTCTTCCGTGTTCCGCCCGAAGGAGCGTGTCCGTCAGATCTGCCCAGTGCTCGCGATTCTTGTGCTCCTCCCCGGCAGGGAACGTCGCGAGTCCTACAGGCTTCCCCCTGCCCGACAGCACGTTGACGACGCGGTCTCCATAGAGGCCCGCCACGGTCTCGTCCGCGATCACGACATACCGATGGGCCGGGGCGTACGTCTGGGCCAGGTGGTCGAGCTCGTCGAGGATCCCCCGCCGGACGAACACGGGATAGTCCGCGCGCGGTCCGCTCGAGATCACGGTGACGGTCTCCCGTGCCGGAGGCGTGTCCGCCCCCCGAGGCCCAGTAGAGTCCATGGCTCAACCGTCTCCCAGATCCACGGCCACGTCCTCTACCGGACCGACCCGCAGGATCGATACGGGTCGGTCCGCCACGTCCAAGGAAGCCAGCGACGTCGCTCGGACCGGAAGCCGGTCCAGTCTCGGCTCGAGGGCCGCGACGAAACGGTCGCGGGAGTCGGCGTCATCCCAAACCACCGCCCATGCGACGCCGTCCTGCCCTCCCTCCGTCTCGACGAGAACCAACTCGTCCCCGTCCCAACCGGTCGCGGCCTCCCCCGCTGTCGACCCGGCGAGCTCCTCGAGCAAGATACGGGTCTCGAGCTGTCCCAGGGTCGTCCGGTAGACCACCGAACCACGATCGACGGTCACCCCGACGGCCGTCGGTGAGTCCCGGGTGGCCCCGAAAAGACGTTCCGGCTCCATGACCTGCTCCGTCGATTCGGGCAGCCAGTCCCCGAACGGGGCCGGCCGCGTGTCTCCGGTTCCCCCCATGCGCCAGAGCGCCTGAACGAACCCCGCCCCATCCAGGTAGGGAAAGAGCAGGCTCTCCTGAACCACCCTCGGAGCCGTCCCGAGTGCGGGGTATTGGCCCCGCAGGGCCTCGAGCGCCGGCCTCAGTTGACCGGCGAAGTCTGGCATATCCGCCAGGTCGACGGCACCGCCCCCCAGACGTTCCATCATGTATTCGAGCATCACCAGCGTGGCGTGTCCCTCGATGGCCGCCTGAGCGGCCGTGCTGCGGTCGTTTCCCCGCTCCTTGCTCGTCAGTGAGTCGAGGTCCGTCACCTGGTCCTGGACCGCGTGTACGAGCTCGTGAACCAGCACGGTGGTCAAAGTCTCGGCCGGCTGATCGTCCATCACGAACAGTGCCGTCGAGTCGGGATCGTAGAAACCTGAGATCTGCTCCGTGTAGACCCGGAGAAACAGACCTCGGAGGTCGAGGTCGCGGGGCATGAGGCCCAGAAGCGAATAGCTCCTGAGAATCCGATCTTCTTCCTCCTCCCCGAGCTCTTCGTCGAGCTTTGCGGCGAGATACCGCTCCAGCTCCGCCCGGCTCCTGCGCTCGACCCGCACGGGTGCCCGAACCTCGAGGCCCGACCGGTTCGCGAGACCGGGCAGAAGCTCCCCTACCGCGGCCCTGAGTTCCGGATCGGAGCTGATGACCAACGTGTCGATCGCGTCGTTCGCGACCTGTGGTCCACCACAACTGCTCAGGAGGAACGCGGCGGCGCCGAGGAGAATGAAGTTCAAGTTGAGCGACTCCAGAGTACGGCGGGCGACGCGACACGTGTGACGGGCGGCAGCCGGGATCGGAGCGCCTCCCAGATCTCCAGTACCGTGCGCCCCGTTACGGGGTCCACGAGCTCGGGTGCCACCTCGGCGATGGGACCCAAGACAAAGGACCGCTCCTTCCACCGCGGATGCGGGACCGACAGGTCCGGATCCCGCACCACGAGCGGGCCGTGGAGCACGAGGTCGACGTCCAGAGTCCTCGGAGCTCCGGGAAAGCTCCTTTCCCGCCCTTCCGCCGCCTCGACCTCATGGGCGGCGGAGAGGAGGTCCCGCGCGTCGAGTGTGGCCGAGCCGTCGATGACCGCGTTGAAGAAGTCCGGCTGAGTGGTGTACCCCACGGGCTTCGACCGATACACCGGAGAGACGGCGCGAATTCGGATGCAGGACGAGAGGCCCGCCACTCCACGTTGGAGGTGGGCAAGGCGGTCGCCTACGTTCGACCCCAGCGCGAGGACGACCCTCGCTTCGGCAGGCGCCCGGCAGGCTATGGCTGGCTGTCCGAGATCCGGCCGTAGCGGTCCTCGAGACGGACGAGGTCATCCAGATGGGGCGTCGACGCCTCGAGCACGTCCGCCGTCTCGAGGGCCTCGAGGCGGTGAATGCGGCCCGCCGGCAAGTGGTATCCCTCTCCGGGCTCGAGCACAACCGGATCCAGATCGTCCACCGAGTCGCCGACATCGAGGCGCACGCGACCGGACAGCACGTGCATGGTTTCGATCTTCATCTCATGGAACTGGAGCGACAGCGCCTCCCCCAACTCCACGTGGAGGATCTTCCCCACGTACTCGTCCGTCGAGGCCCAGATGAGCTCGTACCCCCACGGCTTGTCGATTCGGACGGGCGACGTCTTCATGAATTCCCGAATTCGCGGCCGTATCGGCCTGGTGAGTCTACACCCTGACTATCGAGTCTGGGTACCGTCCGAAGGATCGGTCAAGGCTGGCGCAAAAGGGTAGAACGCCTTGGGGTCGACCTCCTGCCTTGAGCCCCGACACTCGCGTTGCCTACCTTGGTGCGGGCGGGACCCGGTCGTCGACGGCCGTGTATCCCACTGCACGGGCCAGCCTCGAGCGCGGCCCGGGCGGGACCGCAGACCGAGGACCTCCGGGCGCAAATCATGGCGAAGTCGATCCCCAGTTCTCCGGCGGCCAGAGCGGCGCTGAGCCGCCTCTGGAAGCCGCGCACCTATCTCCTCGGGGTCGCGTTTCTGCTCTCTGCGGGCCTCGGGCTCGGTTGGGGGGCCTGGCGCAACCTCTGCGCGACCTGTCCCTCCGTGGCTCAGATCCGTACGTGGGAACCCGTGCAGACGAGCAAGCTCCTAAGCCACGACGGACAGCTCATCGTCGAGATCGGACGGGAGCGACGGACGCCGGTGGCCGTGGCCGCGCTCCCCGAATACCTGCCCCAGGCCGTCATCTCGATTGAAGACCGACGGTTCTACCGGCACGAGGGCTATGATCCCAGAGGCTTGGCCCGTGCGGTTTGGGGGCGCCTGACGGGCCGAATCGGCCTGGGTGGCGGCAGCACGATCACTCAACAGCTTGCCCGAAACATGTTCGAGGGCCAGGTGGGCTTCGTGGACACGGGGTTCGAGGGCTACGTGCGCAAGCTGAAGGAGCTCCAGGTGGCGCTCGAGCTCGAGCGCTCCTACTCGAAGGAACAGATCCTCGAGGCCTACCTGAACGAGATCTACCTCGGACGCGGCTTCGGCGTGCAGTCGGCAAGCCGGGGATACTTCGGCAAGAACGCCACCGAGCTCAATGTGGCCGAAGCGGCCCTCCTCGCCGCCATCCTCAACCGTCCGGGACGCTACAACCCCTTCACCCAGCCCGAAAACGCGCGCGCGCGCCGGGACCTCGTCCTCAATCGAATGGCGGCGGAAGGATACCTGACGGAGGAGGACGCCGAAGAATGGAAGGCTTGGCCGCTCCCCGACCAGGACCACGCTTCGGCGAGCTTCCACGGCATCGCGCCCTACTTCGAGGAGTGGGTTCGTCAGATTCTCGACTCGCGCTTCGGTGAGGAGCTCTACAGCGGAGGTCTCGAGGTCTACACGACGTTGGACATGGACGTGCAGCGAGCGGCGATCGAAGCCATGGAGTGGGGTTGGAACCGCATCGAAAGCCAGCCGAACTTCCGGCACCCGAAGTACGAGGAGTTCGACACGGTCGACGCGTTCCCGGGGGAGACGCCCTACCTGCAAGGAGCGCTGGTGGCGCTCGACCCGTACAGTGGGCACATCAAGGCGCTGATCGGCGGGCGCGACTTCGAACAATCCAAATTCGACCGAGCCAGGCTCGCACAGCGCCAGGCCGGCTCCTCGTTCAAGCCCTTCGTGTACACCTCGGCGATCGCCAGCGGGCTCCCGGCGTCGCATATCGTGGTCGACCAGCCGGTGGTCTATCCACAGGTCGATGGAACCGAATGGCGACCGAAGAACTTCGACGAAGAGTTCCTGGGTCCGATCACCATCCGCCACGCCCTCCGCCGCTCGATCAACATGGTGGCGATCAAGCTCGGGTGGGAGGAGGTCGGGATCGAAACCGTCGCGCAGACGGCCAGGCGCATGGGAATCCAAACGGAGATCGAGCGGTTTCCCTCGACCACCATCGGAGCAGCCGAGGTCGTCCAGCTGCAGATGGCCGAGGCTTATTCCGCCTTCGCCACGCTGGGTACCAAGGTGCGTCCCTTCCCGATCGTCCGGGTTCTCAACGCGCACGGTGAGCTGATCTGGGAGCCGCAGCCCGAGCGTACGGAGGTGCTCGACAGCATGGTCGCGCGGATCATGGTCGACATGCTTCAGGACGCGGCGAATACGGGCACCGGAGCCAACCATCGCTCCATTGGAGGATTCGATGCGAGCGAGACCCTGGGTTACGAGAGTCCGCTCCCCACCGCCGGGAAGACCGGGACCACCAATGACGCAACCGACACCTGGTTCAACGGCGTCACCCCGAACCTCGTGGCCAGCATCTGGTTCGGGATGGACCGTCCCATTCCGTTGTCGGTCGGCCGTCCCCAGGCCACGGGCGGGTACTATGCGGCACCGGTCTGGGGACGATTCATGAGACACGTGTATTACGGTACGGCGGAGGACGGCGGACCGGCCCCGGTGCGACCCGTCTCCCTCGCCTCTCTCGACGCCGGTGACAACTCCCCCTCCTCCGCGGCGACGATGGTCAGCAGCATGGATCCGAGCCTCTCGACGAACCAGGAGGAACTCCCGGAGGCGTATTCAGGACCGACGGGGGTGTTCGCCGGTGGAGTCCTCCCCATCCCTCCGCCGTGGCCCTTCCCTGCCGGGCTCACCACACGGGAGATCGACAAGCGATCCGGAAGGCTCTGGAGTCGTTGGTGCCAGAATCCGGAAGAGAACCGTGTGGTAGAGTACTACGTTCCGGGCACCGAACCATCCGAGTACTGCGACGACAGCGGGAGGACTATCCGGATTCCGGGTGGGGGGCGCTGATGAGCGTGACTCCCGCGACGACGCGGCTGTACCTCTTCGACACCACGACCAGCGCCATGTGGGCCGAAGACGTCGCACTCGACAGGAGCATCCCCGCGGAAGTCATCTCCGCGCCGGCGGATGCCCGCGCCAAGTGTGGTCTCGCTCTTCAGACCATGAGTGAGCACGCCCCGACCCTCGAGGCGGCTCTCACGGAGGAGGGAGTGCCTTTCATCCCTTATGGGTGAGCGCGATCGGCGATCACGCCGTCCGCGTTTCGGGGCTCAGGGCGTGAACCGCTTCCGAGCCCCCTGAAAGGCCTCGTCCACGCGCCCCTTCACGTCGTCGGCCAACTCGTCCCACCGATCCGTCGCGTTCTCGCGAATGTCGCCGGCGACCCGGCGCAGTCGGCGACGGGTCCGCCGGCCGCTCTCCGGAGCGGAGAGAAGCGCGATCCCCGCCCCCAGGACCGCCCCCAACACGAGACCCGACACAAAGTTGAAGACCTGGGCTTCCTGATCGTACTCCATGGCTCACCACTCCTTGTATCCGTACTTGTCGACGGCCGTATTCGCACGGTTCCTCTCCGTTCTACCACGATCGGGGCCAAGCGTTCTATCGCGGGCCGTCGCGCGCTCCAAGCGTGGCCACACCTCCGGGCTCACCTTACCTTTCATCTCATCGGTGCGAACACCACGTACACCGTGCCACCGCCCCTACGGGCGGCGCGGTCCACGGCGTTTCCGACCACCTCGGGTCGATCCGACGGAGAACATGCATGCGCAATTCCAGAGACGTGGCCGTCCCTCCCCAGGCGTTCGTCGCCCTGCGCCGTGCGCTCCTCGAAAAGGCTGGTGCGCTCTCGGCTGTCCACGCGCTCCGGTCCGCCGGCTACGAAGTGGGTGTGACTCTCGCGGATGTCTTCGCAAGAGAAGTCCAGGGTGGAGATCCCACGTCACTGGACCGCTCGACGTATTTCGCGCGTCTCAGCCGATTCCTCGAAGCCCGCGGTTGGGGGCAGCTCCATCATTCCGCCATTCACCGCGGCGTGGGGTTGATGAGCAGTTCCGACTGGGCGGAGGCAACTCCAGAGGGCGACGAAGACCAGCCTTCCTGCGCGTTCTCCTCAGGCATGCTCGCCGCCTTTCTGACCCGGACGGCCGGAGCCCCCGTGGCGGTGATACAGGTCGGATGTCGGAGCAGGGGGGACGAGTCCTGCTCTTTCGCGTTCGGATCGGAAGCCGCGGTGGAGGGGCTCTACCATCTTCTGTCGGAAAACCATGACCTCGAGACGGCCCTGGCCGAGCTCTAGCCACCGAAGGCGCCTCGGGAATGACCAGGCTTCTTGGGATCGACTTCGGCCAACGACGAGTTGGACTGGCACTCTCGGATCCATCGGGGACCCTCGCATCACCCTTGGAGACGATCCGTCGCAGACTCGGCAAGCGAATGCCGTTGGCCGCGCTCGAGCGGGTAGCCAAGGAGCATGAGGTGGAGCGAGTCGTGGTCGGGCTCCCATTGGATCTGACGGGTCGTGAGACCGAGTGGTGTGCCGAAATTCGGGCGGCCGGCGACGAGCTCGCGCGCCGCCTCAATGTTCCGGTCTCGTACGTCGACGAGCGGATGACCTCCGTGCGGGCGGAACGGGCCGTCCGAACGATCGGCCTCCCTCGATCAAAGAGGGAGGACAAAGGTCGAATCGACGCCGCGGCAGCAGCTCTCATCCTCCAGTCCTGGCTCGACGGATGCGAGGTGCCATGATGCGTCGGTCCCTCGTTTCAGTGCTGGCCCTCCCTCTCATCCTCGCGTGCGGTGACGAGGCGGCGGGGCCGCTTCTCGAGCTGACCGTGCCGCAGGGAGCTCCGTTTCAGGAAGTGGTCGACACACTCGTCTCCCGAGGCATCGTCCATTCGGGAACGCTCTTCTCTCTGTATGCCCAGGTCCGGGGTGACGATCGTCGTGTGCGTTCAGGCGAGTATCGGTTGCGGACCGGGGAGCGGTGGGCCGCCATCCTCTCCGATCTGACCGCCGGTAGGGTCATGACGAAGGCGGTCACGATTCCCGAGGGATTCACGCTGGCCCAGATGGCGCCACGGATCGGGGAGATCACAGGCCTCGCCCCGGATTCCGTGGACGTCGTACTCAAGGGGCTCGACGCCGAGGCGCTCGACGTCCCGGGTCCGGGACTCGAGGGGTACCTGTTTCCCGATACGTACCTCTTTGCACAGGGATCCGACCTCGATGCGGTGCTCGAGACCATGGCCGAGCGGTATCGAGCCTTCTGGACCCCGGAACGCCGTGAGACGCTCGCGGATCTCGGCATGAGTGAACGCGAGCTCGTCACCCTCGCGTCCATCGTTCAGGCCGAAGCCGCGAAGACTCAGGAAATGCCCACGATCGCGGGGGTCTACCACAACCGGCTTCGTCAGAGCCACCCTCTCCAGGCCGACCCCACGGTGCTCTACGCGTTGGGGGGACCGAGGGAACGGCTGCTCTACGCGGCGATGGACTCGGTCACGGACAGCCCCTACAACACGTATACCCATCCGGGCCTGCCACCCGGCCCGATCGGCGCACCCGGGGAAGCCGCCTTGGAGGCCTCGCTCCACCCGGAGGAGACCGATTTCTTCTACTTCGTGGCGCGACCTGGTGGAGAGCACACCTTCAGCGCGACCTTGCGCGACCACAACCGAGCGGTGTCGGGGGCTCGACGGTCGTGGGACTCGGTTCGGGCCATCAGCGCAGCGAGAGAGACGACCGGCCAAGGGACTCGCCCCCCGTGACATCCGATGGCCTCCGGCGGGCGCTTCGTCTGATCGTCATTACGGACCGTCGACTCGCGGCGCCCCGCTCCATCGAGTACGTCGTGGCCGCGGCCCTCGAAGCCGGGGCCCGAGCCATCCAACTCAGGGACAAGGGTGTCGGTCCTTACGAGCTTCTTCAGCAGGCCCAGAGGCTGCTCAAGCTCACGAGGCCGGCTGGGGCCCTCCTTCTCGTGAACGACCGTGTGGACGTGGCTCTCTCGGTTCGTGCGGACGGCGTCCACATCGGCCCCGGCGACCTTCCCGTCCGTACCGTCTGCCAGGCCGTTCCCGATGGGTTCCTGGTGGGATATTCCGCCGACGACCCGGACGACGCCGAGAAGGCGGAGGGAGCGGGTGTCGACTACATCGGATGCGGCGCCGTCTTCTCGACCGACACCAAGGATGTGGGGGGCGAGGCCATTGGCCTCGACGGTCTCGAGGCAGTGGCCCGAGCCGTATCCATCCCCGTCGTAGCAATCGGTGGAGTGAACCCGTCAGGCGCGGAGGCGATCTCCAGGACCGGTGCCGCCGGTACAGCCGTGATCCGCGCCGTGATGGCCGACGAAGACCCCGGTGGCGCCGTCAAGAGCCTCCTCGCACCGTTCGAGCGAGCCCGGAGCGGCTAGGGGATTGAGGGGGGTGTAAAGAAAGCGAGCCCC
>Ga0055480_10001246_pt1 | contig 10104 bp, 3 predicted proteins | sample Muzzi_PWB_D2_FD_57935 | JGI IMG/M metagenome (GOLD analysis project Ga0055480, IMG submission 57935) | Wetland microbial communities from San Francisco Bay, California, USA, that impact long-term carbon sequestration - Muzzi_PWB_D2 | ecosystem: Environmental > Aquatic > Marine > Wetlands ... | reverse complement strand
AGATGATAGTTCTGAGCAACCTGAAGCGTACAGCGCCCAGCAGTTTGAAAGAGTTGCACCCTATATCGACACCACCGAATTCAGTGATTATATCATTTTGAATTGGTATGCCGGAACTAAAGATTGGCCTGAGAATAATTGGTATGCCGGTATTCAGGGTCCAACGAGCAATGGAAAGTATATTGTTTGGGACGGTCAGGAGATTTTTGAAAATGGTGCTCAAATTACGTTAGGCAAAATCTCCAGCGCCCGCCTGAACATCGTCAAACCATTATTTGAGATACTGATTCAAAACGCCGATTTTAAGATAGAATTCGCCGACCGGTTCTACAAACATCTTTTTAACGATGGCGCTTTAACCGATGCAAATGCCCAGACTCGCTGGACAAAAATCAATAATACAATTGATTCGGCTATCATCGCCGAGTCTGCCCGCTGGGGCGATGTAAGGTTCGACTTGCCCATTACTCGAGATGATTGGCTTAAAGCCACGGATGCTGTGCTAACCCAAATGGAAGGTAATGCGGCCAAGTTGATTGCGCTTGCCCGCGAAGCGGGCTACTATCCTCAAATTGATCCCCCCACCTTCAACCACCAAGAGGGTCTGGTTACGCCCGATTTCGAGCTCACTATGACCGCCCCGGAAGGCACTATCTACTACACCACCAACGGCTCCGACCCCCGGGCATCTGGGGCAGGAGCAGTGGCCTCTACGGCTATGATTTATAATACACCACTCATCATAACTTCCACCACCCAAATCAAAGCCCGAACGCTGTCCGCTAAGGATTCTACGTCTTCGACGGAACAGCAAGAATGGAGCGCCCTACACGAGGCAACATTCAATGTGGTTGCCGAGGCTCCGAATTTGGCTATCACTGAGATTATGTACAACCCACTTGGCGGAAGCGATTATGAGTTCATTGAGCTGAAAAATGTAGGGGATACAAGAATCGACCTTTCAGGGATGTATTTCGAAGGTATTAACTATACCTTCCCAACAAATAGTGTCCTTGGCATTGGTGGTTTTTGGGTCTTGGTTCGTAATCCAGAAGCATTTGCAGCGCGATACCCAAATACAGCCATTGACGGCGTTTACGACGGGAACCTTGCCAATGACGGGGAACAAATTATTCTTAAGGATAGCCAGGATAAGGTGATAATTAGTGTTGCATATGATGATGAAAATGGCTGGCCTCTCAGCCCCGATGGCAGAGGAGACTCTTTGACTTTAATTGATGCAAACCAGAACCCCAATAACCCAAAAAGCTGGCGAGCCAGTACTAATCCATATGGTTCTCCGGGAATGGATGAGCCGTAAATAATTGTGAATTATGAATTGTGAATGGTTAATGTTTAATGAGGGTTGTACGGTTTGTTAACTTTCGGCTTTTTTAGGGCATGTTGATGAGAATGAAACCTGGTTTGGCCGACTGGCTTCTGTGTTTGGGCCTATTTGGTCTGGCTTTATGGCTCCGTATTATTGACCTCACCCACTTTGTTACCGCCGATGAGCATAACTGGATTTACCGTTCCGGTATATTTTTGCATGCCTTTTTGCAAAAAGACTGGTCCGGCACCTCGGTTTGGTTAACGCCAGGGGTAACCACAACCTGGCTGGGGTCAATCAGCCTGACGATTTACTGCCAGCTTCATGAAGCAGCAATAAACCAGCCCTTTCTGGAGTGGCTTGTCTCCATTCCTCGCAATAAAATCGACCTCGATATCCTCCTGGCCTTACGGTGGTCGATGGCGCTAACAACCGCTGTGATGGTTGCCGTTGTCTACGGGTTAGCTCGCAAATTATGGTCACGGCCTCTAGCAGTGTTGGGTACATTGTTTTTACTGGCAGAACCACATCTCCTGGCTGTTTCCAGAATCATCGGTCACGATGCCTTGATAACTTTCTTTACAATGGGTTCCCTACTCTCGTTTTTTTACGCGAGACGCTTATTATTCCAATTCGTGAGTGATAGTTACGGGGTTAACCCCGTAACTATCACTCACTCTGTTGCCGCCACCCGTTGGTTTGTCCTATCTGGAATATTTGCCGGTCTGGCGATACTCAGCAAAGCACCAGCCCTGATTTTAATCCCGTTTATCGCCTTAATCGCCCTTGTTGATGTCTGGCAGGACAAAAATAGATTAAAGCTCTGGATAGGGAATTTACTCATTTGGGGGGGAGTCTTGTGGTTAACCTTTATTTTACTTTGGCCCGCCGCCTGGGTTAACCCTTTGGGGCAAACATGGTTAGTGGTTAAGAATGCCTTTCTTTCATCAGCCGGATTGGAAGATGCTGATATTCAACCTTATTGGTCAATACCAGACCCTGGATATTTTTATTATTTGATTAATGGCGCATTTATCATGAGTCCCTTTTTAATGTTAGGTGCTATTTTGGCCGGTTATGGAGCCTGGCGACACCTTGGTTATAAGAAAATATCCATGTCTGGTCTGGCAACGATAGAATTCTGGTGGCTCTTCTTATTTGCCGTACTTTTTGGCCTCATGATGACATTAGGCGTAAAGAAGAGTCCTCGTTATATCTTACCGGCCTTTCCGGCCCTGATTTTTGTGGCTGCCTGGGGCTGGCTTTTTGTTCTGCACCGCTTCAGAAAAGCCGTCACTGTTGCAGTATTGGGTGGTCTGACGATATTGTTCACCCTAAATTACGCTCCGTACTATTTCACCTATTATAACCCACTTTTAGGAGGCTCTTTCACGGCTCCCAAAATGGTCAGAATCGGTTGGGGCGAAGGCTTAGATGAAGTAGGCCGCTGGCTCAAGGCCCAACCCAACGCGGCTGCCGACCATATTGGGGCACGCTACACAGCCACTCTCTATCCATTTTATGAGGGCAGTATTTCATCCCCTATTTCTGATGAATTAGACTATGTTGCTTTTTACATCAAACAGAGCCAAAGCGGCTACCCGTCCCCCGAAATTCTGGCTTATTTTGCAGAGCAAAAGCCTTTGCATCAGGTAATGCTTAATGGTATCGAGTATGCCCAGGTGTATCGAGGGCCGGGGATGACGTTGGTTCAAGCAACGGATAAGGCGGATTTGCCAATTGCTTACAGACCATATACCATCTATGCGCCAATAGGAGAGCATTTAACCATTGATCTCTTATGGTCCGACAATGTACAGGCTCAAACAGAGGGAAAATTCGTAAATCTGGCGCTAAAATCGGTCGATGCTTCAACAGTCTTAGCCTCGCAAGCTGTCATCGTTGGAAAGGCATCAGGGGTGAAGGTAAGTACCCACAACTTTGAGTTGCCGGCAGATATGGCTCGGGATACTTACACCTTACTTGTTGATGATAAACCGCTTGGGGAAATCAAGGCCCGGCTGATGAGCCTTCCTACCGATTTTGAACCATTTTCGGCGGTTATGGCGGGGCAGCTAAAACTGGCCGGGTTTCGCCAACGGACGGAAGGCAACCACTTATTAGTCGATTTAGCCTGGCAGGGGTGGCCTAAGGCAACCAACGATTATACGGTTTTCATTCAACTCCTTGATGCTAATCAGCAACGTATAACCGGCGTGGATACGTTGCCGGAAAGAGGATTTACCACGTTAGATCGCAAGGAACTAATGATTACACACGATGTAATCCCTGTAACAGATGATTTAAAGCCGGGTACATATAACTTGTTGGTGGGATTATATTATTTCGCTGGGGATGAATTGGTCAATGTTGGGGCCGTAACCTTGGAAGAGCCGGCAATTGTAGAGTAACACAGGATGGAAACTTCGCTCTCGGTGAGCAAAAGACACCCGAATACGGAAAGTGCTTTATCACTTTACCTGGCCAATGACCGCTTGGTGGCTTTTGGGCTATTTTGGCTTACCCTACTGCCTCGTATCTTTTCATTGGGGTTATATATTACAGGCGATGAGCCACGTTGGGTTGTGCGCTCAATCGCATTCCTAACCGGGCTACTTACCTTCGATTTTCAGGCAACGCTGCAAACGGGGCATCCTGGTGTCACCACAATGTGGTCGGGTAGTTTGGGACTTATCCTGGATTACCTATTGAACCATCGTACCGAAGGCAGTCTGTTGGCCTTTGTTCAGAGTTTACCACAAAATCCACAGCAGATTGATCCTACAGTTCTGCCCTGGATGCGCCTACCCATAGTTTTGCTGACAGCTCTCAGTGTGGTAGCGCTATTTTGGTTTTTGCGCTCGCTTGACAGAAACATTGCCATTATAGCGGCACTTTTGCTGGCCTTTCACCCGATTTATTTAGGCAATTCCCAATTACTCCACCACGATGCTCTGGTGTCGGTTTTTGTTATCATTGCGATTTTGTTATTTCTGACAGGATTGCGTTCCTGGTCTTGGAGGTGGATGGTTATTTCTGGCGTAGCAGCGGGTCTGGCTATTCTGAGTAAATCGACGGCATATGCCTTGATACCCTTTGTTGGTCTATCAATGATAATAGAAATAGTATCCCAGCGGATGCCGTTACGTCGAGCGATGCTGGGGGGGGTAGTTTGGGGGCTGTCAGCCCTGGCAACTGTGGTTCTCTTATGGCCGGCTATTTGGGTGGCGCCTGTTGAAGTTTGGCACACTGTTTTTGGCTGGGTTGATGAGTCGGCAAATGTAAGTGATGTGTCCAACACCTTGATACCCAACTTCAATGATCGTTTCCCCGACTTGGGTATATTTTTCTACCCTGTGAACTGGCTATTGAAGTCAACCCCGTTGACTATTCTGGGCCTGGTGTTTTTCTTCTATGCGTGGCGGCAACAATCCAGCCAAAGTGTTATCAGATGGTGGGCCTTACAACTATGGCTCTGGATTGGTCTATTTAGTATCATGCTCACCTTAGGCGACAAGCGCGATGGTCGATACCTTTTGCCCATATACTTTGCCCTAGCCATTTTAGCCGCTATGGGATTAACAACAGTTTATCAGATTCTCAAAAGAAAATACCTCCTGAACCTAAAAATTGGTTCTCTTCATCTAAATATCTACCAAATTGGCTTTGTTGTCATTCTTTTAGGGTTTAGCCTATCCTATTATCCTTATTATTTGGCCTATTATAACCCTCTGATTGGGGGACAATGGCTGGCCCCTCGCTTAATTAAAGTGGGGTTGGGAGATGGAATGGAACAAGCCGCAGCCTGGCTCAATGACCAGCCCAATGCCAGCCAGCTAAGCGTAGCCACCGATTTAGAACAGACCTTCTGGCCCTTTTTTGAAGGGCAAGTGGTCACTCCTAATACGCCCGATATCTTTACCGCCGATTACGTTTTGAATTACATTCGGTCAATACAAAATGGGGTACCATTTCCAGAATATTGGCAATATTATGAAGCTCGCCCACCGGCTTATAAAGTAAAGATAGCCGGGATTGATTTTCTGTGGCTGCACAAAGAGCCACCTCTGGCAACGCTAGGTCGGATTCCCGTTAGCGATGATTTGATTTTGCGGGCTTATACCCTTGACCAGCCCTTGGCTGCTCCGGGAACACCGCTCAATGTCACCTTAATTTGGCGCGGAACTTCATCCCTAGAAGCCCTTGTCCGGCTGCAATTGCGAGACGAAGCAGGCAACATCTGGTCAGAAAGTCCTCCAGCCCCGGTGATAGACCCGCTTGGCCCGTCGAGTGTGGAAGGTCATTACACGTTACAGCTACCGGCTGACACCCCACGCGGGCGCTATCGTCTACGGGTAAATGTGAACAGTAGCGAAGCGTGGGCCGAAGTGGTAGAGATACCTGTTGGTCATCGACAACCAACTGAGACGATACCCTATGCTCTTGAGGCCAACTTTGGCAATCAAATCGCGCTCCACGGCTTCGACATTTCTACCCGAACTCCTGCCGCTGGGGAGACGATAATTTTGCAGTTGTACTGGCAGGCTTTACAATCGGTACCGAACTCTTATACGACCTTTATTCACCTTGTCGATTCAACCAATCAGGCGGTGGTGGCCCAAAGTGATGTCCTACCAGGGCAAGGCCAATGGCTCACCAATACCTGGTTCCCAAATGAGTGGATAACGGATCAAGTTCCTTTGTATCTACCAGCAGAATTGCCTAAAGGGGAGTACAATTTGCTGGTAGGCTGGTATCATTTAGAAACAGGCCAAAGATTACCCGTGCTTACCGACAACGATGAACAGACTACGGTAATGTTAGGTTCAGTTACCATCCGATAGTTTCAGAGATTGCAGGGATTATTTATGCGCCGTTCTGATTTAAAAATCGGAGGGCTTTTTTTTGTCATTTCTGTGGCAGTTAAGCTCCCTTATTTAGGCACATTTCTCACCATAGATGAACCTCGCTGGATACGGGGAGCCGGTCAATTTCTGATGGCGCTTCGATCAGGCAATCTGGCCGAGACCTACTGGCACTTCCATCCAGGTATTACCATCACCTGGGGCGAGGTCATCATCTTATGGGTACAGAGCTGGTGGGCTGCCAACGCCACCCTGGAAGAATTTGTAAAATTCCAGATGGACAATCTCGCTCTCAGCGTGGGCGCGATGCGCCTATCGGGTGTTTTGCTGACTTCGCTTGCTCTGCCGTTTGTCTATGTCTTTGCCAAACCACTATTAGGCAAGTGGCCGGGTATCCTTGGGGTTGGCCTCTTGGCGGTAGACCCATTTTGGGTGGCTCACTCCCGTATTGTCAATGGGGATGCCCTAGCAGCGGTTCTGATGATTGTGTCATTCTTGGCCTTTGCTTTGTTACTCAATAAACCGGACTACAAATGGGCTATCATATCCGGCATATTTGTAGGTCTAAGTTTCTTAACCAAAATGCCTTCGCAGATTCTAATCCCCTTGATTTTAATGCTATCGATTATTGGTTATTTCAAAGACCGAAACTGGAAATTTTGGCTTAAGGCGCTGCTTTTATGTGGCTTGACCACCACCATTGTTTTTATTGCTTTGTGGCCCGCTATGTGGGTCGCTCCCATCAAAACCTTGCGGACAATGTATGTAGATACCTTTGAAGTAGGTGATATTGGCGGTAAAGATAAAGTAGAATTTTTTTTGGGGGTAGTGAGAGAGAAACAAAGCCTGTTCTTCTATCCTCTGGCGCTACTATTTAGATTAACCCCCGTCAATTTAGTGGGTTTAGTTCTGGCCTTGGGGCTGTTTCTTAGGTCTAAAGAGCGGTTAATCTCAGCCGAACTTAAATCAAAGCAGGCTGCGGCTCTTTTGGCCCTCTTTATTTTGGTGGTCGTAATCTTGGCTAACGTCAGCCCCAAAAAAGCGGATCGCTATGCCCTTTCTGTGGTTCTAGTGGTTGACCTTTTGGCCGGTATTGGTTGGATTTGGCTTATTCAAAAGATTATGGCGGCGAAAAAGATAACGATCAATCTTACCACCATAACCAGCCTTCTTATCGCGGGGCAACTTATATTTATCTTTCTCAACTATCCCTATGTTCTTACCTATTACAACCCCATCCTGGGAGGCTATGCCAAAGCTGTCGAGTTGGTTCCTGTGGGCTGGGGCGAAGGGTTAGAGCAAGCCGCAGCCTGGATAAACAGCCAACCTGATGGGCAAGAGGCCACCATATCGCCCTATTATGAAAATGTTACAAATCACTACCTTGCGGGTACATCTTTAGATTGGCCGAAAGATGGCAAAAAGCAAGTTCTGGCCGATTATGTGGTCTTCTATATTGCCCAAACGCAGCGCCAATTACCATATCCAGGGTTGGTTAACTATTTCCGAAAGCAGGCTCCGGTTTATACTATCCAGTATGGAGAAACGCCGTATATTTGGGTCTACAAACGAAAGCGGCCCATCAAGCCTTTGATTGGCGAAGCGCAAATTGTGGGCCGTGCCCAAATTGTAGGGTATTCTCAGTCCGAAACGAAATTGATACCGGGGAACTCAGCTGAATTTATTTTATATTTTCTAACCAAAGACCAGCCATTGCCTGACAATGAGGATTTTAGAGTATCCCTAGTTGATGCGCAGGGAAATGAACATGGGATGTGGCAAAGCGCGGCGGAGAATCAGTGGATACCTAATGCGATTGTCGAATGGAAAGGCACGTTGTCTTTGCCAGCGTCTCTACCCCCAGAGGATTATAAACTCAAAGTGGCTTTGATAGATACCAATATCAATGCCGAGGTCACACTTTTTCCCTTCGATGATGAGATTATCACCTTAGGTCCGTGAACATTATTCTAAATTCGTCATGATTTCGATACCGGTAATCCCTATCATCATTAAAGGTTTTTCTTATGCATAGAACCCTATCCCGGTGGTTTCACCAAAGCTTGATACTTTTTGTGATACTTGCTGCCGCTTGGCTTCGCCTATGGCAATTAAATAGTCTCCCCCCTGGCTTCTGGTATGATGAGGCTTACAATGCTATGGATGCCATCTGGATGCTCGATACCCATTCACCCAAGATGCTCTTCATTCATGATAATAACGCCAACGAGCCAGCCATACACTATTTGGGCGCACTTTCAATGGGTATACTTGGCGCTAAACCTTATACCTTCCGGTTGGTACCGGTCTTAGTCGGTATTCTTACCATTGCCCTTATGTATCGCTGGCTTATAACTTTCTTTGCCGATCATTCAGACCGCCGCTGGTTGGCCCTTTTAGCTGCTGCCGGACTGGCTTTCTCATTTTGGCACGTAGCTATGAGCCGAATTGGCTTTCGGGTTTTCCTTTTCCCGCTGATTGTTATTCTTACCACATATCTATTTTGGTACGGATGGCAAAACAGATCGTTGATACATTTTGCGCTGGCGGGTGTCGCCTTAGGTGTTGGTCAGTATACTTACCTTCCAGCCAGATTACTACCCTTAGTTTTTGGATGTTTTGCCCTGGCTTCGTTTATTCTCATTAAAAAACAACCTGTTGTCCACAAAGATATAAGAAATGTCCCACAAAAAGGTATTCATCAAAACCAAGATTTAGGGCATCGTAATCGTTTTGCTTTGGCGAGCCTCTATTTCTATACAGCTTCATCACAAAAAACCCTCTGGCTTGGTTTGTTGGTGATGATTGTAATTTCCCTCATTGTCTTTTTACCCCTTGGCCTTTTCTTTTTTTACCACCCCACAGCATTCTCCGCCCGTACAAGCAGAGTATTTATCTGGGGTGATATTGGCAACATACGTGACCTAATCCCTCTAGGAGAACATTTACTTGGCGGATTCCGGGTCTTTGTAGATGGTTACGATCAGAACTGGCGCCATGATCTACCTGGACGACCCAGTTTAGGCCAATTCAGTATCGCCGGTTTTTGGATAAGTTGGTTTGTTGTTTTTAGAAATCTTCGCAAACCCAACTATCTATTTTTGTTAATTGGGTTGCTCGTGCTGTGGGTCCCGGCTCTTATGTCTGACCAGGCTATCCATGCTCTTCGCCTTTCAGGGCTTCTACCCATTTATTATGCGCTTATGTCTGTAGGACTCATCGCTTTCGCCCGTCTCCTTGCCAAATGGTTGCCTCGACGTATCCCGGCCTATACCGTCAAACTAACCATGTTCCTCTTGGTTCTCATCTTTCTTGGGGGAACCACAACCTATGACTATTTTGTTCGATGGGCCAATGAACCCATGGTCTATCAAGAGCATAATGGCCCTTTAGCAGACCTAACTCGCTACCTGATTCACGAGTCTTACAGCACCGATATTCTGCTTCCCTTTCGTGTTTATTCACAACCCACTGTGCGTCTCTTACTCTATGATGAATTTCAAGAGACCAACGTAACACCAACGTATGACCCTCATCGTCCTGCGCTTCTTGTCACTTCGAATTCTGCCCTGGCAGAAAGACTGAGCAGAGTTAAGACCTCGTCTTATGTGTGGCTCACTCGCGATGCGACCGGGCATGGTATAGCTTATGTCTCGCGCCAACCGTGGCCTGAAGACCTAACCGAATTACCAACCGGCCAAACAACCCCCTTCAATAATCCACACACCGGAGAAACTGTTGCCCAACTGACCCAGTTAGAAAATGTTGGCCCGGTGTTAGGCTTATTCACAGACTGGCCACCCTCTCTAAACCTTGTTAATTACAAATGGGGACAGCTATTTGGCCTGATTGGTTATCAACTTTCTCCAGAATCGGTGCAACCGGGACAGAAATTACATCTCAACCTTT